>Ga0302234_10000641_pt1 | contig 26876 bp, 21 predicted proteins | sample II_Palsa_N3_2_FD_193576 | JGI IMG/M metagenome (GOLD analysis project Ga0302234, IMG submission 193576) | Peat permafrost microbial communities from Stordalen Mire near Abisko, Sweden - II_Palsa_N3_2 | ecosystem: Environmental > Terrestrial > Soil > Palsa > Peat permafrost | place: Sweden... | reverse complement strand
CGCCAGCGCCGCAGCGGCTTGCTGGAGAAAAACGAGCGCCGCTTCGAGCGTGCGGCCTTCGGCGCGCAGCAGGGCCTGATAGACGAACGGCGGCAGATGGGCGTCGCGCCGTTCGGCCAACGTCGAGTTGGCGAAGCCGACGTAGTCGTGCCGCCCCAGCGCGTGATACAGCGCGTGCCGCGGATAGCGCGTCTGCACCAGCACCTCGCCGGGTAGTCCTGCTCGACCGGCGCGGCCGCTCACCTGCATCAGTTGGGCAAACAGGCGCTCACTTGCGCGGAAGTCGTGCGAGAACAGCGCCGTATCGGCATTGAGCACGCCCACCAGCGAGACGCGTTGAAAATCGTGCCCCTTGGCTATCATCTGCGTGCCCACCAGGATGTCGACCTCGCCCGCATGCACGTCGGAGAAGAGCGCTTGCGCACTGCCTTTGCGCCGCGTGCTGTCAGCGTCGATGCGCAGCACGCGCGCACCCGGGACTGCGCTCGCCAAGGTCTCTTCGACGCGCTGCGTGCCGCGCCCGAGCGGCGCGATGTCCACGTTGCCGCAGTCCGGACAAGAGCGCGGAATGCGCGCTTCCCAGCCGCAGTGATGGCAACGCAACGCACGCTCCGGCTTGTGCAGCACCACGTAGGCGCTGCAGCGCGGACAGCCGGCCACCCAGCCACAGGCGTCGCAGGCCAGTTGCGGTGCGTAGCCGCGGCGGTTGAGAAAGACGAGGCTCTGTTCGCCGCGCTCGAGGCGCGTTTTCAGTGCCGCGACCAGCGGCCCAGACAAACCTTCCACTGACGCGCGGCCACGTCGCCGTTCTTCTTCGAGATCGATCAGCTTGACGGTGGGCAACACCGCCTCGGCAACTGCCCGCCGCGATAGCGTGAGCCGCGTGTAGCGTCCCTGGTCGGCCTGCCACCAGCTTTCCAGCGAGGGCGTCGCGGAGCCGAGTACCACCGGCAAGTCCAGTTGCTTGGCGCGCCAGATGGCCAGATCGCGCGCCGAATAGCGCAAGCCTTCCTGCTGCTTGTAGGCCGGGTCGTGCTCCTCGTCGACGACGATGATCGCCAGCTTGGGCAGCGAGGCGAGCACCGCGAGCCGCGTGCCGAGCACGATCCGGGCACGGCCGCTGTGTGCCGCGAACCAGTTGCGCGCCCGTTCACCCTCGGCCAGACCGCTGTGCAACGTGACGATCGAGCTGCCCTCAAGCGCCGCAAAACGGGCGCGGAATGCTGCTTCGAATTGCGGCGTGAGATTGATTTCGGGCACGAGGACGAGCGCCTGGGCGTCGGGCCGCGCCGCCAGAATCGCGGCAAGCGCGCGCAGATACACCTCTGTCTTGCCGCTGCCGGTCACACCGTGCAGCAGGAACGGTGCGAAGCCATTGGCGTCGCGAATTGCTTCGACGGCTGCGGCTTGCTCATCGGTCAGGGTGGGTAGCGTAGGCGGTGCGGCTCGTTGCGCAGCGCTGCCCGGCGGCGGCGCAATCAAAGCCAGTGCCGCCGCTTCGGTCACTTCCCGCTCTAGCCAGCCTTCGGCTCGCCACGCATCGAGCGTCGCTATGGCCTTCGGATGGATCGCCCGGGCGTCGGCCACGAGTAGCGCTCCCGCCTCGGCGTCAACGAGCGCCTGCGCCAGTTTTCGCAACGCAGTCGCGCGCGCGGGTAACGCGTCGGGCAGCGCTGCCTGGCCGGCCGGCAGCAAGCGGTACAACTCCTGGGGCGCGAGCAGGCGCGCCCAGCGCAACGGATCGCGCAACGCCTGCGGCAAAGCCGGCAGCGCGACTTCGCCCAAGCCCCGCTGATAGTAGTCCGCGGCAAAGGCGGCAAGCGCCAGCCATTCGGCCGACAAGGGCGGACAGGCATCGCATAAGCTGTCCAGGGCGCGCAGTTTGTCGACCGGTACGTCGCTGTGAGTGGTCACTTCACAGACTAGCCCGACCACCTGGCGCCTGCCGAATGGCACGCTGACGAGCGTGCCCGGCAGCGGCGGCTCGGCGGCATCGCAGCGATAGTCGAACAGGGTCGGCAACGGATGATCGAGCGCGACGCGGACGAAAACGGGACTCACGTGGAATTCAGGATCGCAATTGGGTCGGCGCAGGCGGTTCGAACATCGGACCGATGCCCGGTGACGAGGCAGTGAACCGGGTGAAGTTAAAGTAAAACATCACTTCCGGCGCTAAGTTTTGGAATCTACTGAACAATTGGTGTTGGCCCGGGTGTCCTGTGGATAACTTTGTTGAGAACTCGCTCTGGAAGGACCAAAAACCGCGCCAGTACTGCGTTGTGTGGGGTACCGCACATTTCTCCCTGATCCGACGAAACCCTTGTCAGTCAAGGCCTAGATCGAATGCGCACGCAACTTGCAAGCGAATTGCCGTGACCAAACCCTCTACCGCGCCGCAGCGTGATGAATGTGTATAAGTCAAGTCTTGACAAGTACGGAAGCGCCGCCTGACGGCCCAGTTGACACTATTTTTCCCTTAGTCCGAGAGCCCACGTCGCCGCACTGCAACAAAAGTGTCACGCGTTTGGCGTGGTTCCGGCTGCTGCGGCAGCGCGAATCGTGCGACTGTGGCGATGGACTTCGTCGACCAGCTCGGCGACATTTTCCGGCGGCGTGAACTGCGAAATGCCGTGTCCGAGGTTGAAGACGTGGCCGGGGTGATTGCCGAAGCTGTCGAGCACCGCACGCGCTTCGATGCGAATCGCCGAGGGCGGCGCGAACAGCACCGACGGGTCGATATTGCCCTGCAGAGCCACTCGATCGCCGACCCGCTCGCGGGCCTTGGCGAGATTCACGGTCCAGTCGAGGCCGACCGCATCGACGCCGGTGGCCGCAATCTCGTCGAGCCACAAGCCGCCGCCCTTCGTGAAGGTGATCACGGGCACTCTCTCGCCGTCGTGATCGCGTTTGAGCTGGCTCACGACCTGTTCGATGTAGTGCAACGAGAAGCGCTGATAGATGCCGTCAGCCAGTGCCCCGCCCCAGGTGTCGAAAATCATCACGGCTTGCGCGCCAGCTTCGATCTGTGCGTTCAGGTAAGCGGCAACAGACTTCGCGTTCACCTCCAGAATCCGGTGCATCAGGTCCGGGCGGGCATACAGCATGGACTTCACCGTGCGGAAGTCGGCCGAACCGCTGCCCTCAACCATGTAGCAGGCGAGCGTCCACGGGCTGCCGGAAAAACCGATCAGCGGCACGCGCTGGCGACCTTGCGCATCCGTCAGCGCCTTGCGGATTTCGCTCACCGCGTCCGTCACGTAGCGCAGCGTGGCGCCGATATCCGGCACGGCAAGGCGCGCGACGTCAGCCTCAGTGCGCACCGGATGCGCAAAGCTCGGACCTTCGCCGGCCACGAACTCCAGCCCGAGGCCCATGGCGTCGGGCACCGTGAGAATGTCGGAGAACAGGATGGCTGCGTCGAGCGGATAGCGTTCGAGTGGCTGCAGCGTCACTTCAGTCGCGTAGGCCGGGCTCTTCGCGAGACCAAGAAAACTGCCTGCGCGAGCGCGCGTCGCGTTGTATTCCGGCAGGTACCGGCCCGCCTGACGCATGAGCCAGATTGGCGTGTAGTCGGTCGGCTGGCGCAGCAGCGCGCGCAGGAAGGTGTCGTTGAGAAGGTTATGGGCCACGTTGCGTGCGACTGAAGGCAAAGGGGCATTTTACCGGACGCAGCGGGGACGATCCTGCATCTTCATTGATCGGGGCAATAACGGTTCGCCAGGGCGTTTTCCCATGGCTGTCCGGCTAATGTTCAAGGGCGGATGGGCAGGCTATGATCAGCGGCCTTACCTGACAATGACGGGACTCGAGGAGATCCGATGAGAAAGGCAGCATGGATTCTGGCCTTGGCGCTGCTGGCCGGGACGCCCGGGATGGGCGGGGTCGCAAACGCGCAAGGTGTGCCGGGCTCTACCGCCACGGCTGGCGGCAACGGTGCGTCCACAGCGCCGTCGCGGCTCGACGAAATTCTCGCGCGCGGCACGCTGCGCGCCTGCACGACTGGCGACTACCGGCCGTACTCCTTCTACAAAGGCGATGGGCAGTTCGAAGGAATCGACATCGACATGACCGAATCGCTCGCGAAATCGCTGGGCGTGAAGGTCGAATACATCAAGACGTCGTGGTCCAACCTGATGAACGACTTTGTGGCGAAGTGCGATATCGCCGTCGGCGGCGTCTCGCCATCGCTTGAGCGGCAAAAGCGCGCGTTTTTCACCAAACCGTATATGGTCGACGGCAAGACGCCGATCGTGCGCTGCGACGACGTGAAGAAGTATCAGACCGTCGCCGAGATCGACCGGCCCGCGACCCGCGTCATCGTCAACCCCGGTGGAACGAACGAGCGCTTCGCGAGGCAGTCTTTCCCCCACGCCAACCTTACCGTGTATCCGGACAATGTGACGATCTTCAAACAGATCCTCGGCGGCAAGGCGGATGTGATGGTGACTGACGCTTCAGAGACGCTCCTACAGCAGAAACTTAACCCCGGCCTGTGCTCGGTTCATCCCGATAAGCCATTTCAATACGGCGAGAAGGCCTGGTTGCTGCCGCGCGGTGACGTGGTGTTCCAGCAATATGTCGACCAATGGTTGCATCTGGCGCAAGCTAGCGGCGAATACCAGGCGATCGCCGACAAGTGGTTGAAGTAAACCGGCCCCGTAAGCGGCGCGCACCGACACAATCCTGTAACCGCGCATCTTCAGGTAAGTCGATAGTAAATTACGCGATTGACGGCTTCGGCCGCGCGGCCAGACTCGCGCAGTGAGTCGGCCGGATTTGAGTGTGCGCCGCAGCGTTACGCGTACTTTCATCATACAGCCGCGGTGTTTAATAGAGCCGTATCGGCCATCTGGCCGCTATCCGGCGGGCACGGCGCGACACCGGCCATGGTTTCGTGCGGTAAAGTCTGAATCAGTTACGCCGCGCGGACCGCTGCAGAAGCATCAAACGAACCCGAGTAATGACGGTCGAAGGCATCGGTAGAAATTACGTTTTAAACAGCTTTCAATGGCAATAAGTCCTGCAGAGCCTTATCTGGCGGGCGTTACAACCTGAAACACTTTGTTACCGTCATACCGGACTTATTCGCCCACAATGCTTTTCAACGGTTTCAACACGGATGTGGCTGGGTGCGTGGTGTGAGCGGATACGATGCACTTGCCGGTCGGCGCTATGCCGAAGCCCTGTAAAGGGGCATCCTTGCTGGGGCCGTGGTCGACGCATAGAGCGTCCACCCAGTCGGTTCCTCCAATGGTCTCCTCGCGCTAACCCCGTAGCGTGTGGTTTTTAGCGGGCTCCAGGCCCGCTTTTTTTTTCTTTAGCCAAACGTTTGCGCGTTGTTCTGGTGAGCTCTCACCGAGCTGTTGCCAGTCAGGTTTCGCAAACGGTTGCGCCTCCCGCTCAAACACGGCGGCTCCACGACAATACGTGGCGCCGCCGTTGTCGTTTCAGGCGGTCCGGTCTTCCTTGACCTTTAACTCCTCGATCATCCGTTCGCGCATCACGAACTTCTGTACCTTGCCGGTGACCGTCATCGGCAGCTCATCAACGAAGCGGATGTATTTCGGCACCTTGTAGTGGGCAATCTGACCGCGGCAGAACTCCTGCACTTCCTCGGCGCTCGCCTGTTCCCCGGCGCGCAACACGATCCACGCGCACACCTCCTCCCCGTACTTTGCGTCCGGCACCCCAAACACCTGGACGCTCTGGATCTTCGGATGGCGAAACAGAAACTCTTCGATCTCGCGTGGATAGATGTTCTCGCCGCCGCGAATCAGCATGTCCTTGAGGCGGCCGACGATATTGCAGTAGCCGTCGGCGTCGAGCGTCGCCAGATCGCCTGTGTGCATCCAGCCGTCGACGATGCTTTCGCGGGTCTTCGTCTCATCGCCCCAGTAGCCCTGCATCACGGAGTATCCCTTCGTACATAGCTCACCGGTTTCGCCGATTGGGACGATGTTGCCCAGCGGGTCAATGATTTTGACTTCGAGATGGGACTGGATGCGCCCCACCGTCGAGGTCCGCTTGTCCAGCGGGTCAATCGTCGAACTCTGGAACGACACTGGACTGGTTTCCGTCATGCCGTAGGCGATCGTGATTTCCGCCAGGTGCATCTTCGACACGACCTTTTTCATGGTCTCGATCGGGCATGGCGAGCCGGCCATGATGCCGGTACGCAACCGTGTGAGATCAAAACGCGCGAACTCCGGATGATCCAGTTCTGCGATGAACATGGTGGGAACACCATGCAACGCCGTGCATCTTTCTTCGGCGACAGCGGCGAGTGTCGCGACCGGATCGAAGGCTTCCCCGGGAAAGACCATGTTCGCGCCGACCGATACGCAGGCCAGCACCGCCAGCACCATGCCGAAGCAGTGATAGAGCGGCACGGGAATGCAAAGGCCGTCCTCCTCCGAGAGCTCCATCGCCATCGCGATATAGCGCGCGTTGTTGACGACGTTGCGGTGCGTGAGCGTGGCGCCCTTCGGGTTACCGGTCGTGCCGCTGGTGAACTGGATGTTGATCGGATCGTCGGCGGACAAGGTCGCGCCGATTGCATCCAGCCTTGTGGTGTCAAGCGTGGCGCGGCCCTGCTCGATCACGTCGGAGAAACTCAGCATGCCCGACGCGCCCTTGTCGCACATGCGGATCACGACACGCAGCTCCGGCAGGCGCGCCGCATGCAGATCGCCGGGAGTGTGCGTGGCAAGTTCAGGCGCCAGTTCCTGCAGCATCTGCAGATACATCGACGACTTGAAACGTTCGGCCGCGATGATGGCCTTGCATCCCACCTTGTTTAGCGCGTACTCGAGTTCGGCCAACCGGTATGCGGGATTGATATTGACCAACACGGCGCCGATGCGCGCCGTCGCGAACTGCGTGAGCAACCACTCGACCCGGTTCGGTGACCAGATGCCGACACGGTCGCCTTTGCTGATACCCACTGCGAGCAGACCCGCCGCGAGCGCATCGACCTCTTGCGCGAAAACCGCCCACGTCCAGCGGATGCCTTGCTCGCGGAACACCACGGCAGGCCGGCTGGCGAAGCGGCGTGCCGTGTCGCGCAGGAATCGTCCGACCGTCGCATCGCTTAGCGGGATATCGGTCGAACCGCGGACGTAGGAAAGCCCGTCCTTCGGTTTGATGAGTGCGGCTCGACCTGACGCGTGGGTTGCCATGGCGTTGTCTCCGTGAACGGATGCTCGCTCTGTTAAGCGCCCCATCAGGGTCGCCGCCGCGCGCGGCCCCGAGAGGGTCGGGAAATCTTCCGACGGCCTGGCGGTGTTTCTGCGATTTCTGCGAAGAGTTGCTGCCGATTGTGCCACCGGGCTATGCCCCAACGGCATCAAGTGTTACCCGCAGGCGAGGTCGTGAGTCATCGGCCTGATCTCGTTTCCCTTGCCGTAAACGTCACGCGTGGTCGAAAAAAAAGCAGCCGTTCGGCTGCTTTTTCCTTAACGCGCTTGCGGCTCGCTTAATTCTGACCGCGCAACTTGCGCAGACGCTGGATCGCAGCGAGCTGTGCCGTCGCATACGCAAGTTCCGCCTGAGCGGTAGCGTATTCGAGGTTCGAGCCTGTGTTTTGCAGCGCTTCTTCTGCGCGCTTGCGTGCATCTTCGGCCTTGGCTTCGTCGAGATCCTTGCCGCGGATGGCCGTGTCGGCCAGAACCGTCACCGCACCCGGCTGAATCTCAAGAATGCCGCCGGCGACGAACACAAATTCTTCTTCGCCGTTTTCAGCTTCGATGCGCACCGCACCCGGACGAATCCGCGTGATAAGCGGCGTGTGTCCCGGCAGAATGCCGAGCTCGCCCGCTTCGCCAGGCAGCGCCACGAATTTCGCCTGGCCCGAGAAGATTTCCTCTTCCGCGCTGACGACGTCTACTTTAATGGTTGCCATATCGACTCCTGTGCCGACCAAAGTTAGCGCTTTGGCGCTTACTTTGGTCCCATGCAAAGCTCGACGGGGGTTAGCGCCTTGGCGCTTACTCCCGTCCCATGCAAGGCGGGTTGAGCGTATTACGAGGCACCGGTTTCGCAAAAGCCACCCAAAAAGGTAGCACCTGCGTACAAGCCGACGCCCGCTTCGTTACACCCGACCGTTACTGGATCTTCTTGGCCTTTTCAAAGGCTTCGTCGATCGTGCCGACCATGTAGAACGCCTGCTCCGGCAGATGATCGCACTCACCGCCCACGATCATCTTGAAGCCGCGGATCGTTTCCTTGAGCGGCACGTACTTGCCCGGCGAGCCCGTGAACACTTCAGCGACGTGGAACGGCTGCGACAGGAAACGCTGGATCTTACGAGCGCGCGCCACGGCGAGCTTGTCTTCCGGCGCGAGTTCGTCCATGCCCAGAATCGCGATAATGTCGCGCAGTTCCTTGTAGCGCTGCAGCGTTTGCTGCACGCCGCGCGTGATGGCGTAGTGCTCTTCGCCGATCACGTTCGGGTCGATCTGACGCGAGGTCGAATCGAGCGGGTCGACTGCCGGGTAGATACCCAGCGAAGCGATGTCACGCGACAACACGACGGTTGCGTCCAGGTGGCCGAAGGTCGTAGCCGGCGACGGGTCGGTCAAGTCATCCGCAGGGACGTACACGGCCTGCACCGACGTGATCGAGCCAGTCTTGGTCGACGTAATACGCTCTTGCAGCTTGCCCATTTCTTCAGCCAGCGTCGGCTGATAGCCCACTGCCGACGGCATACGGCCGAGCAGTGCCGACACTTCGGTACCGGCCAGCGTGAAACGGTAGATGTTGTCGACGAAGAACAGCACGTCCAGACCTTCGTCACGGAAATGCTCAGCCATCGTCAGACCGGTCAGCGCGACGCGCAGACGGTTGCCCGGCGGCTCGTTCATCTGGCCGTACACCAGCGCGACCTTGTCGAGAACGTTCGAGTCCTTCATTTCATGATAGAAGTCGTTCCCTTCGCGGGTACGCTCGCCAACACCGGCGAACACGGAGTAACCACCGTGTTCCTTGGCGATGTTGTTGATCAGTTCCATCATGTTCACGGTCTTGCCCACACCCGCGCCACCGAACAGACCCACCTTGCCGCCCTTCGCGAACGGGCAGATCAGGTCAATAACCTTGATGCCGGTTTCAAGCAGTTCGGTTGACGGCGACAGATCTTCGAACTTCGGAGCCTTCTGGTGAATGCCGCGCGTCACGTCCGAGTTGATCGGACCGGCTTCGTCGATCGGACGGCCCAGCACGTCCATGATCCGGCCAAGGGTCGGCTTGCCGACCGGCACGCTGATCGGCTTGCCCGTGTTCTTCACCGTCGTACCGCGGCGCAGGCCGTCGGATGCACCCAGACAGATGGTACGAACGACGCCGTCGCCCAGCTGCTGCTGGACTTCGAGAGTCAGTTCCGAACCGTCGAGAATGAGCGCGTCGTAAATCTTCGGCATGTGGTCACGCGGGAATTCCACGTCGATCACCGCGCCGATGCACTGTACGATCTTGCCTTCTACCAAAGCAGTAGTACTCATCGCTTTTCCTTTAGATACTCAATTCTTCACTCGCGCAAAGGCGCAGTTTTGTAGCGCTTGCCCTAAGGCGCGCCTGACCGTCATGGTCAGACCGCCGCAGCGCCACCGACGATTTCCGACAGTTCTTTCGTGATCGCTGCCTGACGGCTCTTGTTGTACACGAGCTGCAGTTCGTTGATGACCGTCTTCGCGTTGTCCGAAGCGGCCTTCATTGCGACCATCCGTGCCGACTGCTCGGACGCCATGTTTTCCGCGACGGCCTGATAGACCAGTGCTTCGACATAACGCACGAGCAACTCGTCCACCACCGCCTGTGCGTCCGGCTCGTAGATGTAGTCCCACGACGTGTTCGGAGTCGTGCCCTCGTCTTCCTTGCGCTCGAACTGGTCTGCCGACAGCGGCAACAGTTGCTCAATCACAGCTTCCTGCTTCATCGTATTGACGAAGCGCGTGTACGCCAGGTACACCGCCGAGATCTTGCCTTCCGAGTACATGTCGAGCTGCACTTTCACCGCGCCGATCAGCTTCTCGAGGTGCGGCGTGTCGCCCAGATGCACGACGTTCGACGCGACCTTCGCGCGCAGACGGTTCAGGAACCCGAGGCCCTTGCTGCCGATCGCTGTCGCTTCGATCGTCTTGCCCTGGCCTTCCAGTTCCTTGAACTTCAGCAGCGACGCGCGCAGCACGTTCGTGTTCATGCCGCCGCACAAGCCCTTGTCGGTCGTGACGAGGATGATGCCAGCCGTCTTCGCACCGTCGTTCGACACCATGAACGGGTGACGATACTCGGGGTTCGAACGGCTCATGTGCGCAGCGATATCGCGGACCTTGTCGGCGTACGGGCGAGCAGCGCGCATGCGCTCCTGAGCGCGGCGCATCTTCGATGCGGCCACCATCTCCATCGCTTTCGTGATCTTGCGCGTGTTTTGCACGCTCTTGATCTTGCCGCGAATTTCCTTCATTCCAGCCATTGCTTGCTCCTTGTCGGCCCGAGTTACCGCTTCAGCGGTTACTCGGGTCCCATGCAAAGCGTCGGCCCGAGTTAGCGCTTGGCGGTGACTCGGGTCCCATGCAAAGCGATCGAAGCAGCGCGGGGACATTCACATGCGGCCCGCGCCGCTTCAAGGTCCGTTTATGCCTTGCGGGTCACTCGCGGATCAATAAGCGCCGGACTTCTTGAAGTCTTTGAGGGCCGTATGCAGCAGGCCTTCGTCGTCCTTCGAGAGTTCCTTGGTGTCTTCAATGCGCTTGATCAGGTCAGCGTGCTTCGACTTCAGGTAGTCACGCAGGCCCTTTTCGAACGGCAGCACTTGCGCGACTTCCAGATCGTCGAGGTAACCGTTGTTCGCAGCGAACAGCGCAACCGCCAGTTCCCACACTTGCAGCGGCTGATACTGCGGCTGCTTGAGCAGTTCCGTCACGCGGCGGCCGCGCTCCAGCTGCTTGCGGGTGGCTTCGTCGAGGTCCGACGCGAACTGCGCGAACGCAGCCAGCTCACGATACTGCGCCAGGTCGGTACGGATACCGCCCGACAGCTTCTTCACGACCTTCGTCTGAGCCGCACCGCCCACACGCGACACCGACACGCCGGCGTTAATTGCCGGGCGGATACCTGCGTTGAAGAGGTCGGTTTCCAGGAAGATCTGGCCGTCGGTAATCGAGATCACGTTCGTCGGAACGAATGCGGTCACGTCGCCTGCCTGCGTTTCAATGACCGGCAGTGCCGTCAGCGAACCGCTCTTGCCCTTCACTTCGCCGTTCGTGAACTTCTCGACGTACGCTTCCGAGACGCGAGCCGCACGTTCCAGCAGACGCGAGTGCAGATAGAACACGTCACCCGGGTAAGCTTCACGGCCCGGCGGGCGGCGCAGCAGCAGCGAGATCTGACGGTATGCCCAGGCCTGCTTGGTCAAGTCGTCGTACACGATCAGGGCATCTTGACCACGGTCGCGGAAGTATTCGCCCATCGAGCAGCCGGCGTACGGTGCGAGGTATTGCATCGCAGCCGATTCCGAAGCCGAAGCGGCAACCACGATCGTGTATTCCAGCGCGCCAGTTTCTTCCAGCTTGCGCACCACGTTCATGATCGACGAAGCCTTCTGACCGATCGCGACGTAGATACAGAAGAGGTTCTTGCCCTTCTGGTTGATGATCGCGTCGATGGCGACAGCCGTCTTGCCGCACTGGCGGTCGCCAATGATCAGCTCGCGCTGGCCGCGGCCAATCGGCACCATGGCGTCGATCGACTTCAGGCCGGTCTGGACCGGCTCCGACACTGACTTACGCCAGATCACGCCCGGAGCAATCTTTTCGATTGCGTCAGTGTGCTTCGCGTTCACCGGGCCCTTGCCGTCGATCGGGTTGCCGAGTGCATCGACCACGCGGCCGAGCAGTTCCGGACCCACCGGCACTTCGAGAATGCGGCCCGTCGTCTTGACGATGTCGCCTTCCGAAATGTGTTCGTATTCACCCAGAATCACGGCACCGACCGAGTCGCGCTCGAGGTTCAGCGCGAGACCGAAGGTGTTGCCCGGGAATTCGAGCATTTCGCCCTGCATCACTTCCGACAGGCCGTGGATACGCACGATACCGTCGGTCACGGAGATCACGGTGCCCTGGTTGCGAACGTCTGCGCTCGCTTCAAGGCCCTGGATCCGGCTCTTGATCAGCTCGCTGATCTCAGAGGGATTGAGTTGCATTATTCGCTCCTGATAGTCAATTCTGTTGCGTGCCAGCCGCTTCAGCGCCTTAGGCGCTTCAGGCCGTCAAAGCCGTTTGCATGCTGGCAAGCCGCGCGCGGACCGAGGTATCGAGCACTTCATCGCCGACTGTCACGCGCACACCGCCGATCAGCGACGAGTCGACCTCGACCACCGGCTTCAGCTTGCGCTTGAACTTGCGTTCGAGACTGGCGACGAGCTCATCCAGCTGCGCGCCTTCGAGCGGGAATGCGCTGACGATCAACGCATCAGCCGCTCCTTCGCGCGCGTTCTTCAACTCTTCGAACTGCGTGGCGATTTCCGGCAGCAACGGCAGACGATGGTTGTCTACCAGCATTTGCACCAGATTCTTCGCTTGTGCGTTGTCCTTGAGCGGCGACTTGACCGCGGCCAGCAGCAGATCGCTGACCTGGGCGCGGCTTACTTTCGGGCTCGTGGCGATCGACAGCACTTCGGGCAGATGCGCAACCTGTGCCAACTCCTGCACGAACGTGGACCAGGCGGCGACGTCACCAGCTTCGGCCACGCCAAACAACGCTTCTGCGTACGGACGGGCGATGGTTGCAAGTTCGGCCATGATCAGAGCTCGGCTTTCAGTTGATTCAGCAGGTCAGCATGCGCTGCCTGGTCGACTTCGCGCTTCAGGATCTGTTCAGCGCCCTTGACCGCGAGAGCAGCGACTTCGCCGCGCAGCGCTTCGCGCGCCTTGACGACCTGTTGCTCCGCGTCCGCCTTCGCTTGCGCGAGGATGCGGGCGGCTTCAGCTTGTGCCTGGGCCTTGATTTCGTCAGCCAGCGTCACTGCGCGCTTTTCGGCGTCAGCAATGCGTTGCTGACCGTCGTTGCGTGCCTGCGCCAGTTCCTGGTCGACGCGCTTGTGCGCGGCGTCCAGTTCTGCCTTGCCCTTTTCAGCGGCCGACAGACCTTCGGCGATCTTCTTCGCGCGCTCGTCGAGGGCGTTGATCAACGGCGGCCACACGAACTTCATCGTGAACCACGCGAGGATCAGGAACACGACCATTTGCGCAAACAGGGTTGCGTTGAGATTCACGGTGTTTCCTTAAACGTTGCTAGTTCGGAAAGTGAAACGGCAAGGCGCTCATCGATTCTGTATTCGATCAGCGCCAAGTGCCCGTTCCGCCCTGCACCTTAACTAGTTATAGCTGAGGCGCAAACTTCCGAGGAACCTCAGCCTGCCAGCTTCGACAGCAGCGGGTTCGCGAACGCAAACAGCATTGCCACACCAACGCCAATCAGGAACGCCGCGTCAATCAGACCAGCCAGCAGGAACATCTTGGTTTGCAGCGGGTTCATCAGTTCCGGCTGACGAGCGCATGCCTCAATGTACTTGCCGCCCATCAGGCCGATACCGATACAGGCGCCGATTGCACCCAGGCCGATGATGATGCCGATACCGATGGCGGTCAGACCCTGGATGTTGGCGATGAAAGCTTGCATGATCACTCCTTTGTGAAAAGTCTTTTTGGAACTGGTTGGAACTAGGATTTAAAAAACTAAAAAGCTAAGGCAATTCGTTGTCCGACAGCGCAGGTTAGTGCGTGTCGTGTGCCTGGCCGAGGTACACCAGCGTCAGCATCATGAAAATGAACGCCTGCAGCAACACGATCAGAATGTGGAAGATTGCCCACACGCTGCCGGCGATCACGTGGCCGATGAAGCCAAGCACCGTCGTGTCCGCGCCGAAGCTCCAGATGCTGCCCAGCAGAGCAATCAGCAGGAACAGCAGTTCGCCCGCGTACATGTTGCCGAACAGCCGCATGCCGAGGGAAACCGTCTTTGCGACGAACTCGATGATGTTCAGTGCCAGGTTCGGGATCCACAGCAGCGGATGCGCGCCGAACGGAGCGGACAGCAGTTCGTGCACGAAACCGCCGACGCCCTTGATCTTGAAGTTGTAGTAAATCATCAGCACGAATACGCCAAGCGCGATGCCGATGGTGCCGTTCAGGTCGGCCGTCGGCACGATGCGATGGTGCGGGATGACTTGCGAGAGACCGAGCCAGCCGATCACGCGGCCCGGCAGGTCGACCGGGATGAAGTCGAGCGAGTTCATCAGAGCCACCCAGACGAACACGAACAGTGCGAGCGGCGCAATGAACGTGCGGCTACCGTGGATCATCGACTTGGACTGATCTTCGACCAGCTCAACCAGCATCTCGATGGCGCACTGGAAACGACCCGGTACACCCGAGGTCGCTTTACGTGCAGCGAGATGCAGGATGAAGATCGTGGCCAGACCGCAAACGATCGACCAGAACAGGGTGTCCAGATTCCAGACGTGAATATCGAAAATCGACGTCTGGTGCGCGGTGGAGAAGTTCTGCAAGTGGTGCGCGATGTACTCGGACGGATCCATCGCGCGCGTTCCTTCGCTAGCTGCCATATCTTTAATGCCACCCAAATTGTCGAAAATCAGTTCGGGCTGTTCCCGCCGCAACGCTCTATTGCGGGAACACGCCGGCGCAGGTCATGTCGTACCCGCGCGCCTTTTTGCCGGCGCCGCGCGCCAGCCAGTATTTTTTGCGTTACTTCACCGCTCACCGCCAGGCGAGCGCGATCCAATATGTCTTCAATGCAACGAGGTAAGTCACGAGCAGCGGCACCCAGCGTACGTCGTGATACCAGAAAGCGATGGCTACGAACATCGCGATCGTTGTCCCCATCTTGAGCGCTTCGCCGATCATCCAGCTCATGACTGTTTCGGCGCCGCTCAGTGTTCTCAGTCGTGCCGCGAACATCGCGCCCGGCACCCAGCAGATCGCCCCCCCCAGGAACGCGGACAGCGCAGCAGCGCCCGGCGGCTTGTAGAACAGCCACCACACCAGCGTAACACCCAGGGACAAAACCATTTGCGCTATCACGACCTTGAAAGGCGTGACACGCGATGGACGACTCACATTCGGACCGAACAGCTTTTCTGCTTCAGCCCGCGTGAGCGGAACGATATTGTTATCTTGCTGCTCGGCATCCCACGCATCGTCATGCGTAACTTGCTGGCCGGACGCGGCGGAAAACGTGCGTTCTGCGCGGCCTTCGTCGCGCCCATTTTGTGGCGCTTGATTCGACGTTTTAAGCGCCATCGCAGTATTCCGGAAGTCTCGTGCCGCCCGTCAGCTTACGTGAAGATTACGGGGTTGTCGTGCAATTAAATCCGGGCGATTGTAAGCGATAGTTGCAGGCAATTCAAGACTTTAGGCCTTTCAATAAAGCGCGTGAAACGTCCCGCCATGATGCGGGAAATGGCGCTTCGGAGGTAGGACGACTCCAACTGTAAGGCTGTCGGGGTGCCACGAAAAATGCGGCTTGAATTGCGTTGATTGGCAGTAGGCCGGCTAACACGTGGACGCCTTGACGTCCGTATCAAATATGCAACAGAAGCCAGCCACCCACTGCCCCGGCTGCCAGCCAGAAAGGTACGGCATAGAGGTGAAACGGCAGCCACATGCCGGGCTGTTTCGACAGACGCACCGCAATCAGATTCGCCAGCGAGCCAATCGCGAAGCCAAACCCGCCGACACTGACGCCGTATGCAAGTGCACGCCAGTCCTTGGTGAACTCGGCGAGCATGATGGCCGCCGGAACGTTGCTGATGCCTTGCGACAGAACGGCCCCTGCGGCAAAAGCGCGCAGCGTCGTCGCGAGACCTAGTTGGCCGACGAACTGGTGTACCCATGGCAGCGCGGCCACACTACGCAGCACGATGAACATGAACACGAAGATCAGCAGCAGCAGCCAGTCGATCTTGAGCACGATCTCGCGACGCCAGAGCAGGAAGCCGGCCATGATGCCCGCCAGTCCAATGCCCGCATGATGCGTGTCGGCCAGCAACACAAACGCGACGAACAGCACGGCCGCGATCCCGACCAGGCGTCGGTCGACGTCATGGTCACCGGCGTCTTTCGACAGGTCCAGCGCCTTGCCGCGAAAGCTGAACGCCGCCAGCACGTAAAGCATCGCCATCAACGCGGCGCACAGCGGAGCCAGGGCCGCGACGAAGCCGCCAAAGGAAGCCCCACTAGTCTGCCAAAGAAACAGGTTCTGTGGATTGCCGAGTGGCGTCAGGATGGAGCCGGCGTTCACCGACAACGCGATAAAGATCACGAGGCGTTTGAGCGGCAGCGGCGTGAGTTCATGCAGCGACAAGGTAAGCGGCACAACTACGAACAAAGCCACGTCATTGGTCAGCAGCGTCGAGAGCGCAGCCGCGAGCCCGATCAGCAAAAACGCCAGACCGCGTTCCGAGTGGATGTAATGGACCACACGGTGCGCCATCCAAATCAGGAATCCTGATAATTCGATGGCCTTCGTCAAGATCAGCAGTCCCGCGAGCGTCAGGACGGTCTGCCAGTCGACGAGCCCCGGCAGCGAAAGCCACGGGCGTGGGTGCAGACACTGCAGCGCGATCAGCGCGACGACGAGAACCGATAGAACCGGCTCTTTCGTCGCGAGGACGATCAGCTTGTGCAGCGGACTGCTACTGGCGGCTTTGGTCGGGCGTTCGGCCAAGGTCTAGGCGATCGATCGCTTACGCGGTCGCGTTACCGCGCAGGCGGGCAAGAATACCTTCGAGCGCGTCGAGGTCACCGAACTCCACGAGCACCTGCCCACGTCCCCGGCGGCCGAGCTTGATCTTGACCGTCGAGGCCAGCAGATCCGACAATTCCTCTTCGAGGCGGCGCGTATCGCGGCCGCCGTCGTGGTTTGCCTTCGCCTTTACTGCCGGCGCCGCCTTTGTCGTGGTGGTCACCAGCTTCTCGGTTTCACGCACCGACATGCGCTTGTTGACCACCTGATTGGCAAGCGTGATCTGCGTAGCAGGGTCCACGGCCAGTAACGCGCGGGCGTGGCCCATGTCGAGATCGCCGGCGAGCAGCATCGTCTGCACCGGCGCGGCCAGGTTCAACAAACGCAGCAGGTTCGAGACCGCGCTACGCGAGCGCCCCACCGACTCCGCCGCCTGCTCATGCGTAAAGTTGAATTCGTCGAGCAGGCGCTGGATGCCCTGCGCCTCTTCCAGCGGATTCAGGTCTTCACGCTGGATGTTCTCGATCAGCGCCATTGCGGCGGCGGCCTGGTCGGGCACGTCCCGCACCAGCACCGGCACTTCGTCCAGACCGGCCAGGCGTGCGGCGCGGAAACGTCGTTCGCCGGCAATGATTTCGTACTTGTCCGCCGAGACCGGGCGCACGAGGATCGGTTGCATCACGCCCTGCGCGCGGATGCTGGCGGCCAGTTCCTGCAGCGCGCCTTCGTCCATGCGCGTACGCGGCTGATACTTGCCGGCCTGCAACTTGCCGAGCGGCAACACGTTAGGCGCGCCCTCAATCTTCACCGCCTCGGTGATATCCGCACTGCCGCCGAGCAGTGCTTCCAGCCCGCGACCCAATCCCTTCTTTCTTGCTACTGCATTCATCGTGCTTCCTCGATCAGCTTGGGATGCATGGTCACGCGTCAGATCGCGCGCACCCGTTCAATCATTTCCGCGCCGAATTGCACATACGCCTGTGCTCCGCGCGAGGCCCGGTCGAACACCACGCCCGGCAATCCATAGCTGGGCGCCTCGGCCAGACGCACGTTGCGCGGAATGACGACATCAAACACCTTGTCGCCGAAATGCTCTTTCAACTGGTCGGAAACCTGTTGTTGCAGCGTGATGCGCGGATCGAACATCACACGCAGCAGGCCGATCACCTTCAGGTCGCGATTCAGGTTGGCGTGAACCTGCTTGATCGTATTGACGAGGTCCGAGAGCCCCTCGAGCGCGAAGTACTCGCACTGCATCGGGATCACCACGCCGTGCGCCGCACACAGGCCATTAAGCGTCAGCAACGATAAGGCCGGTGGGCAGTCGATCAAGATGAAGTCGTACTCGTCCTGTATCGGCGCGAGCGCGTTCTTCAATTGACGCTCGCGATTTTGCACGCTCACCAGTTCGACTTCCGCACCTGCCAGTTCGCGGTTGGCCGGCACGACATCGTACGAAACCGCTTCAGGCCGCACCCGAGCATCCGCCACCGACACCCCGTCCACCAGCACCTCGTAGATGGTATTGGTGCAGGCAGCTTTGTCGACACCGCTACCCATCGTGGCATTGCCCTGCGGATCCAGATCGATGAGCAGAACACGCTGTCCCTGCGATGCGAGGCTCGCGGCGAGATTAACTGCTGTCGTCGTCTTGCCGACGCCACCCTTCTGGTTCGCGACGCAGAAGATTTTTGCCATCGTTGGTGTGTCCCTTTTTGCTGCCTGGATAAATTGGAATGCTTAGGTCCGGTTCGCGAGACTAGCCAGCGGGATCCAGCTTCACTTCGACGAGGTGGCGCTCGGCATCGAGCGACGGCACCTTGAGCCGGATGATCTGCTTTGCGTGGGAGCCCGCGGGCAGCCGTTCGATCTCGCCGTCGGGCCGTACGCCCTTCATGGCCCAGATCGCACCTTGCTCCGCTACCAGATGACGGGCCAGTGTAACGAAATCCGCGAGCTCTGCGAATGCGCGCGAGACGATTACATCAAACTTTGCCGGTACCTCTACGCCAGGCTTCAGCATTTCGACACGGCCGGTCACCACCGACAGATTGGTGAGACCCAGCTCCGCCTTGGCCTGCGCCTGGAATGCGGTCTTTTTATGGACGATGTCATTGAGCGTCACGGTCCAGTCAGGCATCACGATGGCCAGCACGATACCTGGCAGGCCGCCGCCGGAGCCCACATCGAGGACGGACGATGGGCCGAGGCCGGTGAGATGCGGCACGATCGAAAGCGAGTCGAGAATGTGCTGGATCAGCATCTGCCGCGGGTCGCGGATGGCCGTGAGGTTGTACACGGCATTCCACTTGGCCAGCAGGGCAACGTAATCAAGCAGCTTGCCGAGTTGCGCATCGTTCAGGTCAAGCCCTAGCTCCTTGACGCCCTCGTCAAGCAACGCGGCCAATGCTTCCCTGCTATCCGCACCGCCGAACCCCTTCTGCCGTGCCGTCATTGCGTCACCGGTGTGGAGTCGGTGCCGCTATCGGCGGCTCCGGCTGGCTTGTTCGAGCGACGCCCGAGGCCGCGCTTCAGATGGACCATCAGCAACGAAATCGCCGCTGGAGTGATACCTGAGATGCGCGATGCCTGGCCGATCGTCTCCGGGCGGAACTGGGTCAACTTCTGGCGCGCTTCGAACGACAAACCACGCACTTCGGCATAGTCCAACCCGTCGGGCAGACGCGTGTTCTCATGCGACTCGTTGCGCTCAATTTCCCCAGCCTGACGCTCGATGTAACCCTGATATTTGATGCCGATCTCGATCTGGTCCTTGATCTGAGCCAGCAGGACGTCGTCTTCGGCAAGGATCTCAGCCGGTGCGCACGCGCCTTCGCGCAAACCGCACACGCCGTCGTAAGTCACGCCAGGACGGCGCAGCAGATCGGCGAGGCTGTACTCGTGGTCGATCGGCTTGCCGAGCAAGGCAGTGGCTTCGTCCGCAGATAAGGTCTTGGGATTCACCCAAGTCGTCCGCAGGCGCTCTGTTTCACGTGAAACAGCCTCGCGCTTGCGGCTGAAGGCGTCCCAGCGGGCGTCGTCGACGACGCCCAACTCACGGCCGACCTCCGTCAGACGCATATCTGCGTTATCTTCGCGCAGGCTCAGGCGATATTCGGCGCGGCTCGTGAACATCCGATACGGCTCCGACACACCGCGCGTCACCAGATCATCGACCAGCACTCCAAGGTAAGCCTGATCGCGGCGCGGGCACCAGGCATCCCTGCCCTGCACCTGCAACCCCGCATTGATCCCGGCGAGCAGCCCTTGCGCGGCAGCCTCTTCGTACCCGGTCGTCCCGTTGATCTGCCCCGCGAAGAACAGCCCGTTGATGACCTTCGTCTCCAACGATGCCTTCAGGCCACGCGGATCGAAATAATCGTACTCGATCGCATAACCCGGACGCAGGATATGCGCGTGCTCGAGGCCAACCATCGAACGCACCAGTTCCAGCTGCACGTCAAACGGCAGGCTGGTGGAGATGCCGTTCGGATAAAACTCGTTGGTGGTCAGACCTTCCGGTTCAAGGAAAATCTGATGCGATTCCTTCGACGCGAAACGGTGAATCTTGTCCTCGATCGAGGGGCAATAGCGCGGCCCGACCCCTTCGATCACGCCCGTGTACATTGGCGACCGGTCGAGGCCACCGCGGATGATGTCGTGCGTGCACTCGTTGGTATGCGTAACCCAACACGGCACCTGGCGCGGATGCTGTTCAACGCGGCCAAGGAACGAGAACACAGGCACCGGATCGAGATCACCCGGTTGCTCTTCGAGCTTCGAAAAGTCGATGGTACGGCCGTCGATACGCGGCGGCGTACCCGTCTTCAGCCGACCCTGCGGCAGCTTCAACTCCTTAAGACGCGCCGACAACGACACCGCCGCCGGGTCGCCTGCGCGGCCACCGGTGTAGTTGTTCAGACCGACGTGAATCTTGCCGTCCAGGAATGTCCCAGCCGTCAGCACGACAGCGCGAGACCGGAAGCGAATCCCGACCTGCGTCACCGCACCTACCACCCGGTCTCCTTCCACCATCAGGTCATCCACTGCCTGCTGAAATAGCCAGAGATTCGGCTGATTCTCGAGCCGATGCCGGATGGCCTGCTTGTAAAGCAGGCGGTCGGCTTGGGCGCGCGTCGCACGCACGGCAGGACCTTTCGACGAATTCAGGATGCGGAACTGGATGCCACCCTCGTCCGTGGCTGCAGCCATCGCGCCACCGAGCGCGTCGACTTCCTTCACGAGATGGCCCTTGCCAATACCGCCAATCGACGGATTGCAGCTCATCTGTCCGAGGGTTTCGATGTTGTGCGTTAGCAGGAGCGTTTTATTGCCCATGCGCGCCGAAGCCAAAGCGGCCTCGGTGCCGGCATGACCGCCGCCAACGACAATTACGTCAAATTCTGTGGGATAAAGCATCGCGGATCTCACGCCGGGACACCGCGTGAACCTTCTAAGGAAAATGTATGGGCGAATTATAGCGGGTTCGCTTTTGGCCCGAATTTCGTCCGAATGGCTAAGGTATAAAAAAAGCGGTGTGTTTCACGTGAAACACACCGCTCGGTTCCGCTCAAACCCTTGATGCGAAAGGCTTTACGCGACCCTCTTCGTCAAACCGAGATATGTTTCGATCACCCTCGGGTTCCGCGCCAGATCCGTCGCCGGCCCCTCGAGCGCAAGCTCACCGGTCTCTAACACGTAGCCGTAGTCGGAAATCTGCAGCGCCGCCCGCGCGTTCTGCTCGACCAGCAGTATCGCCACACCTGTCTGACGCAAAGCGCTAATGATGTGGAAAATCTCCTTCACGATCAGCGGTGCGAGACCGAGGCTAGGCTCGTCAAGCATCAGCAACTCCGGCTTACCCATCAGCGCGCGCCCTACCGCCAACATCTGCCGCTCGCCACCGGACAGGGTACCGGCTGCCTGCTTGCGACGCTCCTTCAACCGTGGAAACAAAGTGAAGACAGGCTCAAGCTGATCCAGATAACCACGTTCACCCGCACGCTTGCGCCGGTAGGCGCCTAACACCAGGTTGTCCTCCACGCTCATCGTCGCAAACAGCTCGCGCTTTTCCGGGACGAGACACATGCCACGCGCCACCCGCTTTTCGACCGGAACCGCGCTGATATCTTCATTGTGGTAGAGGATCCCGCCTTTCGCGCGACCGCTCACCGGTAGCGCACCCATGATCGCGTTGAGCAGCGTGGACTTGCCCGCACCGTTCGGGCCGATCACTGAAACGATCTGCCCCGGTCGCACCAAGATGCTGGCGCCGTGCAGCGCTTCAACCTTCCCGTAGCGGACCGATACATCCTCCACGTCCAGAATCGGCACCGCGGAATTCATCATCGTTCTCATCAGTCCACCCCACCCAGGTAGGCTTCGAGCACCGCCGGATCTTTTTGCACATCCTCTGGCAGCCCTTCGGCGATCCGTGTGCCGAACTCCATGACGATCAGCCGATCGGTCAGGTTCATGACGAAATCCATGTCATGCTCGACCAGCAGCACGCTCATCCCCTCGTCCTTAAGCTTGCGCAGCAAGCCGGCGAGTTGCTGCTTTTCCTGATAGCGCAGACCTGCAGCGGGCTCATCGAGTAGCAGCAGCGTGGGATCGCAGCACAATGCACGGGCAATCTCCAGAATTCGCTGCTGACCCAATGCCAGGCTGCCCGCCTCGTCATACATATGCTCTTCCAGCCCCACCCGGCGGATCTGCTGCGCCGCTTCCGCCATCAGCCGCCCTTCTTCCGCGCCATTCAGCCTGACAACGCTGCGCCACACGCCGGCGTGACCTCGCAGGTGCGCGCCAATCGCCACGTTCTCGAGCACGCTCATGCCCGGCAATAGCTTGACGTGCTGGAAAGTTCGGCCAATCCCGCGTTTGACGATCTGACGTGAGGCGAGCACATCGATCCGTTCGCCCCGGAATGTGATCTCACCGCGAGTCGCCCGCAGCGCGCCGGTCACCAGATTAAAGGTCGTCGACTTGCCCGCACCATTCGGCCCGATCAACCCGACGATTTCACCCGCCCTTACCTCGAAGCTGACATCGTTCACCGCCACTAGCCCACCAAACTCCTTGCGCGCCTTATCCACGCTCAGGAGCGTTTCGCCGGCCGCTGGTTTGCTGCGCTGCGGCAATGGCTCGGCCTGCTCCGGCACGTGGGCCTGCGGTCCGCGCGGAAACAGGCGCGCCACCAACGGCCAGACGCCTTGGCGCGCGTGCTGCAGCAGCAATACCATCAGCACGCCAAAGACGATCACTTCGAAATTACCGCTTTCGCCCAACAGCCTCGGCAGCAGCGTCTGCAGATAGTCCTGCAGGATGGTCAGGATCGCCGCCCCGAGCACCGCTCCCCATACATGCGAGACACCACCCACTACCGCCATGAACAGAAATTCGATGCCGTGGTTCAGACCGAACGGCGTCGGGTTCACGGCGCGCTGCAGATGAGCGTAGAGAAAGCCGGAAATCGATGCCAGCACGGCGGCATAGATAAAGATCACCACGCGCATCCACGCGGTATTGACGCCCATCGCCTCCGCCATCGCGCCGCCGCCCCGCAGCGCGCGAATTGCCCGCCCCGGTCGGCTATTAAGCAGGTTCTGAACGGAGATCACCGCACCAAGCACCACCAGCCAGATCAAGTAGTAGATATGCCGTCCTGACTCGAGGTTGATACCGAACACGTTGAGCGCCGGAATGCCGTTGATACCGTCGTATTTGCCGAGGATGTCGAGATTGCCAAACAGATAGAACAGCGCCAGCCCCCAGGCGATGGTGCCAAGCGGCAGGAAGTGCCCTGAAAGCCGCATGGTTACCGCGCCCAGGATCAGCGCGATGAACGCGGTCAACACCACGCCCACGATTAGCGCAAGCCACGGCGATACGCCGTACTGCGTCGTCAGGAATGCGGTGGCATACGCGCCTACGCCGACGAATGCCGCCTGCCCGAAGCTCGTCATTCCGCCGATGCCCGTCAGCAGCACGAGGCCGATCGCCACGATCGCATACAGCCCGATGTAGTTGAACAGCGTCACCCAGTACTCCGGCAGATGCACCGGCTGCGGCAGCACCGGTAGCGCGAAGATCACCACGAGGAACAGCCCGAAGAGCGCGCTGCGCATGATGCGTTTCATCGTGTCACTCCTCGTCTTCTTCCGCGTGCGGGCTGGTAAAACTACGCCACAGCAGCACCGGGATGATCAGCGTGAACACGATGACTTCTTTATAGGCACTCGCCCAGAACGACGAATAGGACTCCAGCAAGCCCACCAGCACGGCGCCGGCCGCCGCGAGCGGATAGCTAACCAGGCCGCCGATGATGGCCCCCACGAAGCCCTTCAGGCCGATCAGGAAGCCCGAGTCGTAGTAGATGGTGGTCAGGGGTGCAACGAGGATGCCGCACAGCGCGCCGAGCCCTGCTGCGAGCGTGAACGCGAGCCGGCCGGCCTGGGTCGTGCCGATGCCGACCAGCCGGGCACCGACACGATTGACCGAGGTCGCCCGTAAGGCCTTACCCGAGATCGAGCGGTCAAAGTACAGATAAAGCACCGCGATCAACACCAGCGCCGCACCGATCACCCACAAACTCTGTCCGGAGACCGACAGGCTGCCGACGTTGAACGTGGCATCCGAGAAAGCATTGGTGCGCGAACCTTCCGCACCAAACATCACAAGCCCGAGGCCGACCATCGCAAAGTGCACTGCCACCGCAACGATCAGCAGCACCAGTGTCGTGCCTTCGGCGATCGGCTCGAAAGCCAGCCGGTAGACGAACGGTCCCATCGGGATGACGATCAGCAGCGTCAAGGCAATCTGCGCGAGCATCGGCAGCGGTTGCGCGAAGAGTTCGTGCGTCACCAGGTACACCGCGACCGGGAACAGCAGATACTTCGCCACAAGCATCGCCAGTGTGCGCACCACATGAGCGCGCCGCTCCGGGTGCCCCACGAGCCCTGCTGTCTCGACCACGAAACACGCTGCCCCCATCGCCATCAGTAACCAGCAGGTCGCGGGAAACTTCTGCGACTGCACTGCGGCAAGCGTCAGCGCCCCGTACGAAACGAACTCGCCCTGTGGGATAAAGATGACCCGTGTCACCGAAAACACCAACACCAGGGCGAGCGCAAGCAGCGCGTAAATCGCCCCGGTCGTGATGCCGTCCTGCGCCAGGATCGCCGCGATAGATAGATCCATACTTCCTCGTCCTGAACCGTCGAAACCGGGATGCTCCGAAGCCCGTTACTCGTTCTGCAGCTTCCACTTCCCGTCGACAATCTCCACGATCACGCGTGCGCGAGTGTCGAGGCCGTTGTGGTCGGTCGCCGTGGTGTTCATGATGCCGTGTGCGAGCGGCAGTTCCTTGATATTCGCGAGCGCATCGCGCAACGCCACACGAAACGCTTCAGTGCCCGGCTGCCCCTTCTTCAGCGCTTCGGGAATCGCCCGCTGCAGCATCTGGCCGGCGTCCCATGCATGGCCGCCGAACGTCGATACCGAACCCACGCCATAGGCCTTTTCATAGGCGTTCTTGTACGCCTCGGACGACTGCTTCACCGGGTTCGAATCGGGCAACTGATCGGCCACCAGAATCGGACCGGCCGGCAGCAGTTCGCCTTCGCAATCCTTGCCGCACACGCGCAGGAAATCGTTATTGGCGACGCCGTGAGTCTGATAGATAGTGCCCTTGTAGCCGCGCTCTTTCAGCGTCCTGGCCGGCAGCGCCGAGGGCGTGCCCGCGCCCGCGATCAGCACGGCATCCGGATTGGCGGACATCGTCTTCAGCACCTGGCCGGTCACGGATGCATCCGTGCGGTTGTAGCGCTCATTGGCAACGACCTTCAGATGATGCGCGGCCGCAGCGGTGTTAAACACGTTGTACCAGCTCTCGCCATACGCGTCCGAAAAGCCGATGAAGCCCACCGTCTTCACGCCGTGCTTTTCCATATAGCCGGCAAGTGCGTCAGCCATCAGGCTATCGTTTTGCGGCGTCTTGAAGGCCCACTGACGCTTTGCGTCCATCGGCGCGATGATTTCCGCCGAGGCTGCCAGCGAGATCATCGGCGTCTTTGCCGCAGAGACCACGTCGAGCATCGCCAGCGAATTCGGCGTCGCCGTGGAACCGATAATTGCGTCGACGTGATCTTCATCGATCAGCTTGTGGGTGTTCTGCACGGCTTTGCTGGCGTCGGTCGCATCGTCGAGCACGATGTACTGCACGCTCTTGCCGGCAATTTGCTGCGGCAGTAAAGCGATGGTGTTCTTCTCAGGAATCCCGAGCGATGCGGCCGGACCCGTCGTCGATAAAGTCACGCCGATTTTCACCTGCGCTACGGCCGTGCCCGCGCCGCATGCCAACGCAAGCGCGATAGCCGCGCGTACCCACTGCTTCGTTTTTTTCATTACCAATCTCCGAACGCTTCACGCGCCCATTTGTTATCCGGTTTATCAGCCGAATGCCTGAATCTGTGACCGGCCTGACGTGCCCGCCATGATTTTCTCTACCGGTCCCGCGTACGACGATCTGCGATTATGCGTGAGCGACAAAAAAGGCGCGTGAACTGCCCGCGCCCTCTCGTTGGTTCTCTCGTTGCTTCAATGGCTAGCATTCAACGCTGCATTCATTCCGCGCAATGCGGAATTCATCCCGTTCCGCTTCCGACCGTGCAACTCGCTCGAATGAAATCGGCTGATCTAAATCCCAGTTCGACGCACGGTGAATGACGAGTGTAGAGGACGCAAGTCGCTTGCGACAAGCGTTGCGCGCGCATCAGCCAGGTGACGGAACACTCAACGGCGCCAGAACCAGCTCAGTCGATCAAGCGGAAAATGTGCAAAACTGAATGAGAAAAACCGCAAGAAAACGCACAGACAAAGGCGTAGGACAAATGCGCAAAACGAGTCAATGAATTTCCGAAACCGCAAATAAAAAGCGCTGTTGGATCAATATCCAACAGCGCTTTCGTCTGGGCACTTAGTGCCTCATGTCTCCTCGTTCTCCACCTGCAAATTCGGTGTTCATCAGAACTGCGTGAAGATTAAACAACCGCCCCCATCTGGACAACTAGCATTTACCCTAGTGGTGCATCGCAGCACTGTATTGGGGCACA
>Ga0302234_10000640_pt1 | contig 26886 bp, 16 predicted proteins | sample II_Palsa_N3_2_FD_193576 | JGI IMG/M metagenome (GOLD analysis project Ga0302234, IMG submission 193576) | Peat permafrost microbial communities from Stordalen Mire near Abisko, Sweden - II_Palsa_N3_2 | ecosystem: Environmental > Terrestrial > Soil > Palsa > Peat permafrost | place: Sweden... | reverse complement strand
CCCTGGATCACGCCGGTGTCCTGGATCGGGAAGAAGCCTTTCGGAATCAGTGCATACAAGAGCACGGTCAAGACCAGCGTCAGTACGGCGACCACCATCGTCAGCGCTTGACGGTCCAGCACCCAGACCAGGGCGCGGCCATAGGTGCCGATCACGCGCTCGAAGAAGGCACGGGTGGCCGCTTCGAAGCGTTGCATCCGGCCTTCGCTGTCGCTTGGCGGTGAGTGATGCAGGAGCTTGGCGCACAGCATCGGCACCAGCGTCAGCGAGACCACGGCGGAAATCACGATGGTCACGGCCAGCGTAATGGCAAATTCATGGAACAAGCGGCCGACTACGTCGCCCATGAATAACAGCGGAATCAACACCGCGATCAACGATACGGTCAACGAAATAATCGTAAAGCCGATTTGCTTCGAGCCTTTGAGTGCCGCCTCGAAGGCGGAATCGCCCATTTCGACATAGCGTGCGATGTTTTCGATCATCACGATCGCATCGTCGACCACGAAGCCGGTGGCAATGGTTAAAGCCATCAGCGACAGATTGTCGAGCGAGAAGCCGCATAGATACATCACGGCCAAGGTGCCGATCAGCGACAGCGGCACCGATAAGCTGGGGATCAGGGTTGCATAGATATTCGACAGAAACACGAAAATCACCAGCACCACTAACAACACCGAGACCGCCAGCTCGAATTGGACGTCGCGCACCGAGGCCTTGATGGTTACGGTACGGTCGGTCAGGATCTGCACATCGATTGCGGCGGGCAACGAGGTCTGCAGGTCGGGCAGCAGCTTCTTGATCGAGTCGACCACATTGATTACGTTCGCACCCGGCTGGCGCTGAATGTTGACAATGATGGCCGGGGTCTTGTTGACCCAGGCGCCGAGCTTGGAATTTTCCGCGCCCTGCGTGACCTTGGCGACATCGCTGAGCATCACCGGACGCCCGTTTTTATACGCGATCACGGCATTGGTATAGCCGTCGGCGCTTTGCAATTGATCGTTGGCGTTGATGGTGTAGGCGCGCGAGGGGCCGTCAAAACTGCCCTTGGGGGTATTGACGTTGATATTGCCGATGGTGGTGCGCAGGTCGTCCAGATTCAGGCCATAAGCTGCAAGCGCTTGCGGATTGGCCTGGATGCGCACGGCCGGCCGCTGGCCGCCGCTGATCGTGACCAGCCCGACGCCCGCAACTTGCGAGATTTTCTGGGCCAGACGGGTGTCGGCCATATCCTCAAGCTGCGTCAGCGGCAAGGTCTTGGAGGTAATCGCCAAGGTCAGGATAGGCGCATCGGCCGGATTCACCTTGGCGTAGATCGGCGGCGCGGGCAGATCCGAAGGCAATAGATTGCCCGCTGCATTAATTGCGGCCTGGACTTCCTGTTCGGCTACGTCCAGGGGCAGGTCGAGGCTGAATTGCAGCGTGATGACCGAAGCGCCGGCCGAACTGGTCGAGGACATCTGGTTCAAGCTGGGCATCTCGCCGAACTGGCGTTCCAGCGGTGCCGTGACCGAGGAGGTCATGACTTCGGCGCTGGCGCCCGGATAAAGCGTCTGCACCTGGATCGTCGGATACTCGACCACAGGCAGCGCCGACAAGGGCAGAAAGTGCAGCGCCACCAGACCGACCAGCATGATGGCGGCCATCAGCAGGGCGGTGCCGACCGGCCGCAAAATAAAAATACGCGAGGGATTCATGCGGTCACGCGCTCACTAAATCAGGTGAAAATTGGATCGGCCCAAGCTGGGGCATGCGCCTGCCCGGTTTATTGCGCATCGGTCGGATGATGGTGTGCATGAGTCGCCGAAGCTCCCGATGCACCGCTTGCGCCCTGTGCATGCTTACCCAAATGACTGGCGCCCGCGCCCAAGCCGAGTTCGGAGCCGTTGGCGATGGCCGGGGCTGAGGCGATTTCGATCTTGGAGCCTTCGCGCAAGCGATCGGTGCCGTCGATCACCACCTTGTCGCCGGGTGCTGCGCCCGAGAGCACGCTGGTGCGTTCGCCATCGACGATATCGGTTTTGACGACGCTCACAGTGACCGTGTTATCGGGTTTCACGATGTACACATATTGCCCGATAGAGCCGGTCTGGATGGCCGACGACGGCACGACGACGGCCTTATGGCGAACGTCGACCAGCAAACGCGCATTGACGAATTGGCTGGGGAACAGTTTCAGGTCGGCGTTGGGGAATTCGGCGCGCAATTTGAGCGTGCCGGTGGTCGTATCGATCTGATTGTCGACGGTCTGCAAGACCCCGCTCGACAATAAGGTCGAGTTGCTGCGATCGTAGGCTTGCACCGGCAGGTGGGCGCCGCTGTTGAGGCGCGCCAGTACCGGCGGCAGATTATCCTCGGGAATCGTAAAAATCACGCTCATCGGATTCATCGTGGTGATGATCACAATCCCGTTGGTATCGCTGGTTTGCGCATAATTGCCCGGGTCCACCTGGCGCAGGCCGACCCGGCCGTCGACGGGGGCCACGATGTGGCAATAGGTCAAATCGAGTTGATAGGTCCGCACCTGGGCGCGATCCGCATCGACCTGGCCGCTGACCTGTTTGACCAGGTAGCGCTGGTCATCGACCTGTTGGGCGCCGATGGAATCCTGCTTGAGCAGCACTTCGTAGCGTTGCAGGTCGGCCTGTGCTTGGGCCAGCAGCGCGCTGTCGTGGGTCAGCGTGCCTTGAGCCTGTTGCAGCGAGATTTCGTAGGGTCGGGGATCGATCTGCGCGAGGAAGTCGCCCTTGCGCACCATCTGACCCTCAGTGAAGCCGACATTCATCAGCTGTCCGGAAATTTGCGTGCGTACCGTTACCGTGGCGATCGGGGTGACGGTGCCGAGCGCATTCAATTGAACCGGCATGCTGCCTTCGACCACGGTCGCTACCCTAACCGACTGCGGCGCCCCCATGGCGCCAAAACGGCCCCCAGGTGCGGCTGCCGGCGTGCTGCTGCCGCGTTGCCAGAACCAGATAGCCAGAGCTGCGGCGACTACCACCAGCAGCAGCACCCAGAGCAGACGCGCCCGGCGCTGCCCCGAGGGAGGTGTCGGCGACGGTGCGCCGGTGGCGGTGGATGCGGACGGGGGCGTGGAGCGGTCGGATTGGTTCATCGATATTTCGTGGTGACTGGCAGGCCGATATTTGACAGGACGGCGCGCCCATCGAGTTGATGCGCGCAAGCCGTGTTCCAATCAAGGAGGGTAATTTGCCGGGGATCTCCGGTGGCGCCGGAGCTGGCCTATCTCATAAGTGCAAAATGCTACGTGTGACTGGCCGGAGAGTCTACCGCATCGATCTTTCCGCCGGTTACATGCGTCACAAATACTGGTGAGCGCATCCATTCTAAATGGACTGCGAGGGAATAGGGATAAGAACCTGACGTCTTTTTACAGCATGCCGAATTCCCTAGCCGGAGCAATGCCGGGGGCGGAACTCGAGTCACCGATTGCGAAAAATTAGTGCGGCATCTTAAGCGTTGACTGCCACCAAGTCGTTGACCGCGGTCGTGATGTGTTCGCCCGGTACGCCATAGATATGCACCGAAATCGCCGGTTCCGCATGGGGGTTGCCCAAACGATGTATCCCGCCATGCCCGGCATCCGTGTAACTGACCTCGCCCGGCAAGCGCAGGTCGGCAGCGCTTGTGGTTTTCAATTGCGCCGCCTGCGCGGCCTCGCACCAGTCGAAGCTGGCTTCGGACAGCGCGCCGCGCACCACGCTATAGGCGCACCACGTATGGTGTCCATGCACAGGACTGTACTGATCCCTCTGCCAAACGATGGCGACCACGCTATAGCGCCCCTGCGGATCGGCCAACAACAGATGGCGCTGATAAGCCCCCGCCTGGGGCATGAACGCGGGCTGGAGCAATGCGTCCAGATCGGCCTGCGTGGCGAACGCGCCCAAGGCCGCACGCAGTGCGCGGCGGCGCGCGTCTCCGGGCAAGGCGAGCGGTGCACTATCAAGCGCTTGGCGGAGCCGTTCAAGAGCGGCCCTCTGAGCTTGGGGCAATTCGCTGCTTGGTGCAATCCGGCCTGGGTTTGCCGGTGAGCGGGAGGGGGCGAAAGCGGCTGATGCTGGAGATGGAGTCATGGTTATAAAAAGAGCCGGAACAGGCTTTATTTATAACAATAAGTGCTTAGAAACAGTTTCTGTTATTTGCCGTAAAATCGGCTTATGATAGAAAAAAATTCTCTTATTGAGATGAATCATGGATGCAATTGACAAGAAACTGCTGGAATTGCTGCAAGCCGACGCGTCGACCCCCATCGCCGACCTGGCGCAGCGCGTCAACCTTTCGCAAACCCCATGCTGGAAGCGGGTGCAACGCCTGAAGGAAAGCGGCATGATCCGCGCGCAAGTGGCGTTGTGCGATGCCGCCAAGCTCGGTGTGGGCACGACGGTGTTTGTCTCGATCCGCACTAATCAGCATAACGAAGCCTGGGCCAAGCAATTTCTGAGTGCGGTGCAACAGGTGCCCGAGGTGGTCGAGGCGTATCGGATGAGCGGTGAAACCGATTATTTGCTGCGCGTGGTGGTGTCCGATATCGGCGACTACGACCGGGTCTATCAGCAACTGATACGCGAAGTCTCGCTGACCGATGTCAGTTCGAGCTTTGCCATGGAACAGCTCAAATATTCGACTGCCTTGCCGGTGCGCTGAGCGGGCTCAAGCGGCATACGACTGAGATTCGACTTGCTGCGACCGGGCCGCGGACGGCAGCGTACAATGGCGTCCGGCGCTTTGGCGCGCCTGGCCCAGCCGGCTGGTACGCCGCTGGCCGGGGACTTTTTACTCAGGAAAATCATGGCGAATCAAGTAAGACGTAAAGACCCGACCCGCGGCGTCGCGATCTTTTTTCTCGTGGCGGTGCTATTGGTGCTGGCCGCCATTTTGTACAAGGGCATTACCGGCCGTAACGAATATGAAGCCGAGCAGCGCGCGGCCCGAGCCGAGGCGGCAGCGCCGGTTTCCGGCAGTAGCGCCGCGGGTACGCAGGCGGCTTCCGCCGTCGCGGCTTCACAGGCTCAGTAAGCAGCGGCACGGATAAGCCGGCGCTGCGGCAACTCAGGCAGCCGGCAACCTGACTTTGCAGGTATCGCGCCGGATCAGCCACGATGCGGCGATCATCTGTTTGCATTGATGCACCAGCAGCTTGAGTTCGTGCACCATGGCCGAGTTCTCGTCGGCTTGTTCGGCCGATACCACCATTTCATCGAGCTCATGGTTGAGGGCCCGCTCTTGCTCAAGCAAGGCGGACGCCGCGGCTGCGGCATCCTTTGCCGAACCGGGTTGCGCGTCGGCCAGGGTGGCGGCGGCGCCACCCGCAGCTTCGGCCTGCTGAAGATTGTCGCGGACTACGCCAAAAGCACGCTGCAAGGGTTGCAGCAGGGTTTCGTTGGCGGGCGTCGCGAGGGCTGTCATCAGCGGTGCCGCCGCGGTGATTTGCGAGGCCAGCACATGGCTTTGCACCAGCAATTCGTTGAGTTCGGGAACAAAGCGTTGCTGTGCCTTGGGTTCCATCATCATGCGCTGGAAGGCATTGCCCAGATTGGCGAAGGCGATATGCACATTCCTGCGGGTCAGCCGGTAGCGGTAATCGCGATCGAGGTCGCCGTCCTTAAGCGTGGCCGGGTTTTTCGGCATAAGACCCGGCGCGCACACCGCATCGAAATAGCGGCCGGTCGAGGCGATCATGTCCTGCACCAGCTTGCCCATCACCCGGTATTCCCAGTACGGGAATAAATAGCTGGCGGCCACCGCCAATGCCGAGCCGACAAAGGTGTCGATGGCGCGCTCGCCGACAATCCGAATCCCGCCGGGGGCGAGCAGATGCAGCAGCAACAGCACCCATGACGAAGTGAAGGCCACGCTGGCGGTATAGTTGAACAGCACCAGGCTATAGCTCATCAGCATGCAGGCGAACATCACGGCCATCAGCAGATGAGGCGATTTGACCGTCAGAATCAGCGCCACAGTGGCGGCGCATCCCAGTACCGTGCCTATCATGCGCTGTGTATTGCGTTGCCGGGTCAGCGAAAAACCCGGTTTCAGGATGATGATGGTGGTCATCACGATCCAATAACCGTTGGTCACCGGCAGCAATTTGCCGATCCAGAGTCCGACTGCCACCGCCAGGGTGACGCGCAGCGCATGCCGGAAAATCGGCGAAGCGAAGGTCAGATTCGAAAACACCAGGCCGACCGCAAAACGCCTGCTGGAAAGAAAGCGGTTCAAGGCTTGGTCCACGCGCATCGCGGTTTCGGGTTTGATTTCGTCCGCGCGGGTGTTGCGATGCATTTTTTCGGTCAGGCGGGAGGCGCTCCAGATGCGCCGGTAAGTCGAGACCACCGAGCCATAAATTTCGGGTTGCTGAGTAGGCGCGTCACGCTTGCGCATCAGCTCGATTTCATATTCCAACGCGCGCAGCTCGGCTTTGACACTGACCTTGGGATAAGACGGGCGTCCCTCCAGCACCGCCAGCCCGACGTCCTCGAAATCGTGGGCGATTTTATGCACAGCATCGCGTAAAAACAGCATGGTGTCGCAGCGGCCCAGTACGCTGCGCAGTTGGGCGTAGTCGATGTGGGCTGCGACCATGGTGTCATGCAGGTCGACCGAGTTGATAAATAGATTGAACAGGCCGCGGCGCATGGTATCGAGTTCGCCGCTGCGAAATTCGGGCAAATTGCGCAAGACGATATCGCGAGCGGCTTCCTGGCGGTCGATGGCGGCAATCTGGCGGGTTACCAGCAAGCGGTAGCTATCGTCCAGGTCGATCTCGAGGTCGTAGAAATCGCCGCGCGTCCGCAAATAGGCCGCCGTGGAAAACATGCATTCGGCAATCGCCTGTCGCTCGATGCGCAACCACTGCCAGCGGCTTACCGCGTTGCTCCAGCCGGTGTACCAAATGCTGCCCGCCAAGATCCACAGGGCGTGAATGGTGGCGTCGACGACATCGTATTGCTCGCCTATCGTCAGGACCATGATCAACAGTGCAGCCAAGCTGATCTGCTGCCATTTATTGCCATAGACCTGGATGATGGACAACACGAAAGTCATCGGCACCACCGTCAGCCACAAGGTGAGCGAATCGGCGCTGGCAATCCCGGTGAGCAGGGCGGCCAGGAAGCCGATCAGGCTGCAGGCCAACATGTCGTTGGTCTTGTACTTGAGCGGGCCGGGCATATCGAGCACGCAGGTTGCGACCGCGCCGATGGCAATCGTGAAACCTATCGCTTGATCGTGAAACAACAAGATGGCTGCCAAGGCCGGAGCGGCCACGCCGATGGCGGTGCGTAGACCGCCGAAAAAATACTGACCGTAGAGAAACTTCTTGATCTCAGTCGAATAGCGCATGGGCTGGGCGAAAAGCGGATTTTTATAGGTATCGGGGCGACCCAGCGGATCGGCCCGGCGAGTTGAGCGCCGGTTTGCCGGGAATTATACCGTCTATGACCAGCGTAACGGACAAGCGTTACGAGCACCACAATATCCCGTTTTGCAGCGTGCGCCGGCCCGGCACTCTGCTATGCTTCCTGTCGGGCGCCTGCGGGCAGCCCGGCACCGAAGTTACGCACCCGCTTGATCCGCACAACCCGATACCTGCCTGCCGCCCGATGCTCACGCTGTTTTACTCGAATCGTTATGAAGCGCTGACCGAGGCTTTATTGGAGGGATTGTCCGATGCGCCCGATCCCTGGGTGCGCGAGTCGGTGATCATCCCCAGTGCTGCCGTGCGGCGGCGGCTGGAGCTCGATATCGCGACGCGCCAAGGGATCTGCGCGAATCTCGACTTTACCTATCTGGCTCAATGGATTTGGGCGCGGATTGGCGGTGTTATTCCGGTACCCGAGCAATCGCCGTTTGCACCGGATCGGCTCGCTTGGCGCTGCTACCGCCTGCTTGATCCCAGCGTATCGCGCGGCTCGGCCCGGCTCGATGCTTATTTGTCCGGGGCCGACGAAACCATGCGCTATGAATTGGCGCGGCGCGTGGCGACGGTGCTCGACCACTACCTGACGTACCGGCCAGAATGGCTGAGTGCCTGGCAGCAGGGCGCGTCCATCTTCGAGCGTGACGGCGAGGCGGCGCGCATCAACCCGCGCTTGACCGATGCCACGCTGGAACAACGCGAAGACGAGGGCTGGCAGTCGGCGCTCTGGCGCGAGTTATTACTCGAGGCGAGTGCGCCGGGCGCATCGGACGGCCCCGCGCCGACCCTGCAAACGCCGCCCGCTTATCGCTTTCTGGCAGAAGCCCGGCACCTCGATCTAGACACTGTGGGCCGCGCCGGCTGGCCTGCCCGCGTCAGCGTATTTGCGCTGCCGACCATGCCGCCCTTGCAGCTTGCGCTATTGCGTGAGTTGGCCCGCTGGATCGATGTGCGCATGTATGTCTTCAATCCCTGCCGCGAATACTGGACCGATATCCTGCCCGAAGCCCAGGTCGATGCCCTGGCGATGCGCGGCGCGGCCGACTACCACGAAGTCGGCAACCCATTGCTGGCCGAGTGGGGACGGCAGACCCAGGCGCAATTGCATATGTTGCACGAGCTGACCGAGGGCGCGGCCGGGCGCGAAGCGTCTTATTACGAACGCAACGATGCCGGCACGCTACTCGCGGCATGCCAAAACGCGATTCTGGAACTCGCGCCGCAGCCCTTGCTGGAGGATGCTGTGGGCACGCCGCAGGCAGCGCTTGAAGTGCACGTCTGCCATAGTTTGTCGCGCCAGTTGGAAGCCTTGCATGACCGCCTGCTGGCCTTGTTCGACGAGCAGGCGGATTTGCAGCCGGGTGATGTGATGGTGGCCGTGCCCGATCTGGCCGGCGCCGCACCGCTGATCGACGCGGTGTTTGGCACGGCCACGCAACGGCGGCGGATTCCCTACCGGATTTCGGGTTTGCCGCCGTCGCGCGTGAATCCGATTGCCCGGGTGATGCTTGAGGTGCTGGTGGCTCCGCTCGAGAGCCTGGCCGCGGCCGATCTGATCGAATGGCTGCGGGTCGATGCGCTGGCCGAGCGCTATCGGATCGACGCCGCCGAACTGGAAACCGCGCAGACCTGGCTGGCCGCCGCGGGCGCGCGCCGCGGCCTGGCTCCCGATACAAGTTTGCCGCCCATGACCGATGTCGCGGCGCCGCGCCATACTTTGGCGGATGCCTTGCTCAGACTTTATCTGGGCTATGCGATGCCGGACGCGGCCGACCCGGTCGCCGAGTGTTTGCCGGTGCCGGGCGCCGAGGGCGCACAAGCGGAATTACTGGGCAGGTTGGCGCGCTTCGTGGCGCAACTCGAACACTTCGCGCGCGCCTGCGCTCAAGCCCAGACTCCGGCGCACTGGGCAGCACTGCTGCGCGAGGTGCTCGACACCCTGTTCTCCGATGCGGCACCGTTTGCCGATAGCCTGGCCGCGGTTCGCGATGCCATCGACCAACTGGCTCAAGTGATGAACGAAGGCGCGGCCGACGTGCTGCTGCCGGCAGCCGTGGTGCGTGCCGCTTTGTCAGCGGCACTCGATGACCCGGCGCGTGGCGGCGTACCCTGGGGCGGGGTCACTTTCTCGGCCTTGACCAGCTTGCGCGGCCTGCCGTTCCGGATAATTTGCCTGCTCGATCTGAACGACGGCGCATTGCCGAGCGTGACGCGTGCCGACGAGTTCGACCTGATCGCGGCGTTTCCCAAACTGGGCGACCGGCAACGCCGCAACGACGAGCGCAATCTATTTCTTGATTTGTTGCTGGCTACGCGCGAACGTATGTTGATCTATTACACGGGGCGCAGCATCCGCGATAACACGCCCTTGCCGCCGGCCGCGATGGTCGACGAATTACTCGATCATCTGGCGCAGGCCACGGCAGGTCCAGGCGCAACTCCCGACGCCGTGCAGCAGGCTCGCGCCGCGCTCATGACCGAACATCCTTTGCAGCCGTTCGCCGCGCAGTACGCCTTGGCGGAACAGGGCTTGTACACCTTCGACCCCGATCGCGCGCAGATTGCCGCAGCTTTGGCCGACGCCACGCCACGCCGTATCGCGCCGTTTTTCGATGGCCCGTTGCCGGCGCCGTCGCAGGATTTTTCGTCCGAAGCCGGTGCCGTCGACGAAATCGAATTCGATAGTTTCGAGCGCTTCTGGCGCCACCCGGTGCGCACTTTATTGCGCGAGCGGCTGGGGATCGCGCTCTTCGATGCGCAAGCCGCGCTCGCCGATAGCGAGCCTTTCGAACTCGATTGGGATGCGCGCAATGCCTTGACCGAACGGGTCTTGCCGGTTTTGCTGGAAGGTAATGCCGGCGATGCTACGCGCGCCACGCGGATCGCTGCAGCCAGTCCCGAATTGCCCGGTGGCGCCACCGGTGCGGTGTGGCGCGATCGCACCTTGGGCGGGCTGAGTCATCTGGCGGGAGCCGTGCGTGACACGCTGGGAGAGGCGTCGCAGCGCGTACCGTTTGCGCTGACCATCACTCCTGTGTGGCCCGTCGATAACTCAGATCCGGACGACCCTTTCGCGAGCGACAGTCTGGCCCGTCTCGCGCCCTTGCACGATGAATCCAAGCCGCTGATCTTGAGCGGCGTCCTGCGTCATGTCACATCGCAAGGCATGGTGATGTATCGCTACGCGCGTCCCACGGCCCGTGACTATCTCTCAGCCTGGCTGGCGCATCTGGTGTTTTGCGCTTGCCTGCCGGATGATGGGCTCGAGGTCGCACGGCGCACGGTGTGGTTTGGCGACAATGCCGGTTTTGAGCTGACCCCTGTAGCCGAACCCTTGGCGCGTTTAGCCGAACTGTTGGCGCTGCAGCAGGCCGGCTTGCGCACGCCGCTGTCTTTCTTTCCGCGCAGCGCCTGGGCGCAAATCAGTGGCAGCGAGGCCGAGGCTCGCAGCACCTGGTTGGGCAGCCAGATGTCGACGGGCGAAGCGGAAGATGCTTATTTGAAAATCGCCTTGCGCGGCCTGGCCGACCCTGGCGCGGCACTCGATCCTGTCTTCAAACGGCTTGCGCAGATCGTCTTCAAGCCGTTGATCGAACATTTGCGCGAGTCGGACCCATCATGAACCAGCAACGCGAACTCGATGTATTTGCTTGCGGCCTGGATGGCGTCAACCAGATCGAAGCCTCGGCCGGTACCGGTAAAACCTGGAATATCTGCGCCCTCTACCTGCGCCTATTGCTGGAGAAACGGCTCAGCGTCGAGCAGATTCTGGTGGTCACTTTTACCAAAGCCGCCACCGCTGAATTGCACGAGCGGATTCGCGACCGCCTGGTGGGCGTGCTGCTGGTGCTCGATACGGTGCTCGCCGAATTGGCCGAGGTGTTGGCCGATAGCGAGGTCGACGTGCTTGTGGCTTTGGATGCCTTGGCGGTAGGCGACCATGATCTGGCCGAGTTGGTCGATCTGCAGGCCCTGACGCAGCGCGACCCGTTTATCGAACGCTTATTTGAAACCGTGATCGGCTTGGGTGCACATCATGCCATCGGTCTTGGCGAAGCACGTCTGCGCTTGCAGCATGCGGTGCGCGGTTTCGATCAGGCGGCGATCCATACCATCCATGCATTCTGCCAGCGCGCCTTGCAGGAAGCGCCGTTTGCCGCCGGTTTGCCGTTTGAATTCGAACTGGCCACCGACGACCGCGCCTTGCGCTTCGAAACTGCGGCCGAATTCTGGCGTACCCAGGTGGAACCGGTAGCCACGCGTGAGCCGGGTTTTGCCGACTGGTTGGTCGATAGCCGGGTTCATCCCGACGCCCTCGATGTACAACTGGCGCGGCGCATGAAAAAGCCCTTGGCGCAAGTGGTGTGGGGCGATCAAGTGCCCGAACTGCCGGGCGAAGCGGATACCGGCAGGCGCTTGGTCGCAGCGCTGGACGATGCCTATACGCAAGCTGCAGCGCTGTGGCACAACGATCGGGCAGAGCTGGTGCGACTGCTGGAACAAGCCCAGCCGAGTCTGAAGAACACCTCGCATAAACCGGAGCTGGTGCGCGCAGCATTGGAGGCCTGGACCGCTTATTTCGCGGCAGACCGCCGTGCGCCGCCGCCGGCCGCGGCAACCCGGCTTAGCTTGAGCGCGCTGGAGAAGGCGCGGAAAAAAGACGGCGTGCTGCCCGAGCATGCATTCTTTGCTGCCGCCGACACCCTTATCGCCGCAGCCGGCGCCGCGCGGCAATGGCATGGGCGCCTCTGGCTGGGCTTGGTGCGACTTTGGTTGAACTGGGCGCCGCCGGTATTGCGCGAGAAAAAGCGCGCGCGCCGCACGGTGTCGTTCGACGATTTGCTGGCCGATTTGTATCGTGCGCTGGTGAGCCACGCCTGGCTGGCCAAGGCCATTCGCCAGCGTTATGGCGCGGCCTTGATCGATGAGTTCCAGGATACCGATCCGCTGCAATTCGAAATTTTTACGCGGGTGTTTGCACCCGACGCCGCAGCGCAGGCGAGCGGCAGCAACAGCGCCCCCTTGTTCCTGGTGGGCGACCCCAAACAAGCCATCTACAGTTTTCGCGCCGCCGATCTGCACACCTATTTGGCGGCCCGCGAGCGCGCCTCGGCACGCTACACCCTGGCCGTGAACCAACGCTCGACGGCCACGCTGATCGACGCCTGCAACCAGATTTTTTCGGCTAACCCGGATGCTTTTATTTTGCCCGGATTGAGCTATGAAGCGGTACGCGCCGGAACGCGCGCTCGGCCGCCGCTACTGGAGCAGGGGCGCGCCGCGGGGCCCGACTTCCATATCTGGCGTTTGCCGGATGGCGATGCCGCGATCTCGAAGTCGCAAGCGCAAATGCGCGCCGCCGAAGCCAGCGCCGCCGAGATTGTGCGTTTGCTGAACGGCGCGCGTGAGCAGCGGGTCTGCATCGGCGAACAGCCTCTGGAACCGGGCAATATCGCGGTGCTGGTGCAAACCAATAAGCAGGGCGGTTTGGTCAAACGCGTGCTGGCGGCATGGGGCGTGGGCAGCGTCGAGCTGGGGCAGGCATCGGTGTTCGGCTCGGAAGATGCGGCTTGTCTGGAGCGTCTGCTGCAGGCCATCGAAACGCCGGGCGATCCGCGCCGTTTGCGTGCCGCGCTTGCCTCGGAGTGGGTGGGACTCGCGGCGCATGCCTTATGGCAACTCGATAATGTCGTGCCCACCGAGCCAGCCGATGCCACGGCCGACCCCGCATTGACGGCGCTCGACGCGGCTACCTGGGTCGAACGCTTTACGCGTTATCGATTGTTATTGAGCGAACGCGGCTACGCTGTAATGTGGCGCACCCTGCTGCATGAATTGCAGATTCCGCAGCGCTTGGCGCGTCTGCCGGATGGCGAGCGCCGCTTGACCAATCTCGCTCATTTAGCTGAACTAACTCAAACGCAGGCAGCCGGCCAGAGCGCCGCGACCGGGATTGCGCCCGTGCTGCGCTGGCTGGCCAGCGAGCGTAGTCAGCCGGGCGGCAGGGAAGCGACACAATTGCGCCTCGAATCGGATCGCAATCTGGTGCAGATTGTGACGGTGCACAAATCCAAAGGACTGGAATATGCGGTGGTGTTCTGCCCGTTCCTGAACGACGGCGCGCTGCGTCTACGCTCCAGCGGCGACAAACTGCCGGATGCCTGCGAGTATCGGCAGGATGGCCATGCCGTGCTGCATTACGACGGCGATGAGCAGACCTTGGAGCAAGCCGGCGAAACCGCGCTGATCGAGCAAGCTGCCGAGCGCGCTCGTTTGATCTACGTGGCTTTGACGCGCGCCGTGTATCGCTGCTATTTGGTCAGCGGCGTGTATACGAGCGGCCCGGCGGCATCGACTTCCGAATCGCGCAAAAGTATTCTGGATTGGCTGGTGGCCGGCAGTGGGCACACTTTCTCCAATTGGCTGAGCAAACCTCCGGAAGCGCAAGCGATTGCCCAGTGCTGGCAGCAGTTGGCCGGACCTGCGATTGCACTTGCACCTTTGCCGCCGGCCGGTCGGCGCACACCGCTGGCGGGTTTGGTCTCGAACCCTCTGGAGTTCCGGGCGCGTGCAGCCGGCCGTGCCTTGCGCGATAGCTGGCGCATCGCGAGTTTCAGCGCGTTGGCTGCCGCGAGCTTGCATGGCAAACGCCCGGAGGCGGTGACGCACGACACCGCTGAATTAAGGCCGGATCACGACGCCTATGCGCAAAGCGCGGTGGAGCCGAGCGATGCTGCGCTGGCGCTGACGGACGATGTGCAGCTCGACATGCTGCCCGATGACTATCTGATCGAGACCGACGAAGTCGCGCCGTTCGCGCGCCAGGCCGACGATATTCTTAATTTTCCGCGCGGCGCGGCGACCGGCGAGTGCCTGCACCGAATGTTCGAGTTGGCCGACTTCACCGAGCCACGCACTTGGGATCATGCCATCGCACGGGCACTGCGCGAGCGTCCCGCACCGGCGGCACCCGAGGTGCAGGAGCATTTGCCGGCGATGATGGCACGGCTGTTGCACGATGTCACGGCCACCGAATTGGCACCGGCGCACTTGCCCGGCATGACCCTGGCGCAGATCCCGTCGAGCCGTCGTTTGATCGAGCTGGAGTTTTCCTTTCCTGCGCAGGCGGTCGATCTGGGGCGTTTGCGGCGTTTGCTGCAGGCGCATGGTTATCCCGACATGCCCGAGCTGGTGTACGGCAGTGGCGGCTTGTTGGACGGTTACCTGAAAGGCTTTATCGATTTGGTATTCGAGCACGGCGGGCGCTACTGGGTCATCGACTGGAAATCGAATTTCCTCGGCGAGGGCATAGTCGACTACGGTCCGCAGTCGATGGCCGCCGCCATGTCCGGTCATTTGTACACACTGCAGGCGCTGATCTATACCTTGGCCTTGCATCGCTACTTGCGCAGCCGCATCTCCACTTACGATTACCGTCGGCATATCGGCGGCTCGCTCTACTTGTTTATTCGCGGCGTGCGTCCCGACTGGATCTGCGAGGGGCAGGCGGCGGGCGTGCATGTCGATTGCCCCTCGTTCGAATTGATCGACGCGATGGATGCCTTGATGCGAGGAACGCAGGCATGAGCGACTTCAGTTTCGACGCCACGCGTAGCGCACTGCCGGCCGATTTCGAATTCGCGCTGGCCCAGGGGTTTGCCGCGCGTCTGGGCACCCTGGCTCGCCAGACCGGGAGCAATCCGGCAACCGTGCGCTGGCTTGAACGTGCCGCTTTTGCGGCGAGCCGTGCCACCTCCGAGGGGCATGTCTGCACCAGCCTGGATGCGCTGCTGAAACAGCAGGACGATTACTTGGACAACCCGCGCCAGGCACGTACCCGTTTGCGCGCGACCTTGCTCGGCAGCGGCATGGTGTGCGATGGGCAAGCCGAGGCGGCCGGTTTGACGCCGCTGGTGCTGGATGCCGACGGCCGTCTTTATCTGGCGCGCTATTACGACTACGAGCGTCAGCTTGCCGATTCGCTGGTGCGACGCGCTCATGGTGTGCCGCATGAGATGCAGGCGGGTCAGGCCGCGTCCCTGGCGGCGCAATTGCAGACTTTTTTCGGGGCCCCCGAAGCCGATCAAGTGGATTGGCAGCGGGTTGCCGCGGCCCTGGCTTTATCGGGTCGGCTGACCGTGATCAGCGGCGGGCCGGGCACCGGCAAGACCACCACCGTGGTGGCGATCCTGGCTTGCCTGCTGGCGCAAGCGGCGACGCGCGGGCAGCCCTTGCGGATCGCGTTGGCGGCGCCGACCGGCAAGGCCGCGCAGCGTATGCAGGAAGCCTTGCTGGAGCGGGCCGGTAGTTTGCCGCCGGAGCTGGCGGCTCACTTGCCGCGTCACTCTTATACGCTGCATCGTCTGCTTGGTGTGGGGCCGGGTGGGCGTTTCCGTCACCATCGTGATGCACCGTTACCCTATGACGTGATCGTCATTGATGAGGCATCGATGATCGATGTGGCTCTGGCGGCGCGCCTGGTCGATGCGGTGCCGCTTGCCAGCCGGTTGATTATGCTCGGCGATAAAGATCAATTGTCCGCGGTCGAGGCGGGCGCGGTGTTCGCCGAACTGAGCGCGTGCCCGGCCTTGTCGCCCGAGCGACTGGAACATCTGGCCCGCACCTTGGCGTTGACCCCGGCGCAATTGGCGGCGGCCTTGCCCGCCGATGCGCGCGATGCGCCGCAGGCTCACCGCCAATTGGCTGTGGCGCCATTGATCGATTGCGTGGTGTGGCTGGAGCGCAATTACCGCTTTGGCCTGGAGTCGCCGATCGGTCGCCTGTCGCTGGCGATCAAACGCGGCGCGGCCGGCGAGGCCCTGGCGGTATTGGCCGAACATCCCGAGCAAGCGAGGCTGCACGAGGACGGCACTCGCGACTTGGCTGCGGCGTCGTTGGAAACCCTGGCCGCGGGCTATGCTTCGTATGCCGAAGCATTGCGCCAGACGCTGGCTGCGGCGCGTTCGCTCGCGACTCACGCTTTGCCCGACCCGGCGCCGTTGTTCGACGCGTTCAATCGTTATCGCGTGTTGTGCGCGGTGCGTGCCGGCGCACGCGGCGTGGATGCGCTGAACACCTTGCTGACCGCACGGATTCGGCATGCAGTGCTACTCGGCGCTGCGCTCGATACCGGCCCGGAGAGCGCGAGCGGGAGCCTGAGCAGCACAGGCGCTCTGTCCCATGACGCGATCTGGTATGCGGGCCGCCCGGTGATGGTGACACGTAACGATTACGCACTTGGTTTGTTTAACGGCGATATTGGCATTGCGCTGCCGGCAGGACAGGTGTTGCGGGTGGTGTTTCGCAATGCGGACGGCAGCTATCGCGCCATTTCGCCGGCAGCATTGCCGCCGCACGAGACCGCATTCGCCATGACGGTTCACAAATCGCAAGGCTCGGAATTTATGCACGCGGCGCTGGTTTTGCCGGTGACGGCAAGCCGTGTGCTGACGCGTGAATTGGTGTACACCGCTATCACACGCGCCCGCACGCAAATCGCCATTTATTCCGCAATCGAAGTGCTGGCGCAGGCGATTGTCTCACGCACCGATCGTGACTCCGGTCTGGCGACGCGTTTGGCGGAAGCCGCGCAGGTGCTACGGGAAGAAGGCTGAGGGGGGCTTAGATTGGCGCAGATGTTTGCCGGGCACAGCATGGCGGCACGCCGAAGTTTGGGCGACACGACCGAGGTTTAATCCGAATCATGAGCGCCGCGGCCCCGGCCGGCCTTGATTTCGCTGCGCCGGGTTTTGCCTTCCAGGCGGCGCAGCCGCGAGGCCCGCGTGGGGCGGGTCGCCACGCGGGCACGCGGGGCCACGCTGACGCTGTCGACCATTTCGGCCAAACGTTCGAACGCGACAATCCGGTTTTGTTCCTGGGAGCGATACTCCTGCGCCTTGATCACGATCACGCCGTCGCGCGTAATCCGATGATCGCGCAAGGCCAGCAGACGTGTTTTGATATCCTCCGGTAGCGAGGAATTGCCGACATCGAAGCGCAGATGAATCGCGCTCGACACCTTGTTGACGTTTTGTCCGCCGGCGCCTTGGGCGCGGATCGCCGTGATTTCGACTTCGTCAGGGAGGATGGTCCAGAGTTTCATAACGCTTGAGTGCTGCAATAAATGAAGTTCGGCACTATGGTAGTCTTTTTGACCGATGCCAGGGCGTGCTATCGTAACCGACTTCTTCTATCTGAGAATTATCAAGCCTATGAGCAGTGCAAAACGCAAAGCCTTGGCGATCGAATTACTGGTCAATTTTATTTTGCCCTGGCTGATTTACCGCTATACCCAGGCTCAGTATGGCGAAACGCACGCCCTGATTTTCTCGGCGATTCCGCCGCTGCTCTGGAGCGGCGTCGAATTGGCGCGCTTTCGCCGTGTCGATGCCTTGAGCTTGCTGGTCCTGATCGGCATCGTGCTTTCCCTGGCGGCGATAGCCCTGGGGGGCGATGCGCGCATGCTGCTGATGCGCGAGTCACTGCTTTCGGGCGTGGTCGGATTGGCGTTTCTGGTGTCGCTGCTGTGGCGGCGTCCGCTGCTGTTCTATCTGGCACGGGCCACCATGGTGCGTGAGTCGGACTCGGGCGATGCCGCGCAGCGCTTCGACACGCTGTGGGAGGAACGCCCGGCACTGGTCCGCTCGGTGACGGTGATGTCGCTGGTGTGGGGCCTGGGGCTGCTGGGCGAGACCGTATTGCGCGCCTGGCTCGCCTGGACTTGGCCGGTCGAGCGTTTTTTGCTGGTGTCGCCGTTTATCAGCTACGGCATCTACGGCGCGCTGGCCGCCTGGACCTTTTTGTATCGGCGGCGGATGCGGGTTCGTAGCGCCTCGGCTTAAACTGCCATGGCACGGATGATCGTTGCGGAAGGTAATCTGAAAGGCGATTGAGGAGATGCATAAAACGCTCCTCAATCTTTATGATGCGAGTTGCCCGCGTTGAGGAGCCCAGTTCACTTATTTTTTGTGGCTTGTTCATATGTCGGTGGTGGTGCCTCCTCACTGGCAACAACCTCCTCACTGGCAACAACCTCCTCATACGACGGCGGTTTCTCGACCGTTGCATAGGGTGGTGGTGGCGACAGTGGCGGTGGGACGGTGGAGTTGCGATTTGGTGTAACACCTTGCTGCCGTAGTAATCGTGTAGGGTGAGGGGGCATGAAAGGTGGTACGGCCCCGCTGCTCTGTGCTTCGGGCGGAATCACATCATTTTCCGGTCCCGTTCCTGGTGAGCTCGATGTCGTTGCTGTTGTTACAGGTTGTATAAAAGCAGCTCCAACACGTAATCCTATTGTCATGATTTATAAACTCGATTGTAGGGAGAGACAGGGGATTCAGATCATCCACCATGTGTCTCTGTAACGTATAAAACTTGGTAGTTCCAATTAAATGGAATGGGGGGAGCTAAGTGATGCGTCTGTCGTAGTGCGGTCACGATGCGGTGTTCGACTGATCAAGGCTGCATAGCCTGCGGCGCAAACCCACGCCCCGGAAGCGTTTGGCACGCACCCGTGGCGCCCGGCGCAGGCGCCGCATTCGGATAAGCGTCGTTCGGCGTGATGTACACCTGCGAGCTGGCCACAAAACCATCGGCGAACTTGGCTTCGACAAAGGCGGCTTGCCAGCCGGAGGTCGGCTCAGGCAAATCGGCCGTCAGCATCTGCATGGACGGCAGCGATTGCGCGATATAGTGGATGCCGCATGCGTAGCGAAAGTCGCGGGCCAGCGGATCGGTCGCGGTCCACAGCGTGACGGTTTCGGGTTTTTCGGAAAAATACACCGTCAAGGTGTTGTGGCCGGACTGCGTACTATCTCGCTGCCGATGCTCGGTAATGCTTTGGATTGCTGCATTCGCTTCACGAATGGGATCAGGCTATCCTTGGTGTACTTCAAAATCCCTGCATGATCGGCGTTCGGCACGACGCGCAGTGTCTTGTCGCCAGGCAGGCGATCGTGGTACAAACTGCTGTTGTCGGCTGCATAGAAATCGTCGCCGCTCGAGTTGACCAGATATTTTTCGACGCTTAGTCGCGCTTCATAGGGCGTGCCGAGATAGCGTAGCGGATCTTCGATTTGCATCAACTGCTCAAACGCCGGCGTGTCGATTTGCGTATCGATAGCCTCGTTGTAGTAAGGGGAGAAAGCGATCGGCCAATTGTTGCCCAACGATTGGTACATATGCTTGAGTGCTGCCTTGATATTCAATAAATCGTCTGCGAGCGGAATGATCGCATCGACGCGTGGATCTGCAATCGCGCTCAGCCAGGAGACCCAGGCACGCTTCGAAGCGCCCGCCACCATATCTGGCTTTCGGCGCTGCATCAGATGCTGTTCTGCACCAGCGAAGCAAAGCAAACCCGATTGCGCCCGGAATGCTTGGCCATATACAAAGCTTGATCTGCAGTGCTGAGTAATTTGCGGCTATCGTCGCTCGGTCGTTCTTGGGTTGCAGCACCCACCGACAAGGTGACGACGCCGGAGTCGCGGGCGATGCCCGGCAGCGTCGACTGTGTCGATTGTGTGCCGGGCGGCGCGGGAATCCTGAGTGCCGCGATGGCGCCGCGGATCTGCTCCGAGATCGCGGTGGCGGTATCGCGATCGGTGTTGGGCAGGACAATCGCGAATTCCTCGCCGCCGTAGCGCGCGGCAAAGCCGCCGGCATGCCGGGCTTCCCGGTCGAGCGCCTGGGCCACGGCGACCAGGCAACTGTCGCCAGCCTGATGACCGAAGGTGTCATTGAATGCCTTGAACCAATCGACATCGGCCATCAGCACCGAAAGCGGCCGGCCGGAGCGCGCCGCGCGCAGTATTTCGAGGTCGTAGTGCTCATCGAAAAAACGCCGGTTATACGAGCCGGTCAGGCCGTCGCGAATCGAGTATTCGGTCAGTTTCGCATGCGCGGTGTTGAGGTTGCGATATAGATGGATCAGCTCCCAAAGCAACATGCTGAGCAACGATGCCGACGAAACCAATGCCAGGCAACGCGACGTGTACCAGCCGGCGGTGTAGCGTGCACCGGCATATAGCGTCAGCACGATATCGCAAATCGCGGCCAGCAAGGCGATGCAAAGCCAGACATCGAGCACCGTGCGGCCCCGGCCGGTGCCGAGTACTGTGGTCAAAGTGATGACATTGATCAGTACCACGGCAAGTGCGCTCGGATTCTCCAGCAGCAGGCGATAGCTGTTGTGGGCGATCAAGGGCGGCAGGAGCGTACCTGCGTCGCCGATCGCCAGGTAACTTAACAAACCGGCTGCGCTCAGCGGAATCCCGAGCATCAACAGACCGAACGACGCGGTATAAGAAGCATCCATGACGCGATGGTCGAAATAGCGCTTGATCGTCGACGCAAAGAGTACAAAAAAAGCAAAGCCGCCGTGCCAGAAAACCCAGATCCAGATTGCGCTTTGCGGCCCTGCGTCGAACAGGCCCGTAGGCGAGAAAACGCCGGGGAAGACCAGTAACTGAATAATGGCGATGACCGCGACAAAGGCATAGGCGCCGCTCAGTGCGCCCAGAAAGGGTCGCCTGAAAATGGCGAATTGCATGCATAGCAGCATGGCCGTCATGCTTTCTGTGGCACATATCGCAGTGCTGAACATCGGCATAAAAGGCGCAATTTGCGGCAAAGGCTGATTCACGATCGGCCAAACCGAGGCGAAGCCGGCCACGATGGCCAGCGCCACGATACCTGCCCAGATGGCGTGACCGCGCGTGGTGGGCAGAAACATCAGTTCTTCCATTATTTTCCTATGGAGCCGGATCGTTGCAGTGTAACAAATGCTTCCTGTCTCACGTAGTGGATCTACGCGACTGACTGGCACTAGTCGGTAGGCCGGCGCATAAATAAAAACGCCAGGCAAAAACCTGGCGTGACCGCGATGACGGACAGCGCGCCGGGGCGCTGTCCGGTAGACAGTTCAATGTCCGGGAATCATCCAGGTGAAGTAATACTGCTGCAACCAGACCAGCAAGCCGAGCAAGATGGTCAGGAAAATACTGTGTTTGAAAGTCTTGGCAAACACCAGGCCTTCCTTGCCTTTGAGTTCGGTGACGCCGACTCCGGTCGCGATATTTTGCGGGGAAATCATCTTGCCCATCACGCCGCCCGAGGAATTGGTCGCGGCCATCAGGACCGGATTCAAGCCCAACTGATTGGCGGCCACCACTTGCAAATTGCCGAATAGCGCATTGCCCGAGGTATCGCTGCCGGAGAGGAATACTGCGATCCAGCCGAGGAACGCCGAGACCAGCGGAAACAGCGCGCCGATCGAAGCGACACCGAGTCCGAGCGTATAGGTCATGCCTGAATAGTTCATCAGGTAGGCGAGACCGACAATGGTGGCAACCGTGAAAATCGCGATGCGCGTTTGCGCCCACGTGTCGCAAATGGCCGCGCCGAATTCCTTGACGGGCAGGCGCGTGACCAAGGCGGTGATCACGGCCGCGAACAGAATCGCGGTGCCGGTGCCGAGCGGTTGGAAGATCCAGACCGCGCCGTAGACGGTCTTATACAAGGTGATGTACACCATTTTGTCCAGGCCCGGCCAGGCGATCTTCACCATGCCGAAATTGGCGATTTTCAGGAGAGTCCAGGCAATCACCACGGCCGAGACGATCAGCCATGGATACCAGCCCGCAACTTTACTGACATTTTTGTTGGGACGTTCTTGCAGACCCGCGAGGTTGATAGCGAATTTCGGATCGTGTTCGAACTTCCAGACGCGTAGAAAAGCCAGCGTCAGCGACAGCGAAACCAGCGAAGAGAGCACGTCGGTAAGCGCGTAGCTCAGGTAATTCGACATCACGAATTGCGTCACGGCAAAACTTGCGCCTGCGACCAGCAACACCGGCCAAACTTTCAGCATGCCGCGCAAGCCGGCGTAGATGCTGATCACATAGAACGGCAACAGCAAGGCGAAAAACGGCAGTTGGCGACCTACCATTTGTGCCAGTGCATCGGTTGGCAGATGCGTGACTGCGGCCAATACGGTGATTGGCGTACCGAGTGCGCCGAAGGCCACCGGCGCGGTGTTGAAGATCAGCGTGAAGGTCAGTGCTTCGAGCGCGGGGAAGCCGAGCAAGATCAACATCGAACTGGTGATGGCGATCGGCGTGCCGAAGCCGGAAATCCCTTCGAGCAATGCGCCGAAGGAAAAGCCCACGACCACCAGCGCGATGCGCCGGTCATTCGGCAGATTGTCGAGCAACCACAGCCGGAACGCATCGAAGTGTCCGGAGCGCAAGGCTATGTTGTAGAGCAGGATGGCGGCGACCACAATCCACATGACCGGCCAGCAGGCGAACACGGCCCCGGCGGCCACAGTGTTCAGCGCCATCGCGGCCGGAAATTGCCAGCAAGTGATTGCCACGATCAGGCCGACGATTAGGCCTGCCAATGAGGCTTGCCATGCAGGCCGGCGGAAAATCCCCAACAGCACAAGCACGATGGCCACCGGCAGGATGGCGACCAAAAATGAGGGGAAGAGTGCGTTACCAATCGGTGTCAGCAGCTGATGGAACATCTTGTCTCCGGAAATATCTTTCTGTTTATTAGCGATGCAAGAGATTGGCGACAGCACGGGCACAGCGGAACCTGACCGCGTGTAGCCGGTTGCGCCATTGACTTTTGCATGGCAGCGCCGGGCTACGCATTTTCCAGCATAGGCGTGTCAGGCGTGCTACACAATTTGGGGTAAGTACGGGGATGAGCCGGGCGAGAGGATAGCGCAAAAGCTGCGTTGGGAGCAGGGGGAACGTGAAGATTGTTGGGGCGACGCGACGTGCAGCAAGAGAGGCAGACAAGAGGCGCACCGACACACGGTGCGCTTTTGATCGATCCGCTGCCGTCCGCGCATAAGCACAAACGGCAGCTTACTACTGAATTACCGTTGACTTACTGGCGCTTGTAAATCTCGGCGCCGCCTTTGATAAACTCGATAGCTTTGACTTCCATGCCGTGTTGCAACGCATCGGTGTCGCTGATACCTTGCTTGGCCGCATATTCGCGCACGTCCTGGGTGATTTTCATCGAGCAGAAATGCGGGCCGCACATCGAGCAGAAATGGGCCACCTTGGCGGAGTCCTTGGGCAGCGTTTCATCGTGGAATTCGCGGGCTTTGTCCGGGTCCAGGCCCAAATTGAACTGGTCGTCCCAACGGAATTCGAAGCGTGCTTTCGACAAAGCGTTGTCGCGGATCTGCGAGCCCGGATGGCCCTTGGCGAGGTCGGCCGCGTGGGCTGCCAGCTTGTAGGTGATGATGCCGGTCTTGACATCGTCCTTGTTGGGCAACCCCAGATGTTCCTTGGGCGTGACGTAGCACAGCATGGCGGTGCCGAACCAGCCTATCATTGCCGCGCCGATACCCGAGGTGATGTGATCGTAACCCGGTGCAATATCGGTCGTTAGCGGCCCGAGGGTGTAGAACGGCGCTTCGTCGCAATGTTCGAGTTGCAAGTCCATATTCTCTTTGATCAATTGCATGGGCACATGGCCCGGGCCTTCGATCATCACTTGCACATCGTGCTTCCAGGCAACCTGGGTCAGCTCGCCCAGGGTCTTCAGTTCGCCTAATTGTGCTTCGTCGTTGGCATCGTAAATCGAGCCGGGACGCAGGCCGTCGCCGAGCGAGAACGACACGTCATAGGCTTTCATGATTTCGCAAATGTCTTCGAAATGCTCATAGATAAAGCTTTCGCGATGATGCGCCAGACACCATTTGGCCATGATGGAGCCGCCGCGCGAGACGATGCCGGTCATCCGCTTGGCGGTCAAGGGTACGTAGCGCAGCAGCACGCCGGCATGGATCGTGAAGTAATCGACGCCTTGCTCGGCTTGTTCGATCAGGGTGTCGCGGAAAATTTCCCAGGTCAGGTCTTCGGCCCGGCCGTTGACCTTTTCCAGTGCCTGGTAAATCGGTACCGTACCGATCGGCACCGGGCTGTTGCGCACGATCCATTCGCGGGTTTCGTGAATATGCTTGCCGGTCGACAAGTCCATCACGTTGTCGGCGCCCCAGCGAATCGCCCAGGTCATTTTGTCGACCTCTTCACCGATCGACGAGGTGACGGCCGAGTTGCCGATATTGGCATTGATCTTGACCAGGAAGTTGCGGCCGATAATCATCGGTTCGACTTCCGGGTGGTTGATGTTGGCGGGGATAATGGCGCGACCGCGAGCCACTTCCTCGCGCACGAATTCCGCGGTGATGACGGGCGGAATGCTGGCGCCGAAAGCTTGTCCAGGGTGTTGGCGGCCCATCATATCGGCTAGTTTGTTGCCTTGCGGACCGGAGTCGCGCAGTTTTTGCAGATACTCTTCGCGCCGCAGATTTTCGCGAATCGCCACGAATTCCATCTCGGGCGTGATGATGCCCTGGCGTGCATAGTGCATTTGCGACACGTTCTTGCCGGGCAGAGCGCGGCGTGGCGTGCGCTGCAGGCCGGGAAAGCGCAACTCGGCGGTGGCCGGGTCGGCGGCACGCTCACGGCCGAATTGACTGCTCAAACCGGGCAGCGATTCGCTATCGCCGCGTTCGGCAATCCAGGCGCTGCGTACCGCCGCCAGGCCGGAGCGAATGTCGATCTTGGCGCTGGGGTCGCTATAGGGGCCCGAGGTGTCGTACACATATACCGGTGGGTTTTGCTCGCCGCCGAAGTCGGTGGGCGTGGCCGATTGACTGATTTCGCGCATCGGCACGCGGATGTCGGGGCGTGAGCCGGCGACATACACCTTGGTCGAGTTCGGCAGCGGTTGGATCGCTGCCGCGTCGACATGGGCATTGGCCGAAAGAAATTTGGGGTTGGCGTTCAAAAGCGTCTCCTGAGGAAAAATAAACGGCGCAGGAGACTGGATGCTGGAGGAAATACGAGGGCTCGTGAGACCGGTCGGAATAGCATGGAACCGGCGACGCTCCCTGCGCTGGCATTATCCAGATCAGGTTCAAAGGGTATTTCTCACCCGTAAATAAATACAGGACCCCCGCGCTTGCAGAAAATCAGGATACACGCGGACTGCGATGCGTGCAAGCCAAGCGGAAATTACCGCGTATATCCCATACCGGATGAACGGCTCCGTTCAAACCACGGTCGAGGCCGGTTCGATACGTCTGCGGTAATGGTTGAGGCCCGCAGCCAAGGTGCACAATAAGCCGAATCCGCTGACTCCGAGCCAGCCCGCATGATGCCAGGCAAAGGCGCCGACGGCCGAGCCCAATGAGCCGCCAATAAAGTAGGACACCATATAAACGGTGTTCATGCGACTGCGTGCTTCGGGGCGGATCGAATAAATCCGCGACTGATTCGAGATTTGTGCCGCCTGGATCCCGATGTCGAGCACCAGCACGCCGATCACCAGCCCGATCAGGCTGTGGGACGAGGCAGCAAAGATAATGAACGACAAGGCCGTGAGCCAGATGGCCAGATTGATCACGGCATTCGGGCCGCGCGTGTCGGCCGAACGCCCGGCCATGGGCGCCACCAGCGCGCCGGCGGCGCCGACGATACCGAACAGGCCCGCCGCCTCGGCGCCCAGGTGAAACGGCTCACCCGACAGCAGTAGGGCCAGCACCGACCAAAATGCCGAAAACGCTGCAAACAAGGCCGCACCGGTAATCGATGCGTTGCGCAACATGGGTTCTTCGCGCACCAGATGCCAGAGCGACCTGAGCAACAAACCATACGGCAATTGCGAACTTGGCTTGCGACGCGGCAGGCGTTGGGCGATGACGATGCCCAGTACCAGCATTGAAGCCACCGCTGCGCCAAACACCACGCGCCAACCGAAATGTCCGGCCAGCATGCCGGATACGGTACGCGCCAGCAAAATTCCCAGCAATAGGCCGCTCATCACAAAGCCCACTGCGGAGCCCCGTTCTGCGGGAGCTGCCAGTTCTGCGGCAAAAGGCACCACTTGCTGGGCGATGGTCGCCAAGATGCCGATAAACAGACTGGCGATTACCAAAGTCGTCAGGTTGGGGGCGAGTGCCGCGGCCACCAACATGATGCACAGCCCGGCAATCTGGAACAGGATCAGGGTGCGGCGCTCGAAACGGTCGCCCAGCGGCGCCAGGAAGAACATGCCTGCGGCATAGCCGAGCTGGGTTGCGGTGGGTACCGCTGCGACCCAGTTGGCCGCGGCCGGAAAACTGCGCCTGAATTCATCCAGCAGCGGCTGGTTAAAGTAAATGTTGGCGACCGAAAGGCCTGCGGTCGCGGCTAATAAAAAGAGCAAGCCACGGGTCAGCGACCCATTCGGCTCGGTGCGTGCGGGTGTGGAAGACATGGGGATCGCAGAAGTTGCGGGGCACGGCGTGATACGAAACGCTCGCGCCCAATATCAAAACGCTGCCATCGCTCGATGGTATGGGATGGCGCGGAGAACCCCGATCATACCCTTCGTTCCGAGAATCTGCTGAAGCGCTCCACGCTTTAGGACAAACG
>Ga0302234_10000631_pt1 | contig 27091 bp, 24 predicted proteins | sample II_Palsa_N3_2_FD_193576 | JGI IMG/M metagenome (GOLD analysis project Ga0302234, IMG submission 193576) | Peat permafrost microbial communities from Stordalen Mire near Abisko, Sweden - II_Palsa_N3_2 | ecosystem: Environmental > Terrestrial > Soil > Palsa > Peat permafrost | place: Sweden... | reverse complement strand
CTATGGGCTCAACACGCTCGGCGGCGCGATTTCGATCACGACGAAAAACGGCAAGACCAGCCCCGGCGGCGAGGCCGAGGTGACGGCCGGCTCGTGGGGCCGCAAGACTGCCCAGATCGAACAGGGCGGCACGATTGGGGACAATCTGGATTACTACGTGACCGCCGACGCCCGGAACGACGACGGCTGGGCCGAGCGAAATCCGAGCCGCCTGCGCCAGGCCTTCGGCAAGCTGCGCTACACCGACGCCGATACCACGTTGTCGTTCTCCGCAGGCGGCGCCGACAACGACTTGCAAGGCACGCAGACCATTCCGCGCTCCTTCCTCGGCAATCCGAAGCAACCCTACACCTACCCGGACCAGAATGAGAACAGCGTCGGCTATGCCACGCTGTCCGGCGACCACTTCTTCAACGACCATGTCGAGCTGAGCGGCAATGTCTATTACCGGCAGTTCCTCAACACCAACATCAGCAGCAACAACAACACGGATTTCGGCTCGTTGAATCCGGATGGAACGGTCGATACGCTGCAGGCCACCAACGCAAAATCGACTGTTTCCACCGACAGCTATGGCGCGAGCCTGCAACTGACGTTGCTCGGCCAGCTCGGCGGCATGCAGAACCAGTTCGTCGCCGGCGTGGCCGCCGACCTCGCCAACTCCCACTACACGGAATCGGAGCAGGATGCGTTTTTCACGCCTACGCGCGCGACGATCGGCATTGGCGGCTTCTCTCAGCAGACCGATGCCCGAACCCATGACGGCAACTATGGTGTCTATTTCACCGACACGTTGACCATCACCAAGCAGTGGTCGTTGACGGTAGCGGGCCGCTACAACTGGGCCGTGGCCGACATCGGCGACGAGAGCGGCTTGCAACCCCAACTCGATGGCCACGATACGTTCTCGCGCTTCAATCCGGCCGTCGGCGTCAACTGGAATCCGACCAGCAACTTCACGGCCTACGCGACCTATAACGAAGGGATGCGCACGCCGACCGCCATCGAGCTGACCTGCGCCGACCCGGCCGCCCCCTGCTCGCTGCCGAACGATTTCGTCGCGGACCCGGCGCTGCAACCCGTCATCTCGAAGACCTTCGAGGTAGGCGCACGTGGGCGCATCGGAAACGCCACCAGTTGGAGCGCCGCGGCGTACAGCACGAACCTCGACAACGATATCGAGTTCATCAGCAGCGCGACGAGCACTCAGGGCTTTTTCCAGAACGTCGGCCAGACCCGCCGCCAGGGCGTCGAACTGTCCGGGCGCAGCCAGATCGGCCCGCTCGGGGTGACCGCCAGTTACAGCTACGTCGATGCCACCTACCGTTCGACCTGGACCGAGAGCAGTCCGAGCAACTCGAGCGCCGACGCCAACGGCAACATTACCGTCAAGCCGGGCGACCATATCCCTGGCATCCCGGCGAACACCGTCAAACTGCGGCTCGACTACACGCCGTTTACGAAGTGGAACATCGGCACCAACCTGACCTGGCGCGGCGGCATATACGCGCAGGGGGACGAGAACAATCAGGATGTGAACGGCAAGATTTCCGGCTACTTCCTGATCGATCTGGACAGCTCATACCAGGTGACGAAACAGTTGCAGGTCTTCGCGACCATATCGAATCTGCTCAACAAGCAGTACGAAAGCTTCGGCGTACTCGGCGAGAACTTCTTCAACGGCCCGAATCACACGTTCGACGGCGCGAATCCGATCAACGAACAGTTCGTCGGGCCGGGCGCGCCGCGTGGTTTCTACGTCGGCCTGCGCTACGCATGGGACTAGTGCGATTCAATCGATCCGTCGCTAGGCGGATAGGTGACGATGCCCCAGGCCAGCGGCAGTTCACCGATCTGCTTGATCGGCTGATAGTTCTGCGCATCGAGCACATAGACTGCATCGGAGCGCCCGCATGCCACCAGTAGCTTCGCGCCGTCCGGCGTGAAGGTGAAGTGCCAGCAACGCTGTCCGACCGGGACGTCGGCGATATGCTCGTAGCTGTGCCCGTCGAAAACCTGGACCGTCTTGTCGCGCGACGCGGCGACGAAGAGCCGCTTGCCATCCGGTCCGAACGCAACCCCGTACGGCCCGAGCTTGGTATCGATGGTCTTGAGGACCTCGAACGTGTGCGAATCGATCACCACGAACTTGCTGAGCGACTCGAGCGTGACGATATAGACCTTGCCGTCCGGCGACAGGCGGATGCCCCGTGGACGGCCACCTGCTGCGAGCTTGACGGTTCTGAGCGAGGCGCCCGTGCGAGCCTGATAGACCGAGATCGTATCGTCGCCCTCATTGGTGACGAGCATCGACTTGCCGTCGCGTGAAAATTCGATGCCTTCGGTTTCATGGCCGCTCGTCACCGAACGAATCACGTGCCATGTCTTCATATCGACAATCGCGATTTCCGCAGGCGGCTTGTTGGCGTCATCGTCGTCGGCACCCGGTTTGCCATTACCCGCATTGGCCCCGTTCGCCGCGGGCGGACCGCCCTCTTCGCCGGGCTCGTAGGTGACATAGGCGTAGCCGTTGTGCACGCGCACATATTCGGGGTTTTTGCCGATCTTCACACGCTGCACGACTTCGCCCGAAGCCGTGTCGATCACCGCCATGTCGCCGGTATTCTTGTTGGCTACCAGAAGCCGGCTGCCGTCCTTGTTCAGACTCAGGCCACGCGGGCCGTCTGCGCCGACCGGAAACGTCTTTGTCAGCGACATCTGATCCAGATCGATCACGCCGACACCAGCCTTCTCGCTCGTCACGTAGGCCGTGGGAGCGGCAGCCCAGGCCGTGCTCGCGGCGAACGCGATCGCGGTGACCGCCGTGGCTAAGGTCGTGACTGCGGTCGTAAACGCGGTCGTGACTGAGGTGGTAACAGCGGGGATGACTGCGAAAGCGAGGAAACGCCTGGGTGTTGTGATACGAAACCGTGTCTCCAGCATTGTTGTACTCCGTAGTGAAAGCGCTGCGCCGCGAAAACTCGCGTCATTCAAGCAAAGTAGTCCATTGGGGGACGGTTTGACAACGGACATCGGACGGGAGATTTTCCCGAATTGATGCGGTGGGGCCAGCGGCAGTACTAAAACGCGCTGCGGGGGTGGAAAATAAACGCGGAGGTGGCCCATGCGAGGCCTCGACCGTCATGCTGGAGCTTGCGATGGCGACGGCTGGAGATACCGCGATCGATGCGGCACGGCGCCGGCGAATCGTCGTAGTACTGGGCGTCGTGATCGCCGCTCATGCGGGCCTGCTCGTGTGGGCGTTAGCGGCGCGGGACAGGACGGTCGAGCGAACCGTCGAAGCGCGGACCATCGTTGCGAGGCTGTTGAGAGATGAGCCGGAGGCTGTTGTACCTATCGTGCCTGCGGTGCCCGCTCCGGCCGCCGTGGTTGCAGCGCCGCAAACCTTACATCCACCGGTACGTCGCCAACCGCTGCCGCTCCCTCAGCCTCGTCTCAGGCAGCCGCGCAGCGCGCCAGTGCATGTGCCGAGTGTGCCGGGCGTACACGCGCCATCTGGAGAAACAGCGCCTGGGCCCGCGGTTCCGCCCGTTGCTGCTGCGCCCCCGCTCGCGGCTCCAGCAACGGCTCCATCCGCGAGCGCCGCCGAGCGCATGGTGCCTGCATTAGGCACGCCAAAGACCGTAGCGCACGTCGACTGCGATATCCCCAAGCCGGACTATCCCGACGTATCGAAGCGCCGCAATGAAAGCGGCACCGCAATCATCCGGTTCGTCGTAGGTCTGGGCGGCCAGATCGAAGCCGCTCAACTGCAAAAGAGCAGCGGTTATTCCCGGCTCGACGACGCAGCGCTCGCCGCCATCCATGCCGGAGTCTGTCAACCGTACAGGGAAAACGGCGAGGTGGTACGTGCCGCTTATTCGCAATCGTTCGTCTTCGGCTTGACCCAATAACAGGTCACCGAGCCGGCACCGAGTCAAAGGAAACGTCAATGCAACACTACGGCCTCGCGAATGTCTGGGAAAACGGCGATATCGTCACGCACTGCATTCTGAGCGTGCTGCTGATCATGTCGGTCCTGTCGTGGACGGTGATTCTCGTCAAGCTATGGACCATCCTGCGCATCAAGCGCGTGACACACCAGGCCGAAGCGCAATTCTGGCGCGCCGATCGTTTCGAAGATGGATTAAGGAGCCTCGGCGCCCACGCGTCAGGCTCGGCCCAGCACGACAATCCGCTTCTGGCGCTGGCTCTCGCCGGCGCGGAGGCCGCCGACCATCACCGGCAAACCCAGCCGCATCTACACGACCGCATCGACGTATCCGACTGGATTACGCGCCGCCTGCAGGACACGATCGACGATGCCGTCGCACGCATGCAAAGCGGCCTCGCGCTGCTGGCGTCGATCGGCAGCACTGCGCCCTTTGTGGGGCTCTTCGGGACCGTCTGGGGCATTTATCACGCGCTGATCCTGATTGGCGAGACAGGACAGACGTCGATCGATCATGTCGCCGGACCGGTCGGCGAGTCGCTGATCATGACGGCCTTCGGCCTCTTCGTGGCAATACCCGCGGTGCTGGGATACAACGGCTTGACGCGCGCCAACAAGTCGACCGTGACCAAGCTCAAGCGTTTCGCGCATGGACTGCATGCGTATTTCGTGACCGGATCGCAACTGCCGTCGAGTGCCGCCCCGGGCACGCGCAGCGTGCCGCGCGGCGTTACCGGAACCCATCGTGGAACCTATCGCGACCCCGATGGCGGTCCCGATGACAGTCCCGATCGCGGCCCCAATGCCGAAGCCCATGAAGCCACGAACGACGGAGCGCTCAAATGGCAATGACCCCCTTCTCCGACGACGACGAAAGCGGCCTGATGAACGAAATCAACATGACGCCGCTCGTCGATGTCATGCTGGTTCTGCTAATCATATTTCTCGTCACCATTCCAGCGATGCAGCACGCGGTGAAGATCGATCTTCCGCAGGCGAGCAGCCAGCCTGACAACGTCAAACCCGCGCATCTGGATGTCGCCGTGCAGGCGGACGGCTCGATTCTCTGGGACGGCCACCCTGCGGCCGATGACGTCTTGCGCGCACGGATTGCCGAGGCCGCTCACGCAAAACCTCAACCCGAACTGCATTTACGGGCCGATCGCAAAGTGCCCTATGAGCGCGTCGCCGACGTCATGGCGGCCGCACAAGCCGGCGGGCTGACAAAAATCGGCTTCGTGACCGATCCTCGGACGAAGAAATAATGCGGCGTTTCCGCCTTCCCGCAACTGCGCGGTGCGTGCTCGCCGCGACAAAGTAAAGGATGTCTTATCGGAGTCCAAAGAATCTCTGAATTCAAACCGGCATCCGTCTCCGCTATCGTAGCTGCATGAACCAGGGAGAGGACCGGACCATGCACGCCTTGATCTTCGACGTAGATGGCACGCTTGCCGATACTGAGACCGTCCATCTACAGGCCTTCAATGCCGCCTTCGCCGAAGTCGGTCTCGACTGGTTCTGGGATGAGGCGCTCTATACGCGTCTTCTCAAGGTGGCGGGCGGTAAGGAGCGCTTACTGCATTACTGGCACGTCGCCGATCTGGAAGAAGCGGACGGCATGCGCTTGAACGAGGTGATCGACGCCGTGCATGCAATCAAGACCCGTCATTATGCAGCGCGCGTGCGGGATGGCGGGTTGCCTTTGCGGCCGGGCATTGCGCGCCTGATTGCCGAGGCGCAGGCAGCCGCCCTTCCCGTGGCAATCGCAACCACCACCACGCCAGCGAACCTCGACGCCCTGCTGCAAGCGCCGTTCGGACCTGCCTGGCGCACCCGCTTTGCCGCCATTTGCGATGCAAGCACGACCCGCACGAAGAAGCCCTCGCCCGACGTCTACCTCGACGTGCTTCGGCAGCTCGGGCTGAAAGGCCCGGACTGCGTTGCCTTCGAGGACTCCGCGAATGGGCTGCGCGCGGCACACGCAGCCGGTGTCCCCACCGTCGTGACGCCGACCGCATACACGTCGCAAGATGACTTCGGAGGCGCGTTGGCCGTGCTGCCTCACCTGGGCGAGCCGCACGCGCCGGTTCCTTCGTCTGTGCCGAATGAACAAGCCGGCTGGGTCGATCTGGCCACTCTGCGTCAGTGGCATCGCCAAGCGCTGACCGAGTTGGCATGAATGGGCAACGGAAGTCTTTCGTGACGGCCATGTGCCCCGGCGCCGTGCTGGTCGATCTGGACGGCACAATGGTCGACACCGCGCCGGACATCGCCGAGGCGGTCACCCGGATGCTCCGCGAATTCGGTACCGCACCGTTGCCGTTCGCGACCGTCAGCGGCTTTATCGGCAAGGGCGTGCCCAACCTGGTTCGACGCTCGCTGGAAGCGGCCGGGCTGGATCGGCGAGTCGACGCAGACCATGCACTGAACGTGTTCCATCGCCACTATGAGCGGACCAATGGACGCCTCGGCCAGGTTTTCCCTCACGTGGCCGCTGGTCTTGGCGAACTGCAGCGGCTTGGATACCGGCTTGCCTGCGTCACCAACAAGCCGAAGGAACTGGCCGCGCGGCTCTTGCTCACGACCGGGCTCGCCCGCTACCTCGATGTGCTGGTTGGCGGGGACTCGATCGCCAGAATGAAGCCCGATCCCGAACCGCTGTGGCACGCGTGCCGGTTGCTCGACGTGGTGCCTGAAAACAGCGTATTGGTCGGTGATTCTCCGGTCGACGCAATTGCCGCGCGGGCGGCCGGTCTACCGGTGTTCATCGTGACCTATGGCTATGCCGGACCGGACGGCCCGGCGTCCCTCGAATGCGACGGTCTGATCGATTCACTCGCGGCCATGCCGGCGATTCTTGCGTGCAGGGGTGCGCGCCTTCGCAAGTTTCCCTAATCCCGCGACATCGCCCGTTCTGTCGACATGTGCGTAGGCATCATGTTCTGATTGGCATTGTGCATGACCCACAATGACAACCCAACGATCACGGCAATCAGAAACGCCGTACATACGAAGATGCCGGTATTGGCCCGCTGATCCCGCGCCGCACCGATATGCAGAAAGTACACCAACTGCACGACCAGTTGTGCCACACACAACACCACAATCGTGGCGAGACCGAAACCACGCGGCACCACATGCGTCATGACAGCGCCGAACGAAGCCAGCGTCAGAAGCAACGACAGCACAATACCAATCACATAGCTCTTGAGACTGCCATGCGACGCCGCATGAATCGTATCGTGTGCCGGATGACGATGAGAAGTCCTGTTCATAGAAACTCGCGCAGATAAACAAACGAAAAAACGCAGATCCAGATCAGATCCAGAAAGTGCCAGAAGAGACTCAGGCAAGCGAGCCGGCGTCGCGTCACGCCAGTCAGGCCGAACTTGTAAACCTGATGCGACATCACCGCAATCCATAGCAGGCCGCAGGTGACGTGTAGACCGTGTGTGCCGACCAGAAAGAAGTACGACGAGAGGAACGCGCTGACATGCGGCCCTGCCCCGTCGTTGATCAGCTTGACGAACTCGACCACTTCCATGCCGATAAACCCCGCGCCAAACACGAAAGTCACGGCAAGCCAGCCGATCACCTTCGACTGACGGCGCGCCTGCATGCCGAGCATCGCCATGCCGAACGTAAAGCTGCTGATCAGCAACAGCAAGGTTTCGCCGAGCACGTACGGCAGTTCGAACAGGCCGTTGCCGGTCGGACCACCCGCCGTGGCGTTCACCAGTACGCCGAATGTGGCGAACAGCGTGGCAAAGATCAGGCAATCGCTCATCAGATAGATCCAGAACCCCACCGTGGTTTTGGATCCGTCGTCGTGAGATACGTGGTGCCCACCATCGTGCCCGTGGGCGTGATGCGTTGCAGTGTTACTCATAATCACGCAGCCTCTTTCAGTTGCGCGTAGCGCTCACTTTCAATCCGGGCAACCTCGGCCGCCGGCACGTAATAGTCGACGTCCTGGTCATAGGTTCGCGCGATGAACGTCGCGATCATCCCGATCAGTCCCACCGCTGCGAACAGCCACATATGCCAGACCAGCGAAAAACAGAGCAGCAAGCTGAACGCCGCGATGATCACGCCTGCGCCCGTATTGCGCGGCATATGGATGTCCTCGTATTTGCGCGGCTGGACGTAAGCGCGCCCCGCTTCCTTGTTGTCCCAGTGCTGCTCCAGCGACGTGATCACAGGCACGTGTGCGAAGTTGTAGAACGGTGCCGGCGATGCCGTCGACCACTCCAGGCTGCGGCCATCCCACGGATCGCCTGTCAGGTCGCGATTCGCTTCGCGGTCGCGGATGCTGACGGCAAACTGGATGATCATCGCCGCAATGCCTGCCGCAATGAACAAGGCACCGATCAGCGCGATCACCAGCCATTTGTGCCATTCGGGCACCGCGTAGTGATTCATACGCCGGGTCATACCTTCGAAACCGAGGATATAGAGCGGCGTGAAGGCGAGCCAGTATCCGACCAGCCAGCACCAGAAAGAGACCTTGCCCCAGAACTCATCCAGCGTGAAGCCAAACACTTTCGGGAACCAGAAGCTGATGCCTGCAAAGCAGCCGAACACCACACCGCCAATGATCACGTTGTGAAAGTGCGCGACGAGAAACAGGCTGTTATGCAGCACGAAGTCCGCGCCCGGTACGGCCAGCAACACCCCCGTCATGCCACCCACCGCAAAGGTGACCATGAAGCCGATCGTCCACAACGTCGACGTGTGATAGCGGATGCGTCCGCGAAACATCGTGAACAGCCAGTTGAACAGCTTCACGCCGGTTGGGATCGAGATGATCGACGTCATGATGCCGAAGAACGCGTTGACGTTCGCACCCGAACCCATCGTAAAGAAGTGATGGAGCCACACGAAGAACGACAGAATGCCGATCGACGCCGTGGCATACACCATCGACTTGTAGCCGAACAACGGCTTGCCGGAGAACGTCGAGATGATTTCGGAGAATGCGCCGAAACACGGCAGGATCAGGATATACACCTCAGGGTGACCCCACACCCAGATGAGGTTGATGTACATCATCGCGTTGCCGCCCAGCTCGTTGGTAAAGAAATGCATGCCGAGGTAGCGGTCGGCGGCAAGCAGTGCGAGCGTGCCAGTCAATACTGGAAACACCGCGACGATCAGGATGTTGGTAATGAGCGCGGTCCAGACGAACACCGGCATCTTCATCAGCGTCAAGCCCGGCGCACGCATCCGCAGGATCGTCACAATGAAGTTGATGCCGGTGAGCGTCGTCCCTAACCCCGATATCTGTAGCGACCATATGTAGTAGTCGACGCCGACCGTCGGACTGTATCCAAGCTCGGACAGCGGCGGATACGCGACCCAGCCCGTAGCCGCAAAGTCGCCAATGAACATCGACATCATCACGAGCACCGCGCCGACCACCGACAACCAGAAGCTCAGCGAATTGACAAACGGATACGCCACGTCGCGCGCGCCGATCTGCAGCGGCACCACCACATTCATCAGTCCCAGAATCAAAGGCGTCGCCACGAAGAAGATCATGATTACACCGTGTGCGGTGAAAATCTGATCGTAGTGGTGAGGCGGCAGATAGCCGGCCGCGTCGTTAAACGCAACGGCCTGCTGGGTGCGCATCATGATGGCGTCGGCAAAGCCGCGCAGCAGCATCACGAGCGCAAGCAGGATGTACATCACACCAATGCGTTTATGATCCACCGAGGTGAGCCACTCGCGCCAAAGGTAAGTCCATTTACCCGCATACGTCACGGCCGCCAGCAGCGCCATGCCGAGCACGACGACGACGGCCAGCGTGCCCATGATGATGGGCTCGTGGTACGGGACAGCGTCCAGGTTAAGTTTTCCAAACATGGTGACTACTCCGCAGCCTGATGGACAGGCAATTGGGCTCCAGCAGGTTCAACGGAAAGCGCGGTCTGCGCGGCCCCGCACATCGGGTCGCGGGCCGCACCTTGCATGTACTGACCAACCACGCCGTCGAAGAGACCCGGTGCCACGTGCGCATAGACGGTCACCGGATCTTTCTGGCTAGGCTTCGCCAGCGCTTCGTAAGTGGCCTTGTCCAGCGACAGCGGCGACTGCCTCGCGCGTGCAATCCATGCGTCGAAGTCCGCGCGATTGGTGGCGATCGTGTCGAAGTGCATGTCCGAGAAGCCCGCGCCGCTGTACGCCGAGGACCGTCCCGCATACACGCCGGGACTATTGGCGATCAGGTTCAACTGGGTGCGCATGCCGGACATCGCATAGATCTGCCCGCCGAGTTGCGGAATGAAAAACGAGTTCATCAGCGATTCAGCGGTAATGTCGAACGAGATGGGCGTGTCGACCGGAATGGCGAGTTGATTGACGGAAGCCACGCCGTAGTCCGGATAGATGAACAGCCACTTCCAGTTCAGTGCGACGACTTCGACGCGGACCGGTTTGACCTGCGATTCGATGGCACGTGACGGATCGAGACTGTGCGAGGTACGCCAGATCACCAGCGCCAGAATGATGACGATCACACACGGGATCGCCCAGACGATCACTTCAATTCGCGTTGAGTGCGCCCATTTGGGCGCATAGGTCGCGCTAGTGTTCGAGGCCCGATAGCGCCAGGCGAAGTACAGGGTCAACAGAATGACCGGAACGACTACCAGCAGCATCAAACCGAGTGCGAGCAGGATCAGGTTCTTCTCCTGCATGCCGATGTCGCCCTTGGGATTGAACAGCGTCATGCTGCACCCACTGAGCAGTCCCGCCGCGCCGAGCGCAAGGAGACGTCCTGCCGACCTGCAAACTCGTCCGATGCTTGAGGATTGAACGAGCGAACCTGCCTTTGTGGCAGGGATTCTTCTACGCAAAGCTGGATTCCGCATGTCATGTACCCTGGTTGCCGGTCACACCATCCATGCATGCATCCCATCAGGCGAATCTCCGGGCGCGCCCCTGAATCAGGCTGCGCCCTTCGCCTTCGCTGCTTCCCCGACTTGAGTGCGAGAGGTACGATGTATGGATCTATGTCCCGATACGGGCATCCTAAAGTAAGACAATATCCATACAACTGCGACAGAATGACGCCAAATGTACTCCATACGTGATCCATACAAGCGCCCGGTTTGGGCCGCCGCGTTTGTTGCCGGCGACGGGCCTCGTTATCTGCAGATCGTCGGCTTTCTTGAGTCCGCCATCGCCGATGGAGCGCTACGCCCGGGCGATCGGCTGCCGCCGCAACGCCAACTGGCCGAGGCATTGGACATTGATTTGACGACCGTTACACGCGCTTTTACCGAGGCGCGCCGCCGTCAACTTATCGAAGCACGCGGGACCCTGGGGACGTTTGTGTCTGCGCCGAAGGTGGAGTTGACGCAAAGCGTCGATCTGAGCATGAACATTCCACCGCCGCCTGCCGATGTGGATATGGCAGCGCTGCTTCGCGAGGGCCTGTCGCAGGTCTTGATGCGAACCGATACCAACCTGCTCATGACGTATCACCTGGGCGGTGGAAGCCACACCGACCGCAACGCTGGCGCGCGTTGGCTCAAACCCATGCTGGGTCGGATCGATCCCGAGCGGATCGTCGTCTGTCCGGGCGCGCAGGCCGCCCTCGCCGCACTGATCCTGGCATCGACCCAGCCCGGCGATTGCATTCTGATGGAGCCGCTCGCTTATCCCGGCCTACCGCTGGCTGCGAGGCAACTCGGACGCCGTGTCGAGACCGTTGCAGTCGACGCCTCTGGCATGCGTCCGGATGCACTCGAAGAGGCCTGCAGAATGCACGATGCGCGCGTCATCTATCTGAACCCTACGCTGCAGAACCCAACTACCCGGACGATGCCCGAGAAACGACGTCTCGACATCGCCAGAACCGCCGCAAAATTGAACATCAGGATTATCGAAGACGACCCGTACTGGCTGTTTGCGGAGAACGCACCGCCGCCGCTCGCGCGTCTGATGCCCAACCAGGTGTATTACGTGTCGACGCTGTCGAAATGCCTCTCGCCGGGGTTGCGGACGGCGTTCGTGGTGCTGCCCGAGACGCGAAGCCAGCAGGCCTTCCTGTCTGCGCTCCGAACGTTTTCTTTAACCTCTCCGTTGGCGACGACGCTGGTTACCCAGTGGATTCACGATGGTCGCGCAGCTCAGTTGCTGGCGGCTGTTCAGACGGAAACTCATACTCGTCAACGGATGGCGCGGGGCACGTTAGCGGGCGCGACGAGCGCACCGGCCAACGAAGGCATTCATGTCTGGCATACATTGCCGAGCTACTGGCGGGCCTTGGACCTTGCCGCCGTCGCCCGCGACAATGGCCTGGTGGTGGCGCCCGCCGAAGCCTTCTATACGGGATCCAGTGCCCCAAATGCAATCCGAATTTCGCTGGGAGGCTGCGCGAGTCGCGAGCAACTCGAGGTTGCCTTGCGGAAGCTGTCCAATCTGCTGGCGCAAAAACCTTCGATTCAGCGTGAGGTCGTGATCTAGCCACTCACTGATCCTGTCACCCCCGCCAGACGGGGCTGCCGGGATTAGACGAGAAACCGGAACAGTCATGTCTGTCCAGGCATGCTGATCTTCTCAAAGCCTGTGTATAGACTGCCTCCATCGACGTTGCAGACACACCGCCCCACCGCTGCCACGACGTCATCCTGAACCGAAATCGATACTTTTTGGAGTCCATCATGAAGACCAAGATCCTTGCTGCGCTGCTGGTTGCTGCTTCCGCTACGCTCGCCGCCCCTGCTTTCGCAAGCGGTTATGGCCCGGCACCGTTTTACCATCCGACCGTGGGCGCGCCTGCTTCCCAGCGTGGCGAGAGCGCACAAACCGTTGCGGCTGAACGCGCTGCGACCGATGGCAACAGCGCCTACGGTGGCGTGAACGACCAGGCGTCGGAATCCGGCCACCCGCATTTCGCCAAGATTGCTTCGCTGTTCCACCGCAATTAAGCCGGTTTGACCCGCCTTTGCGCTACGGCTAGCGCGACTGCTGTCCCGATCGCACACCCGGCGAACATGGCTCACGGCGACGGTACAGCAGGCTCTTGCGGTGATAACGGGTGTTGAATAGGGGTAGGAAACGGCGAAGCGTCACGGTCGCGCCCCCCACCCCGCTCAATGCCGCATCAACGACCACAACAGCAGCGCCAGCAACAGCACCACGATCACCTGCCAGAACAGGACCGGATCGCTCTCGATCAGGGGTTTGCGCCGAATCGGCGCCAGCGCGTCCCGACCGATCGAAAAACGTTCGAGATCAGCGCAGACTTCGAGCACGTCCTGATACCTGCGCGCCGGATCGGCTTGCAGGGCCTTCTCCAGCACCAGGTCGAGCCATTGCGGCGCGTCGAGCCGGTACTGATAGAGCGGCACGCGGCCATTAAAGCCGTAGGGCAGCTTGCCGCCGCTGAACAGCCGGTACAGCGTCACGCCATACGCGAACACCTCGGAGCGCGCATCGCCCTGTGCGCCCTTCATCAACTCAGGCGCCATATAAGCGGGCGAGCCCGGAGCGGTATCGGGGCCCGGCAACTGCATGCCCGGCATATAACCGAAACCGAGATCGATCAGGCGCGTGCTATCGCCCCGCATCACCAGCACGTTCTCGGGTTTGATATCGCGATGGAAGATATTGCGGCGATTTAGCGCGTCGATTGAACGGCCGAGCTGCTGCGCGATTCCAAGCGCACGCGTCAGCGCCATGGGCTGAGGCGCCGCCAGCAGTTTTTCGAGGGTGATGCCCGCGCCGAGCGGCATCACCACATAGAGCCGGGTTTGCCGGTCGGCATCGACCGGCATCGGCGCGAGCACGCCATCGTCGTCGATCTTGCCTGCCAGCCAGCGTTCGCGCACGATCGACTGGCGCACGTTCTCGTCCTGGCCGACACGCGGCTTGGGAAACTTGAGCGCCAGCGGCGTGTTCGGATCGGCCAGATCGTAGCCGGCGAAAATCCTCGAATAGAAGCCATCGCTCAACACGCTCGTGAGCAGATATCCATCGACCACCTCGCCCGCGTCGGGCACGGCCGGAATCGGCAAGACACCCACCACCCGCTCAAGGTAACCGACATCGAGCGAAGGCAGGCTGCCCACATCGAGCACCGCGCTCGTCGCGTCGTCATGAGAGCCTCGCGCCACCGCCAGTGCGCCAAGCCGGCGTGCCGTGTCGAGCGCACCGCCACGCGCCGCCAGCACCGTCTGCAGCTCGCGCATCGGCACGCGGCGATAGAGCCCGTCTGAGCACATCAGCAGGCGGTCGCCCTCACACAGCTCAAGGGTTTCGATGCGAGTCACCAGCGCCGGCAGCATGCCGACGGCATGCGCCACATAAGAACCGAAGGCGACTGGCACCACGTCGTCGTCGCCGACCTGGGTCAGTTGGCCATCGCGCAGCAGATAGAGCCGCACATCGCCGGCCGCGACCAGATACGCAGTAGCGCGGCGCACGATCAGCGCCGCAAAGGACGCGGCCATCTGCGTCAGTGCGGGGTCGACGCGCCCCATCTGATGCAGCCAGCCGTGTATCGCCTCAAGCGCTCGCGCAGCGGCCACACCGGGCTGCAAGGTGTCGGGGAGCCCATAGTAGGCATCGATAAAGGTCCGCACCGAGAGTTCGGCCGCCACCCGGCCGCCCTTGCTGCCGCTCACGCCATCGGCGAGAGCGATCACACTGCCACGCGCAACGCGCGCCGCCAGATCGCCGAGCATCACGCCGACGAAGTCTTCGTTGATGTGATCCTGCCCGCGTCCGCGGGCAGGGCAAGAAAAACAACCGATCTCGATCGCGGCGCACTCGCCGCGCTCCGGCCGCAACTGCAGGTCGATTTCCTGGCCGCCCATTCCGCGACGGCTAGCGGGCCTTCCCTCCGGATCGTCTGGCATCGGGCCCGCGCTCGGTGCGGGCAAACTATCCGGGGGGAAGGGTTCGTTCATTTACTTTTTGCCGTGGGTCATCACGTCGCTTGTTTCCAGATCGTGCTCGATCTTCTCGAGCACCTGTGGCGAGCGCTTCTTGAGCATCATCAACCAGATTGCGCCAACCAGCATATACGCAACGAAAAGATAAGGCAGGATGTTATACGGATAATCCGGCACCGGATACACACTGCCAATCACCGCGCCGACCATCGCCAGTGCGCCGAGTACGCCCCACAGCACGTTGATCGACTTGAGCTCGCCCTGCTTCTTCAGATAAACCGGGGCCGAGATTGCGACCAGGAAATACACGACCAGGAAGCCAAAAGTCGCAAACGTACTCGTATAACCGAAGGTGTTGAGCGGCCCCGTGCCGAGCATCGCAATGCATACCACGAAGGTCACGATCGAGGAAAACGCAACGGCCAGGTACGGTGTCTGGTGCGTGCGGTGCACCATGCCCATCGAGCGGTGCACGAACTGATAGCGGCCCATCGAATACAGCAGGCGGCTGGACGAGTTGATGCACGCAAGCACGCACGAGAACGCGCTGACCGAGGCGATCAGATAAAACACCGGGCCGAGCGGCGAAGCGCCGACACTCGTGAGCAAAGTGTTGAGCACGGCCGAATCGCCGCCGAGCTTGGCTGCGTCGTCGTGGTAGGCGATCGTCATCGAATAGGCCACAAACATAAAGAACAACCCCGACAGGATCACGCACCAGACCACCGCGCGCGGAATAACACGCAGCGGGTTCCTGGTTTCCTGGCCGAGCGAGGCCGCGCTCTCGAAACCCACGTACGAGAAGATGCCGAGCACCATGCCCTGCGCCATGCCCTTACCGCTCACGCCCTGCAGCCCCAGTTGCGTATGGTCGATGATATGGTCCGGATGCAGTGCGAGCACATAGATCAGCACACCGCCCACAATCACTACCGAAGCGGCTTCGATCGCCAGCGACAGGCGCGATGAGAGCTTCACGTCACGTGCCGAGAAGAACCAGGCCAGGCCGACAAAGATCGTGTAGACCGCCCACGACGGGATAGCCATGTTCCAGGCCGAAAAAGCGTTCTGCACGAACACCACGCCTGCGGCGCCAACCCCCATCGCAGTACCCACGTAAGCCGCGATCAAGCCCCAGCCGGCAATGCCACCCGCCATCGGCCCAAGCGCGCGCGAGATATAGATAAAGAACGAACCAGCCGACGCGATCCGGCTCGAGAGCGCGATGATGCTCATGCTCACCAGCAGCAGTCCGAGTGTCGAAAGACCGTAAATCAACCACGTCCCCGCGCCGGCCAGTGCCGCGATTGCGGTCACGTTGATCGACGGCGTGAAGGTCGGAGAAAGGTTCGCGATGGATTGACCAATGACCTCGGAAAAACCCAACGTACCGGCGCGTAGGCCGCCGGAAGGTGCCGGCGTTGCTTGCGTACTGCTTTGCGGAGTGCTCATGTAGTGCTCCTGATAGATGGGTGAATCAAGGTTGCATGCGCTTAACTTTTCCACAGTCAAAAATATCGAAACAACTCAATTCATGTATTCCATCCGGGAATCCACGACGTGCCCGCCAGCGGCACGCGCGCCATCGCCGCGGCTTCCACGGTCAGAGCGACGAGATCCTCGGGCTCCAGGTGATGCACGTTCTGCTTGCCGCACGCACGCGCGATCGTCGTCAGTTCCATGTTTAGCGTCTTCAGGTAGTTGCGCACGCGGCGCGACCCTTCCTCCGCCTGGACACGCTGTTCGAGCACCGCATCCTGCGTGGTCACGCCGACCGGGCACTTGCCCGTGTGGCAGTGATGGCAGAAACCCGGCGACGTGTTCAACGCCGCGTAATCCGCCGCTGCCGAATGCAGTGCACCGTTCTGAAAGTACGTGTCGCTGTTGCAACCCAGCGCCATCAGCATGCCTTGGCCAATCGCCACCGCGTCCGCGCCGAGCGCCAAGGCCTTCGCCACGTCAGCACCGGTACGGATGCCGCCCGAGACGATCAGTTGTACCTGGCCTTTCATATTCAGATCTTCGAGCGCGTCCACTGCCTGACGAACCGCGGCCAGCGTCGGAATGCCGACGTTCTCGATAAAGCAGGTCTGCGTCGCCGCCGTACCGCCCTGCATCCCGTCGATCACGACCACGTCCGCGCCCGCATGCACTGCGAGCTTGACGTCGTTGAACGTGCGGGTTGCGCCGACCTTGACGTAGATCGGCTTTTCCCAGTCGGTGATTTCGCGCAGTTCCTGAATCTTGATCGTTAGATCGTCCGGGCCGGTCCAGTCCGGATGACGGCTCGCCGAACGCTGGTCGACGCCGGCCGGCAACGTGCGCATCGAAGCGACGCGCGGGTTCACTTTCTGCCCGAGCAGCATGCCGCCGCCGCCCGGTTTCGCGCCCTGACCGATCACGATTTCGATCGCGTCGGCACGACGTACGTCGTCCGGGTTGAAGCCATAACGCGACGGCAGGCACTGATAGACCAGCGTCTTCGACGAGCGGCGTTCCTCCTGCGTCATGCCGCCGTCGCCAGTGGTGGTCGAAGTGCCCATCGCGGTCGCGGCCTGGCCCAGCGCTTCTTTCACGTTCGCGGACAGCGCGCCGAAGCTCATGCCGGCTATCGTGATCGGAATGTCGAGCACCACCGGTTTTTTGGCGAAGCGCGTGCCGAGCACTGTCTGCGTCGTGCATTTCTCGCGATACCCTTCGAGCGGATAGCGCGACAGCGAGGCGCCGAGAAACAGCAGATCGTCGAAATGCGGCACGCGGCGTTTCGCGCCCAGGCCGCGAATTTCATAGAGCCCGCGCTGCGCAGCGGAGTGGATATAGTCGATCGTCTTGCGGTCGTAGCCTTGCGACTCTTCCTGCTGCAAGCGGGCAAAGTGAACGCGTTTGGCTTCCATGGAGACCTTCTTCGAGAGCGTGTGTTCAATATTCCTGGTTCGCGTCGGCGTTCCAGTGATAGAGCGTGCGAGCAGAGGCAATCCGTTTGAACGACGCGGGGTCGTGGTCCATACCGGCCGCGGCGAGCAGCGCGCGTACGGCGTCGAGATCGGCTTGTGCCATCGGCTCGTATTGCGCGTCCGCACCGAGCGATTTCACTTCGCCGCGCACATACAGCACCGCTTCGTAAAGCGAGTCGCCGAGCGCGTCGCCCGCATCGCCGCAGATCACCATGCGCCCGGCCTGAGCCATGAACGCAGAAAAGCTGCCCACTGATCCTCCCACCACGATATCGCCGCCCTTCAGCGAAATACCGCAGCGCAGACCCGCATCGCCGTCGATCACCAGCAGGCCACCATGCGCCGAAGCACCCGCGCCGTTCGACGCGAAACCCTTCACATGCACCTTGCCGCTCATCATGTTTTCCGCGACGCCGGTGCCCGCGCTCCCGTCGATCTCGATCGTCGCATGTTGGTTCATGCCGCCCGCGTAATAGCCGGCGTGACCGGCGATCGTTACTTGCACCGGCGCATCCACGCCCACCGCAAGGTTGTGCGCACCGTTGGGCGCGGCGACCGTCAACTTCAGCCCTTCCAGTTCATTCGCTGGCTTGTGCAAAAACTGATTCAGTTCTCGGACCGTCGTGCGCTCCAGATCGAAAGTCAGGCTTTCCATACATACATCTCCTCAGGTGCAGGTTCGAAGACCTTGGCGTTCTTGATATCGGGCAGATGCGCGAGCGAACGGAACTCGGAAGCGATCGCGACGTAGTCGTCGTTTTCCGCGACCACCGCCGGCTTGCACGCGAAGGGATCGCGAATCAGCGCGAGTTCGGTCGAGGTGCCCATGAGGAACGTGTAGAAGCCGTCGAGTTCTTCGAAACCCCTCTGCAGTGCGACCGGCAGCGTGTCGCCTTCGCGCAGCCGCCATTCGAGAAAGCGGCAGGCGGCTTCGGTGTCGTTGTCGGTATCGAAGTGAATGCCTTGCGGTTCCAGCTTGCGGCGCACGCCATGCGCGTTCGACAGCGAACCGTTGTGAACCAGACAGAAGTCGTCACCGGCCGTAAATGGATGGGCGCGGTCGGGCGTCACGGCGGACTCGGTCGCCATGCGCGTGTGGCCGACCAGATGCGAGCCCTTCAGGTTCGCAAAGTCATAACGCCCTGCTACTTGCGACGGTGAGCCGACATCCTTGTACAGATCGATCGAACGGCCGCTCGAGAGTTGATACAGCTTCGGATAGTGTTCGCGCAGCCACGTCTTCACGCCCTCGATATCGCCTTGCACCGTCAACACTGCGTGATTGCCTTTCGAGTCGACGCGCGCGGTGACGTCCATTACCGCATTCAGCGCTTCCACCAGCGGCTGCCACGCGAATCTTGCGCCCTCTTCCGTAAAGCCCGCGTAGAGGCTCAGCTTGCGCTGGCTCGCATCAACCGGCTTGCCGAACACCGCGAGCCCCGCCGAGTCCGGTCCACGCTCGGTCATACCGATCAGCATCGGCACCATCAGAACGCCCAGCCGCTCGCGCAGTGCAGGCGTCTTCACCAGCAAGCCGACAATTCCGCACATTGTGGTTCTCCTTAGAAAAATTCGAGGTAGGTCTTCAGCTCCCAGTCCGACACGTGGCGCATGTATTCGAGCCACTCCATCCTTTTGAGCTTGAGGAATTCATCGGCGACCGGGCCGAGCGCATCGCAGATCACGCGGTCGGACTCCAGTGCGTCGAGCGCCTGGTCGAGGTTTTGCGGCAGCACGCCGATGTCGTGTTCCGAGAGCCGGACGGGCGACCAGCCGTAGAGGTTTTCATTAGCCGGCTCGCCCGGCGACATGCCGCGGTCAATGCCGTCGAGCCCCGCCGCGATCACCGCCGCGGTCGCGAGATAGGGATTGCATGAGCCGTCGGGCAGCCGCAGTTCGATACGCTCGCCAGGCATGCGCACCATCGTCGAGCGGTTGTTGTTTCCGTAGCTGATGTAGGCCGGCGCCCACGTTGCGCCCGTCAACGAGCGGCCAACCACGAGGCGCTTATACGAGTTCACCGTTGGATTGCACAGCGCAGTCAGCGCCGGTGCGTGCGCGAGCAGGCCGGCCGTGAACTGATAGCCGAGCTTGGAGAGGCCCATGCCGAGCTTGTCCGCCGGATCGGCGAACAGGTTGCGCTCGCCGTCGCCGATCGACATATGCATATGCATGCCGTTGCCTGGACGGTCCGCGAACGGCTTCGGCATGAACGAGCAGATCATGCCGAGTTCATTGGCGATCTCCGAGGCTGCCATCTTGAAGAACACGTAGTGATCGCAGGAGGTCAGGCAATCGGTGTACGTGTAGTTGATTTCGAACTGCCCGTTGGCGTCTTCGTGATCGATCTGATAGACATCGATGCCGACTGCGCGCATCGATTCGGTGAGCTTTTCCAGGAAGACACGCGTACGCGAGAGACCCTTGTAGTCATAGCACGGCTTGGCGAGCGTATCGCTCGGATCGCACGGCTCCAGCGTGCCGGACGCCGAACGGCGCAGAAGCGAAAATTCCGGCTCCAGACCGGTGAAGAGGGTCCAGTTGCGCTCGGTCATCCTCGCAACGGCCTTCTTCAGCGTCACACGCGAATCGTATTGCCACGCCTCGCCATTCACGTGACCGTCGCAGACAATCCGCGCCAGGCCCGGCTGCCACGGCACCGGCGTGAGCGTCGCCAGATCGCCGACGGCCATGTAGTCGGGACCGTTCGGTTCGATGCCGACGCCCCAGATGGCAAATCCCGCGAAACCGGCGCCCGCTTTCAACACGCTCTTCAGATGACTGACCGGCACCGACTTCGCCTTGGCCACGCCGTGAATATCGACAAACTGCGCCAGCACGTACTTCACGCCCTGCTGCGTCAGATAAGCTTGCGCCTCTTCCGCCGAGCCGAACCGGGGCACGCATCCGAGTTCGTTGACCGGCAGCGTGGTCGCATCGTTCAGGTTCATCCCCACTCCTTGCAACAACAGTGTTGGTGGGTTGGAAAGGCCACACGCAACGCATGCGACCTGGCTATGCAACGCGCTTTCGAACGGCGGTTGCCGCACGCTTCAAACCCGTCTTCAGTCGGACGGGAAATTTATTGGCGATAAACTACGATTCCCTTTGAGAAACTCTTCACGCGTGATCCAGGTACTACGATCTGCTACGCTTCCCATTTTCCTGAGGCCTACATGCAAACCGGTGAAGACAACAACACGCCGCTCGAACGCTACCTGGGGATCACCATTCGCGAGCTACGCCAACGCCACGGCCTGACCATCGCTCAGGTCTCCGCGCAGGCCGGCATCAGCCGCGGCATGCTCTCGAAGATCGAGAACGCACAGACCTCCGCCGGCCTCGACGTACTCAACCGCATCGCCCAGGCGCTCGGTATTTCGCTCTCCACGTTATTCCGCAATTTCGACGTGCCGCAAGGCGGTGCACAGCTCGTCAAAAAAGGCACCGGCATGGAGGTGGTCCGCAAAGGCACCAAACGCGGCCACACCTATCACCTGCTCGCTTACGACCAGGGTCCGCGCAAGCTCTTCGAACCCTTCCTGATCACGATGGAGGACGAAGCCGAGCGCTTTCCCGTGTTCCAGCATCCGGGCACTGAATTTATCCATATGCTCAAGGGCGTGATCGAATACCGCCATGGACAGCAAACCTACATCCTGCATCCCGGTGACACCCTCACCTTCCAGGGTGAAATACCCCACGGTCCTGAGCGTCTGATCAAGACGCCTATTCAATTCCTGTCGATCTTTGTGTACCCGCAATCGAGCGCCGACTGATCTCGCGCTGCGTCCGATCACAACCCCGGCGCAAACCAATGCAACGTTTATGCCATGTTTATCTGGGTGAATCAAAAATTCTCATGAATAAACGCCTTGAGCGTAATAAGGCTTGCTAGCCATTCAGGCTGCAACGTTCGCTGGTTCGATTGCGGTGCACATCCTTGTTGCGGCTGGTGCGACTTTGCACAAAAACGAGATGTGCGGTTAAGCTGAGTCAAAAGCAGCGCTTATACAAATAGCGCCTTAGCCGCGGCCTTAGCGCAACGCGTCGTCCGGCAGATCGGGTAGCGCACGCGCCAGTGACGGCCGGATTGCGTTGTCCAGTACGCCGCGCGCCAGCATGACGATCTCACCGGCAAACTGATCCCATTCGCCTTGCCGGTGCAGCAGAAAGAAATCGCGCCGCCCGAGGCGGCTCGGCGGCAACGGCATCACCGCGATATCGCCCAGGTAGTGACGTGCCTGCCACAAGCACAAGGGCGTCGAAATCGCGAAACCCGCGCGCGCCGCCACCAGACTCAGCAGCGGATCGGTGGCGTCGAACTCGTAACGACGCGGGCTGTTGATACCCAGGTGCCGTGCGAAACGCTCGATCTGCTGGCCGATCACCGAGCGCGACGTGTAGCGGATCAGCGGCATTTCCTCGGCGAGCGTGCGCCAGTCGCCAGGACGGTGGCCCCTCAGATGGCTGCGCGCAACCACCACGACAAACGCTTCGGAAAACAGCGGCACTTCGACGATCCTTGCATCGGTCAGCGTGGTCTGCGTGCAGATCGCGATATCCAGTTCCCGATCGTGCAGCTGTTTGCTCAGGCCTGGCGTCAGGCCCGACCACATTGAAATCTGGCGCTCCGAATTCGACACCGCGCGGATCAACTCTGGGCCGACGGTCGCCGCGAACGAATCGACACAGCCCAGCCGCACCGGCATCTTGCCCGTATGCGACGCATCGCCGATGCGGGCGGCGACCATCTTCGCATGCTCGATCAACGGGTCCGCCAGTTCGAGCAGCGCGCGCCCCGCCACGTTCGGCCGCGGCGGGCGGCTCTCGCGGTCGAACAGCGTCAAGCCCTGGTCGCGCTCCAGCGCGGCAATCGATTGGCTGATCGCGCTTTGGCTCACGCCGAGCTGTTTCGCAGCGCCCGACATCGAGCCGCTGTCGCAGACGGCGACGAACGCCTGCAGCGCGCGCAGATCGATCGGGCTCGGGGTTCGTCTCATGGCTTGCTCCGCTCGCGTCGGTGACTTGCCGGTCATCCTGTGCGGCACCAAAGCATGGTGCCCATGTTCACAGGGCCGGTGGTCTGGATGAGAAATTGCATTGGCTCCCCATAAGTTTGCCTAATACAAAATTAGCGCGCCCGGCGTTTTCCTAGAATTTGCCTCATTGCCCACTCAGAGGTCTGCATGACCCACTACGACTTCATTGTGATCGGTGCCGGCGTCATCGGCACGTCGGTCGCCCATCATCTCGCCGCACAAGGCGCGCAGCGCGTGCTGGTCATCGAGCAGGGCACGATCGGCGCGGGCACCACCTCCCAATCGTCCGGCCTGCTGCGCACGCATTATTCGGTACGCCAGAATGTGGAACTTGCCCGTTCGTCGTGGTGGGCGTTCAACAACTTCGCCGAATACGTCGGCGACGACGAAGCGTCCTGCGGCCTCGTCAAATGCGGCTATCTGATCTGCTCGCTCGAGGGCGACAAGCTTGAGCCCCTGCGCGCCTCGCTCGCCGCGCAGCGGGACATGGGCATCGAAGTGCAGCTACTCGACAAGGATGAGGCGCATGAGCGTCTGCCAATCGCAAACTTCGACGACGCCGCGCTGATCGGCTTCGAACCGGAAGCGGGCTTTGCCGACGCCTATCTGGTCGCCACCGGCTTTGCCCGTGCGGCGCGCCGGCGCGGCGTCAGGATCATGGAAGGCGTGACGGTGACGGGCCTCATCCGCGAAGGACTCCGGATCACCGGCGTCGAGACGAGTGCCGGCCGCTTCGGTTGCGGCACCCTCATCAGCACGCAGAACATCTGGACGCCGGAACTCGCCGGCTGGATCGGCGTGCATCTACCTGTTAAGCCGGAGCGTCACACGGTGCTCGCACTCGAATGCGCGGGCGCCGCCTACTCGTTCAAGATGCCGGCGTTCAAGGACCTGGGCTCGGCCGGCATGCTCTACTATCGTAGCTATGGCGGCAGCCAGATGCTCGTATCCGAGGGCGTGGTCGGCGAAACGCTGAGCTCGCCGGAAACGGAACCGGGGGATATCTCGCTCGACTATGTCGCCGAAGTCGGTGCCCAGGTCGCCGAACGTTTCCCCGCTTATGAAGCCGCGGGGCTCGCTTCGTCGTGGACCGGCGTCTACGACGTGACACCCGACTGGAATCCGGTGTTGGGCAAGGTCGCCGATATCGAGGGACTGGTGGTCGGCTTCGGCTTCTCCGGGCACGGCTTCAAGCTGTCGCCGGGTATTGGCAAGATACTCGCCCAGCATGCACTCGGTCAGCCCACCGACGTTTCTCTCGCACCCTATGCACTCGACCGGTTCGCCAGCGGGGCGTTACTGGTGGGCAAGTACGGTTCCGGTGCGGTCTCCTGATCAAAAGATGCGCCATTCCCTTGCTACCGTCGCTGTCTCATCGAAGGCCACAACTGAAGATCGCCGTGACAGGGTGTGCATTGATGCATACTCTTGACTTCGTTAGCCGATCTTCGTTGGATCCCGGAGCCAAGGTGCGGTCATGAAAACAATACTGATGGGCGTCAGCTGTAGCTTGATTCTCGGTGCGTGCAGCACGGGTAGTCCGCCGCCTTTGCAGGCCCAGTCAGCAACCAATCTGCTGGTCTCTTCCGCCGGCGTCTATAGCGGCGCGTTCTCGACGCGAACACCCGTCACGCTGCTCTCGCTCTACGACGGGTCAGCCTATCTCTTCTATCAAAAGCCGACGGCCGGCGTCATTGTCGTGACGAACGGCCAACAGACGGGCAACGGCCAGTTCAGCGGCAAATCGGGCACGCAGTACAGTTTTGCACCGAACGCGGCAGCATCGCCGGTCCAGGTGCAAATCGATTTCTCGCGATCGCCGAATGTGAGCGGCACGGTCGTCGCGTCCAACCAGGGGGCAGCGCCCATGACTTTCTCCGCGACCCCCGAACCCTCTTTGGGACAAGGTCCTGGTCTCGGGGCGATCGCGGGCGAGTACAGCGGGCGGATGAGCTCGTTGCAGGGCAACGGGAGCGCGCAAATGCTCATCGCGCGTGACGGACTGCTGGCGGGAAGTACGTCGGGGGGTTGCGAGTTTCGCGGCAGCGTTTCGCCCGATAGTGGTGTCAATGCCTACAAGGCATCCCTCACGTTCAACGCTGCGCCTTGTGCAGTGCCGAACGCCACGGTCACGGGCCACGCGCTGCTCGATGAAGGCCATCTGCTGATTGCATTGCCTAAGCAGGATCGCTCGGACGTTGTCGTGTTTGACGGCACGAGATGATTGTCCGCTGATCGCGCGCTCAATCTGCCCGACGTGGCGCGCCAACTCACCTGAATTGCCTAAGCGCCTTGTGAATAAGCCTGCACAACCCGGCGGGCGCTCATCGCTCGCCAGTAGGTGATAAAGCGGCCACCGAACACACCAGCGATGACTCCCGACACAGCTGCACTGATCAACATATACATTCCAAGCGACGATACGTCGGTCACAGTGGCCATTTCGAACCCGAGCCAGAATTTGCTGGCGAATATGGCAATGATCAGGAGCAACGGCAACGCCGAACCCGGCACCATAACGGTTTTGGAAATCGGATCGACAATGAAACGAGTCCGGCTCGCCAGGAAAACGCCGGCCGCGATGCCAACGAGTGAGCCTGTCATCCACGCGATCACGTCGGACCATCCGGCCAGCGGACTCGAAATCAGATGCGCAATACCCCAGCCCGCAAAGATGAGCGGCACGATGGCGAGCCTGGAGAGCGGCGCCGTCCTGCTGTTAAGTGCATTGAACCCCCGCGACAGGAGGACGACGAGTAGCACCCAGACCCAGATTGGCGTGCCGTGAACGATTGCTGCCGCTGACATGATGACCTCCTTCAGACCTGATGATTTCGCAAGACGCGACTAGCGTCCGTGCTACCGAATGTCAGGGATCTTACTGGCGCGGAATTAGCCGAGAATTAGGCGCGGGGGCGGCCGAAGTCGACCTGGGCGATTCGACTCCCCACGGGTGGAGTGGAGGCAATGCCGGCCATAAACCTGCGCTCAGTGCCAAGGTCAGCTGCCACATATCACCCCATTTCTAAATCAATTGCCACATTTCGGTCATGTTCAAGGCTCATTCTTCCGGGTGCCTTACGCGGTTGTGAGTCAACAGTTGTCTCCCTGTAGCGCGTGCCGTGAAGCCGTGAGCTGCTTATCTTCGGGCTGCACTGGACGCCGGTTCCCTCCATTAACGGAAGATAAACAACGAACATGACATCAAACAGTCGACGTGATTTCCTGCGAGCCGCTGCGCAAGCGGCCGGTGCGGCCACCGCACTGGGTGCAGTGCCTATCGGTATCCGCAGTGCACTGGCAATACCTGCGCACAATGCGACCGGCACTATCGAAGACGTACAGCACATCGTTGTCTTCATGCAGGAAAATCGCTCTTTCGATAACTACTTCGGGTCACTGCGCGGCGTGCGCGGCTTCGGCGACACGCGCCCCATCCCACTTACAACGGGTAAGTCCGTCTTCTTCCAGCCCGCCAACAACGCGGACGGCTATGTCCTGCCTTTCCGCCCCAATCTTCCGAACCTCGGTCTGCAGTTTGTGCAGGATCTGGATCACAGCTGGCCTGGCACGCATGCGGCATGGAACAACGGCCGCTATGACCAGTGGGTACCGGTCAAGGGCACGACGACGATGTTCCATCTGACGCGCGAGGACATCCCGTTTCACTATCAGCTGGCCGACGCATTTACGATTTGCGATGCCTATCATTGCGCGGCCATGACGCCGACCGACCCGAACCGCTACTACATGTGGACGGGCTGGGTAGGCAACGACGGAACCGGCGGCGGCCCCGTGATCGATAACGCCGAGGCCGGCTACTCATGGAGCACATTCCCGGAAAAGCTGCAGGCCGCCGGCATCTCGTGGAAGGTCTACCAGGACATGGGTTCCGGTCTGAATCCGTCGACCGGCTGGGGCGACGACGAGAATCCCTTCATCGGCAACTTCGGAGATACGTCACTTCTGTTCTTCAAGCAGTATCAGAACGCGCAACCCGGCAGTCCGTTGTTCGAAGGGGCACGCACGGGTACGCAGGTCGAGGTGAGCGGGACCTACTTCGACATACTCAGAAAGGACGTGCAAAACAATACGCTGCCTCAGGTTTCGTACATCGTGGCCCCGGAAGCGTTTTCGGAACACGGCAACTGGCCGCCGAACTACGGCGCATGGTATGTCGACCAGGTCCTTCAGGCACTCACGTCCAATCCGGAAGTATGGAGCAAGACGGTGCTG
>Ga0302234_10000626_pt1 | contig 27261 bp, 21 predicted proteins | sample II_Palsa_N3_2_FD_193576 | JGI IMG/M metagenome (GOLD analysis project Ga0302234, IMG submission 193576) | Peat permafrost microbial communities from Stordalen Mire near Abisko, Sweden - II_Palsa_N3_2 | ecosystem: Environmental > Terrestrial > Soil > Palsa > Peat permafrost | place: Sweden... | reverse complement strand
CCACGCCACCTCGACGCCAGAGGGCGACGTGGCCGAGGCACGGGCGATCATGACCGCGCTGGGCCCCGCGGCCGAGCGGGTTGTGGTGACCTCCACCAAGTCGATGACGGGACACCTGCTCGGCGGCGCGGGCGCGGTCGAGTCGGTGGCCGCCATTCTCGCGCTGCGGGACCGGACCGCCCCGCCCACGATCAACCTGGAAGATCCCGACGACGGCGTCAAGGTCGACGTCGCGACCGAAGCGCGGCCGCTGCCGCGGGGCGGCCGGGAGCCGATAGCGGCGCTCAACAACGCCTTCGGCTTCGGCGGCCACAACGTCTCGGTCGTCTTCACCACCCCCTGACCGGCCCAGCGAGTCCGGGCCGCCGGCCCGGTGAGCGGCCGGTGTACGGTCCGCACCGCCGCGGGCATCCGGGGATTCCGGGGGTCCCCCGGACCAGCACAGCCCGCTGCCAACCGTGTCTTTCGCCGCTCGCAAGGAGAACTCAGGTGACCGTTGTGGACAACAACCGCGCCGGCCCGGTCACGGCCGGCCCGGCCCAGGCCGCTGCCCCGGCGGAGGCCGGGGCCACCCTGTCGCGCGACCCGATGATCCGGCTGGAGGTCCTGTTCGACACCGGAACGCTGGACGTCATCACGCCGGACACCGGTACCGGGGCGATCGCCGGCGTGGGCCGGATCGACGGCACCGGGGCGGTCGCCTTCGCGTCCGACCCGCGCGTACAGGGCGGGGCGTCGGGTGAGGCGGGCTGCGCGGCAATCGTGGCCGCGTATGAGGAGGCGATGGCCCAGGGCGTGCCCATCATCGGGCTGTGGCACTCGGGCGGGGCCCGGCTGGCCGAGGGGGTGGCCAGCCTGCACGCGGTCGGCTCGGTGTTCGCGGCGATGACGCGCGCCTCGGGTGTGGTCCCGCAGATCTCGGTGGTCCTCGGCCCGGCGGCCGGGGGGGCGGCTTACGGGCCGGCCCTCACCGACATCGTCATCCTGTCCGGGCAGGGCCGGATCTTCGTCACCGGCCCGGACGTGGTCCGCAGCGTGACCGGCGAGGACGTCGACATGGCGCGGCTCGGCGGGCACGAGCCGCATTCCCGCCGGTCGGGGGTGGCGGCCATCGTCACCGACGCCGACACGGACGCGATCGCCCAGGCCCGGCGCCTCGCCGCGCTGCTGGGAGACCAGGGGAAGGTCGCGGACGACACGCCGGACGCCGGCTTCGCCGGGCTGCTGCCTGAGTCGCCGCGCCGGGCCTACGACGTGCACCCGGTCATCGGTCAGCTACTGGACGAGCCCGGGGTCGAGCTGTTCCCGAAGTGGGCGCCAAACGTGGTGACCACGCTCGGCCGGCTCGGCGGCGGGACGGTCGGCGTTATCGCCAACAACCCGCTGCGCCTGGGCGGCTGCCTGGACGCCACCTCGGCCGAGAAGGCGGCCCGCTTCGTGCGGATGTGCGACGCCTTCGGGGTACCGCTGGTGGTGCTCGTCGACACGCCAGGTTATCTGCCCGGCGTCGGCCAGGAGTGGGACGGGGTGGTCCGCCGCGGCGCCAAGCTGCTGCACGCGTTCGCGGAGGCGGTCGTGCCGCGGGTCACGCTGGTGACGCGCAAGGCCTACGGCGGGGCCTACATCGCGATGAACTCCCGCTCGCTGGGCGCGACCCGGGTGCTGGCCTGGCCCAGCGCGGAAGTGGCCGTGATGGGCGCGGTGGCCGCGGTCCGGATCCTGCACCGGCGCACGCTCGCCGCGACCGAGCCGGACAAGCTGCACGAGACCGAGACGGCGCTGGCCGCCGAGCACGAGCGCACCGTAGGCGGCCTGCAGCGGGCCCTGGACCTCGGTGTCATCGACGAGGTCATCGACCCGGCGCAGACCCGCCAGGCGATCGCCCGCGCGATCGCAGAGGCGCCGCAGGCCCGCGGCCGCCACCGCAACATACCCCTTTAACTCGGGGGGCGACCCCCCGAAACCCCCCGGATGCGCTCCGCGCCCCGCGGTGGTACTTCGCCGACGGTGCTGGCCCGGGGGGCGACCCCCCGGAACCCCCCGCTGCGCTCCGCGCCCCGCTGTGGTGCCCGCCGACAGCAGTCGGCGCTCGCCCGGGTCGCTGGCCGGTTAGGTGGGGCCGGTGGAGGTGCCGGGGGCGGGGTTGCCGTCCGCGGGGGCGGAGGGGCCGATGGGCTCGTCGTCGTCAGTGGTGTCCGGGGCGGAATCGGCGGATTGGGCCGGGTGGCTTTCCTGCAGCAGCTCCTCCAGGCGGGCGCCGACCAGCCGACGGAAGGTGCGGTGCGGGCGGCTGCGGTCGAGCACGGCCACCTCGAGCTGGCTGCTGGGCGCGTTAGCCTGCTCGCCGTTGTTGGGAGCGGCCAGCGCCGCCAGCGCCGCGCTGAGCGCCTCGGTCAGCGACATGCCATCGGAGTAATGCTCCTTCAGCACGGTGGAGACCTGGTCGGCCTGGCCGCCGATGGCCGCGAACCCATGCTCATCGGCCACCGACCCGTCGAACGTGATGCGGTAGATCTGGTCGTCGCTGGCGCTTTCTGCCGCCTCGGCGACGATGATCTCAACCTCGAACGGCTTGCTGCTCTCGGTGAAGATCTGGCCGAGTTGCTGCGCGTACCAGTTGGCGATGCCCCGGGCGGTGACGTCACGGCGGTCGAACTGGTAGCCGGTGACGTCGGCGTAGGTCACGCCGGCCTTGCGCAGGTTCTCGTACTCGTTGTACCGGCCGACCGCCGCGAAGGCGATCCGGTCGTAGATCTCGCTGATCTTGTGCAGCGCCCGGGACGGGTTCGGCGCCACGAACAAGATGCCGCCGGCGTACTGGATGACGACCCCGCTGCGGCCGCGCGCGATGCCCTTGCGCGCATAGTCCGCCTTGTCTTTCATCACCTGTTCAGGCGACACGTAGAACGGCATGGACACCGCAGGCGTTTCCTTTACTCGCGAGTTCGGCTGGGACAGGTAGGCGGGATGGTACCTCGGTCAGCTGGATTCGAACGGGGCCGAGGGGCCGTCCGGCGACTGCATGCGTTCGTTGACCACGGCCCTGGCGTGCTCCTCGGCTTCAGCTTCGGACAGCCGCTTGTAGCCGTCCGCGGTCAAGACCCCGATCACCGGGTAGATCGAGCGGGTCAGGTCCGGGCCGCCGGTGGCCGAGTCGTCGTCGGCCGCGTCGTAGAGCGCCTGCACGCAGGCCCGCACCGTCTGCTGGGCGGCCATGCCGTCCCGGTAGAGCTTCTTCAGCGAGCCCCGGGCGAACACCGACCCGGAGCCGATCGAGTGGTACCGGTGCTCCTCGTACGGGCCGCCGGCCACGTCGTAGCTGAAGATCCTGCCTATCCCGGTGTCCTCGTCGTAGCCGACGAACAGCGGGACGACGGCGAGGCCCTGCATCGCGGCGGCGATGTTGCCCCGGATCATCGTGGCCAGCCGGTTGGCTTTGCCCTCCAGCGACAGGGACCGGCCTTCCATCTTCTCGTAGTGCTCCAGTTCCACCTGGAAGAGCCGGACGAACTCCAGGCCGACGCTGGCCGTGCCCGCGATCCCCATGGCGGAGAACTCGTCCGTACGGAAGACCTTCTCAACGTCGCGTTTGGCGATCATGTTGCCGGCGGTCGACCGGCGGTCACCGGCGATGACGACGCCGTCCTCGCAGATCGCCGTCACGATCGTCGTGGCATGCGGCAGGTCGGGCAGTACCCCGCCGGCCGCTGACGCCGCCCGCACCGAACTGCCGGGCAGCAGGTCGGGGGCGTAGGAGGCGAGGAAGTCCGCAAACGACGGGATTCTGGCCGTCATGAACGCCTCCGGGAAACGCCTGCTCGCATCCAAGTCGAAGCCCACGCGGATCCTTCCGTTTTGCTGTAAGCCGTCTTACGACAGACACTACTGCGACGTGCGGGCGCCGTGCACGAAGGTCGCGTGGCGCACGTCAGCCTTCGGCGAACCGCCCCCCAGCGCCTGCGGCACCAGCACCGCGCCGGCGGCACCAGCACCGCGCCGGCGGCACCAGCACCACCGGCGCCGACAGCGTTGAGCGCACGCGAGGCTTGTGCCTCACGTGCGCTCCAGGGGAGCCGTGCCGCCCGGCGGGCGGCGCCTACTGGCCGCCCTTCTGCACGTACGAACGCACGAACTCCTCAGCGTTCTCCTCGAGTACCTCGTCGATCTCGTCCAGGATCGCGTCGACGTCGTCGGAGAGCTTCTCGTGCCGTTCCTGGACCTCTTCGGTCGACCGGGCCTCGGTCTCCTCGGCTTCCTCGGTGCGGCGCGACGTCTGCCGCTGGCCGCCGGTGTCATTTTTTGCCATCCCGGTACCTCCGTCACTCAGGAGCGTTCCCTGCCCCAACGCTATCTTCGCCCGCCGGCACCTTGTTCAACCCCGCATTCGCAAGTCGGAAGCAATCCGGCACACCCAGCGGCTTTCTGGGCCGGCTCATCGGATCAGTTCATCCGGTCGGCTCACCCGGTCTGCCCGGTGAGCGCCCCCACCAGGTCCGCGGCCGTCCGGCAGCGGCGCAGCAGATCCCCGACGTGGGCCTTTGTGCCGCGCAGCGGCTCGAGGGTCGGCACCCGCTGCAGCGACTCGCGGCCCGGGATGTCGAAGATTACCGAGTCCCAGGACGCGGCCGCGACGGATTCGGCGTACTGGCGCAGGCAGCGGCCGCGGAAGTAGGCCCGGGTGTCCTCGGGCGGCTCCTCGACGGCCCGCCGGATCTGCTCCTCGGTGGCGAGCCGCACCATCCGGTCCTTGACGGCCAGCCGGTTGTACAGCCCGCGGGACTGCCGGACGTCGGAGTACTGCAGGTCGATGAGCTGCAGCCGGGGGTGGTCCCAGCTGAGTCCGTCCCGGGCCCGGAAGCCCTCCAGCAGTTCCAGCTTCGCTACCCAGTCCAGCTCGCGGGACAGCTGCATCGGGTCCTCGGACAGCCGGTTGAGGACCGATTCCCACCGATTCAGCACGTCGGTGGTCATCGCGTCGACGTCCGAGCCGTACTTGTCCTCGGTGTACTTGCGGGCCAGCTCCAGATACTCCATCTGCAGCTGGATGCCGGTCATCTTGCGGCCGTCCCGCAGCGTGACCAGGCGCCGCAGCGACGGGTCGTGCGAGATGGCGCGCAGGTCCGCGACCGCGGTCTCCAGGGACAGGTCCGCGTTGAAGAACCTGTCCTCGATCATGGACAGAACCAGCGCGGTCGTGCCCAGCTTGAGGTAGGTGGCTACCTCGCTCATGTTGGCGTCGCCGATGATGACGTGCAGCCGCCGGTACTTCTCCGGGTCGGCGTGCGGCTCGTCCCGGGTATTGATGATGGGCCGCTTCAGCGTGGTCTCCAGGCCGACCTCGACCTCGAAGAAATCGGCCCGCTGGCTGAGCTGGAACCCCACGCCCCGGCCGTCCGCGCCGATGCCCACCCGGCCCGCGCCGCAGATCACCTGGCGGGAGACGAAGAACGGCGTGAGGTACCGGACGATGTCGGCGAACGGGGTGGCCCGCCGCATCAGATAGTTCTCGTGACAGCCGTAAGAGGCGCCCTTGTTGTCGGTGTTGTTCTTGTACAGCTGGATCGGCGCGGCCCCGGGGATCGTGGCGGCGCGCTCCGCCGCCTCAGCCATGATCCGCTCGCCGGCCTTGTCCCAGATCACCGAGGACAGTGGGTTGGTGCACTCCGGGGTGGAGTACTCCGGGTGCGCGTGGTCAACGTACAGCCGGGCACCGTTGGTCAGGATGACGTTCGCCAGGCCCAGGTCCTCGTCGGTGAGCTGGGTCGAGTCAGCGCTCTCCCGGGCCAGATCGAACCCACGGGCGTCGCGGAGCGGATTCTCCTCCTCGAAGTCCCACCGTGCCCGCCGCGCCCGCGCCGCCGTAGCGGCCTGGTAGGCGTTCACGATCTGGGAGGAGGTCACCATGGCATTGGCCCCCGGCTGACCGGGCACGGAGATCCCGTACTCGGTCTCGGTGCCCATTACCCGCAACACACTCATATGGTCAGCCTATGCCGCCCGGACCGCAGCTACGCCGCAGACACGGCGCGGCCGCGACCCTGGCACGCGCCGGCGGGCCGGTGCGTGCCAGCTGTCGCAGGTCACAGGTACTGGCCCGTGTTGGCCACGGTGTCGATCGAGCGGCCGGCCTCGGTGCCTGTCTTGCCCGACACCAGGGTACGGATGTAGACGATCCGCTCGCCCTTCTTGCCGGAGATGCGCGCCCAGTCGTCCGGGTTGGTGGTGTTGGGCAGGTCCTCGTTCTCGCTGAACTCATCGACGCAGGCCGACAGCAGGTGGGCCACCCGCAGGCCCTTCTGGCCCGTGTCGAGAAACTCCTTGATGGCCATCTTCTTGGCCCGGTCCACGATGTTCTGGATCATGGCGCCGGAGTTGAAGTCCTTGAAGTACAGGACTTCCTTGTCGCCGTTGGCGTACGTGACCTCCAGGAACCGGTTCTCCTCCGATTCGGTGTACATCCGCTCGACGACCCGCTGGATCATCGCTTCCACGGTCCCGTCCCGCGAGGCGCCGTGCTCGGCCAGGTCGTCGGGGTGCAGCGGGAGCTGGGTCAGGATGTACTTGGAGAAGATGTCCTTGGCCGCCTCGGCGTCCGGCCGCTCGATCTTGATCTTGACGTCGAGCCGCCCGGGCCGCAGGATAGCGGGGTCGATCATGTCCTCGCGGTTGGACGCACCGATCACGATCACGTTCTCCAGGCCTTCAACGCCGTCGATCTCGGACAGCAACTGCGGGACGATCGTGTTCTCCACGTCGCTCGAGACGCCCGAGCCGCGGGTCCGGAAGATCGAGTCCATCTCGTCGAAGAACACGATCACCGGCATGCCCTCGCTGGCCTTCTCCCGCGCCCGCTGGAACACGAGCCGGATGTGCCGTTCGGTCTCGCCGACGTACTTGTTAAGCAGCTCGGGGCCCTTGATGTTCAGGAAGAAGCTCCGGCCCGCCGAGCCCGGCGGCACCGTCCCATCAGCCGCGGTCTTCTGCGCGACCTGCTTGGCCAGCGAGTTGGCCACCGCCTTGGCGATGAGCGTCTTCCCGCAGCCAGGCGGGCCGTACAGCAGCACGCCCTTGGGCGGCCGCAACTGGTGCTCGCGGAACAGGTCCGCGTGCAGGTAGGGCAGCTCGATTGCGTCCCGGATCTGCTCGATCTGGGAAGCCAGGCCGCCGATGTCGGAGTAGACGATGTCGGGGACTTCCTCCAGGATGAGCTCCTCGACCTCCGCCTTCGGGATGCGCTCGAACACGTACCCCGAGCGCGGCTCCAGTAGCAGCGAGTCGCCGCTGCGCAGGGTGGAGGCGCGCAGCGGGTCGGCCAGCCGGACCACCCGCTCCTCGTCAGCGTGCGAGATGACCAGGGCGCGCTCGCCGTCCTCCAGCAGCTCCTTGAGCATGACGATCTCGCCGGCCGACTCGTACCCCTCAGCCAGCACCACATTGAGCGCCTCGTTGAGTACGACTTCCTGGCCGGGCTTGAGGTGGTCGAGCTCAACCGCGGGGCTCACGTGGACCCGCATCTTCCGGCCGCCGGTGAACACATCAGCGGTGCTCTCGTCGGCCGCATTCAGGAAGATGCCGAAGCCGGATGGCGGCTGTGCCAGCCGGTCGACTTCCTCCTTGAGCGCGACGATCTGGTCCCGGGCCTCGCGAAGCGTGCCGGTCAGCCGCTCATTCTGAGCGGTGACGGCGGCCAGGCTGGCCTCGGTCTCGCGCAGCCTCTCCTCGAGAAGCCGCGCCTGGCGTGGCGAATCCGCGAGCCTGCGGCGCAATGCGGCGATCTCCTCGTCAAGGAAGGAGATCTGCGCGGTAAGGCCCTTGACCTCATCGTCATGCCGTGAGGCTCGTGAGCTTTCGTCTCTGCTTCCCACGGCCCTCACCTCCTTCCGGTGCCTGAACTACCTAGACCCTACCTACCGCGGAGGCATTCGTAACCTGCGCCACCGCGTTAAACAGAGCACACATGACAGCGGATTAATGCCCCGCGGCGCGCCCTCCGAAGCAGGCCGCAAGGCTGATCGTTACGGTTTAGGCACTTTTCGTTATGGTAAGCACCCATCAGGCGGGCTCCTTCTCGGGGTGCGCCCCCTTGGCCGGACGTCGCCGCCGCGGCGGCGGCGTAACCCCATCCGCCAGTCGGCGCGCGGTGATGAGGAACCCGGTGTGCCCGACCATCCGCTGCTCCGGCCGCACCGCCAGCCCGTCCACGTGCCAGCCGCGCATCAGAGTCTCCCACGCCGCTGGCTCGTCAAACCCGCCGTAGCCGCGCAGCGCCTCCACGGTCCGCGACAGCTGCGTGGTGGTCGCCACGTAGCAGCAGATCACCCCGCCGGGCACTAGGGCGCGGGCCGCCGCGTCCACGCAGTCCCAGGGGGCGAGCATGTCCAGGATGACGCGGTCGGCGCCGTCCGCGGCCGGCGGACCGCCGTCCCCGGCCGGCGGACCGCCGTCCCCGGACGCCGTACCGGGGCCGTCTGCTCTCCGCGTAATGCCGGCCGCTCCGGTATCGCCCACCGCTGCCGCAGCACTTGCCACCGGCGTACCGTCAGCCGCCCGCGTACCGTCAGCCACGGCGGACGCGCCGAAATCACCGGCAGCGAGGTGCCAGTTCGCGGGCACGGCGCCGAAGAAGCTCTCGACGTTGCGGCGGGCAATCTCGGCAAAGTCGGCGCGGCGCTCGAACGAAGTCACCGACCCGCCGTCGCCGACCGCGCGCAGCAGCCAGCAGGTCAGGGCGCCTGACCCAGCTCCGGCCTCGACCACCCGCGCGCCGGGGAAGACATCGGCTAGCCCGACGATCTGGGCCGCGTCCTTGGGGTACACGACCGCCGCGCCGCGCTTCATGGACAGCGTGAAGTCGGCCAGCAGTGGGCGCAGCGCCACGTAGGGCGTGCCCCCCGAGGACGTCACGACGCTGCCTTCCGGCCGGCCGATCAGCTCGTCATGGCTGAGCGACCCACGGTGGGTGAAGAAGGTCTTGCCCGGTTCCAGGACTACCGTGTGGCGGCGGCCCTTCGGGTCGGTGAGCTGAACGTGGTCGCCGGCCGCGAACGGCCCGCGACGATGGAAAATCATGCCGGACAGGCTATCCGCGCCGCCGGGCGCCCGGGCCGCTTCAGAGGCGGCCTCAGACGCCGGCGAACGCACTGTCCAGGTCGGTGGCGGCCAGCACTCCGTAGACCTGGCCGGAAGGCTCCACGACCAGGTACTCGCTCGCGGGGGCCTTGCGGACCGCGTCGATGAGGGCCAGTCCGCTCAGGTCGGCTGACAGCACGAGGCTGGGATCGAGCTTCCGGGCCAGGGTGCCGGCCTCGATCCAGGGCCGGCGCTGCGGCGGGGTCGCCATCACCGCGGACTCGTTCACGATCGCGATCGGGGTGTTCTCGTGGTCCACCACGACCAGGGCCCGCGCGTTCGTCTCATCAGCCCGGCGGATCGCCTCGGCCAGCGGGACGCTGGCCGCGATCGGGATGGCCTTGCGGGCCAGCCGCCGCGCCTGGATACCAGGGAGCCGCTCCCGCAGCCGGGTGGCCTTGATCGACTGGCCGGCGCCGATCCACATGAAGCCGGCGATGAACGCAAGCCACAGCACGCTGGTCAGGTCTTCACTCTCGCCCTTGGCCATCGCGTAGGTGACCGGCACCACGATGATGGCCACGGCCAGCACCCGGCCCGCCCACGCGGCGACGATGGTGGCGGTGCCCGGACGGCCGGTGAGCTTCCAGACCAGGGCGCGCAGCATCCGGCCCCCGTCCAGGGGCAGGCCCGGGAGCAGATTGAACAGGCCGACGATGAGGTTGGCCCAGCGCAGCTGGCTGACGATGACCCAGCCGATGGTGCCGCCGGGCACGACCTTCATCAGCCCGTAGCCGACCGCGGCCAGGATCAGCGAGAGCGCGGGCCCGGCCGCGGAGACGGTGAACTCCCGTCCGGGGGTCTGCGGCTCCCGCTCGATCTCGGAGAACCCGCCCAGGGGGTAGAGCAGGATGCGGCGCACCGGCAGCCCGTAGCCACGGGCGACCAGCGAGTGGCTGAGCTCGTGCACCAGAACGGACAGATAGAGCAGCAACACGAAGGCGGCGGCCACGATGTACCGGACGCTCCCGGCCACCGTGCCGGCCAGGTCGTTCGCGTAGATGACGATGAACACGCCCGCGATCAGGAACCAGTACGGGGAAATGATCACCGGGATACCAAAGGGACGCCCGATCACGAGCCCTGAACCCGGCTTCGCCGGGGGCGGGCCCGGTTTGTCGGGCGTCATGCCTGCCACATCACCGATGCTACGTGCCCGACCGGGCCCCGCGACCGCCGAAATGCCGGACCGGCCGGGAACCGGCGCCGCACGGCGCACCCTGCGCCAGCCGCGAAATCACGGCGGAGTGTCGGTGGCCTCCCCTAGGCTCGGCCCCGTGGATGAAATCGTCGCGGTAGAGATCGCCGACCCGGCCGCTCCGGAGGAGGGCCCCGGAGCGGCGCGCGGGCCTGCGCTGTCGCCGTCCCGGGCCGCCGATTTCATGACCTGCCCGCTGCTGTACCGGTTCAGGGTGATCGACAAGCTGCCCGAGCCGCCGAGCGCGGCGGCCGCCCGCGGGACGCTGGTGCACGCGGTGCTGGAGCGGCTCTTCGACCTGGCCGCGGCCGCCCGGACCCTGGATGCGGCCCGCGCGCTGGTGCAGCCCGAGTGGGAACGGCTACTGGCCGCCGAGCCCGGCCTGGCCGCGCTGTTCGCGGCCGAGGCCGAGCGGGACGCGTGGATCCAGGCCGCGGCCGCCGCGCTGGACAACTACTTCCGGCTGGAAGACCCGCGCCGGCTCGAGCCCGCCGACCGCGAGCTGTACGTCGAGGCCGAGCTCGGATCCGGGCTGCGGCTGCGCGGCTACATCGACCGCCTCGACGTCGCGCCGGCCGGTGACATCCGGGTCGTCGACTACAAGACCGGCAAGGCGCCGCCCCAGGACTTCGAGGCCCGGGCGCTGTTCCAGATGAAGTTCTACGCGCTGGTGCTGTGGCGGGCCCGGGGCCAGATCCCGCGGCTGCTGCAGCTGATGTATCTCGGCGACGGCCAGGTCGTGCGCTACGCCCCCGACGAGGCTGACCTGCTGGCCACCGAGCGCAAGGTCCAGGCGCTGTGGCGGGCCATCGAGCGGGCCACCGACGCCGGGGATTGGCGGCCGCGGCCTGGCCGGCTCTGCGAATGGTGCGCGCACAAAGCGCTCTGCCCGGAGTTCGGCGGCACGCCGCCGCCGCTGCCCGGCCACGAGACACTGCCAGGCCAGGAGGCGCTGCCCGGCCACGACGAGGCGCTGGCCAGCGTCATGGGCCCAGCGGATGTAAACATAGAGGTAGCGGTCGAGACGCCGGGCGGTGCCGCGGGGCTGGGGAACGCCTAAGCTCAGGCTCGCGGGCGGTTAGCGCCCGCCGTTTGCCGCCGCCCTGACTGGAGCCCGTTCCGTTGCCTTTCCCGCCCGCCTCGCCCGGGCCGTCGGCGCGCTCGCCGGCCGAGCCGGCCGCCCGGCCCCAGCCCACGAGCACGACCAGGCCCAGGCCTCGCCCCGGTTCCGGGGCCACGATCCAGGCCGCCGCCAGCGCCCGCCCGGCCCGCAGGCCTTGGCCCAGGTTCTGGCGCGCCCGGCAGGCGTCCCCGGACGGCGGCCGGGAGGTGTTCCGGCTGACGGCACCGGTCGTCATCTGGTGGATCTGGCTGGTGTTCGCTGTGGCCAACGTGATCGATCTTGGCGTCGAGGCACAGCCTCGGTTCGCGGCCATGGTGTCGCTCGTCCTGCTCACCATCACCGGCGTGGCCTACGCCTGCGCGTTCCGGCCCCGGGTCGTCGCCGATGAGGCCGGTCTCTCGGTGGTCAACCCGGTCCGCCAGTGGCGGGTGCAGTGGAGCACGATCCGGCAGATCGAGGTGCGTGACTGGGTGCGCATCCAGTGCGCGCGAGCCCCCGGCGGGGACGCCACGAAGACGATCGAGTGCTGGGCCTTGTTCGCGACCGCCCGGGTCAAGCGCAACTACTCGCGGCGTGCCCAGGACCACATCACCCGGTCAGCCGACACGGCGCGGCTGCCCGACGAAGCCAGGCGCCTGATGTCCCTGCCCACGGTCGTGATCATCGCCCGGCAGCTGGAGCGGCGCGCCGGGCAGGCCCAGGCGCACGATGCCACCGATGAGCGGCTGGTCACCTCCTGGGCCTGGCCGTCAATCGCCGCGATGCTGCTCCCGGCCCTGGCCCTGCTGATCGTCCTGCTCACCACGCACTGACGGTGCTGGCCACTCACCGGGCCTGAAGGCCCGGTGAGTGGCCGGTAACGAGCCCCTCGGCGTAACCCCTAGGAAATGCGGACGCGGGGGTCCAGGACCGCGTAGAGCAGATCCACGATGATGTTGGCGATCACCACGAACGCGGCGGCCAGGATCACGAACCCGACGATGACCGGCAGGTTGTCGGTGTCGATGGCCTCGACGGAAATTTGGCCCAGGCCGTTCAGGCCGAACACCGTCTCCACGACGATGACCCCGCCGAGCAGCTGGCCTACGTCGACACCGAGCTGAGACACGACCGGGGTCAGAGCCGCCCGCACGCCGTGCCGGAAGACGACCCGGCGTTCGGACAGGCCTTTGGCCCGGGCCATCCGGATGTAGTCCTCGCCGAGGACATCGAGCAGCTGGCCACGGGTCAGCCGGGTGTAGATGGCGGCCTGCACGGCGGCCAGGGTGATCCAGGGCAGGATCATGTGCCCCACCCAGGCGCTGATGCTCTGCGTGGGCGCGGCGTACCCGTCCTGGATCCAGTGGAAGCCATGCTGGTTGAGCGGCAGGAAGACGATGAGCAGCAGCAGCTCACCGATGACGAACGTGGGCAGTGAGATCCCGACCAGCACCCCGACGGACGAGAACCGGTCGAACAGGCTGCGAGCCCGGGTGGCGCTGATGATGCCCACGCTGAGCCCGGCGATGAGCCACAGGACCACACCGCCGATGACCAGGGAGACGGTCGGCGGCAGGTCCTCCTTCAGCACTGAGTCGACGGGCTGCTGGGTGAAGTAGGAGTAGCCGAGATTGCCGTGCACCAGGTTGATCAGGAAGTGCCAGTACTGGACCAGGATCGGCTGGTTCAGGCCGAGGTTCCTGATCACCTCGGTGATCACCTGCGGCGTGGCGGCCCGGCCGGCCAGCTCATGCGCCACGGTGTCAACCGGCCGGGCGAAGAACAGGAAGAACGCCGCGGTGGCCACCAGCCAGAGCACCACGAGGCCGGTGAGGATCCGGCGGATGAGGAAACGTGCGATCGCCATCGGTCAGGCCTCCCCGGGAGCCGATGCGGCCGGCAGGTCGCCCCGTCGCGCGGCCTTGCGCCGGGCGCGGTCGAGCTTGCGCCGCTTGCCCGCCGCGAAGATCCGCTCAGTGCGCGGGTCCATGGCGTCCCGGATACCGTCGCCGAGCAGGTTGAAGGCGAGCGTGGTGATGAGCAGCGCCGCCGCCGGGAATACCACGTACCACCAGGCCTGCTGGTAGAAGCTCTGCGCGTCGCCGAGGATGTTGCCCCAGCTGGCCGTGGGGGGCTGGATGCCCAGGCCCAGATAGGACAGGGTGGACTCGAAGATGATGGCCTGCGGGATGAACAGCGTGGCGAGCACGAGCACCGGGGCCAGCAGGTTCGGCAGGATGTGCACGAACATGATGCGGAACGGCCCCGCCCCGAGCGACCGGGCCGCCTCGATGTACTCCTTCTCCTTGATCGACAGGGTCTGGCCACGGACGATCCGGGAGATGCCGGCCCAGGTGAAGAACGAGATCACCCCCAGAATCACGGTGAGGCTCGGGCCGAGGACGACCGCGAGGGCCAGCGCCAGCACCACGTAGGGGAACGCGAGCACTGCGTCCACGAACCGGGACAGCACCGCGTCGATCACCCCGCCGAAGTAGCCGGCGATCATGCCGACGGTGACGCCGGCGACCGTGGCGATCAGCGTGGTGACTATCCCCACGAACAGGGAGATCCGCGCGCCGTAGAGGATTCTCACCAGCAGGTCCCGGCCGGAGCCGTCGGTGCCCAGCAGGAACCCGTTCGTGCCCGGGGGGACGGGCAGGCCAGCCGCGGTCTCCCCGGTGTTCGGGTACGCGACGTCGGGTGGGTGCCCGGTCAGGGCGGCGAACGCGGGCGCTGCGATGGCCAGCGCCACCATGATCACGATGACGATGAGAGAGATAACGGCTACTTTGTCGCTGAGGAGCCGGCGCCAGGTCAGCTGCCACTGGCTGCGGCCCTGGATCGCCTGTTCCGGCGCGCTCCCGGCTCCTTGGACTTCGACGGCGACCGAGGTGACGCTCATATTCCTGACTCCCGGCTCCCGGCGGCCGCCAGGTTCTCGCCGGCCTCGACCGGGAAATGGCAGGCGGTCACGTGCGTGGCCGGATCACCGGCCTTGACCTCCAATTGCGGCTCCTCCTGTGAGCACAGCGGCTGCGCCTTGGGGCAGCGCGGGTGAAACCGGCAGCCCGACGGCGGATCGATGGGCGAGGGCACATCCCCGACCAGGATGATCCGCTGCCTGCTGGCCGCGGCATTCGGGTCAGCGGCCGGCGCCGCGGAAAGCAGCGCGGCGGTGTAGGGATGCCGCGGCGTGTCGTACACGGGGTCCTGCGGGCCGGCCTCGGCCAGGCGGCCCAGATACATGACCGAGACCGCATGGCTGACGTGCCGGACGACTTCCAGGTCGTGCGCGATGAACAGGTACGTCAGCCCGAATTCGTCCTGCAGGTCACCGAGCAGGTTGAGCACCTGGGCCTGGATCGACACGTCCAGGGCCGACACCGGCTCGTCGCAGATGATCAGCTTCGGCCGCACCGCGAGCGCGCGGGCGACGCCGACGCGCTGGCGCTGGCCGCCGGAGAACTCGGCCGGGAAGCGGTTGTAGTGCTCCGGGTTGAGGCCGACCCGTTCCATCAGTTCCTGGACCCGGCGCTTACGCTCGCCGCCGCTGGCCATCTTGTGGATGGCGAACGGCTCGCCGATGATCGACCCGACCCGCTGCCGGGGGTTGAGCGAACCGTACGGGTCCTGGAAGATCATCTGGATCTCGCGGCGGTAGGGCTGCATCTGCCGCCGGGACAGGCGGCTGATGTCGTTTCCCTCGAACAGCACCCGGCCCGAGGTCACCGGGATCAGGCCGGCCACGCAGCGAGCTAGCGTCGACTTGCCACAGCCCGTCTCACCGACCAGGCCCAGGGTCTTGCCCCGAGGAATCGTCAGCGACACGTCGTCGACCGCGTGCACCTGGCCGACGGTCCGGCGGGTGAAGCCCATGCTCTTGACCGGGAAGTGCTTCACCACGTTCTCGACCCGGATCAGGATGTCGTCGTCGGACTCGGGGCGGGGCGCAGCCTGCCCGTCCGCCTGCTGCGGCGCGGTCCGCTCGGCACCGGGAACGCCCATCAGATCACGCTCCCCTGGGACTCGGGCGCCGACGCGATCCCTTCGGCGATCTCAGCCGCCGCCTCCGATCGTTCGGCCCGCACCGTTTTAATGCGGATCTCTTCCGCCTGCTCGCCCAGGCCGGCTGCGGCCGTCGGCAGCCAGCACGCGGAGGCGTGGAAGCCGTCCTCGCCGATCGGGCGCAGATCCGGTTCCTCGGTCAGGCAGCGGTCCATCACGTACCCGCAGCGGGGATGGAACTTGCAGCCCGACGGGAGCCGGATGAGGCTGGGCGGCTGCCCGGTGATGGGCTTGAGCCGCTCGGACCGGGCCGAACTGTTCGGGATCGACTCCAGCAGGCCCTTGGTGTACGGGTGATGCGGGGCGTAGAAAATGTCCTGCTTGGTAGCCCGCTCGGCGGCCCGGCCCGCGTACATCACCATGACATCGTCGGCGATGTCGGCGACGACGCCCATGTCGTGGGTGATCATGATGAGCGCGGTATTCGACTCCTCCTGCAGCTTCAGCAGCAGGTCGAGGATCTGGGCCTGCACCGTCGCGTCCAGCGCGGTCGTGGGCTCGTCCGCAATGATCATTCTGGGCGAGAGGGAAAGCGCCATGGCGATGATGGCCCGCTGGCGCATGCCGCCGGAGAACTGGTGCGGATAATCGTTGACCCGCTGGTCGGCGCGCGGAATACCGACTCGCCGGAGCAGCTCGATGGCCCGATCCTTGGCTTCCGCCTTGCTGACCGACTTGTCGTGGACCCGGATCATCTCTTCGATCTGCCAGCCCACCTTGTACAGCGGGTGCAGGCTGGTGAGCGGGTCCTGGAAAATCACCGAAATCTGAGCGCCGCGGATCTTGCGCATCTGGTCTTCGGCAATGGCCAGCAGGTCGGTGCCGTCAAAGTCGGCGGTCCCGCTGATTTCGCCGCCGGGCGTCAGCCCGAGCAGCGTCTGGGTGAGCACGGTTTTACCGCTGCCTGATTCACCTACGATGCCCAGCGTCCGGCCGGCGTCGACGGTAAACGACACCCCCCGGACTGCTTGGACCGTGCCGTCAGCCGTCGGGAAGCTGACCTTCAGGTCCTTGACCTCGAGCAGGGTCACTGCATTCCTCCCGCCGCCCCGGTGCGTGCCTTTGCGGCGGCACACGCCAAGGTAAGCCTCGCACTAATAGTTCGGTCTCGCCATGGTAAGGATTTTCGGGCATGTTAAAGTTCGGTCTCGCTATGGTAAGGATTTTCGGGCATGTTGGAGCCGGCCGGGTACGCGATCGCGTACCCGGCCGGCCCAGCGTTACCTGGCCGCCTCAGCCATTCGACAGCCAGACCTGAGTGGGGTCGGGGTCACCGATGTTGGGCGCGAACACCGCCGTGCTGGCGCCGGCTTGCTTGACCCGGCTGCTCGCGTAGAGCGGGAAGTTCTGGCTCTCGATCGGGACGATAGCGGCGTCCTTCATGATCTGCTCGTCCGCCGCGTGCCAGTCATTCCCAGCGGTCGTCAGCGAGGTCGCCGCCTCGGCCTTGGTGATCAGCGAGTTGACGCTCGCGTTGTTGTAGCAGCCGTAGTTGACCGTGTTGACGACACAGTTCGGTCCCTGGAACAGGGCCTGGATGATGGTCCGGCCGTTGTTGCCGTACCAGTCGGGCACCCAGGCGGGCTGGGCCATGTCCCACGTCCCGGCCTTGTTGTTCGACGGCGCGTTGCCGATGTCCACGAAGAAGCTCGAACCTGGCTCGGGCTTGCTCACCACGTTGATGTTGCAGGCCTTCAGGCTGGCCTGGATGGCGGTGAAGGCGCGGGTGTTGGACGAGTCGTTCGGGTACTCGTAGTTGAGGGAGATCCCGTTCGGGTAGCCGGCCTTGCTCAGGTCGGACTTGCACATGGCCACGTTGCCCTGCCCGTTGTTGTCCGGGTACAGGTTGTAGTTCACGTAGCCGACGTTGCCGGGCGGGATCACCGTGCTGATGACCTGCGAGACTGCCGGGCCGCCGTAGGACTTGACCACGGCCGTCTTGTCCAGCCCGTACTCGACCGCCTGCCGCACGAGCAGCTTCTTCATGCCGCCATTCGCGTTCGGGCTCTGCAGGTTGAACACGATGTACGGATTCGTGGTCGACCAGGGCCAGATGGCGAAGTTGGCGGGCTTGCTGGAGATCAGGCCGGGGATCGACGCCGCGTTGAGCGGGGTGTCATTGGTCAGGTCCTCGGTGCCCGCCTGCAAGTCGGCGAGCTGGGTCGCGGCGGAGGCGACGCCCATGGTCAGGACGACGTTCGCGACGTAATCGTGCCGCAGCGGGTCAGTGGACTGCTGCCAGGCCGAGTTGCGGGCGAAAGTGATCGACTTGCCCGGCTGGTACGAGGTGATCTTGTACGGCCCGTCGGACAGGGTGTTCTGGTCCAGCTGCAGGCTGTTGGGCACGTAGCTGTCGTACTCCACCGGGCGGGCCGAGGTGAACGGCATCGCCATCATGTAGAGGAAGTCACTCGCGGGCGCGGACAGGTTGATCTGCAGCGTCGACGAGTTCGGCGCGGAAAGGCCGGAGATGTTGTTCGTGTTCTGGAAGTTCGCGATGTTCGCGGCCGTCGGCGCGTGCGACTTGCTCGCGAAGTACGCGGTCTCCGCGTTGCAGTACGAGGTCAGGCCCGCGATCGTGCTCTGGTAGTACACCGGGTTGCCGACCGGGCTGACCGGGTTGCAGAACGCCTTGAACTCGCGGATGAAGTCGTCCGCGGTGACCTGGCGGACGGGGCTCGAGTCCCAGTCCACGCCCGACTTGATGTGGAACGTGTAGGTCTTGCCGCCGTTGGTGATGCCGCCGTTGGAGGTGGACGGCACCACGGTCGCGACGTCGGCGGCCGGCGTGGTGTCCGACGTCCAGCCGGAACTTGACGTACTCGTCGCCGGGACGGTCGGGTACTGCAGGAGCTGCCTGGTATACATGCGCTCGAGCTCGTAGTCGGCCGTGTAGTACGCGGGGACGGTGTCGATGTGGTCTGGACCGCTCGCCGCCACGATGTGCAGCGTTCCGCCGTAGACCGGCTTACCCGAGCTTGCCGTCGAACCCGATGACGACGACGACCCCCCGCACGCCGCGAGGCTCACGGCGGCTATACCCGCCATCGCCGCGACGGCGTAACGTTTGGGCAAAGCTCTCATGAGCATGCTCCTTTTGCCATAAATGTGAGCACGGCAGCCCGGGGTCAATTACCCGGCGCGCCGTTCGCTTTGCACGGACGACCCTTCTCGTGGTCGCGCCGGGCACAAGCCATGGTAAGACACGGTTCGGTGTCCTGATTACGCACCCCAACCGCGCGCTCCCGGCCATCTGAATGGACGGGAAATAGCGAGGGGAAGGCGCTTATTGACGGCCGGCAGAGGCGAGCCGGGAAAAAAGCGCGCCCAGAATCCCGGCCAGGAAAACCGGGGCCGTCGCATACGTCACCTTCCGTAGCGGCCGAAATACTCGCAGGTGAAGTGGGCTGCGTCACTCTCACAGCCGAAGAGCGGACCACGAAGTGAGGGGCCATCTGGTCTTCTTCCTCACATACTTCATCCGGCACGGCTATCGCAGCCATCTACTCCTGCTGTCTAGGTCGCCTCGGCTATGGCCGTCATCGCACTGGCCATGGGGCAGTTGGGCATGAATGACGGAATACGACCTCGGTTAGGACGGCATTCTACACATTTACTGTTGGCGGCCACGCCAGTGCGCAAGTCGTAGCAAAATCGTGACTGAATTACAGCCCGGCCGTCACGTGGGTAACACGGAAGTCACACAAGCCCCGGGGATACCGGCCGCGGCAGGGCCGGACGGGCCGCGGGACGGCCGGTCAGTCCGGGACGGGCGGTCAGTTGATGCCACGGCGGCGCAGAATCTCTTCCACCTCGCGCATGTCGTCGTCGGCCGGCCCGCTCTTTGCCGCCCGCGCGGGGGCGGGCTCGAGCGACTTGCGCGCCCGGCGAGATGCGGTGGCCTTCTCCTGGCCGGGCTGGCCCGCGGCACCCGGCTCGGCACCGGCGACCGGCCGGGTGGTGTCCGCCTCGGCCGCGGTCTTGCGCCGGCGGCGGCGCTTGGCCGGTCCGGACACCACGAACAGGACGGCCGCCAGCGCGGCCACGCCGACGCCCGACCAGACCTTCGGCGAGAGCACGAACGAGGCGGCGAAGTCGCCGATGGCCGTGCCGATCTTCCAGAACATCTCGATGGAGCCGGTGAGGTAGATGGCCAGCGGCAGCAGCGACCAGGCCACCCCGCGCAGCCCGGACCCCAGCCCTCGCCTGCGGTACGCGAACCAGCTCGCGACCAGGCCGAGCCCGGTCAGCCCGGCGCAGAGCGGCAGCCAGGCGATCGCGTTGTATGTCGACATCTGCCCACCTCGACGGCGCTAGCTGAAGCAGGGGTCGTTCCCTACTCCCATCGTGGCACAGCCGCCGGACCGGATGAACCGCCCAGGCCGGCCGGACGGCCCCAGCGGTCCCAGGCGGCACGCAGCCAGCTCAGGCTGATCCCGCTCAGCGAGGGCACCACCAGGCGGCGCGGCCCCGGCTCGACTTCCCCGAGGGTGGGCACCGCGACCACAAAACAGCCCGCTGCCTCCGCCGCGGTGATACCGGCGACCGAGTCCTCCAGCACCAGGCACCGGGCCGGGTCCACGCCCAGCCGGCGCGCCGCGAGCAGGTACGGCTCGGGGTCGGGTTTGCCGCGGCGGACGTCGTTCCCGCACACCAGCACAGGAAACCGCAGGCCGGTCCGGGCCAGTACGGCGTCCACGAACCCGTGCTGGGAGGACGTCACCAGCGCGTAGCGCAGGCCCGAGGCCGCCACCTCGGCCACCAGCGCGGCCGCGCCCGGCATCACGCTCACGCCCTGCTCGCGCACCCGGTCGACGATCCCGCGGATCATCCAGTCCCCGACCTGGGCCGGATCGGCCGACCCGGCGGCCCGCTCCAGGAAGTAGCGCACCGAGTTGTCCAGCGAGCTGCCGAGCAGCTCCTTCTGGTCGGCTTCGGTCCAGGTCCCGCCGAGCCGGGCCATCACTTCGGTCTCGACCTGGAACCAGAGCGGCTCGGAGTCGATCAGCAGGCCGTCCATGTCGAACAGCACAGCCTGCAGCCCGGCACCATCCGGCGCGGGAGCGGCTGGTGTGGCGGATGCGGCGGGCAGGCCGGTGAGGTGGGCGTCCGTCACGTGGAAAAGTATTTCGCCTCGGGGTGGTGAACGACGAGCGCGTCGGTGGACTGCTCGGGAACAAGCTGCATCTCTTCGGTGAGCTCGACGCCGATGTCGGCGGGCCGCAGCAGCCAGGCGACCTTCACCCGGTCCGCCAGGTCGGGGCAGGCCGGGTAGCCGAAGGAGTACCGGGCCCCGCGGTACCCCAGCCGGAAGAAGTCCTCGATGTCCGCCGGGTCCTGCGCGCCGATGCCCAGCTCACGCCGGACCCGGGCGTGCCAGTACTCGGCCAGCGCCTCGGTGAGCTGGACGGACAGACCGTGCAGCTCAAGGTAGTCCCGGTAGGAGTTCTTCGCGAATAGCTCGGCGGTGGCCTCGCTGACCCGCGGGCCCATGGTGACGAGCTGGAACGCCACCACGTCGGTGCGGCCCGAGCCGCGGGGGGCGAAGAAGTCGGCCAGGCACAGCCGCCGGTCCCGGCGCTGCCGCGGGAACGTGAAGCGCTCCCGCTCCTGGCCGTCGTCGTCCAGCACGATCAGGTCGTTGCCTTCGCTGAAGCAGCGGAAGTATCCGTAGACGACGGCCGCCTCGAGCAGGCCTTCGGTCCTGGCCCGCTCCAGCCACATCCGCAGCCGCGGCCGGCCGTGCTGCTCGACCAGCTCCTCGTAGGTCGTCCCGCCGACCGCCCGGGACGGCTTGAGGCCCCACTGCCCCATGAAGGTGGCGCGCTCGTCCAGATAGCCGGCGTACTCGGCGAGCGGGATACCGGTAGCGACCCGGGTGCCCCAGAACGGCGGCTCAGGCAGCTCGGCCAGCTCGGCCACGTCGGACCGGGCCTGCGCAGACTCCGGGCCGCCACCGTCCGTGCCGCCGTCCGTGTTGCCGGGCACGGACCGCAGCGGCCCCCGTACTTGCCCGCGCACTTGCCTGCGCACTTGCCGGGTGCGGCGCTCGGGCAGGTGTGCGCCCCGCACGCCGCGCTTGACCGCCATCACCGCGTCCATCAGCCGGAGGCCTTCGAACGCGTCCCGCGCGTAGCGGACCTCGCCGTCGAACAGCGCGGCGAGGTCCTGCTCGACGTAGGCGCGGGTCAGCGCGGCACCGCCCAGCAGCACCGGCCAGCGCTTGGCCAGGCCGCGGGAGTTCAGCTCGGCCAGGTTGTCCCGCATCACCACGGTCGACTTGACCAGCAGGCCGGACATGCCGATCGCGTCGGCGCCCGCCTCGTCCGCGGCCGCGATGATCGACGAGATGGGCTGCTTGATGCCGATGTTCACGACGTCGTAGCCGTTGTTGGACAAGATGATGTCGACCAGGTTCTTGCCGATGTCGTGCACGTCGCCCTTGACCGTGGCCAGCACGATCTTGCCCTTGCCGCCGTCGTCGGTCCGCTCCATGTGCGGTTCCAGGTAGCCGACGGCGGCCTTCATCACCTCCGCCGAGGCCAGCACGAACGGCAGCTGCATCTGCCCCGACCCGAACAGCTCGCCCACCGTCTTCATGCCGTCGAGCAGGGTGTCGTTCACGATCTCCAGCGCAGGCCGCTGCGCCAGGGCCTCGTCCAGGTCGGCGTTCAGGCCTTTCCGCTCGCCGTCGATGATCCGGCGCTTCAGCCGCTCCCACAGCGGCAGCCCGGCCAGCTCCGCCGCCCGGCTCTCCTTGATCGCGGCCGTATCCACGCCCTCGAACAGCTCCAGCAGCCGGGCCAGCGGGTCATAGCCGGGGTGGCGCCGGTCGTAGACCAGGTCCAGGGCGACCTGCCGCTGCTCGTCCGGGATCCGGTTGACCGGCATGATGCGCGAGGCGTGCACGATGGCCGAGTCGAGCCCGGCGCGCACGCATTCGGCCAGGAATACCGAGTTGAGCACGGCGCGCGCAGCCGGCTTGAGGCCGAACGACACGTTGGAGACGCCGAGCGTCGTCTGGACGTCGGGGTAACGCCGCTTGAGCTCGGCGATCGCCTCGATCGTCTCGATCGCGTCCCGCCGGGTCTCCTCCTGGCCGGTGGCGATCGGGAACGTCAGGCAGTCGACGATGATGTCGGACCGGCGCATGCCCCAGCGGCCGGTCAGGTCCTCGATCAGCCGGGCCGCGACGGCCACCTTCCAGTCCGCGGTGCGGGCCTGGCCCTGTTCGTCGATGGTGAGCGCGATGACGGCGGCGCCGTGCTCGCGGACCATCGGCATGACGCGGCAGATCCGGGCCTGGCGGCCATCGCCGTCCTCGTAGTTCACCGAGTTGATGACGGCGCGGCCGCCGAGTAGCTCCAGGCCGGCCTCGATGACCGTGGGCTCGGTGGAGTCCAGCACCAGCGGCAGCGTGGCGGCGGTGGCGAACCGGCCGGCGATCTCCCGCATGTCCGCCACGCCGTCCCGGCCCACGTAGTCCACGCACACGTCGAGCAGGTGCGCGCCGTCACGGGTCTGGGCCCGGGCGATCTCCACGCACTCGTCGTACCGGGCCGCCGTCATCGCCTCGCGGAAGGCCTTGGACCCGTTGGCGTTGGTCCGCTCGCCGATGGCCAGATAGGTCGTGTCCTGCCGGAACGGGACGTGCGCGTACAGCGAGGAAACGCCGGGCTCCGGCCGCGGCCGGCGCGCGGCCGGCGCGCGGCCGCCGATCCGCTGCACGACCGCGGCGATGTGCTCGGGAGTGGTCCCGCAGCAGCCGCCCGCCAGGGACAGGCCGAACTCCCCCGCGAACCGCTCGTGCGCGTCGGCGAGCTGGGCCGGCGTCAGCGGGTAGCGGGCCCCGCTGGCGGTCAGCTCAGGCAGGCCCGCGTTGGGCATGCAGGACAGCGGGACGCGCGCGTGCGCGGCCAGGTAGCGCAGGTGCTCGCTCATCTCCCCAGGCCCGGTGGCGCAGTTGAGCCCGATGACGTCGATGCCGAGCGGTTCCAGGGCGGTGAGCGCCGCGCCGATCTCGGTGCCGAGCAGCATGGTCCCGGTGGTCTCGATCGTCACGTGCGCGATGAGCATGACATCGGCCGACGCCGCGGCGATGGCCCGCTTGGCCCCGATGATCGCCGCCTTGGCCTGCAGCAGGTCCTGGCAGGTCTCGACGATGAGCCCGTCGGCGCCGCCGCGCAGCAGGCCGGCCGCATTGACCTGGTAGGCGTCGCGGAGCCGGGCGAAGCTGATGTGACCGAGCGTCGGCAGCTTGGTCCCCGGCCCCATCGAGCCGAGCACCCAGCGGGGCCGGCCCGGCTCGGCCGCGGCGGTGACGGCCTGGCGCGCGATGCGGGCGCCGGCCTCGGACAGCTCACCGATCCGGGCTGCGATGCCGTACTCGCCGAGGTTGGCCAGATTGGCGCCGAACGTGTTGGTGGTTACACAGTCCGCGCCCGCAGCCAGGTACGCGTCGTGCACGGAGCGGACGATGTCCGGCCGGGTCAGGTTGAGGATCTCGTTACAGCCCTCATGTCCCTGGAAGTCGTCCAGGACGGCGTCGCTAGCCTGGAGCATCGTGCCCATGGCTCCGTCAGCCACCAGCACCCGGCCGCCCAGCGCCGTCCGCAGGGCGCCACCCCCGGACCGCGGTGCCGCCTCCGCCGGTGTCGCATCACTTTGGGGCGCGTTCATCATCGTTCAGTTTACGGATCGGACGCTCCGGTAGCACTCACGGACAACACGGGCGGGTTGCAGAGGATGATGCCCGCAGCTCTGCCGACAACGTAGGCTGGACTCACGACCGCGCTCGGTGACCGCGCGCGTCACGTTCAGGGAGGAGGGGGGAGAAATCGAGTTCGATCGTCTCGGCAAGCTCACCTCACCCGTCGCGATCGCGGCCTTCGAGGGCTGGAACGACGCCGGGGAGGCCGCGAGCGGCGTAATCAGCCATCTGGGTATCGCCTGGCAGGCACAGCCGATCGCCGCCGTCGAACCCGAGGACTTCTACGACTTCCAGGTGACGCGGCCGGTCGTCGAGATCACGGAAGGCCGGATCGAGCGGCTCGTCTGGCCGACCACGCGGCTGTCCGTGGCGCGCGCGGTGGCCTGGCCCGAGTCGGCCGGATCCGCCGGCCCGGAGTCTCCGGAGTCCCCGGAGTCTCTGCCCCGCGACGCGGACCCCGACGGCGGAGACTCCGGGGACGATGACGCCGCGCCCGCCGGCACGGGGCTGGACCGGGACATCATCCTGGTGCACGGGATCGAGCCCAACATGCGCTGGCGCTCGTTCACTGACGAGCTGGTTCAGGGCCTGACCGAGCTCGGGGTCGAGAGCGTCATCCTGATCGGCGCCCTGCTGGCCGACGCCCCCCACACCCGGCCGGTGCCGGTGTCGGTGGGCGCCGCGGACCCGAAGCTGTCGACCACCGTGACCGCGCCGTTCTCCGACTACAAAGGGCCGACCGGGATCCTTGGCGTCGTGCAGTACGCGCTGGCCGGGGCCGGGATCCCGGCCGTGTCGCTGTGGGCGTCGGTGCCGCACTACGTGGCCCAGCCGCCGAACCCGAAGGCCACGCTGGCCCTGCTGCGCGGCGTCGAGGACATCCTGGACGTGCCGCTGCCGCTGGCCGACCTGGCCGAGGAGGCCCGGGCCTGGGAACGTGGCGTCGACGAGCTCGCGCAGCAGGACGCCGAGGTGGCCGACTACGTGCGCACGCTGGAAGAGGCCAAGGACGCCACCGATCTGCCGCAGGCCAGCGGGGACGCGATCGCCCGCGAGTTCGAGCGCTACCTGAGGCGGCGCGGGCGCCGTGGGGAGCCCGGCGGCCTCTGAGCCGGGGCGCCCGCCAGCAAGACTTCCCGGACCCGCGGTGGCCACGCGGGACGAGCGTCAGTAGGGCGGCCAGGGGATGGCCGGCCAGTCCTCCGGCGGATAAGGGTGCACCCGGTGCTTGAGCAGCCGGTCGACCCGGATGCCCATGGCCTCCAGTTCCCCGGGGCTGAGCCACTGGGCCAGCTCGCTGGTCAGCTCACCGCTTTCCACCAGGTCGAACACCCGCCGCAGGGCATCCACCGCCCGGCGCGGCAGGCTCTTGCCCCGCCACTGCCACAGCACGGTCCGCAGCTTGTAGTCCTCCGCGAAGCAGACGCCGTGGTCGCAGCCGAACAGGTGGCCACTGGGCACCGGCAGCAGGTGGCCGATCTTCCGGTCCGCGTTGTTGACCACCGCGTCGAAGACCGCGAGATCGCGCAGGCCGGGGTGATCACCGCGCCGGGCGAGCTCGATGAGGTCGGTCTCCGGGTCGACGTCGATCCACAGCTGGCACATACCCGGGCCGTACGGCCCGTCGCGCATCACGGTCGGTGGCACCACGTCCCAGCCGCCCGCCCGGGAGACCACGTAGGCGGCGACCTCCCGGCCGGCCAGCGTCCCGGTGGGGAAATCCCACAGCGGCCGCTCCCCGGCGATGGGCTTGTAGACGCACGCGGCCGAAAGGTCGCCGGAGGTCACCGAGCAGTACCAGGTCTCGTTGGACGCCTCGATGAGGCGCCCCAGGATCTCCAGGCTGCCCTCGCGCAGCAGCTCCAGGGCCGCGTCCTCGCCCGGCGGTGCCCCCGGGCCGGCAGCATCGCCGGGGGAGTTACCTTCCGCGTCGGATGCTCCCCGGTCGCGGCGCTTGGCGCCGGAGCGGCGGCCTGAGCCGGGTGGCCGACGGCGGGGCGGGCTCGCGAAACCGTCAAGCACTGGCGCGGTGCCCGTTCTGCCGCGGGCACACGTGCCCGTCCGCGTTCAGCGGGAGGCCGCACAGCGGGCAAGGTGGCCGACCGGCGGCCACGACCCGCAGCGCCCGCTGGGCGAATGCCCGGGCCGCCCCTGGCGTGATCCGGACCCGCAGCACGCCCGGCCCGTCGGCCGGCACCTCGTCGGCGAGCGGCTCAACGGGCTCCTCCGACGCCTCCTGCGCCTCGATGACCACCCGGTCATCGTCGCCGTCCCAGGCCAGCGCGATCGCGCCGACCCGGAAATCCTCCAGCACCGGCATGTCGAGGGGGCCGTCGTCCGCCAAACCGGCCGACGGCGCCGCCGGGACTTCGGGCGACTCGCCGCTGCGCCGCAGCACCTCGTCGAGCAGCTCGTCCAGGCGTTCGGCCAGCAAGCTGACCTGGAATTTTTCCAGGGAGACGCTCGTAACGCGGCCAAGGGAGGTCGCCTGCAGATAGAACGTCCGCTCCCCCGGCTGCCCGACCGACCCGGCCACGAACCGTTCTGGCGGGTCGTACATGTAGACCGGCATGGCTCCTATCCTCGCGCGTCCGTCGATGGTTCGCGAACGGCAGGTACCCCGGCCTGGACCTCTTCCGGGCCGTGGCCCGGATCCGCCCCGGCCCCGCCGCCCACCACCGCGTCACTTTCGTCCCGCCGGCTCTCGCCGTTGCCGGCCGGCGTTCGCGGCATCAGGTCCTCGATCCCGCCGCCGACGTCGTTCATCCGCACCAGGAACGGCCGCAGCGCCGTATAGCGGATGATGGTCAGCGAGCATGGGTCGGCCTGGATCCGCTGGCTCAGGTCCAGGTGCAGCCCCAGGCAATCGGCGATGATGCCCTTGATCACATCGCCGTGCGAGCAGATCAGGTACGTCGCCTTGGCCCCCAGTACCGCGTTCCATTCCCGCACGGCGGCCACCGCCCGGTGCTGGGTGTCGAGCATGGATTCACCATCCGGCCCGGGGAACCGGACGGCGCTCGGATGCGCCTGGACGACCCGCCACAGCGGCTC
>Ga0302234_10000621_pt1 | contig 27337 bp, 25 predicted proteins | sample II_Palsa_N3_2_FD_193576 | JGI IMG/M metagenome (GOLD analysis project Ga0302234, IMG submission 193576) | Peat permafrost microbial communities from Stordalen Mire near Abisko, Sweden - II_Palsa_N3_2 | ecosystem: Environmental > Terrestrial > Soil > Palsa > Peat permafrost | place: Sweden... | reverse complement strand
CCAGATATGGAATGAAGCAGCGGGCAAGTTGTCGGGTGGACTGGCTCAAGCAAGTTTCTGGCATGGCCCGGATGCCGACGGGAACGTAAAGACATCGAAACCGTACGAGCGCGCCATGCGGGATTACGTCGAGCGCATTCATATCCCGGCGGCGCGCATCATCCGCCGTCATCACGCGTACGTTGTCTACGGTGGATGGCCGGACCAGGGCGGCCTCGACAACTTCAGGACATGGCTCGAGTACAGGAGCCCAATGTTGAACGAACGGATGCTGGATTGGGTCGATTACATCGACACGCATTATCTCCCCGTCGCCGACCTCGATTCGCTGTATCAGCAGTACGTCAGGAATGGCCCCGCGCGAGGCATCTGGCAAACGGAAATCGGTGACGCGTACATGAAGGATCCGCACTATTTGCCGCGCTATTTCTTCGACTTTGCCGTGTGGGCGCTCGACAGAAACTGGGACGACCCGAACAAGTATCTGTCCATGGTTTACCACTGGGACGGGTACGAGCCTTTTCGTCTGACTCATCGTGGTCCGCCCAGGCGGACTTACAACGTATCAGGACTAAGCCTGGTCGTCTTGAACCAGACTGCGAACGGATCGTTAGCAGGCTTTTCAAAGCCGTTGCACTTCGATCGAGGCGCTTCTGGCAGTGCGTTGCTTTCTGGCCATGACGTCGTGATGCAGGTAAGCGCAGATCCTGGCTGGCAAAGCGTCGCGGTAGGGGGACTCAAGCCGTCGTTTTCAGGTAATGGACGGGTCGAGTTCATCGACGCGCTGACGGGTACGGCGAACGCTCCCGACGATGTCGCCCTGGCGTGGAACGATCAGACCCTGAACATTCGCTTCAAGGTGCCGGATCGAATCAATGGGGCGGACAACAATCCGCCTAAGCACCTCGCGTATGTCGTAGTTCGTGGCGTAGCGTAGTAAAGGGATCAACAGCGGGGATCTACAGCGGCGAAGCTTAACCCTGGTGAACTGGAGTGCGTGCAGCGTGTTTGGGTAGTTTTACGGTCGTCGAATTTCGACTGATCGAATCTTTGGATAGCGTCGATAAAACATGAACCACGTCACTATCGTCATCTGCAATTACAACTACGAGCACTATCTGGACGCTGCGATCGAATCGGCGCTCGCGCAGGACTACCCGGGGACGCGCGTCATGGTCGTCGACGATGGCTCGACCGATGGCTCCCGCGCGATCATCCAGAAGTTTGGGACACGCATCTCATCGATGCTGAAGGAAAACGGCGGCCAGGTGTCCGCTTACAACGAGGCAATCGAGGTGCTCGAAACGGAATATGTGATTTTCCTCGATTCCGACGATTTGCTGTATCCGGATGCAGTCTCCACAGTAATGCAGTTCTTTGTAAGTGGTGATTGGGCTAAGGTGCAGTTTCGCCTCGATGTACTGGACGGCGCGGGCGTGCACACGGGCGCTTATGTGCCCCACACCGAGCCACCCGCCGATTGCGGAAAACTGTTGCTGAGCGGCTGGCTGTATCCGTCGCCGCCTGCCTCGGGCAACGCATACAAGGTGAGTGCGCTCAGGCGGATTTTTCCGGTTCCGGCGGGCGACGTCAACCGCTACGGAGCGGACTTTTACGCGATCTACGGCGCGGCTTTGGTAGGCCGTGTCGCCGCGGTGCGAAAGTCGTTGGGAGGCTATCGCGTGCACAACGCGGGCAGCGCAACGGTGTCGTTTGCAAACTCGGAGCAGATCAACAAGGCGCCGGAAGCCTTTAACTTGAGATGGGCCATATTGAGGAAGGTCGCAAGGGCCCGGCTCCAGGTGGAGCTTCCGCCAACTTTTCACGATTTTGCCCGCGAAAAGGCTCGCTTTTGCTCATGCCTCTATCACGCGACGCTGTCAAACCGGTGGCGCTGGATGATGCGGGATTCTCGACACTATCTGCACACCATTGTCGCGAATCCATTCTGGACCCTCCAGAAAAAACTCGGCGCGCTCCTACTGTCAAGTTTATGTCTCATGCCTTGCTCGCCACTTTCTGACCTTGTGGTGCGGTATATCGCCAGCCCGCTTGCCCGCCGTCGCACGGCTGAGCGCTAAAATCCGGGAAGGGTCCACAGAGGGCAGCATGGATAAACAAAAGAGCCTGCGGATTATCGGGTTTGTCTACGGCGGCTATTTGATGAGGTACGTGTACCTCATCATTGTGGTACCGTTTTACGGCAGGGTCCTCGGTGTGGCCGGGTACGGCCGGGTGCTTGCATCGATGTCGCTCATGAACGTCATATGGATGTTCGTCAATTACGGCTTTAGCCCTGTCGGCATGCGCGACGTGTCGAAAGCGCAATCGGATGCGGAATGCAACGACATCTTCTCGTTGCATGTGAGCGCGCGAATTGCGCATGGCCTGGCGGGTGGATGCATTGGCCTCGTTGCCACGATGTGTTCGCCTGTCCTGTCCGAACGTCCTCTGATCGGTGTGCTGGCTACACTGCTGGGCATCGTGTCCGGAATGAACCTCGGATGGCTCTTTCAGGGACGTCACCAGTTTCGAACCCCCATCATCATCGAGGTGTTTGGTTTTCTCCTGAGCCTCGTGCTGGTGTTGAGCCTAGTAAGAGGACCCAATGACGCGGTATGGGTGCTTGCAAGCGTTTTGGTTGCGGGTGTGGCGTCCTCGATCATTTCCTACGGTCTGACGATCTATCAACTGGGCTGGCCACGAATCAGGCTGGCGGGCATCGTTCCTCTCGTGCGAAATTCGACGATGCTTTTCCTTTACTCGTCCGGGTCGGTCGTTTTCACGGCATCGTCCACCTACCTGTTGTCGCTGTTGTCTACTCCCGATCAGGTCGGCTATTTCGGCGCGGCGGAACGCTTCGCGACGATCGCGCTTGCGCTGATGGGGCCGGCAGCGCAGGTGTTCATTCCCACCATCACGCGGCAGCTCGCACAGGGAGACATGCAAGGCGCGCACGAAACTACCCGGCGCGGCGCAACCCTGCTGATGGGATACGGATTGCTGATTTTTTGCGGCGCGCTGGCGCTGTCGCCTTTCGTTCTGCCTTTGATCCTCGGCCCCTCCTTTGGACCCAGCGCGCACGTCCTGCAGATTTTTGCGTGGATGTTCCCATTCGCTGCCTTTAACGAATTTGTGGCCGGCTACTTGTTCGTGCCGCGCAGGAAGGATCGTCTGCTTGCCATCGTGGGCATCGCCTCGGGGGTGGTTAATCTTGCCGCGGCGCTGATTCTTGCACCTCGATTCGGCGCCATAGGAATCGCACTCTCCCGGGTGATTGGCGAGGCGATGCTATCGGCCATACTGATGGGCGTCCTGATTCGCCTCGATATGATCAACCTCGTGCCGGGAGGCCAGCGGGCGCTAGGAATGGTCCGGGTGGCATGCGGCTTCCGGCCGCAGACGCGCCCCGCGAAGGACGAGTGAATTGGATGCTGGAAGGGAAAAGATTCCGGTCGTAATCTCTCCCCTTTATCTCCGCTTTAAGCACCGTGCAAACCAGGCCGCTTGCGCCCGAGAGGCGCGCTGCGCCAGGGCGTGCCGCTTACCTGAACCCGTCCGGGTTCTTCTCTTGCCACCGCCAGTGGTCGGCACACATCCGCTCGATGCCAAACTCCGCCTTCCACCCGAGCAGCTTCGCCGCAGCCGCCGGATCGGCATAGCACGAACCCACATCCCCCGGCCGCCGCGCCACGATCTCATACGGCACCGGCCGGCCTGACGCCTTTTCGAACGCGCCTACCACGTCGAGCACGCTATACCCCTGGCCCGTCCCCAGGTTCACCACAAAGCTCGCATCGTGCTTCTCCAGCGCGTCGAATGCCGCGAGGTGCCCACGCGCGAGATCCACGACATGGATGTAATCGCGCACCCCCGTGCCATCCGGCGTGTCATAGTCGCCGCCGAACACCCGCAGCTTCTCGAGCTTGCCCACCGCCACCTGCGCGACATACGGCATCAGATTGTTCGGCACGCCAGCCGGATCTTCACCAATCAGCCCGCTTTCATGCGCGCCCACCGGATTGAAATAGCGCAGCGTCGCAATGCGCCAGCTCGGGTCCGAGACTTCGAGATCGCGCAGCACCTGCTCGGCGATCAGCTTTGACTGTCCATAAGGGTTGGTTGCAGACAGCGGAAACGACTCATCGATCGGCGAGCTCTTCGGCACGCCGTAGACGGTCGCCGACGAGCTGAACACAAACTGCTTCACATTGCGATCGCGCATCACGCCTAGCAGCGTGAGCAGGCTGCCGACGTTGTTGCTGTAGTACTCGATCGGCTTCGACACCGATTCGCCCACCGCCTTCAACGCCGCAAAGTGGATAGCGCCTGTCACCAGATGCGCATCGAAAATGCGCTGCAGCGCTGCGTCGTCGCGCGCGTCGGCTTCGTAGAACGTCACGGCGCGGCCGGCGATCTGTTCGACGCGCCTGAGCGATTCGCGATTGCTGTTCACGAGATTGTCGATTACGACGACGTCGTAGCCGCCGTTCAACAGTTCGACACACGTATGCGAGCCGATGAAACCCGCGCCGCCCGTTACCAGAATCGTGCCCTTCGTGGCCATGCTGTTGCTCCGTTAGAGTGAAACGCCCGTCAAGTTGCGAACCAGGTCTTTATATTTTTCTACCACTACACGCTCGTCGAACTCGGCGGCGACTTTCTGCCGGCCGCGTTCGCCCATGGCGCGGCGTGCGTCGCCGCTCATGTCGAGCATCTGTGCGAGCCGGTCCGCCAGACTCTCCGCGTTGCGGACTTCGCACAGCAAACCATTGACGCCATCCGCGACCACTTCCCGACAGCCGGGCACATCGGTCGCGACAATCGGCCGGCCCATCGCCGACGCTTCCATCAGCGTGCGCGGCACGCCCTCACGATACGACGGTAATACGACACAATCCGCTGCGGCGATAAACGGCCGCACATCGTGCGCCTCGCCAAGATATTCGATCACGCCTTCCTGCTCCCACGCGGCCACTTCTTCCCGTGAGATCGCACTGGGATTATCCACGCCCACCGGCCCCAGCAGACGAAAGCGTGCCTGCGGGTAGCGTACACGCAAGCGCCGCGCGGCCTCCACGTATTCGCCCACGCCCTTGTCCCACAGCAGCCGGCCGATCAGCACGAAGTCGAAATGCGCCTTGTCCGGCAGCGGTGTGAAGGCGAACTGCTCGAGATCCACCCCTTCGCCATGTAGCAGACGGGCCCGTTCGGGATGCACGAGCAGCTTCTGATCGACGAAGGCGGCCTGATCGTCGCGGTTCAGAAACCAGACTTCACGCGGGAAGCGGAATGCAAAACGGTACAGCTTTTTCGCCACCTGCGCCGCGCGGCTCTGCTGGATGAAGACGTAGCCGAGCCCCGTGGTAACCGCGACCGAATCGACGCCTGCCAGCTTAGCCGCAATTGAGCCGTAGATGTTCGGCTTGATCGTATAGTGAAACACGATATTCGGGCGGATGGTCCGGTACTGGCGGTACAGCGCCCACAGCGTGCGCAGGTCGTCGCGCGGATTGGTGCCTTTCGATGCCATTGGCAGTTCGATGCAGCGGCAGCCCATCGCGCTCAGCAGATCGAACGTGCGGTCGCGCGGCGCGAGCACCGTCACCTCGACGCCGCGTGCCACCAGCTCGCGGATCAGCCCTTGCCGGTACGTGTAGATTGCCCACGCAGTATTGCAGACGAGTGTAATGCGCAGCGAAACATTGGAGACGTGAGAAACGTTGGGCTTCATGGAGGTTTTACGGGGGCTTCAGTTTCAGTGACCGGCACGCGGCGCAAGCAGCCTGCGTTTGACGGCCCGCAACGTGCGATACGGCATGACGAAATGCAGCAGATTCTTCGCGAGTCCCAGCCAGTCGTACAGGTTGCCCGCGTTGAAGTAACGCAGTTGCAGCCGCAGTGTCGAGCTCACCTGGCGGCGCCGTTTGGTCGCGCTAATGCCGCCTTCGTTCAGCTCGTAGTACAGGCCCAGCTCAGGCAGGTTCGCGCAGTCATAGCGTTTCATCAGACGCAGGAACAGATCCAGGTCTTCGGCCGAGCGGTAGTCCGCGCGATAGTTGCCCACCTCGCGCACCGCGTCGATCCGCAGCGTCATGGACGGGTGCGCGAGGCAATTGCGATAAAAGCGCAGGCGGCGGATTGCGTCCGGAGCGGCGGGCGGCGTCAGCATGAAGAGTGGCTGGCCATCGCGCGTGACCACCTGGGTCCACATGCCGAGGCCCGCCACCCGTGGGTTCGCTTCCAGATACGCGCGTTGTCTGGCGAGCCTGTGCGGCACAGTCAGGTCGCCTGCATCGATGCGGGCTGCATAGCGAAAGCCGCGCTCGGCGAGGGCGTCGATGCCGGTCTGCAGCGCTCTCTCGATGCCGCCGTTCTGCGGCATGCGCAAGACTTCGATCCGCAGGTTCGGCAGGGCAGGTGCGACGATCGGCGGCGTGCTGCCATCGTCGACGATCAGCACATGAACCGGCACGTCTTCGCTAAACGACGCGAGCGTGCGATCGACGTCGGCCTGGCCGTTATAGGCCGGTATCAGCACGGCAACGTCGTCGAGCGTGCTGCTCGCCGGCGCGCTGGGCGAACCGGTAAAGGGATGCGCGGATGCGGATGAATTCGTCATGAGCGCAGCTTGAGGCGGATGTAGTAAAGGTTGACCGAGGCAGCGGCCAGATAGCCCACCGCGAGTCCGACCAGCGCGCCATAGGCGCCCAGGCGCGGAATCGCCAGCAGATTGACGACGAACGCGACAGCCAGCGCCAGCAGCCACTTCGACAGCAACACAAACTTGGCCTGATATTTCAGCACGATCAGGTTGCCGATGGCTTCGATGCCGGCCGGCACGGAGAGCCATACGGCCCAGCGGAAAATTTCAATCGCACCTTCGTAGGCGGGCCCGAACACGCGGCGAATGATGATCCCCGCCAGCAGGTCGAGCACCACCGCGCCACCGATCATCAAGGCCGCGGTCATTGCCGTCAGGCGCCACATGTTACGGCGCAGGTGAGCAGGTTCTTGCACCCGGTAGACGAACGCAGGCGCGATGGTTTGCGCGAGCATTAGCGCGAGCGTGATCCAGTTCTCGTTCAGTTGCTGCGCGGCCGAATAGCGCCCGAGGTCGGCAAACGAAATGGCCCGCTCCAGCATCAGCCGGTCGAGCTTCAGAAACAGGTACATGCAGATCAGGCCGAGCCAGAACACCGTGCCTGCCGTGGCGAAGTGCCTGAAGAGCGAGCGGTCGAGATGCCAGCCGAGCTTGCCGCCATGGCGCCGGATGTAATACACGAGGAGCACGGCACCAATCGCCGCCGACTCCAGCGCCCACAGCCAGCCGAAGCGCGAGGGCGTGGTCGCCGCGCGCACCAGCAGATACACGAGCCCGGCCTTCACGACCGCGGTGCTCATGCTGGTGAGTAATTGCGGCTTGCTGTAGGTCATGCTCTGCAGCCACGAATTGATCACGCCCACGAACGGCTCGCGAAACAGCATCGTCACGGCCAGCCCGGCCAGCATCGCGCCGACCAGCGGATCGGTGAGCCCGGCGGCAATGCCGAGCCAGGTGAGCAGCAACGCGCCGGCCGAGACCGACAGGCGCAGCGCGAAGGCGCTGCCGAGCACGGTGCCCAGTTGCTCAGGCGGCCGCTTGACGATGGTCGGCACGAGGATTTCGGCGCCGCACACCCAGGTGATGGGCGAGAGCACCAGCAGCAGCGTATTGGCGTACTGCCATTTGCCGAAGGTATCCGGGCCGAAGTAGCGCGCCAGCATGCCACTAATGACGATGGCCACGGCGATCTGCGTGACCCGTTCCAGCCCGAGCCAGACGATATTCGCAAATGCCCGCGTCACGTCGGGATTGGCGAAGCGCGCGGATAAACGTTTGGGCGTCAACATCCAGCGCCTGCCCGCATCGCCGGATGTGACACGACTGTCGGTGCGATTGCCCACCTGGCCGTCCTGAGCGGCAACTTTGTGAGGGGAGGGCGTCTAAGCATTAGAATAGTCGTCAGTAAGGCGTGTCTGAAAAGCGCAATTATAAGTTGGAACCGGAGTGCCTCCGGCAAGGGCGCAGCGCGATGACCACTCATGACGCGGAACACCTATAAGGTGCCTGTCAACTTTTCCAATGCACGCAAGTGAGCCAATATGATCTCCAAATCTATATTCAAGGCGTATGACATTCGTGGCGTGATCGGCAAGACACTCGACGCCGATACCGCCCGGCTGATCGGCCGCGCGTTCGGCAGTGAAGTGCGTGCACAAGGCGGCGACGCCGTTGTGGTGGCCCGTGACGGTCGCCTGTCGGGCCCTGAACTGATCGCAGCGCTGTCCGATGGCCTGCGTTCGGCGGGCGTCGACGTGGTCAACGTCGGCATGGTGCCGACGCCGGTTGGCTACTTCGCCGCGAGCGTGCCGCTCAAGCTCGCAAGCGGCGAGCGTCGCGTCGACTCGTGCATCGTCGTGACGGGCAGCCACAATCCGCCGGACTATAACGGCTTCAAGATGGTGTTGCGCGGCGCCGCTATCTACGGCGAGCAGATCCTGGCGCTGCATCAGCGCATCGTCGACGATAACTTCGCAAGCGGCAGCGGCAGCTATACGGACTACGACATCGCCGACGTGTACCTCGATCGCATCGTCAGCGATATCAAGCTGGCGCGGCCGCTGAAGATCGTCGTGGATACCGGCAACGGCGTCGCTGGTGACCTTGCTCCGAAGCTGTTCAGAAAGCTCGGCTGCGAACTGGTTGAGCTGTTCACGGAGATCGACGGCAACTTCCCGAATCACCATCCGGACCCGGCTCACCCGGAAAACCTCCAGGACGTCATCAAGGCGCTCAAGGAAACCGACGCCGAAATCGGCTTTGCGTTCGACGGCGACGGCGATCGCCTCGGCGTCGTCACCAAGGATGGCCAGATCATTTATCCGGACCGTCAACTGATGCTGTTCGCTGAAGAGGTGCTGTCGCGCAACAAGGGCGCGCAGATCATTTATGACGTCAAGTGCACGCGCAATCTGGCGAAGTGGGTGAAAGACAAGGGCGGCGAGCCGCTGATGTGGAAGACCGGCCACTCGCTGGTGAAGGCCAAGCTGCGCGAAACCGGTGCGCCGCTCGCCGGTGAAATGAGCGGCCACGTGTTCTTCAAGGACCGCTGGTACGGTTTCGACGACGGCCTGTACACGGGCGCGCGTCTGCTGGAAATCCTCGCTCGGGTGGCCGATCCGAGCGCGTTGCTGAATTCGCTGCCTAACTCGCATTCCACGCCCGAACTGCAACTGAAGCTCGAAGAAGGCGAAAACTTCGAACTGATCGGGCGTCTGCAGAAGAGCGCGCAGTTCACCGGTGCGGATGACGTCGTGAAGATCGACGGCCTGCGCGTGGAGTATCCGGACGGCTTCGGTCTGGCCCGTTCGTCGAACACCACGCCGGTGGTCGTGATGCGTTTCGAGGCGGACAACGACGCCGCGCTCACGCGCATTCAGGAAGACTTCCGCCGCGTGATTCTGGCCGAGAAGCCGGACGCCAAACTGCCGTTCTGACGGCCTGTGGCTGCAAGAGGCGCATACAGTTCGCCTCGTCAGATTGAAGAACGCCGGCTCGATGCCGGCGTTTTTTTATGGCGGTCGGTGTCGAAGTACGCCCAGTGTTCTGCGGTTAATCGGGCGCTCCGAACGCCCCAGTCATTGGTATGAATATTACATTTCCATTTCATAAGTGGCCTGAATAATTACAAATTACTTTCAGTAATAATTCGAAACGATTTAATCAGGCCGCATGAATTCCTTACGATTGAAATGTTTTGAAACATATGGAATGATAGTAATTCTCATTAACAATTAACGCCAGCCCACCGTTTCCCTGCCGTCGACTGGAGGGGCGGCCAGCCAGCCGCCGAATCCTTTGTCACACAAACCATGCCGTCGTCGCATGCGATTTCTGACCGAGGACCTTCCACCGACGAGATTTTTATGTTTAATAAAACGCCGCTGGCAACAGCGCTGGCGCTAGCTTTGTCCGTTCCATTTGCTGCGCCGGCGTTCGCGCAGACCGCTTCGACGCCCTCCACGCAAGATACCGCGCAGGCTACGCCTTCGGGCGGGTCGTCCAATGCATCGCCTAGCCCGTCTGCCGGCGCTTCTGCCAGCGCGGCGTCAACTAACGGCACGCTTCCGACCATCGCGGTCTCTGGCCAGACCGATCAGGGGGATTTCCAGGTGGAGCGCGCGACCGTCGGCGCGAAAACACCGACCGCCCTACGCGACATTCCCCAAACGGTCACAGTCATCAACAAGGCTGTGCTGCAGTCGCAAGGCGCGACGTCGTTTCAGGACGCGTTGCGTAATGCGCCCGGCGTGACGATCGGCGCGGCCGAAGGCGGCCAGATCGGCAACAACGTCAACCTGCGCGGTTTCACGGCGCAGAACGACATCTATCTCGACGGTTTCCGCGACCGCAACCAGTACTATCGCGACACGTTCGACCTCGAAGAGATCGAGGTGCTGTACGGCCCGTCGTCGATGTTGTTTGGACGCGGATCGACGGGTGGCGTGATCAACCAGGTCAGCAAGAAGGCTAACCTTCAGGAGTCGGGCGACGTGTCGGCGACCGTCGGCACCAACGACCGCTACCGCACCACCGTCGACCTGAACCATCCGCTAACGGATACCTCCGCGATCCGGATCAATGCGTTTGGCCAGAGCCTGGGTTCGACGCGCGATGTCGAGAAGAACAAGGACTACGGTATCGCGCCTGAAGCGCGCTTCGGCATCGGCACGCCGACCGAGGTCACGCTTTCCGCGCTGATCCAGCACAACTACGACATGCCGGACTACGGTATCCAGGCGCTGAACGGCCATCCGTCGCCGGTGCCGAAGAACACCTTCTACGGCCTGACGACAGACCGCACCATCCAGGATGTGCAGACGTTCAACGCGAGCATCAAGCACAAGTTCTCCGACGACATCACGCTGCGCAACCAGACGCAAATCTCGCATTCGATGACCGACGCGCGAGAAACCGCGCCGCAAGCGGTGCTGACGGGGCCGCTCGCGACGAGCCCGGCGCTCTCAAACGGCAACTACACGACGCTGCCGCCGTCGGACCTGTTCATCAAGCTGCAGAGCCACGACCGCGTGATCCAGAATCACTCGATCTACAACGACACGACGCTCGAATACAAATTCAACACCGGCTTTATCAAGCACGACCTGATTGCCGGTGTCGAAGTTGGGCACGACAGCTACACGAACCAGGCCTACACGCGTAACAACCTGCCGATCGTGTCGATGATCAACCCGGCCTATCTGTCCAACCCGCCAGGCGTGACGACCACGACAGGGAACTACGCGGACTCCGGGTCCAACGAAATTGCCGGCTACTTCAACGACACGGCATCGCTGGGCGATCACTGGAAGGTGATTGGCGGGCTGCGCTGGGATCGCTTCCAGGCGCAGATCCACAACACGATCAGCGCGCCGTCGTACGCAACCCAGACCAACTACTTCACCAGCGTGCGCGCCGGTGTGATCTACCAGCCGACGGACTGGCAGTCGTATTACGTCTCCTACGGCACCTCGTTCGATCCTTCGCTCGAAGCCCTGACGGTGACCAACCTGACGCAGAATCTGGCGCCGGAATCGACCCGTTCGTATGAAGTGGGTGGCAAGTGGGATCTGCTCGGCGGTAACCTGTCGGTCACGTCCGCGTTCTTCCGCGAGGAAATGACCAACGCGCGAACCCAGGTCTCGCCGACCGAGTACGAGCTTGACGGCGATATCCGCGTCGACGGCTTCCAGGCGGGCGTGACTGGCCACATCACCGACCAGTGGCAGGTCTATGGCGGCTACACGTACATGGACGCCATCATCGTGCAGGCGAGCGACGGCACCCAGGGCCACGTGCCGGCCAATACGCCGCGCAACGCCTTGACGTTCTGGACCACGTACTCGCTGACCCCGCATTGGGAAATCGGCGGAGGTCCGAGCTATATGTCGCCGCGCTACGCGTCGAACACGAACTACGTGGAAGTGGGCGGCTATACGCGCTGGGACATGACGGCGGCCTATCACGCGAAGAAATATGACGTACGCCTCAACCTGCTGAACCTGACCAACAAGTCGTACTACGATGCGCTGATTCCGTCCGACGGCGGCCGTTCGGTGCCAGGCGTTGGCCGCACGCTGCTGGCCACGGTCAACTACCGGTTCTGATTCTGGTTTGCGTGAACTTCCGGGGTCACCGTGTTGACGCAACCCGTCCGTACAATGCGGCGACTCCGCGAAAGGATTGACTGATGCTGCTGCAGATACCGAATATGCTCAACGAGGAGCAAGTGCGTTTCATACGCGAACGGCTCGATAGCGCGGGCGATGCCTGGGTCGATGGCCGGGCTACCGCCGGCTATCAGGGCGCGCCTGTCAAACGCAATCAGCAGATCGAGCAGTTCTCGCCGCTCGCGCGCGAGCTGGGCGATGTGATTCTCGCCGAGCTCGAGCGACATCCGCTTTTTATCAGCGCGGTGTTGCCCAACCAGGTCTATCCGCCGCTGTTCAACCGCTACGAGGGCGGCATGCAGTTCGGCAGCCACGTGGACGGCGCGGTGCGCCTGTTGCCGAACGGCAGCAAGGTGCGCACGGACGTTTCGATGACGCTCTTCCTCTGCGCACCGGATGAATACGACGGCGGCGAACTGATCATCGAGGATACCTATGGCGTGCAGCAGGTGAAGCTGGCGGCCGGCGACATGATCGTCTATCCGGCCACCAGTCTGCATCAGGTCGCGCCCGTCACCCGCGGCGTGCGGCTCGCGAGCTTCTTCTGGGCGCAGAGCCTCGTGCGCAGCGATACGCAACGCGCGCTGCTGTTCGATATGGACACGGCCATTCAACGCCTCAACTCAACCCAGGCCGACGACGCGGCACGCCGCAGTCTCGTTGGTTGCTATCACAACCTGTTGCGTCTTTGGAGTGAAACATGAGTACACCGGTTATCGACGATGCCGGCGTTGGTTCGAGCCCCGCGCTCGACACGGCGGCGCGACTGCCGGGTCCGCAGGGTGGTGAAGCCGCCCGGCAACCGAAAAGCTCCCGGCGCATCACCTTCATCAAGTGGCTGCGCAAGGTGCACGGCTGGATCGGCCTGTGGGGCGCGGCGCTCGGCCTGCTGTTCGGCACCACCGGCTTCCTGCTGAATCATCGTGGCGGCCCTTTGCGCATCTCCACCGGGGAGCCGGTGGTTTCCACGGTGCAGGTGCCGCTGCCGCAACCCGCGCCCGAAACGCCGCGCGAACTGGCGAAGTGGCTCAAGCAGGAACTGAAGCTGAAAGGCAAGCCGGGACGCATGCAGAACGAGCCGGCGCACCAGGTCGCATGGGGTGAGCGCAGCATGATGCAGCCGGAACACTGGGAAATCAGCTTCGCCTCGCCGAAGGAGAACACCGCGGCGGAGTACTGGGTTGGCAACGACTTCGTGACCGTCAAGCGCACGGATAACGCCTTGCTGGCGACGCTGACCAACCTGCACAAGGGCGCCGGCATGAGCGTCGGGTGGGTGCTGGTGGTCGATACGCTGGCGGGCAGCCTCATCCTGCTGTCGCTGACCGGCGTGCTCCTGTGGACCGAATTGAACCGTCGCAAGACGGTAGGCGCGGTGCTCGTCATCGGGTCCATCGTGACCCTGCTTTGCGTCGGGCTTCTCTGAGCGCTACCCTCGCGCGGCGCGGTATTCACTTACCGCACCGCGTTTTTTCATGGTTTTTGCACGCGACGCGCTAAAATTGCCGTCCTTTCAACGCATCTTATCGCCGGATTGCCGGCGATCCCCACTTGAGCGTGCAAAAGATACTGATCGTGAGGGTGTCGTCGCTGGGCGACGTCGTGCACAACATGCCGGTAATCGCGGACATCCGCCGCCGGCATCCCGATGCGCAGATCGACTGGCTCGTCGAAGAGAGCTTCGTCGGGCTGGTGCAACTCGTGAGCGGCGTGCACCGGGCGATTCCGGTATCGCTGCGGCGCTGGCGCAAGCGGCTCTTCTCGCTTGAGAACTGGCGCGAGATCAGCGCGTTTCGCCGCGCGCTCGCCGCCGAGAAGTACGACCTCGTGATCGACTGCCAGGGGCTCATCAAGACCGCATGGGTCGCCAGCATGGCGCGCGGGCCGGTGGTGGGCCTCGGCAACCGCACCGACGGCGCGGGCTACGAATGGCCCGTGCGCTTCTTCTACGACAAGCGCGTGCCGATCGAGCCGCGTACCCACGTTGTGGAACGCACGCGCCAACTGGTCGCTGCCGCCCTAAACGACCCCAAGCCTCAACCCACCGACGACATCGATTTCGGCCTCGATACCGGCCGCGCGGCGCTGGCTCTGTCCGAGGCGAATCTGAACCTGCCGGTGCCGTACGTGGTGTTCGTGCACGCCACCTCACGCGCTGACAAGCAATGGCCCGACGCCGCGTGGATCGAGCTGGGCCAGTCGCTGGTGCTGCGTGGCGCGTCGATCGTGCTGCCGTGGGGCAGCGACGCCGAGCGCGTCACGAGCGAGCGGCTCGCGAGGGAGTTCGGCGCTGCGGCCATCGTGCCGCCGCGTCTGTCGCTGCCGGCGGTGGTGGGGCTGATCGAGGGCGCTGCGGCCACGGTCGGGGTTGATACAGGTCTGGTTCATATTGCGGCTGCGCTGAAGCGGCCCACAGTCGAGTTGTACAATTTCGCGACCGCCTGGCGCACCGGCGGCTACTGGTCGCCGAATGTCGTCAATCTCGGCACCGCTGGCCAACCGCCGACACTGCAGCAGGTGAAGGCCGTCCTGACCGGTTTGGGGTTGTTGTGACGTGACGGCGACCGGCTACCGGCTGCGGAAGACCGAAGACCGGCGGCCAACAGAATTACGCTCCATCCGCTTTCAAGGGCGACCATGAACGAAACCCAGATCATCGAAGTTGCAAGCGCTGACTGGCACGGACATAACCTGTCTGTGCCGCGCGAGACGCTGCTGGCCGGCGTCGAACGCGGCAAGGTGCTGTATTTTCCCAATCTGCGCTTTGCGATCGAGGGTGGCGAGCAGGCGCTGCTCGACCCGGCACTGGCCGATCCGAACCGCAAGAACATCAGTCTCGAACCGAATGGCGGCGCGCTGCATGGTGTAGTGGGCGACGCCGTGACGCAATCGGCCGTGCGCGCGTTGATTGCGCGTTATCAGACCAATGCCCGCACGCTGGTGGATGGCCTTTTCCCCGAGTACGACGGCAAGTTGCGCGTCGCGCCGACGAGCCTGCGGCTGCATCAGGTCGAAACCCGTCAGACCTCGTGGCGCAAGGACGATAGCCGCCTGCACGTGGACGCATTCCCGTCGCGCCCGAATTACGGCGAACGCATCCTGCGCGTCTTCACCAACGTGAATCCGCAAGGCACGCCGCGCGTATGGCGCGTGGGCGAACCGTTCGAGGACATGGCCAAACGCTTCCTGCCCCGCATCAAGCCGCAGATGCCCGGCTCGGCCTGGCTGCTGAACCTGCTGCACGTGACCAAATCGCCGCGCAGCGAATACGACCACCTGATGCTGAACCTGCACGACGGCATGAAGGCCGATCTCGAGTATCAGAAGTCGAGCCCGCAGGAGACCATGCGGTTTCCTACGGGTTGCGTGTGGGTGTGTTTCTCCGATCAGACTTCGCATGCCGTCATGTCCGGCCAGTTCATGATGGAGCAGACCTTCTTCCTGCCGGTCAAGTCGATGGCGCAGCCCGAGTGCGCGCCGCTTGGCATCCTCGAACGCCTCAAGGGCAGGGCGCTGGTTTGAGCGCCGCCGGCTTTGCGCGACGCCGCGCCAATTTCAACAACAATGCGGACGTGAGCGCGGAGCGCGGATGCTAAGGGCCATCTATAACGTGCTCTGGTGGATCGTGGCGCCGCTCGCGGTGCTGCGCCTGTTGATCCGTTCGCGCAAGGAGCGCGGCTATCGCGAGCATATCGGCGAGCGTTTCGGCCATACGCGCGGACGGCTGCCGGAAGACGATGCGCCGCTGATCTGGGTGCATGCGGTGTCGGTGGGCGAGACGCGCGCTGCGCAGCCGCTGATCGAGGCGCTGATGAAAGCGCGACCCGATGCGCGCATTCTGCTCACGCATATGACGCCGAGCGGACGCGCCACCGGCGAGCAGATTTTCGGCGACCGCGTGATGCGCAGCTATGTGCCGTACGACATGCCGCATGCCGTGCGACGTTTCCTGCGTGCGTGGCGGCCGTCGCTCGGGCTCGTGATGGAAACCGAAGTGTGGCCGACGCTGATCGAAGAGTGCCGTCGTGCCGATGTGCCGCTGGTGCTCACCAATGCACGGATGTCGGCGCGCTCGTTCAAGCGGGCTGCGAAGTTCGGCAAGGGCACGCGCGAGGTGTTCGGCGGGTTCTCGCGGGTGCTGGCGCAGAGTCCGTCTGACGCAGAGCGCTTGACGGCGCTGGGTGCGCGTAACGTGGCCGTACTCGGCAATCTGAAGTTCGATATGAGCACGCCGCCCGAACTGGCAGCGCGCGGCCATGCGTGGCGGGCGGCGATCGGCAGCCGGCCAGTGTGGGTGGCGGCCAGCACGCGCGAGGGTGAAGAGGAACTCGTGCTGCAGGCGTTTGCGGCGCTGGGTGTCGAGAACGCGCTGCTGATTCTGGTGCCGCGTCATCCGCAGCGGTTTAACGAGGTGGCCGCGCTGGTTGAGAAAGCGGGGTTGCGCTATGAGCGTCGTTCGACGTGGGCACCGGGTGCAGCGGGAGGGCCGGCGCCAGGTGTGGCGCGGCCGTTGCCGGGCAATGTGACCGTGCTGCTCGGCGATTCGATGGGCGAGTTGGGCGCTTACTATGCTGCGTCGGATCTGGCGTTTATCGGCGGCAGTCTGTTGCCGCTGGGCGGGCAGAATCTGATTGAGGCGTGTGCGGTTGGGGTGCCCGTGCTGATCGGGCCGCACGTGTTTAATTTCACGCAAGCTACGGCGGATGCTGTGGCGGCGGGGGCTGCGGTGCAGGTGCAGGACCCGGCGGATCTGGCGCGGGCGCTGCGTGAACTGCTCAATGACAAGGCGCGGCGCACGGCGATGGGGGGGGCGGCGTCGGCGTTCGCGGCGCGCCATCGCGGGGCGACGGCGCGCACGGTGGATGTTTTGATGGCGTTGTTGCCGGATTTGGTAGAGTGACGCGCAGCGGTTGCTGATGCATCAAACCGTCAGCAGCCCCTTCTTTTCGATAAACGCAATCACCTCATCCAACCCGTCGAGCGCTTTCAGATTGCACATCACGAACGGTCGCTCGCCGCGCATCTTCTTCGCGTCCGAGGCCATCACGTCGAGATTCGCGCCGACCATCGGCGCGAGGTCCGTCTTGTTGATCACCAGAATGTCTGACTTCGTAATGCCCGGGCCACCCTTGCGCGGAATCTTCTCGCCGCCAGCCACGTCGATCACATAGATTGTCAGGTCCGACAGTTCCGGGCTGAACGTCGCCGCCAGGTTGTCGCCACCCGATTCGATGAAGACGATGTCCGCATCGGGGAAGCGCGTCAACATGCGGTCGACGGCTTCGAGATTGATCGAGGCGTCTTCACGGATCGCGGTATGCGGACAGCCGCCCGTTTCCACGCCCATGATGCGTTCGGCTGGCAACGCGCCTGCTACCGTCAAGAGACGCTGGTCCTCTTTCGTGTAGATATCGTTGGTGATGGCGACGAGGTCGTAGCGGTCGCGCATCGCCTTGCAGAGCATTTCGAGCAGCGTGGTCTTGCCCGAGCCGACGGGGCCGCCGACGCCCACGCGCAGCGGTGGCAGTTTCTTCGTGCGATGAGCGGTGTGATGCTGAGGTGCGTTCATGATTGATGTGTTCTATGAGCGGAAGAGGCGCGAGTATTGCGACTCGTGGCGCGCCGACAAAATACCGAGTTGCGGCGCGAAGGTGTTGATGTCGTCAGGCGTCGTGGCGAGCGCGCGTTGGACGGCGGCGTCGATGGGCGCGCGCAGTGTGACGATGATACGTTGTCCTGCGAGTTGTCCTAGCGGCACGGCTTTTAAAGCCGCTGCGGCCTGGTTTTCGACCCAGCTGAATGCGTAGGCTGCGAGTGCGGCGTCTGGAGAGACGTCGTGGGCGAAGGCGGCGAATGCAAATGCAGTGGGTTGTGCCAGCGGCCTTATTGACGAGAGTGTCGCGCGGCGCTCGGCATCGCCCCACTCCAGCGAGACGCACAACTGCCGCAGCGACCAGCCCATCTGCTCCGTTTCGCGACGCAGTTCGGCGGACTCGCGGCTCGCGAGGAATTCGCTATTGGCTACGGCTAGGCCCGTTGCGTCATGGGCGTGCCAACGTTCGATCTGATGCGCGAGGAACGGTAACTCGCCGAGCGCGAGGACGTCGGTGAGGCCACTGGTGATCCAGTCGCGGGCGCTGTCGGCGTCGGTGATCAATTGCGCTTCGATCGCGGCTTCCAGGCCCTGCGAATAGCTGAACGCGCCGATCGGCAACGCCGGCGACGCGAGATGCAGCAAGGCCGTGAGTTCAGCGATGCGCATGCTTGGAAGGGTCGTGGTCGCAGGACGCATCGCAGTCGCTGTGGTCGTGGCTGTGAGCGGTGCCGTGGTCGTGCGAGTGGCCGTGATCATGGTCATGACCGTGGTCCTCGCCGTGCGTGTGCGCATGACCGGAGCCATGTTCGGGGCTGTGAGTCTCGCCATGTGCGTGTGCATGACCGGTGCCGTGGTCGTGGTCATGCGAGTGACTATGGCCCTCATGCCCATGGTCGTGCTCATGGTCATGATCGTGCGCGTGCTCATGCCCATGATGCTCACCATAAACCTGCTGCGCGAGCGCGTAGTCTTCAGCAAACGTCTCGTCATGCCCGTGCTTATGTCCACCACCATAAGCCCCAGACTCAGGCTGAAACGGCAACGTCATCTGCTCGACCATCGCGCCGATCCGCTTGAGCATATCCGCAAGCACCGGATCATATTCAAGCTTCAGATAGTCCGCCCCCACCTCAACCGGCGTATGACGGTTGCCCAGGTGATAAGCCGCCCGCGTGAGCGTCAACCCATCGCGCGCGGTGACCATCAACACCGCTTCAGCCGCCGCGACCACACGCACCAGCGCGCCATCCTCAGCCACCAGCACATCGCCATCGCGCAGCACCGTGCCGCGCGGCAGCATCAGCGCCACTTCTTCACCGTTATCGAGCGTCGCCGCTAAACGGCTCTTGCGGCGCGCGTCGAAATCGAGCGTGAGCGTCGGCGCGCGTTTCACCAGCACCGCAGCGAGTTTGATCTTCGGATCGATCAGTTTGTCGATGGTGCGCATGATTTAGAACAGGAAGTAACGTTGCGCCATCGGCAGCACGGTGGCCGGTTCGCAGGTCAGCAACTGGCCGTCCGCGATCACTTGATACGTTTCCGGATCGACGCTGATCGCCGGGCGCCACGCGTTGTGGATCATGTCAGCCTTGGTGATGTTGCGGCAGTTCTTCACCGGCACGATGCGCTTGGTCAAACCGTAGCGCTCGGCAATCCCCGCATCCGCGCTCATCTGCGACACAAAGGTCAGCGAGGTGCGCGCGAGCGCGCCACCACGTGTGGCGAACATCTCGCGGTAGTGCACCGGTTGCGGCGTCGGGATGGAGGCATTCGGATCGCCCATCTGCGCCATCGCGATCATGCCGCCCTTGAGGATCAGCGACGGCTTGATGCCGAAAAATGCCGGCTCCCAGAACACCAGATCGGCCCACTTGCCGGGTTCGATCGAGCCCACTTCGTGCGAGATGCCATGCGTGATAGCCGGATTGATCGTGTACTTCGCGACATAGCGTTTGGCGCGGAAGTTGTCGGCGCGCGCGTTGTCTTCCGGCAGCGCGCCGCGTTGCACCTTCATCTTGTGCGCGGTCTGCCACGTGCGGATGATCACTTCGCCCACCCGTCCCATGGCCTGCGAGTCGGACGACAGCATCGACAGCGCGCCGAGGTCGTGCAGGATGTCTTCTGCAGCAATCGTCTCGCGGCGAATGCGCGACTCGGCAAACGCAATGTCTTCGGCAATCGACGGGTCCAGGTGGTGACATACCATCAGCATGTCGAGGTGTTCTTCGAGCGTGTTGACCGTGTACGGCCGGGTCGGATTGGTCGACGACGGCAGCACGTTCGCCTCGCCGCAGACCTTGATGATGTCCGGGGCATGGCCGCCGCCCGCGCCTTCAGTATGGTACGTGTGAATCGTGCGGCCCTTGAAGGCGGCCACCGTCGCTTCGACGAAGCCGGCTTCGTTGAGCGTATCCGTGTGAATGGCGACCTGGGTGTCGGTGTCCTCGGCAACGGACAGGCAGTTGTCGATCGCAGCGGGCGTCGAACCCCAGTCCTCATGCAGCTTCAGACCGATCGCGCCCGCGGCGATCTGCTCGGTGGCGGGATCGGGCAGGCTCACGTTGCCCTTGCCGAGAAAGCCGATGTTCATCGGATAGCCGTCGGCGGCTTGCAGCATCCGTTCGAGGTGCCACGGTCCTGGCGTGCAGGTGGTGGCGTTGGTGCCGGTCGCGGGACCTGTGCCGCCGCCGATCATCGTCGTCACGCCGCTCGTGAGGGCTTCGTCGATCTGCTGCGGGCTGATGAAGTGGATGTGCGTATCGATGCCACCTGCCGTCACGATCAACCCTTCGCCGGCGATTACTTCGGTAGCCGCACCAATTGCAATCGTCACGCCCGGCTGAATGTCCGGATTGCCTGCTTTGCCAATCGCGGCAATGCGGCCGTTCTTGATGCCGATGTCGGCCTTGACGATGCCCCAGTGATCGAGGATCACCGCGTTGGTGACGACGGTATCGACGACGTCGGCGTGCACGCGCTGCGACTGGCCCATGCCGTCGCGAATCACCTTGCCGCCGCCGAATTTCACTTCTTCGCCGTAGGTCGTGTAGTCACGTTCGATTTCGATCAGCAATTCTGTGTCGGCGAGTCGCACGCGATCGCCGGTCGTGGGGCCGAACATTTCCGCGTATGCGCGGCGGCCAATGCGTAAGGTCATGATGGGAAATCCGGAAAGTGGCAGGACGGGTGTTCGCAATCTGGATGACGGGGCTCATGCCATGAGTCAGAGCGGTCCCATGACCTTGCCGTTAAAGCCGTAGACGACGCGGTTGCCCGCCAGTTCGACCAGCTCGACCGTGCGTTCCTGGCCGGGCTCGAAACGCACGGCCGTGCCCGCCGCAATGTTCAGACGGAAGCCGCGCGCCGCCTCGCGATCGAATGACAGCGCCGGATTCACTTCATAAAAGTGGTAGTGCGAACCAATTTGCACCGGACGGTCGCCGGTGTTCGACACGGTGACCGTGACCGTCGGGCGGCCCGCGTTGAGTTCGTGCTCGCCGTCGTCGGTGAGAATTTCGCCGGGAATCATCAGGGGCTCCGGGGCGGGGTCAAGGAATCGGATGGTGGACGGTCACGAGCTTCGTGCCGTCGGGGAAGGTGGCTTCCACCTGAATGTCCGGAATCATCTCCGGCACGCCTTCCATCACGTCGTCGCGTGTGAGCAGCGTGGTGCCGTAGTGCATCACTTCGGCGACTGTCTTGCCGTCGCGCGCGGCTTCCATCAGCGCCGCCGAAATGAACGCGATCGCCTCCGGGTAGTTGAGTTTCAGGCCACGCGCGCGGCGGCGTTCGGCCAGCAGCGCGGCGGTGAAGATCAGCAGCTTGTCCTTCTCGCGGGGTGTCAGCTTCATCGGGTGTAGGGTTGGTTGCGCCCGTCCCAGCTGGGACAGGCGTCGGACGACATCGGGGTGCGCGTCATCGAGCCCGCTCAAAAAAACACGCGCGGGCATGCGACAAGCCGCGACAAGCTTAACGCCAGATCAGCTTACAAGGATATATAGAAAAACTGGCGAATTGTTTACATCGTGACAGGCAACGGCGCGCCGAACCACTTCTTCGACATCGTGTTGAGCGTGCCGTCTGCCTTGGCTTGGGCGATAGCGGCGTTGACCTTCTCCATCAGCCGGCTTTCATTCTTGTTCATGCCGACGAAACATGGTGAATCCTTTATAACGAACTTAGGTTCCGGGCGGCGCGGCGGATTCTTCGCATTGATGGCGGCGGCGACGATGTTGCCGGCGGCGATCAGCTGCACCTGGCCGGACAGGAAGGCGGCGATGGTGGCGTTGTTGTCTTCGAAACGCTTGATCGTGGCGTTCGGCGCCATCTGCGTGAGGGCGATTTCTTCGAGCGCGCCGCGCGTCGCGCCGACGGTCTTGCCGGTGAGGTCGGCCGGGCCGCTCACCTTGATGTCGGCGGGGCCGAATACGCCCTGATAGTAGGGGGCGTAGGCCGTCGAGAAGTCGATCACCTTCTCGCGGTCGGGCGTCTTGCCGAGCGACGAGATCACCAGATCGACCTTGTTGGTCTGCAGGTAGGGGATGCGGTTCGCGCTGTTGACGGGCACGAGTTGCAGCTTGACGTTCATCGACTTGGCGAGCAGCGCGGCGGTGTCGATGTCATAGCCTTGCGGCTGCATGTCCGGGCCGACTGAGCCGAACGGTGGATAGTCCTCGGGGACGGCGACTTTTAGCACGCCGGCTTTGGTGATGGTATCGAGGGCGTCCGCGTGGGCCGCAGGGGTGGCCAGTGCGAGGACTGGCGAGAGCAGCAGGGCGGCGAGCCACGCGCGGCGCGCAGGGCGAAGGGACGGTTGGGTCATGTTTTGTTAGCGGTGGTGGGCAGAGCGGGTGTGGTTGCCGTCTGGTGCGGCAGCGTTGTGGCGTTTTTTGCAGCAAGGTGTGTGCCAAGGCGGTGCAGTCGGCCGGAGCCGGGAGTTTGGTGGTGACTTGCACCCTGGTGGGGCGGAGCTGCGCGCTGGTATGGTGCTCAAGGTGAGGGAGTTGCCTGCGACGCCTCGGATTTGGCTGTTGTTCGTTGTTCGTTGGCGGCGCCGTGATTTCTTGTCGGCGTTGTCAGGTTTGTCTTTGGTGGTTCGCCCTACGGGGTAGGCCTTTCCGTGCTTTGTTGTCGGTCGATTAGGTTCGCCCCTGTGCGGAGCAGCACCTTTTCTTTGCCGTCCGTCCGCCAAGAGAAGTAAGCAAAAGAAAGCGGGCTCACACCGCCAGCTCGTAGGTGTCCACCTCTCTGCCGAAACCGGAATGGTCCGGGACGAGATGGTCTGTCACACCAGCCTCGTTCGTGACAAAGGGTTTATTCATCCCGCGAGCGCACTTCGTGCGCCCCGGTGCAGCCGGCATGGCGTGCGTGAATCCGTTTCTCAGGTCGTCCAGATCCGCAACGGCACAGCCTCGACTCCGTGCACGATCGGCCGCAATTGCAACCAGCTCTGGGTCAGTGAGCGTTGCAAGGATTCCATCGAACGGGCGACGGCACGAACCAGCACCACACCCGCCGTGACGCACGATGCGGCTGCGCGCAAGGTGTCATTGAACGGGAGTTGGGCGGTGAGCGTTTCGGCGAGCGCGTCGTCGCAGGCGGGTCCCACCGCCCATAACGTGCCGTAGGCGGGGAATCCAGCGAGACCTTGGGGCGCGTCGCGCAGCGGATCGGCGGCGGCGAGGTTGGCGCGTTCGAGCCACAGTAATTGCCCATCCGGACCGACGATCCGCGAGACTGCGCGCAGCGTGCCCGCGGACCAGCGCTCGCCGGCTGCCTGGCGGCCCAGTTGCGTGGCATCCCAGCCGAGTGCGGTAGCCCCTTCGGCCATCGACAGCGTGAAGTCGAGCGTGGCGTTGGCGTGATCGAAGACGATGTTGTTCTGCGGCAGCCAGTCAAGCCTGGCGTGGGCGCCAACGCGCACGTCGATCTGCTGCCGCGCGGCGCGATCGTTTGACTTGTACCACTTGGTGGCGCCGGGCGTGGTCAGCACCGCATGCGTACCGGCTTCGAGCGACACGTCAATATGGAGCTGGTCGCCACCGGCGATGCCGCCAGGCGGATGCACGATCACCGCGTGGCAGATGGCGTGGCCCTCGGGATAGAGAGGGCGCTGAACGCGCAGCGGGCCGTCGTGCAGACGATGCGCGAGCGTCGTGCGTTCCCCGTGCTTCGAGAAGCCGAGTTCGAGCCGGGCGCGCCATTGCGCATGCGCGGCGGAGTGGGCCGTGGCGAGCGCGGCATGGTTTTCATGAAGCGACATGCAGGTAGGCGTAGTAGAACGGTACGTGACGGCTGTCTAAAGGGCGCTCGGGTGCCACAGATCGTGGATGACCTTGACCTGGCGTACGGCGACGGGCACGCCCGCGGAATGCGGCGAGGATAGCATGTGCGCCTTGCTGGACGCGGGCGATGTTCGAGTCGCGCGGCGCGGATGCGTGAACGCCGCTGCTGTTACACCGCGATCAGGGAGCGTACCCCGTCGGCGTCCATATTGGCGCCTTCGCCGCCAGCGACGACTTCGCCGCGGCTCATGACCCAGTAGCGATCGGCGATGGCTTTGGCGAAATCGTAGTACTGCTCGACGAGGAGCACGGTGAGGCCCATTTCTTCGACAAGTTGACGCAGTGTGCGGCCGATGTCCTGGATGATGGAGGGCTGGATGCCTTCGGTGGGTTCATCGAGGATGAGCAGTTGGGGCTCGCTCATGAGGGCGCGTCCGATGGCGAGTTGTTGCTGTTGCCCGCCCGACAGGTCGCCGCCGCGACGGCTCCGCATATCCTTTAGGACCGGGAAGAGTTCGTAGATGCGATCGGGGATTTTGGATGGGGCTTTTTTGCTGGCAGCGCCGACCATCAGGTTTTCTTCTACCGTCAGGCGCGGGAAGATATCCCGGCCTTGCGGGACGTAGGCCAGGCCGTTTGCTACGCGGGCATAAGTCGGGAGTTTTGTTAGCGGCGTGCCACGCCAGGAGATTGCGCCGCTTTTTGTTGGGACTACGCCCATCAGGCAACGGAGCAGCGTGGTTTTGCCTACGCCATTGCGGCCCAATAGCACGGTTAGTTTGCCGTCCGGCACTGTCAATTTGACGTCCCGGAGGATGTGGCTGCCGCCGTAGTACTGGTTCAGTTGATCTACTTCTAGCATTGCTGTTGTCCTCTTGCTTTTTGTACTTTCGTACTCGTTTTTGTCTGCGGTGTTGGCCAACGCTCTAGGAAAGCCAACCAAAACCAGGCCAGCCGCAGGCAAAAACAACCTCACCTCCCGAGATATGACTCAATAACAGTCTCATCCTGCTTGACCTCATCAAGCGTGCCATGGGCGAGAACTCTACCTTCAGCCATAACGGTGACCTTCCCGGCGTCACCAGAAAGCGCAGCAACAAACTCCATATCATGCTCAACAACCATCATGGAACAGGTGCCACGCAGGTGATTTAGAAGCTCAGCCAGCTGCATGGTCTCATCATCAGTCATCCCGGCAGCAGGCTCATCGAGTAGAAGAAGCGCGGGCTGCTGCATAAGCAACATGCCGATTTCGAGCCGCTGCTTCTGCCCATGCGACAACTCCCCAGCCAGTCTCCGCGCTTCACTTTCTAGCCGAATCAAAGCCAGAGTCTCTTCAATCCGCGCTTGCGCCTCCCCATCAAGCCGCGCCCGCAACGAAGCCCACCACCCCTTGTCAGCCTTCATCGCCAGTTCGAGATTCTCCCAAACCGGATGTTGCTCAAATACCGTCGGTTTCTGGAACTTGCGCCCGATCCCAGCACGCGCAATCGAAGGCTCGTTCATCCGCGTGAGATCGATCGTCTGCCCGAGAAACACCTTGCCGGAATCCGGCTCAGTCTTCCCCGTAATCACGTCCATCATGGTCGTCTTGCCGGCGCCGTTCGGCCCGATGACGCATCGCAATTCGCCCACGTCAATCGACAACGTCAACTTATTCAACGCCCGAAACCCATCGAAGCTAACCGTCACATCCTCGAGATACAGAATCGTCCCGTGCGATACATCAATCTCGCCCGGTGTCACCACACGCCCGAAATCCGCTACGCCGCTCAGGGAGCGTTCAGCAGGGTCTTCCGGTAAAGCCAGGTCAGGCACCATCGGTTTCTCGTTCATGAGCGGTTCCTCTTGCGCCATACCATCTCGATCAGGCCCATGATGCCGCGTGGCAGCAGTAACGGCACCAGCACGAAGATCAAGCCAAGAAAGAACAGCCAGTATTCAGGGAAATTCGCCGTGAAAAAGCTCTTCGCACCATTCACCGCAAACGCGCCGATGATCGGTCCAATCAGCGTGCCACGTCCGCCCACCGCCACCCAGATCGCCATTTCGATCGAGTTGCCCGGTGACATCTCGCCCGGATTGATAATGCCCACCTGCGGCACATACAGCGCCCCAGCAATCCCGCACAAAATCGCCGACACCGTCCAGATAAACAGCTTGTAGCCAAGCGGGCTGTAGCCAAGGAACATCAGCCGCGTTTCGCCATCGCGTACCGCCGTGACGACCCGTCCGAGCTTCGAGGTCACGATTGCCCGCGCACCGAGAAACGCAAGCACCAGCACCGCAAACGTAATCAGAAAAAGCGCCGTGCGCGTGCCCGGATGCGTGATCGGAAAGCCGCCAATCCGCTTGAAGTCCGTGAAGCCGTTGTTGCCGCCAAAGCCGGTTTCATTGCGGTAAAACAGCAGCATCGCGGCGAACGTCATGGCCTGCGTGATGATCGACAGGTACACGCCCTTCACTCGCGAGCGGAACGTGAAGAAGCCGAACACCCACGCGATCACGGCCGGCACCGCTATTACCAGCAGCAACGCGTACCAGAGATGCTGCGTGCCCTCCCAGTACCACGGCAGCGCGTGCCAGTTGAGGAACACCATGAAGTCCGGCAGATCGCTCTGATAGACGCCGTTGTGACCGATTGAGCGCATCAGGTACATGCCGATCGCGTAGCCACCCAGCGCAAAAAACAGCGCATGTCCCAAGCTTAGGATGCCGCAATAACCCCATACGAGGTCCAGTGCGAGCGCGCCAATCGCGTAGCACATGAATTTGCCGGTGAGCGTCATCATGTACGCGGACAGGTGGAACGCGCTCGTTTCCGGCAGCACCAGCGCCGAGAACGGCACGCCCAGGCCAATTGCGATGATCAACGCAATCAGCGCGATCCACGCGGGCCGCGACAGCAACGCCGGGCGCGGCGGCAAGCCCAGCGCGAAGCCGGACTGCGCGGCGCGCTCGGCGCCATGCGGCGCGCCGGAGCCGGGCGATGTGACGGAAGCAGGGGAGGTTGCCGATGTCATCTCATGCCTCCGCGCTGCGGCCCTTCAGGGCAAACATACCCTGCGGCCGCTTCTGGATGAACAGCACGATCAGGACGAGCACCGCGATCTTCGCGAGCACAGCACCCCAGAACGGTTCGATGGCCTTGCTGATCAACCCGAGCCCGAAGCCGCCAATGACC
>Ga0302234_10000615_pt1 | contig 27432 bp, 17 predicted proteins | sample II_Palsa_N3_2_FD_193576 | JGI IMG/M metagenome (GOLD analysis project Ga0302234, IMG submission 193576) | Peat permafrost microbial communities from Stordalen Mire near Abisko, Sweden - II_Palsa_N3_2 | ecosystem: Environmental > Terrestrial > Soil > Palsa > Peat permafrost | place: Sweden... | reverse complement strand
GAATGGCACTTACTTAAGCCCGTGGCGCGTGCCCATATTTTCGGACGCGCTCGCGTGCGGTGTGACGAGGCTCTTTGAGCCATGGGTAAGACTTCGGTCTTCGTTTCCGCATTCGTGGTTCGATGCGCCCGGGGCGGTTCCCAACACGAGACTGCGCGATCAGGTTGAACAGGAGACTCTGGTGGTGAGTTGCTGCCAGACCTCGGGCCAGCCATTCAGTCCATAACTGCACGGTGTGTTTGAAACTCAGTGTTCTCGGATCGGTGGCATGGTGGCTCGCGGCCTGAGCCATCAGCAACCGAATCACGTTATAGGCCAGCAGATGGACCCAGATCTCCTTCTCGTTCATGTCGGCAGTCTGGCAACGCAGTACGTCCATACCCATCGTCGTCTTGATGTTACGTAGATCCAGTTCCACGTTCCAACGCCTGGCGTACAACTGCGAGAGGTCCTGTTTGCTGGTCTTGCGTGCATCAAGCATCGTGGTGACCAGTACCCGGTGATGCAGCCTGGACTCGCGCACCATCAGTTCATCGGGGAAGGCCTGGTACTGCTCACGCGTCATCCAGTCGGGACGCTGCCGGGGTTTGGGCCACGTCACAATGTGATCGCGCATGCCCAGCGACTTGCCTCGACGAAAGTCGGTGCGGCGCGCCCCATGCTGTTCCATCACGACATCTACTCCGGCGGCGATCATTGAGGCCATCAGAAAGTAGTGGCAGTACAAGGCATCGGCGACGATCACATCACCTTTGCGAAACGTGTCTTGCAGCATGCGAAACGCCGTCAGCTCCCCGCTGCCTTTGCCCGCGTACGTTCCGATAGCCGCCTCCAGCACTGCGCCGCTTGCCAGACAGATCACCGCAACCAGATAGGCTAACGGAAATCCCACTCCTTCGGCCTGAGAACTGGACTGCGGGAAGCGGGCCTGGTTCGACGGCGTATCGGGCATCGAGATCCCCGTACCGTCAACCAGCTTGACCGGGCGCCCGCGCCACTTCCAGGCCGCTCTGGCCTGCTCGTGCAGTTGACGTCCTGTCTCGCGCGTCAACTCCCGCGCCATCGTCAGCGGCAGTCTCTGGCGAGCGCGGCAGTAGCCTCCCGTACGCACACTCATGGGTCGCAGCCCGTCGGCAGCTCGCTGCGCGGCCCACCCGTTGACCGCCTTCTGACAGGAGGCGTCCTCTTCCAGCGCCTGGCGCATGAACATCGACAGTGTCACCGTCGGCGGATACAGCCGTTCCCGATGTTCTGGCAAATGCGCTTCCGTTATGTCCAACAGCCCTGGGCTCGTCAGTATGTTGAAGTAGTCAACCGCCTGGGCCCTGCGTGCCCGGCTTTGAACGCCGCCTCGTGTTTGCCTCTGATGACTTCGTGCATTACGATCCATGGGGGCTGGTCCTTGGAATGAGACGGGTGTTTGCCTGGTAACAACCATCCTATCAATCCCTGGATCAGCCCCCTCCGTTTCTCTTCAAGTACTTACCCGCGTCTTCTCCTCCATGCTGGCTTAAGTAAGTGCCATTCGATCTAGCCAGGGTTTTACACTTGTGCGGCTTTGCTTTCGTGACTTTCGTGCGTTTCGTGCGAATCGCGCTTGCGCGAAACATACCGCGTCAGCACCGCGTCGGTGCGAAACAGTTCGAACGCAATGTCCGATAGCACGCCCGCCTCGCGCCATCGCAGGTAATACCGGTGCGACGTCTGGTAGGGCGGATAGTTGGCCGGCATGGCGTTCCACGCCTTGCCAGTGCGCAATACCCACAGGACGCTGTTGACCACACCGCGCAGATTGACACAGGGACGTCCCCGGCGAACGACGCCCTGATTCAGTTCGGGCAGCAGCGGAACAATGCGTTCCCACTGCGCGTCGCTCAAGTCCTCAACAGGAAGCACAAAGGGCGCCGGCGAATGCGATTGGGTCGATTCGAGAGTATTCATGCAAGTGAGGAACACGTACAACGCTACTGAAGTTCGCCATGGAGGTGTGGGCCTACGCCCACCTGCCAAGGCCTTGCATTTAGCTTAACTTAAGCGCTACCCAAAGAAAGTCAAATCTTGTTAGATCTGCAGAATGGACCCGCGTGCCCCACATTCACGCTATTCGCGAGTCTCGACGAATTCATCGCCAATCTGTTCGAGCCGGTATCCATAACCGTAGATCGGCGTGAGACGGTAGCCGTTTTCCGGGCGCAGACCGAGCTTCGAGCGCAGCATGGAAACATGGGTATCCATGGTGCGCGTCGGAATGTCGACGGTCTGCTTCCAGACCATGTCCACAATATGCGCCCGCGACAATGGACGGTTCAGGTGCTGGAACAGCAAGAGTGCCAGTTCGAATTCCTTCTGCGTGAGACTCACTAATTGTTGCCTCACGTGGACCTGTTTAGCGTTCAGATCGAATTCGAAATCGCCAAACGTTGCTTTGACTGCCGCTGTGTTGAGCTGATAAGTACGCCGCAGCAATGAACCGACACGCGCAAGCAGCACGTTCGCGGTGACCGGCTTGACGACGTAGTCATCCGCGCCCGCGTTCAACATCGAGACGATGTCGCTGTCCCGGCCGCGCGACGTCATGAAGATCACCGGCACGCGCTCGGAAAGCGTTGAGCGAACCCATCGCAGGACTTCTTCGCCGGAGAGGTCCGGCACAAGCCAGTCGAGAATCAGGAGATCGAAGGTTTGGCGGTGCAGTTGCTGAACCAGTGCACGACCTTCGGAGAACGTATGGCAAACATGGCCGGCCGCTGACATCGTTTCATGTACGAAAGCGGTTTGAGCGGGATCGTCATCGAGTACCGCGATTCTCATACTCGCCTCTTGTGGGGACAGGGCATCGTACGAGGAGTGGAACTCTCTGCTGACAGCCCTGGGTCGTGTGTTGCGCGAGGTTGGCCGCAGCGACCAAGGCGGTCGGCTTGCCAGGCCACGCAACAGCGGAGCAAAATTATTGTAGCCTGTTGAAGCGGGGACGGTTGCGCAGCGCGCGCCCTGATTGAAAACGCCTCACCCCGCCTCACCCCCAAACCCCGCCATCAACCCACTCGCCCGCTGCACCTTCGCGCACACCGCCTGATCGAGCACGGGCTTGCCTTCCGGAACCGCGAGCGTCAGGAACGCCCGCGCCCGGGTGATCCCGGTGTACACCAATTCACGCGTCAAAATCGGGCTGAACGTATCGGGGAGCACCAGCGCCGCGTGCATGAACTCCGAGCCTTGCGATTTGTGCACGGTCAGCGCGAGCACCGTTTCCACTGCCTGCAAACGGCTCGGCAGGACCCACTTGATGCCGCCCGCACCGTCGCCCGCAGGAAACGCCACTCTTAGCACCGGGCTCTCCGGTGTCGTGCCCGGGAGCTCGAGCGTGATGCCGATGTCGCCGTTCATCAGCCCAAGCTCATAATCGTTGCGGGTCACGAGCACGGGCCGGCCCGGATACCATTCGCCGCGTGCGGCAATCAAGCCTTCTTCCTGCAACAGACGCCCGACACGCTTGTTGAGCCCTTCGACGCCCCACGGGCCGCGGCGCAGCGCGCATAGAAGCTGGAACTCGCCGTGCGCCTTCAGCACCTCGCCAGCCCATGCGTCGAAGGCCTCGGGCCCGGCGTCACGCTCGGGCTGCCCATTGCGCATAGTCTCGAGGTAATGCCGGTAGCCGTGTCGCGGACGGCCCGGCTCACCATTGGCACCGAACAGTTGCGGGGACGTCGACGCCCCACCGTATCCATCGATCACCAAGGCTCTGAACGACGCATCGTCATGCGCGGAACAGACCAGCAGGGCGAGATCCGCATGTCCGTGGGTCCAGATGCGCGTCACGCCCGCGGCGTCGCCCGCATTGACGAGCGCAGCGAGTTGGCCGATACCGCTCTCCGCCGAAAACCGGTGGCTTTGCCGCAGCATCGCCACCGACTGATCGAGCGCCGTGCCCGCCTCGTCGAGCATGGTTGCATCGATACGCTCACCAGTCGCCGCCAGTAGCCAGTCGCGCGTGGCAGGCGTGTAATGCCCCTCGCCCGCGCGCTGACATAGTTCGCCCAGCACGGCCCCGGCTTCGACCGACGCCAACTGATCCTTGTCGCCCAGCAGAATCAGCCGCGCGGCCGCCGGCAGCGCGTCAAGCACAGCGGCCATCATTTCCAGATCGACCATCGAGGCTTCATCGATCACCAGCACGTCCACCGGCAACGGATTGCCCGCATCGTGACGGAACCGGCGGCTGTCCGGACGTGTACCCAGCACGCGATGCAGCGTTGCCACAACAGTTGGAATCGCCTCACGCACGGCAGCGCCGTTCGGCAGAGCATCGACGGGCAGTTGCGCCACCGCCCCTGCGATCGACTCGTTCAGTCGTGCTGCGGCCTTGCCGGTCGGCGCCGCGAGACGGATCCGCAAGGGCCGCGCGGGGCGCAGCGGATTCGCTGCTGCGCCGCCAAGTGCCAAGGTCTGCAGCAACGCCAGCAGCCTGACCACCGTGGTCGTCTTGCCGGTACCCGGGCCGCCCGTAATGATGCTGAAGGCACTGCGCGCAGCAAGCGCGCAGGCGAGCTTTTGCCAGTCGGCACCGGTTGCATTCGCGGCACGCGGCGGAAACAAGGCATCGAGTGCGGTGCGCGCGGAATCGGCCTGCAGTGACGCTTCCATCTGCGCGGATGCAGCGAGCCGCCGTTCGATGCCGGCGCGCACGTCCTGCTCGTATTGCCAATAACGGCGCAAATACAGCCGCGTGCCGACGAGCACGAGCGGCGTATTGCCCGTCTGCGTATCCACCAGCGCCGGCTGATCGAGCGCCGCCAGCCAGCGCGCAAGCGTGACGCCAGTCAGCACCTCGGCGGGCGATTGCGGCGGTTCAGCCGCCACTAACGCTTGCGGTCCATCGGGCGGCAACGAAAGCGCGAAGGCAGGGTCGTCGAGTGTCGCTTGCAAGTCGAGGCATACATGGCCGCGTCCCAACTGATGACTCGCGAGCGCGGCAGCCAGCACTAGCAGCGGCGGTGTCTGCGGTTCCTCGGTCCAAAGGAAACGCGCGAAGCCGGCGTCGAGCGAACGCAGCCAGCCACGCTCGACCCACTGGTCCAGCACGCCGAGCATGCGCGGGGTGTCGCCCTTGGCGTCGATGACGGCGAGGGTGTCGGTGGAGCGGGTCGTCATTCAGCTTCCTTCAACGCATACTCCGCGGCATCTTCGCCGTCTGAGCGATGCGCAAACAGCGCATCCAGTTCTTCGATCAACTCACGCGGCGGCCGCTCGATCTGCAAGCCCTGGCCGGGCGCGCGGCCGCCGCGCAGAAACAGATAAACCGCGCCGCCCACATGGCGGTCGTAGTCGTAATCGGGAAGACGCACTTTCAACAGCCGGTGCAGCGCGAACAGATACAGCACGTACTGCAATTCGTAGCGCGAATGAAGGATCTGCGCACGCATCTTCGCTGGCGTGTACGCCGCATCGTCAGGACCGAGCCAGTTCGACTTGTAATCCGCCACGTAATAGCGGCCATCGTGCTCGAACACCAGATCGATAAAGCCCTTGAGCATGCCGTTCAGCCGGGCAGGCTCGAGCGCGGGCCGCGGCGCACCATCGAGCGTCAAATCGCACACGAGTTGGTCGAGCACCTGAATGTCGACCGTATGCGCGGCCAGCCAGAACTCCATTTCCGCCATATATGAAGTCAGGTCTGCCAGCACGACGGGCGGCACCGCCTCACCTTCGACTGGAGGCAGCGCGAGCGGCGTGCGCAGCAAGTAAAGCAGCCAGTCCGTCAGCGGTTCGATCCAGCGTGCCCAGCCACGCAGATTGCAGCGGCGCGCGACCGTATCGCGCACGAGTTGCTCATTGGCAGCGAGTTTCTTGAAGCCCTCGTTGGCGGCCCATTCCATGAGGTCGTGCAGGAAACTGCCGGCATCCGCGCCGCGCTGAAAGCCGTGCAAGTTCTGATCCGTCGGCAAAGCGAGCGCCGTCGTGGCTGAGCTAGTCGCCTGCGTCGACGGTGTGGCCTCATCGTCGTCGAGTGCTTCGGCCTCCAGCAATTCGTGAAACACGTCCTCGCTGCGGGTCTCCGGCGCGACCCGCGACTCGTCCGTCTCCACATCGACTACCGACGCGGGAACGGCATGAGCCAGCGTGCCGCCAATCACGCCATTGTCCTTGCGCAGGCTCGAATAGCTGGCGATCCACCAATGTTCGCGCACGCGCCGCAGCAACCGGCGAGCCTCCCCGCGAACCTGTTGCGCACCAAGCGGCACGAACGGCTCATCGCTCGCGGGCGGCGCCTCAGTGACGCTGATCTCGACGCAAACGCCTCGCAGTTTCATCAGCAAGTCGCCAAGCTCTGCGGCGGCAATCGGCCTGCCACCGCTGAGCAGATAGCCGAACGCGCTCAACTCGACGCTCTGGATCGGCGCAATCCCCACCCACGTCGCGTATTGCGCCCGCGTCAGTGCCACATACAGTTTGCGCAGATCTTCGCCGAGCCGCTCGCGATCCGCTCGCGGCAGCACGTCGGCGTCGCCCAAGGTGATATGCAGTTGGCCCTGCTCGTCATGCCATTTGAGCGGCATGTCGTCGGCCTTGGCGGGCCGGTAGGTGCACGCAAACGGCAGAAACACCAGCGGATACTCCAGCCCCTTCGACTTGTGAACCGTCACGACCTGCACGAGCCCCGCGTCGCTTTCGAGCCTGAGTTGCCGTGCATCGCCGCCCGCACCAGCGCCTTCGTCCTGACGCTGCTCGTCGAGATAGCGAATCAGCGCGTGCTCGCCGTCGAGTTGCGAACTCGCCTGCTGCAGCAACTCGGCCAGATGCAACAGGTTAGTCAGCACGCGCTCGCCGTTGACCGCAGCGCCGGCGGTCTGACCGAGCAAACGCTGCGGTACATGGAAGTCGTTGAGCAGGCGGCGCAGCATCGGCAGCACGCCTTTCTTGTGCCAGCAATCGCGGTAGTCGCGGAACTGCAGGACACACGCTTCCCACTTGAGCTCATCGCGGTTGAATGTGTCGAGGGCGGCCCAGTCGAGTCCGAGCGTCACCGTCGCCAAGGCGGTCCGCACCAGACGCCCATCGTCCGGATCCGCGCATGCCGCGAGCCAGTGTCGCAGTTCCGCCGCCTCATTCGTCTGGAACACCGAATCCCGATCGGACAGATAGACGCTGCGCACACCGCGTTCGGCCAGCGCCGCGCGGATCGCGCGCGCTTCTGTGCCGTTGTTGACCAGCACTGCCATGTCGGCGGGCTGCAACGGTGCCGTCATTCCGTGCACGCCGCTAAAGCCCGCCGTGCCCGCCTGACCCTGGTTGAGGAGTCGCACCATCTCAGTCGCGCAGCTGGCAGCCATGCTGCGTAGGTACGCTTCCTTGCTGAGAGGCTTGCCGTCTTCCGTGGCCGGCAGCCACCACGCGCTCAGCGCGGGCACATCGTCGCCGTTGACTTGCAGCCGGTCTTTGCGGCCATGTGCCTCGGCCTCAATGAACGGCAGTGGGTTGTCGCCATCTTCGGTGCCGCGAAACAGGAATGCGCCCTCGCCATCCTGCCGCTCCTCGGCTGCGTCGAAGCAACGATTGATCGCCGCCACCATCTCACGCGTCGAGCGGAAATTCTTCTTCAGCGTAAACAACCGCCCGGCACAGGCACGCCGCGCTTCCAGATACGTATAGATATCCGCGCCACGGAAAGCGTAGATCGCCTGCTTAGGATCCCCGATCAAAATGATTGCGGTGTCTGGGTCGTTGTCCGCGATGTGATAAACGGCATCGAAAATCCGGTACTGCACCGGGTCCGTGTCCTGGAACTCGTCAATCAACGCAACCGGGTATTGCTGACGGATGATCTCAGCCAGATGCACACCGTTCGGCTTGTGCAACGCATCGTTGAGGCGCGTGAGTAGATCGTCGAACCCCATCTGCGAGCGAAGCGCCTCCTCCTCCGCGAAACGCTGCGCGACCCAACGTGCCGAGTGACACAGCAGCGCGTGCTTCGCCGTGGGCCGTGCGTCCAGCGCATCGCACAGCGTCTCCATCGCAACGAACGCGGGGTGCGCGGGCGGCTCGCCTATGAGCCAGATTTCGGCGAGACCCGCCGGCGTAAAGCGCGTCCATACCGCTGCGGTGGCGTCGAAATCGGGGCGCAGCATCTCGGCGTCATTGGCCCAATCGCGCAGCTTGTCGATCCACTTCTTGCAGTTCGGCGCGTTCAGGCTGGTGGCCTTGAATTGCTTCTTCGCGCGCGCTTCGTCGAATAGCGCCTGAATCTCATCAGCCCATGCCGGCCAGTTTGCCTTCAGACGGTCGAGATGTTCGCGCTGCTTTTCGCGTGCCTGCTGTAGCGCTTCGACCGGCGCGGGCGCCTCCGGAAGCAGATCGGCATGGCCGAGCAGCCCGCGAATCTCTGCCTGCAAGGCGGTCGGGCTCGCGAACCATTGCCGGACGTCCGCCGCGGACTGCGCGTCGAGCGTCGCAAGGAAGGTACGCCAGTAATCGCGCACGACTTCTGCGCGCAACTCGCTCTGGTCGGTTTCGAGCGTCTGCGAAAACAGGCTGTCGCTATCGAACGCGTGCTCGCTCAGCATGCGGTTGCACCAGCCGTGGATCGTGGAGACCGCGGCCTCGTCCATCCATTCCGCAGCGAGTTGCAGGCGACGGGCGCAGGCGGCCCACTGCTCTTCCGGATACGCGTCGCGCAGGTCGTGCAGCAGGTCTTCGCCCAAGGCGCGTGGTTCGACTTCGCCCGGATCGGCACGGAAATACTCAGCCGCTTCGATCAAACGCGCACGGATGCGCTCGCGTAGTTCCTTGGTGGCTGCATCCGTGAACGTGACGACGAGGATTTCCGGCGGCGTCAACGGTCGCGCCTCGCTGTCCGGCCCGCGATGGCCGAGCACGAGCCGCACGTACAGCATCGCGATCGTGAAGGTCTTGCCGGTACCCGCGCTGGCTTCGATGAGGCTGCTGCCCTGGAGTGGAAACTCGAGCGGACGCAGCACCTCGGCAGGTCCGGCGAGCGGCGGTGTCAGGGTGGCGTTCATTGAGCGTCTCCCGCGTTAGTCGTCGTGCTCTTCGATTTCGATGACGAAGCCGGAATCGCGCGATGCAGCGGTAGCAGCAGCGCAACGGCAAGCCGTTCGAATTCGCCCGTCGCGGCAAGCGCGCTGAAATCCGGGTACGCACGGTACAGATAGGCGTTAGTCTCGCGCTCGCCCTGCTGGCGGCCCGCACCGTCGTAGGTGACACGGGCGGCGTCGCGCGCTTCGGCGAGCGCCGCGGCGATTTCTGCGCTTTCACCCGCTTCACCGGCGAAGTCCTGGGCGTGCACGAAATCGAGCGCGCCAGGCCGTTTTCTGAGCCACGCAAATGCCGTTTTGACGGCTAGCGGCAACGGCCGGCGAGTGCCTTCGTCCCATGCACGCAGCAAGGTCAGCAGATGTGCACGCGCCTCCTCTGTCGCGAGCGGCGCGAATTCGACGCTCCCTACCTTGCTGACGATCACCGTCGTGACCGCGCCGGCAGCAAGTTGTGCGGCGAGATGCGCGACCCAGTAGGCAATGAGCCGGTCGCCGCGATACTTGCGGTCTTTGATCAGGGTGCCGGGGTCGAGAAAAACCCGGCCGCGCGAGTCATTGGGACCGGCGCGCAACTCACCGATCCAGTCTTCGATGCTCAGCGCTTCCACGCCCGCTCCACCTTCAACGCGCAGTTCGAATTGCTCGTCGAGGCGCTCCGGCCAGCGTTGCAACTCGGCGCGGAAACGCTCGAACAGATCGGCCATCGGCTCCATCAAGTCGTCGGCGATTACCTCGCCGAAACCACCTGCCGCCAGATCGCCGCTACGATGCATGCGTTCGAGGCGGTCGAGCGCGGCTGGCAGCAGATCCTCGTCGCCGCGCTCGAGCGCGGCAGCCTGGGCGCGAATCAGTTCGTTTTGCAATTGCCACGCTTCGAGCTGATCCACTTCGAACGGTTCGTGATTCTCGCTGGAGGCGTCCTCGGTTTCGAAGGCAACACGCAGGCGTTGGCGGAAGAAGCTTTTGACCGGATCCTTCAGGAAGTCCGCCAGCTCACGCACCGACAGCGGTTCGTCACGCTCGAGCGGCTGCAGCGGGGCGTCGTTACGGCTTTCCAACATGTCGACGCTCGCGCCGGACTGCTGTTGCAACGCCCTCTCGTTCCATTCACGCGCATACGTGAACAGCTTCGACGCACCCGGACGCGCCGGAAAATAATCGGCGCTAAACGGTTGCAGCCGATGATCAACCGTCAATGCATGCAACAGCGCATCCGGCTCGTCGTCCGTGACGCCTTCGAGACGCCAGCCCGCTTTCAGATGGTCGCGCAACTGACCGACCAGCACAGACGGCGGCCGCGGCGTGTTGTCGTTGACGCTGCGCCCTACCCACGACACATGCAGGTGCTCGCGTGCCGACAGCAGCGCCTCCAGGAACAGATAGCGGTCGTCCTCGCGACGCGAGCGGTCGCCAGGACGGTAGTCGCGCCGCATCAGGTCGAAATCGAGCGGCATACGGTTGCGCGGATAGTCGCCGTCGTTCATGCCAAGCAGGCTCACGATGCGAAACGGAATCGCCCGCATCGGCATCAGCGCGGCGAAGGTGACTGCGCCCGCAAAAAAGCGCTGGGTCAGGCCACCGCCTTCGAACTGCGACAACCAGTAGTCCCCGACGATCGAAAGCGGCAGATCTCCTGTCAGCGCCGCTTCGTCGCAGGCATCCCGCCACGCTTCGAGCGCGGCGTCGAGCCGTTCCAGCGTGTAGGCATCTTCGCTGTCATCAGCCGCGAAGAAGGTGGTCTTGAGTGAACGTAGACGCTCGCACCATGCTTCGACCGTGGCCGGTTGGCGTAAGGTCTGCCAGGTGTCGTCGAGCGCATCCACGAGACGCGTCAGCGGTCCAAGCAACGCCGCATCGAGGCCGCCAATTTCCGCATACGGTTCAATGTCATGCCAGGCACCGGCCTTGTCTCCGGCCGCATAGCCGAGCAGCATGCGGCGCAGGCCAAAGGCCCAGCTATTCGGTGCGCTTTCGCCGCCGGCTTGCGGCAAGCCAAGACTCGCGCGCTGTTCGGCGTGCAATCCCCAGCGAATGTTGGCACCGCTAATCCAGCTACGCAGTTTCGGCAGATCGTCCGTGCTGATGCCGAAGCGCGCGCGCAACGCGGGTACTTCGAGCAGGTCGAGCACGTCGCTGACGGTCAGGCGCGATTGCGGCAGCGCGAGCAAGGTTTCCAGCGCACCGATCAGCGGATCGAAATCGCGTTGGCCGCGATCCGCGACACTGAACGGAATATGGCGCGGATCCTCTGAATCAAGCAGACCGAACACAGCCTGGATATGCGGCGTATAGACCTCGATATCCGGCACCATCACGATCACATCGCGTGGACGCAGCGTCGGATCGGCGGCAAACGCGGCCAGCAACTGGTCGTGCAGAATCTCGACTTCGCGCTGTGGGCTATGCGCGACGTGAAATCGGATCGAGTGGTCAGCGTTCGTGTCCACCTCGGGCCAAAGCTCGCGCGTTTCGCGCACTGGCCGCAGATCGCGGATGTCGTCCTGCAGTTGCTGCAGCATCGTCAACGCGTCGTCGCTTTCGAACAGATCGATACGTTGCCCGATTCCGGTGAATTGCGCCGTGTAGCGCTCGCGCGCTTCGGCGCTGTCGTACTCGTCGAGCAGGCCGATAAAGTCGCGTCCCTGCTTGCCCCACGCCGCCAGCAGTGGCTGCGCATGCAAGTGCAACTGGGCGTCGTCCATGGTGGCCGGCGCACCGTGGCGGCGCTGCTGGCGCGAACGTTGCGCGCGCAACAGATCCTGATCGGCGACGATGTCGGCCCAGTAGTGCGCACAGGGGTTATGCACGCACATCAGCACCTGGGTCCAGCGCGAGAGCGCGGCGAGGACTTCCACCGCCTGGCGCGGCAAGCTCGAAATGCCGAAGATGATGACCCGGCGCGGCAAACCTGGCGGGCGCTCGTGCTCGGGCAACGCCGCGGCGCGCTGCATGAATGCGTCGTGTACGGCGGCGCGCCCGGCCGTCGACATGTCCACACCTTCGGGTGCGTGCGCCTCGACATCTTTCAGCAATGCACGCCACAGCGCGGCCTGCCAGCGGTATTCGTCGGGCAGCGGCATGCGTTTGTTGCGCGCGTCGATCTGCACGTCCTCACCCGCGGCCCATGCCGCGAGCCAATCCGCACGGTACACCTGATACTGGTCGAACAAGTCCGCCACGCGCTGCGCGAGCTGGAAGCGTTTGCGCTGATCGCCGTCGTGGGCCATGAAGCGCTTCAGCGGCGCGTAGCCCGGTAATTCGAGCAGCTCCGGCAGTAAACGCGTCAGGCGCCAAACCAGGCGCGTTTTGTCGAATGGCGAAATGGCTGGCACCGCGTTATCGCCGAGCACCGCGCGATAGACCTGCCACAAAAAGCTCGCCGGCAGCGACATGTCGAGCGCGGCGGAAATGCCGCAACCGCCGTCTTCCGGATCCGCGGCGAGCGCGAGCTTCAGCCATTGGGCAATGCCATTACTCTGGACGAGGATGACCTCTTTTTCGAGCGGTCCCAACGGATGCTGGCGGATCCATTGGACCATCAGGTCGCGCAAGCGCTCCGGCTGATTGCCGTGAACGAGCATCAATCCTGCGGGAATCGAACTCATGCTGCAGCCCTCAGATCGTCGATGGCGCGTTGCTTGACGCCCATGTCGTCCCACAGTTCCGGATGACAGGTGAAGAGCAGAATCTGGTGGCGGGTCGCCGCATCGAGCAAGGCACGCTTGATGGCATCGCGCCGCGTGGCGTCCGTGTGAACCGCGGCATCGTCGAGCATCAGCAAGGTAGGACGGCCCGAGGACTTCAGCAGATCGGCGTAGGCGAGGCGCGTGAGAATCCCCATCTGTTCGCGCGTGCCGAAACTGAGGGCATCGAGCGTGTCGATACGGCCTTCGCGCTGCAATGCCACCGGACTCAGGTCGTCGCCGAGTTCGAGCGCCGACTGCGGAAAAATCCGCTTGAGGTAATGGCCCAGCCGTTCGGTCAACGGCGCGCGCAGTTGGGCGACTGCTGCGTCGCGTTCCTCGACCAGCACCTTGTCGAGCAGGCTCAGCGCGCCGGCTCGCAAGGTCAACTCATTCTTGCGACGCTCCATTTGTTCAAGCGAGGCGCGCACGGCGGCGAGCCGCTCGCCGAGTCCCGATGCGCCGATTGTTTCGAGCTGGCTGCGCAGCTCGGCGATCCGCACTTGCCGTTCCTGCTGCTCGGCGCGCGCGAGATCCGCTGAGACGCGATAACGTTTTGCCTCGGCAGCCGGGTCATCGGTACGCGCGGCGCCGAGTTCCTGATTGCGCTCGTCGCGCTGCTTCGTCAAGGCAGCGACGTGTGCGCGCTGTTCGACGATTTTTGCCTGCCATTGCGCGCGACGTTCGCGGAACGCTGCATCCTGCAACTGCGCTTCTTTGCGCTGCACCTGCTCCGCGAGCGAGCCGCTCGTCGCCAGCGCATTCGAACGACGCTCGCCGGTTTGGGCCAGCATTCGTGTTGCGGAGTCGAGCACCTGCCGTGCGTCGTCGGCGGCGCGGCGTGCGTCGTCGACAGCCGGTGCGGATGAAACATCCGGCAACGCAGCAAGACGCTGGTCCGCCGTTTGCCGACGCGCCAGCGCGCTCGCTAACTCCGTTCGCAACGGCTCAATGCCCTTGGGCGCATGCACCGCGAGAATTTTTTTCTGACTCTGCAGCTGTGCTACCTGCTCCTTCCATTGCTCATGGCGCGCCTGTCCGTCACTAAGCGACGCCACGCCCAGTGCCCGCAGCAGTTCTGCTTGTTGCGCCTCAGCATCGGACAGTTCGGTACGCAGCGCCGCGAGGTCCGACACGCCGGGTACGATGCGCAGTTCGCCCACACCCGGCAGCTCGATGGTCTGCTCGTCCTCGAGCCGCAATACGCCTTCACCGGTTAGCGTTTCGCCACCCACCACGATGCCGCCGCCGCTCAGCCGATAGTCGATGCGCGTCATCGCGGCTTCCTTGCGGGCTCTCAAGACGCTCACGCGCGATTCGAGCGCTTGTAGCCGCTGCAATTGCGTGACGTCTATTTCAAGCGAGGCCGCGCTGCGCGTGGCGTCGAGCACAGCGGCCTGCGCCGCCTCTGCAGCGGCAATCGCCGTTTCGAGGCGCGCAGTCTCGTCGCGATACAGCGTGATCTGGTTGTTCAGCTCCTGCGCCATCACGGCGGCATTCGCCAGTTCGAGCGCACGGTTCGCGGCGTCGTTGATCTGCTGGCAGCGCGCGACAGCCGCGCTCGCCTGGGCGTGTTCAGCCTCGGCGGTAAGCACCGCCTCCTTTGCGCGTTCAAGTTGCTGCCGCTCGTTGGCGAGCGTCGCTTCCTGGTCCGACGCGTTTTGTTCCTGCTGCAACGAGAGCGTCAGTTCCGCTTCGTGAAGCTGCAGCGTTTGCGCCAGCCCCTGCACGCTGCGCTCGAGTTCGGCAACCGCCGCAGCGCGCGCTTGCGCCTGCAGCGCCTTTTGCTCGTGGGCTTCCCATGGCCGCTTGCGTTGCGCATCCTCGGACGCTTCCTGCTGCGTGGCAAGACGCGTGAGGTTCTCGTCGAATTGACGGCGTTGCGCTTCGAGGGTATCGCGTTCGACGGCGAGCGCAGTCAGCGCCTGCTCGGCTTCCGCAAGCGGCCCCGTCGAGCGTTGCGTGCGTGCCGTAAGCAGTTGCCGCAGCTCACGTTGCACCGCGCCGATCAACACGTCTTCGCCAGCCGAGCCGGTGCTACCCGAAAGCTGCGTCAGCGCGTCGCGCAGATACAGCGCCGCGTGGCCGCTCGCGTCACGCACGTCCTGCGTCTCACCTTGCTGCACCCACAGCAGCCCCGGCACACCGGCCTGGTCCGCCTTCATCGCGCCGCGCGTGGCGCGCGAGAAACCAAGCAGCGTGGCAAGCCGGTCCTCGGCTTCGTCCTCGCCGAACACCTGCTGACCGATTCGCAGGTCGCAGCGTTGCCGCGTCACGAACTGCTTGGCCAACGTGCAGGCCACACCGTCGAGATTGAAACTTACTTCCACAGAAGGCTGCCCGCTCGCCTTGCCCCACGGCAAGAGGTCTCTGAGATGCGACGCCTTGTAGCGTTCCAGAAACACTGCCCGCACGGCTTCCGCAATCGTGCTCTTGCCTGCCTCGTTCGGGCCGGTGAAGAGGTTCAGCCCCGGCTGCAGGTCGCCGATAAAAAGACGTCCGTTGAACTGCTTGAATTCCTGAATCGCAATACTTTCGAGCTTCATGCAGCCCTCGCTTCACGCTGAAACTGGGCGAGCAGCAACAGCGCTTCCGCTGCGAGCTTCGCCTGCTGCGGGTCCGCCTGCAGATCGCGCAGACGCGCGACCACTTTGCCCAGGTAGCCGCTTTGCGCGCCGATGGCGGCAAGATCATCCGCCGTGGGCTGCACCTGCAGCTCAGTCATCTCGACCCGGAGCGCACGCACCCGCGCGCGGGTTTCATCCACCGCGAGACGCACGGCCTCGGCGGAGGCGAGATCGGTTGTGCCGCGAATGTCGAGCTTGAGCACGTCACCCGCGCCGAGCGCTTGCAAACGCAGCTTTAACGCGTCGACATCGCTCGACACCACGATCTCTTCTTCCCAGCGCAGCCACCGATACTTGCTGACCGGCACGGCCTGCACCGAAGGACTCGCACCCTGCTCCTGCAGCGTGACGTCGAGCATGAAGCCCGGATCGTTGGCGCGGAAGCGGTCCTGTTCGTGCGTACCGGCATACCACGTGCGCTCATTCACCTGGAAGTGGCCGTGCCAGTCGCCCAGCGCGAGATAGTCGAGGCGCGCGGTCGCGGCGCGTGTCGGCGCAATCGGGTTGGTCGAATCGATCCCTTCTTGCAGGATGCCGCTCACGCTCCCGTGTGCGAGTCCGACGCGGAAATAGTCCGGTGGGCTCTCTGCCTGATCGAAAAAAGTGGTGGTGTCGTCGTAGGTAATGCGCTGCGTGAGCGGCGCGCACAAGAACGCGCATTTGAGCTCGCCCAGCAAAACAACCCCCGGCGTCAGCACGACGCGAACATTCGCCGGCATGCAATTCAAACGCTGTGCTCGCGTCCAGACACTTTCGACCAAGGCGGCATCGTGATTGCCCGGCAGCATGATCCACGGGCCGGCAAAGCCCGCAAGCGCGCCGAACAGGCGCCGGATGACCGTGTCGGAGACGGTCTGCTGATCGAACACGTCGCCGGCCACCACCACCGCATCGACGCGGCGCGTGGCGGCTTCACTGGCGATCCGGCGCACCGTCTCGAAACGCGCTTCGGCAAGATGCGCAGCTTCCTCGGCGTCGAACTGGCCGAATTGCGTGCCGATCTGCCAGTCCGCGGTGTGCAGGAATCTGATCATGGAGTCTCCATTCTACGAATGCTGTGAATGACGAGAGATGCCGCGTGCGTCATGGATCATGGATGTTACCGTGAGGTCGGGACAGAACGTGTCCCCGTACAGTAGACCGGTAAATTTAAGCGGTCCTTGAGCGACCCCCTGAGCGCCCCTAAGCGCCCCTCGCGACAGCAGTGTTTTTATACTGAAATTCAACAAAAATACAGTAACAAAACCTGAAAACGTCGCTTTATCCTAGTGCTCGAAACTGGTTTGAGCACGAAAACCACCGCCAATTCCCTCCCTTCTACTTCTGACGAGGACATCGATGCCCCGCCCGATTGTTGCCCGCATTCACCCGGATGCCGTCCGACACAATCTTGATCTGGTCCAACGCAGGACCCCTGACTCGCGCGTGTGGGCGGTCGTTAAGGCCAATGCTTACGGGCATGGGATCGAGCGCATCTATCCGGCTCTGGCCAATGCCGACGGCATCGCACTGCTCGATCTCGACGAGGCCGTGCGCGTGCGCGAGCTGGGATGGAAGAAGCCGATTCTGCTCCTCGAAGGGATCTTCACGCCGGCTGACGTCGCCATTGCCGACGAGTTCGGCCTGACGGTCGCGGTGCATTGCACGGAACAGCTTGACCTGCTGGGCGCGGCGAACGTGAAACGGCCCATCCCTATCAATCTGAAGATGAACTCCGGCATGAACCGGCTGGGTTTCCGGCCGGATCTGTTTCGCGCCGCCTGGGAGCGGGCACGCTCAATCGCGTCGATCGGCGAGATCACGCTGATGAGCCACTTTGCGAGTGCAGACGACGGCGACGTCGACTGGCAAGTGGACCGGTTCGACGCCGCCACCAGCGATATTCCCGGCGAGCGAAGCCTCGCCAATTCGGCGGCAGTGCTGTGGCATCCGCGCACCCATCGAAACTGGGTCCGGCCAGGCATCGTGTTGTACGGCGGTTCGCCGTCGGGCTTGTCGCGGCATGTCGCCGATATTCCGCTGCGCGCGTCGATGAGCCTGACGAGCCAGATCATCGGCACCCAGACGCTATCCCTGCAGGAGACGGTCGGCTACGGACGCAACTTTGCGGCCAACGAGGCGATGCGGATCGGCGTGGTGGCTTGCGGCTATGCGGACGGCTACCCGCAGCATGCGCCGACCGGCACGCCTATCGCTGTGGACGGCACCCTGACGCGCGTCGTGGGACGGGTGTCGATGGATATGCTGACCGTCGATCTCACGCCCTGCCCCAAGGCGCACGTCGGTTCGCAGGTGGAGTTGTGGGGCGATCAGGTCAAGATCGACGATGTGGCGCACGCGTCTGGGACGATCGGATACGAGTTGATGTGCGCCCTCGCTCGAAGGGTGCCGGTCGAAGTGCATTGAAAGCGCGCTTGCTAGACGGCAGCATGAACCGCGGTGCTCGTCGTCGGCAGTTCGAAGGAGAACGTGGTCCCCGCTCCCGTATGCTCAACCAGACGAATCCGGCTGTGATGCAACTGCAGCATGCGTTGCACGATCAGCAGCCCGAACCCGCCACCGCGATGCGCACCGCCCGAACTGAACGGCCGCTCGAATAGCCCTTCGCGCAGATCCGCCGGAATACCCGGACCGGTGTCGCTGACCGTCACCTGCACCTTACCGTCGCGGTAGGTTAGATCGACATCGATCGCGCCCCCCGCGGGCGTATGGCGAATCGCGTTGTCGAGCAGATTGGTCAGCACCCGCTCGATCATCCCGAGATCGGCACAGACCGTCGGCAGACGTGGCGGAATCCCCGCTCGAAGCTGGATGTGGCGTGCCTCGGCCGGTAACTCGAATTTCTGGAACACGTCCTGCACCAGATCGACCAGCGAGAAATCCTCCAATTCCGGTTGCACGTTGCCGTGCTCGAGTCTCGCCAGCTCGAATAGCGCCTGCGCGAGCCGTCCCACCTTGACGCTTTGCGCCAGCGCAATCCCCAGATAGCGTTTGCGCTCCACGTCACTGAGCGTGTCCGCTTTCAACGACAGCGTTTCGAGGTAGCCATGCAACGACGTCAGCGGCGTGCGCAGGTCGTGCGAAATATTGGCGATCAGTTCGCGCCGCTGCTGGTCTTGCCGCCGCAGCGCCCGCCACTGGTCGCCGATGCGATTGGCCATCTGCGCGAAGGTGGCCTCGAGTACGGCGATCTCATCGCGCTGCCCCGCTGAAGAAGAGCGCGGGACCTGGGGCTGCGTATCCGGCTCGCCGTCGGCGTCGAAACGGCGCATCGCGTCGGTCAGGCGGCGCAGCGGCCGGGTGATCAGGCCGAATGCCATCAAGCCGGCAACCAGCCCCAGCAGCGCAACCAGCGCCATCGACCACAGCGTGGTACGCAATACGGAGCTGGCTGCCACGCGCGCCGCCAACTGGTCATGGGCCTCGCCGAGCAGTACCACATAGATGTAGCCCGACGGCGCCTGCCCGGCCATTTGCAACGGCGCGGCGCTGAACACCTTGCGACCGTCCATGCTGCGCGGGTCGTCGCCGAGAATCGGCAGCACACCGCCATCGATGAACTGGCGAATCGGCGCGAGGTCCACCTGCTCGCGCTTCACCCTTCCAACCGGCGCGTCGTCGCCCTTGATGCGCCCCTCGTTGTCGAGCAGATAGACCTCGACGCTCGGATTGACCGCCATCAACTGGCCGAACAATTGCCGCACGGCGTCGGGGCGCAGGCCGTTCGCGTCCATCAACGACGTGTTGCCGGCGATGTGCTCCGCGAGGTCGCGCGACAAGCCCTGCACGACTTCCTTTTCATGGAGATCGCTGGAGCGGATCTGCAGCCACGCCGAGGCGCTGCAGCAGGCGAGCAGCAGCAACGAAAATACGATCAGCAGTCGCTGGGTCAACGTCAGGTTCACGGCGCATCCTTGCGCGCAGTGTCCTGCGGAGTGTGAGCGTCGGAGGGCGCCGCCAGCTTGTAGCCATGTCCCCAGACGGTCAGGATGCGTGTGGGCTGCGCAGGATCGGCTTCGATCTTCGCGCGCAGCCGGTTGATGTGCGTGTTTACCGTGTGTTCGTAGCCTTCGTGCTGATAACCCCAAACGGCGTTGAGCAGATCCATCCGCGAATACACCTTGCCGGGGTGCTGCGCGAAGAAATACAGCAGATCGAATTCGCGCGGCGTCAACTCGATGCGGCGACCCTCGACGGCCGCCTCGCGCGTCAGCGGATCAATGGTCAGCCCGACGATCTGCAGCGTGCCGGCGTCGATGCGCGAATCTTTCGCCATCGCATCGACGCGCCGCAGCAGCGCTTTCACCCGCGCAACCAGTTCGAGCACCGAAAACGGCTTGGCGAGGTAGTCGTCGGCCCCCAGTTCCAGGCCGAGAATCCGGTGCACTTCGCTCGAACGCGCGCTGGTGATGATGATCGGCGTGTAGCGTGTCATCGCGCGGGCGCGCCGGCAGATTTCCAGACCGTCGACGCCGGGCAGCATCAGATCGAGGATCAATGCGTCCCAATTGCCTTGTTCCAGCAGCCGCAGGCCCTCGTTGCCGTCAGCGCTGTGCACGACTTCATAACGTTCGTCCCGCAAGTGCAGGCTGAGAACGTTGGCAATGTCGACATCGTCTTCGACGATCAGTACGCGTTTCGGATGATCCATGGGGGGCTTCGGGTGCCGGTCAGGTCCTGTTTAGCGTGAAAAAGGGGGCTCGCGGGCACCTGGGCCGGAAACGGAAACGCAAAACCGCCGTTTCGCCATTGTGCAAAATTTCCGGGCCTTGAGTTATCACATTTAATTTAACTTTTCGTGAGGACTTCGACACCGCCTCCGGCCTAGGATGTGGCCACTATCCGCAGATTGGCACCGAGGAGCGCATCATGCAAAGTCGAAGAAGCTTTCTGTTCGCAGGCGGCGCGGCCGTGGCGGCGCTAGCCGCCGTCAGCCGCTGGCCCAAGCTGGCCGTGGCGCAGACGAATGCCGGCAAACCGGCAGCCAGTTTCGAATTCACCCGTACTGACGCGCAATGGCACCAGTTGCTGACCCCGGCACAGTACACGGTTCTGCGCGAGGAAGGCACGGAGCGCCCCTTCACGAGTCCGCTAAACGATGAACACCGCGCCGGGATCTTCTCTTGCGCCGGATGCCAGCTCAACGTTTTTTCGTCACATACGAAGTTCGATAGCCATACGGGTTGGCCGAGCTTCTGGGCGCCGCTCGATCACGCGGTGGCGACCCGCGACGACAGTTCGTTCGGCATGTCACGCACGGAGGTACATTGCCGGCGCTGCGGTGGCCATCTCGGCCACGTTTTCGAGGACGGCCCGAAGCCGACCGGCCTGCGCTATTGCATGAACGGCCTCGCGATGAACTTTACGCCCGCTGCCACCTGAGCCCAGCCGATCCGACATAAGCTTATCTATATCCAGGAACAGCCATGCTACTCATCGTTCTTGCCTACCTCGGCGGCGCCCTGACGATCCTCAGCCCGTGCATTTTGCCGGTGCTGCCGTTCGTCTTTGCGCGCGCCGATCAGCCATTTGTACGCAGCGGTCTGCCGCTGCTTGCCGGCATGGCGCTGACGTTCGCTTTGGTGGCGACGCTCGCCGCCGTCGGCGGCGGCTGGGTCACCCAGGCCAACCAGTATGGCCGCTGGCTCGCCATCGCGCTGCTCGCCGTATTCGGCCTGACCCTGCTGTTTCCGCGCTTTGCCGACCATCTGATGCGTCCACTGGTGAGCGCCGGGAACCGTCTGTCGAACTTCGCTCAGGCCGACGGCCAGCAGGTTCGCGCCGGTTCGTCGTTCCTGCTGGGCATTGCCACCGGCTTGCTGTGGGCGCCCTGCGCCGGCCCGATCCTCGGCCTGGTGCTGACAGGTGCCGCGTTGCGCGGCGCGAGTGTCGGCACGACGCTGCTGCTGGCCGCCTATGCGGCGGGCGCGGCAACCTCGCTCGCGGTGGCGCTGCTGATCGGCGGCCGCGTGTTCACGGCGATGAAACGCTCGCTCGGCGCGGGGGAATGGATTCGTCGCGGGATCGGCGCAGCGATGCTGGCGGGTGTGGTCGCGATTTCGTTTGGGTTGGACACGGGCGTGTTGGCGCGCGTGTCCACGGTGGCGACGGGTGGCATCGAGCAGAAGCTGGTTGACCGGTTGTCGCCTGGCGCGACGCCTGCTGGCAGTGGTTCGTCTTCCAGCGCCGCTGCTGGGAATGCGGCGGTCACGGCCGACGGCGGCGCGATGATGGCGGCGAATCCTGCCGCTGCCTCGAACGTCGTCATGTCCGCGTCAGATACGAGCGCTGCGGGCGCGGGCGGCGCAATGATGGCCGCAGCGTCCAACGGCATGATGCGCGCGTCTCAAACCGCAGCGGATAACCAGCCGCCGCTGCCCGTCGAAGGTCAGTTGCCGTCGCTGAACGGCGCTGTTCAGTGGCTCAACTCACCGCCGCTGACCGCGCAGAGCCTGCGTGGCAAGGTGGTGCTGATCGATTTCTGGACCTACTCCTGCATCAACTGCCTGCGTTCGCTGCCCTACGTAAAAGCGTGGGCTGACAAATACAAGGATCAGGGGCTCGTCGTAATCGGTGTACATGCGCCGGAATTCGCGTTCGAACGCAATGTCGACAACGTGAAGAAGGCCACGCATGACCTCGGCATCGACTATCCGGTCGCAATCGACAACAACTACGCCATCTGGCGCTCGCTGAACAATCAGTACTGGCCGGCGCATTACTTCGTCGATGCACAAGGACGAATCCGCTACCACCATTTCGGCGAAGGCGACTATGCGCAGTCGGAGAAGGTCATCCAGCAACTGCTGACCGAAGCGGGCCACGCGAATGCAGCGAACGTGCCGACGGGATTGACCAGCGCCAGCGTCCAGGGCGTTGAGGCGGCCGCGGACAACAACGACATGCAGTCGCCGGAAACCTATATCGGCTACTCGCGCGCCGAGAACTTCGCCTCGCCCGGCGGCGAGACCGAGGACAAGACGCACACCTATGCCGCTCCAGTGCAGCCCGCGCTCAACGACTGGGGCCTCACAGGCAAATGGAAAGTCGGCGCCGAACACGCCACGCTGACCACGGCGTCCGGCGGCATTGTCTACCGCTTCCACGCGCGCGATCTGCATCTGGTGCTGGGCCCGACTCAGGACGGCAAACCCGTGCGCTTTCGCGTCAGCATCGACGGCGCCGCGCCTGGCGCCTCGCACGGCAGCGACGTGGCCGCCGATGGCACGGGCACGGTGACAGGGGTACGGCTCTATCAACTGGTGCGGCAATCCGGTGACGTCAAGGATCACACCTTCTCGATCGAGTTTCTGGACCCCGGCGTCGAAGCCTATTCATTCACGTTCGGCTGAAGCCGGGCGCAACGTCGAGACGTTTGAACTACCCATCACTTAAGGGACTGACAATCGTGAACACAATCTCTACCAAGGTGTCTTCTTTGCGCAAGCGTTCAGGCCTCGCCAAACTGGCGGGCGCACTGGCGCTCGCAGTCGGCGTAATCGCGGTGCAGCGCGTGGCCCACTCCGCCGAAGCCGCCACTCAGATTCCCGCGCCTGCTCAAGACGAAAAAGTCGCCGCGACACATAGCGAAACCGCCGTGTTCGCCGGCGGCTGCTTCTGGGGCGTGCAGGGCGTGTTCGAACATGTGCGCGGGGTGAAGCAGGTCGCAGCCGGTTATTCGGGCGGCGCGGCCAACACGGCGCAATATGACACCGTCGAAGAAGGCGACACCGGTCACGCCGAATCCGTGCAGATCACTTACGACCCTACGCAGATCACCTATGGACGGCTGCTGCAGATTTTCTTCTCGGTCGCGCACAACCCGACCGAATTGAATTACCAGGGTCCGGATCACGGCACGCAGTATCGTTCGGCCGTCTTCCCGGTCAATGCGGAACAGCGCAGCGTCGCGCAGGCGTATATTGCGCAACTCGATAAGGCGCATGTATTTTCGCGGCCGGTAGTCACCAGCGTGGAGCAGTTCAAGGGCTTCTATCCGGCCGAAAGCTACCACCAGAATTATCTCGTGCTTCACCCGGACGCTCCGTACATCGCGATTAACGACTTACCGAAGGTGACCGATCTGAAGCGGATGTTTCCCGATCTCTATCGCAACGATCCGGTGTTGCTGAAGGTCGCAGCGTCGTAGGGCGACGCGCCGGCGAGAAAGCGTGGTGAGTGTGACGCTTGAATCCGGCGCGCAGGTTTGGGAGTAGGTGAGCGCTTAGCCGTCACTTTCAGTAGACGTGCCCGCACCCATCTCGCGAGCAAGCGTAGCGATCAGCGCTTCCTGCGGCGTCAACGCACCGGCGCGCAACACCAGCCACATCGCCGAGCGCGCGGCTTTTTCGCGCAGCGGCCGGTACGCTACGCCATTCACATTGATGCTTTGGAGTGACGCCGGCACGATCGCCACGCCGAGTCCGGCGGCCACCAGGCCCACAATGGTCGGCGACTCGCGCGCTTCCTGGGCCACCTGCGGCGCAAAACCCGCTTGCTGACAAAGCGCGACGATCTGGTCGTAGACGCCTGTCCCGCTCTCGCGTGGATACATCACGAATCCTTCGTCCTTCAACGCCCCAACTGAAAGTGCCCCACCCTGCAAGGCCAGCGGGTGCTGCGCAGGCAGCACCGCCACGAGCGCATCTTCGAAGAGGCGTGTGGCTTGCAGTACCGATGGTAACTCGGGCCGCGTAGCGCCGCGCACGAACGCCACTTCCATCTGGCGCTCCAGCATCGCCGTCAACTGTTGCTGCGTGGTCAGTTCCTCGAGCCGTAAGTACACCCCCGGCAAGCGGCGCCGATATTCGAAGATCAACTGCGGGATGACGGCGCTAAACGCGGCCGAACCGGTGAAGCCGACCCGAAGCTCGCCGAGTTCACCGCGCTGGGCCCGCCGCGCCACGTCCTCCGTCCGCTCGGCCTGCGCCGACAGCGCACGCGCCTCCGGCAACAGCGCCTTGCCGGCTGCCGTCAATTCCACCCGCCGGTTACTGCGCTCGAAGAGCCGCGCCCCCAGTTCCTCCTCCAGCACCCGGATCTGCTGGCTGAGCGGCGGCTGCGCGATGTTCAGGCGTTGCGCGGCCCGCCCGAAATGCAGTTCCTCGGACAATACGATGAAGTAGCGAATGCGGCGCAGATCCATGATATCGATTATGTATCAATAACGGCCAAATCGATATTGGACTTCGACATGAACCGATCTCATCATTCAGTCAGTCCCGCATAAAACTGGCAATGGAGTTATCGGATCATGGGGAAGCACGACACCAACGTATTGGAGGCCGTCATCACGGCCGCGGGTGAAGCGCCCCGCGCGCCGACCGGAAAAATCGAGCACGGCACAGCGGCATTCTGGCAAACCAATTTCGCCCTCTTCGCGGCGGGCTTCGCAACGTTTGCGCTGCTCTACTGCGTGCAGCCGCTGATGCCGCTGTTCTCGGCGGATTTCGGCGTCAGTGCTGCGGGCGCGAGCTTGGCGCTGTCGCTGACCACGGGCCTGCTCGCGGTCTCGATGCTCGTGGCGGGCGGACTGTCCGAGGCCTGGGGACGCAAACCGATCATGGTCGCATCGCTGCTGCTCTCGGCCGTTCTCACTGTCATCTGCGCCGCCGCGCCCCACTGGTCGACCCTGCTTGTGATGCGCGCGCTGATGGGCGTGGCGCTCAGCGGCCTGCCGGCGGTTGCAATGGCCTATGTCGGCGAAGAAATGCATCCGCGCTCGCTCAGCCAGGCGATGGGCCTGTATGTCGGCGGGACTGGCCTCGGAGGCATGGCAGGCCGTCTGTTGACGGGCGTGATCACCGACGCCTGGGGGTGGCGCTCCGCGGTGTTCGTCATCGGCGTGCTCGGCATAGTGAGTGCTGCCGTCCTGTGGCGTTTTCTGCCGCAGTCGCGTCACTTCGTGCGGCGCGAGCTGCGCCTCGCTCCCCTTACGCGGGCGTTCGGCACCCACCTGCGCGATGGCGTGATGGCGCTGCTGTTTGTCGAGGGTTTCCTGCTGATGGGCAGCTTCGTCACCGTGTACAACTATGTCGGCTACCGCCTGATCGCCGCGCCGTTCTCGCTCAGCCAGACGAAGATCGGCCTTATTTTCGCGGTGTATCTGTTCGGTATCGTTAGCTCGGCCCTGGCGGGCAGTCTTTCGGGCAAGCTCGGGCGTCAGGTCGTGCTGCCTGCCACGTTCATGTTGATGCTGGCCGGAACGGCCATGACGTTGTCGAACCAGCTCTGGCTGATCGTCTTCGGGGTCGCTGTATTGACGATGGGTTTCTTCGGCACTCATTCGGTCGCCAGTGCCTGGGTCGGCGCACGCGCGCAGGTCAGCAAAGCCCAGGCATCGTCGCTCTATCTGTTCGCGTACTACATGGGATCAAGCGTTGTCGGTTCGCTCGGCGGTGTGTTCTGGAATCTGCGCGGCTGGCACGGTGTGGTCGCCATGGCGTGCGCGCTGCTGCTGATTGGACTCGTCATCGCGCTTTGGTTGTACATGATGCCTGCGCAATCCGCGCAGACGGCAGATGTGCGCAGCCAGGTATGATGCGCGGCGCGGCGCGCCGCTGTGTGAAAGCCAATGGAAAGACATGCCCGGCTCGCTGACGCAATCAAATAGGCCGTGCTAGCATTTCTGCAGTGCTCGCTGCGTGGTGCGTCGAGCGATTTACATGTGGTTGTGTCGGGAGAGTTTTGTGGCAGTCGAACACCGTGGTTTTCGAGTAAATGTTGATGTGACGCCGGATGAACTTGGCGTTCAGTGGGTGTGCCGCGCCGTGATCGAACGGATTGACGGCGATAGCGCGAAAGGCGCACCAGCAGGCCCCGAATTGACTATTCCCCGAGTCAAAATCGATCCTCTGATGGCGATTAGCTCGCTCGAGCATCGGTCGATCACCGTGATCGACGACTTCTACGAGCAAGGGCATGCGGTGGCGTGATCGCGCTGCCTGAAGTTCAGGAATCTCGTCTGGCGACCGGGGCATCACAACGGATGCTGTCCGGTGCCAGATCCAAGTTTGTTTCGCCGAAGCGCCATCACAAGGCATTCGCGCACGAAGTATTGGAAGCACGTTTGCGCTGACCAGACTCGGCGCCGATTAAATGGCACCGCTGCCATTGCGCGCATAAGCCGAGTGCGCACACGACGCATTCTCGTCTACCTACCGTTGCCTTATTCACTGTCGAATGACGTCTTTACTGGCGCATCGGTATATACAAACGCACGCGACCTCATACGCCCGCGACATCTCCGCATAGGCCGCCGAAGACGCCTGAGCGGCCCTTCAGAAAGAGTCGACGCCTGCCAATGGTCACGGACGGTTCATTGTTGTTTTTAACCTGGTTGGAAAAAACGCTCCCTCCACTCTTATCGAAAAGACCGAGTCGGAATTATTTTTCTATTCAGGACCGTTATCGCAAACGTTTTCGCAAGATAAACCGGTAAAAATGCCCCTTACTTGAATGGTAAAGAAATACTAGAATCACCTCTTATGCATCATGCATGGCGGTGAGCCCTGTCCGCTGGGCTTCGCACGCGGCCGGCATGATGCGCAACGATCACCCGGTTCGTCCGACGAAAAACGGGTATCGCTGTTTTTTAAAAGTTACCAAGAACCTGAGAGAGTCGAAAAATTGCGTTCCTTTTTTAGTGCGCAATTACCGAAATCACCATCGCGGTGCGCATGCAAAGCGAAACCGTGGAGGAACGACCGTCGGCGCTTGTCCGACGTCATCGTGTCATGATTCGGCGACAGATATAGAAGATCCCCGAAGACAGAGGATTACAACGTGCTAGCAATTCCACTTTCCGACGAAGACTGGTCGCGCGTCTCACGGTTGCTCGTTGAACCCACTTCCTCACGAACGGGCCGACCACGATCCGACCCGCGCCAATTGCTTAACGGGATTCTATGGGTAGTGGTCAACGGAGAGAAATGGCATCACCTCCCGTCCACCTTCCCCGCGCAACAGACGTGTTATGCCAGATGGCTTAAATGGAAACGTGAGGGCGTCATGCAGGCGATCTTTAGCGAGCTCGCATTGGAATGCACCGCAACGCCTGCGGTCACGAGT
>Ga0302234_10000610_pt1 | contig 27505 bp, 15 predicted proteins | sample II_Palsa_N3_2_FD_193576 | JGI IMG/M metagenome (GOLD analysis project Ga0302234, IMG submission 193576) | Peat permafrost microbial communities from Stordalen Mire near Abisko, Sweden - II_Palsa_N3_2 | ecosystem: Environmental > Terrestrial > Soil > Palsa > Peat permafrost | place: Sweden... | reverse complement strand
GCAGCTGAGCTACTGGAAACAGCGTTTGGCGGGTTGTCCGAGCCTGTTGACGCTGCCGACCGATCGGCCACGGCCTGCACGGCTGAGCCATCGTGGTGCGATGCTGTCGTTCATGCTGCCGGCCACGCTGGTGTCGTCGCTGCAGGCGCTGGGCAACGAGACGCAAAGCACGCTGTTCATGACGCTGTGTGCGGCCTTCGACGTGCTGCTGGCGCGCTACTCGGGCCAGAGCGACATCTGCATCGGCACGCCGATCGCCAACCGCAACCGCAGCGAAGTCGAAGAGCTGGTGGGTTTCTTCGTCAACACGCTGGTGCTGCGCACACAGGTGGACCTGACACAGGACTTCAAGACCCTGCTGCAGCAGGTGCGCCAGCACACGCTGGATGCGTATGCGCATCAGGATGTGCCGTTCGAGCAACTGGTGGAAGCGGTGCAGCCGGAACGCCATGCCAGTTACACGCCGCTGTTCCAGGCGATGCTGGTGCTGCAGAACACGCCGATGGATGCCCTGGACCTGCCGGGCCTGTCGATCCAGGCCGTCGACAGCGACAACGTCACCGCCAAGTTCGACCTCACGCTGAGCCTGACCGAGAGCCGGGACGGTCTGCACGGCTGTTTCGAATACAGCACGGACCTGTTCGATGCCAGCACGGTGGCACGTCTGGCACAGCACCTCACGCACCTGCTGCAGGCGATCGTGACCGATCCGAGCGGTCCGGTCGGCGAGTTGCCGATGCTGGCCGCCGCCGAACGGGACCAGCTGATTCACGCGTTCAATGCGACCGCCACGGTGTATCCGGCGATCCAGGCGGACACGCAGACCCTGCATCAACTGTTCGAGGCACAGGTGGCGCGCACGCCGGAGCAGACGGCGGTGATCTTCGAGGGCGTGTCGCTGAGCTACGCGCAACTGAACGCGCAAGCCAATCGCCTGGCGCGGCACCTGCGCCACCTGGGCGTGGGTCCGGACACCCTGGTGGGCCTGTGCGCGGAACGTTCGCTGGCGATGATCGTGGCGCTGTACGGCATCCTGAAAGCGGGCGGTGCGTACGTGCCGCTGGATCCGAGCTACCCGTCGGAGCGGCTGGCGATGATCCTGGAGGATGCCAAGCCGGTTGTTGTCCTGACCGAACAGCATCTGCAAGACCGCATGCCGACGTTGACGGGCATGCCGGTGTTCTGCCTGGACCGCGATGCGTCGGTACTGGCCACGTATGCCGCCGGCAACCTGGCAAACCAGACGCAGCCGGCCCATCTGGCGTATGTGATCTATACCTCCGGCTCGACCGGCAAGCCCAAGGGCGTCGGCATCGAGCATCGTGGCATCGTCAACCGGCTGCAGTGGATGCAGGAAGCGTATCGGCTGACCGCGGCCGACCGGGTCCTGCAGAAGACGCCCTACAGCTTCGACGTCTCGGTGTGGGAATTCTTCTGGCCGCTGCTCGAAGGGGCGACGCTGGTGGTGGCCCGGCCCGGCGGCCATCAGGACGTGGCGTACCTGGCCGACGTGATCGATGCCCAGGGCATCACCACGCTGCATTTCGTGCCGCCGATGCTGGAGGTGTTCCTCAACGAAGCGAAGGCCGAGGTGGGCGCTTCGCTGCGGCAGGTGGTATGCAGTGGTCAGGCGCTGCCGCTGGAATTGCAGGAGCGCTTCTTTGCGCAGTGGGATCACGTGGCCCTGCATAACCTGTACGGTCCGACCGAAGCCTCGGTCGACGTGACGGCATGGACGTGCCGCCGGGACAGCGGACTGGGCAGCGTGCCGATTGGCCATCCGATTGCGAACATCCAGATCCATATCCTGGACGATGCATTCAACCCGGTGCCGGTAGGCGTGGTGGGCCATCTGTATATCGCCGGCATCGGCCTGGCGCGCGGCTACATCAACCGGCCCGAGCTGACCGCGCAGACCTTCGTCCCGAACCCGTTCAGTGGCACGCCGGGTGCGCGGATGTACCGGTCGGGCGATCTGGCGCGTTACCTGCCGGACGGCACGATCGAGTATCTGGGGCGCAGCGACCATCAGGTGAAGATCCGCGGTCTGCGCATCGAGCTGGGCGAAATCGAATCGACGCTGGCGACACAGGAGGCGGTGCGCGACGTGGTGGTGCTGGCGCGGGAAGACAGCGTGGGCGACCAGCGGCTGGTGGCGTACCTGGTGGCGCATGCCGGGCAGGGCGTGCCGGAGGCGTCGCAGCTGCGCATGGTCCTGTTGCAGACCTTGCCGGAGTACATGGTGCCGAGTTACTTCGTCGTGCTCGATCAGCTGCCGCTGACGGCGAACGGCAAGGTCGACCGCAAGGCGTTGCCGGCCCCGGACATGGCGCCCAGCGAGGCGGCGTATGTCGCGCCGCGCACACCCACCGAACAGATCATGGCCAGCCTCTGGATGGAGTTGCTGAAGCTGGATAGGGTCGGCATCCATGACGACTTCTTCGCGCTGGGCGGCCACTCGTTGCTGGCGACGCAGCTGGTCTCGCGCCTGCGGCGCAGCGAGTTGCAGGTGGAGTTGCCGCTACGCGCCCTGTTCGAGGCGCCGACGATTGCCGCGCTGATGCTGAAGATCGCAGGGGCCGAGGCCGCTACTCACGCTGCTACTGCGCGAATCGTGCCGGTAAACCGCCATGGACGGTTGCCGCTGTCGTTTGCCCAGTCGCGCCTGTGGTTCCTAGACCAGCTGGAGCTCAACGAAACCTTCTACAACATGCCGTCGGCCACTCGCCTGACCGGCCGGCTCGATGTGGCGGCGCTGACGCGTGCGCTGAACGAAATCGTGCGTCGCCATGAAGCCTTGCGCACCACCTTCGTCATGGTGGATGACGCGCCCGTGCAGGTGATCGCGCCGACGTTGACGCTGCCGCTGGACATCATCGACCTGGGGCATTTGCCGGCGGCCGAACGCGAGGCGCAACTGCGCGCGCGCCTGCAGGAGGAGGTGGCCAAACCGTTCGACCTGGCGGTCGGTCCGCTGATCCGCTTCGACCTGCTGCGGCTTGCCGAGGACGAGCATGTCCTGCTCATGACCATGCACCATATCGTCTCCGACGGCTGGTCCGTGGGCGTCGTGATGCGCGAACTGGCCGCGTTCTACCGCGCCTTCATGCAGGGCCTGCCGTCGCCGCTGCCCGATTTGCCGATTCAGTACGCGGATTTCGCGCAATGGCAGCGGCAGTGGTTGAATGAGGATGTGCTGGCGCCGCAGCTGAGCTACTGGAAACAGCGTTTGGCGGGTTGTCCGAGCCTGTTGACGCTGCCGACCGATCGGCCACGGCCTGCACGGCTGAGCCATCGTGGTGCGATGCTGTCGTTCATGCTGCCGGCCACGCTGGTGTCGTCGCTGCAGGCGCTGGGCAACGAGACGCAAAGCACGCTGTTCATGACGCTGTGTGCGGCCTTCGACGTGCTGCTGGCGCGCTACTCGGGCCAGAGCGACATCTGCATCGGCACGCCGATCGCCAACCGCAACCGCAGCGAAGTCGAAGAGCTGGTGGGTTTCTTCGTCAACACGCTGGTGCTGCGCACACAGGTGGACCTGACACAGGACTTCAAGACCCTGCTGCAGCAGGTGCGCCAGCACACGCTGGATGCGTATGCGCATCAGGATGTGCCGTTCGAGCAACTGGTGGAAGCGGTGCAGCCGGAACGCCATGCCAGTTACACGCCGCTGTTCCAGGCGATGCTGGTGCTGCAGAACACGCCGATGGATGCCCTGGACCTGCCGGGCCTGTCGATCCAGGCCGTCGACAGCGACAACGTCACCGCCAAGTTCGACCTCACGCTGAGCCTGACCGAGAGCCGGGACGGTCTGCACGGCTGTTTCGAATACAGCACGGACCTGTTCGATGCCAGCACGGTGGCACGTCTGGCACAGCACCTCACGCACCTGCTGCAGGCGATCGTGACCGATCCGAGCGGTCCGGTCGGCGAGTTGCCGATGCTGGCCGCCGCCGAACGGGACCAGCTGATTCACGCGTTCAATGCGACCGCCACGGTGTATCCGGCGATCCAGGCGGACACGCAGACCCTGCATCAACTGTTCGAGGCACAGGTGGCGCGCACGCCGGAGCAGACGGCGGTGATCTTCGAGGGCGTGTCGCTGAGCTACGCGCAACTGAACGCGCAAGCCAATCGCCTGGCGCGGCACCTGCGCCACCTGGGCGTGGGTCCGGACACCCTGGTGGGCCTGTGCGCGGAACGTTCGCTGGCGATGATCGTGGCGCTGTACGGCATCCTGAAAGCGGGCGGTGCGTACGTGCCGCTGGATCCGAGCTACCCGTCGGAGCGGCTGGCGATGATCCTGGAGGATGCCAAGCCGGTTGTTGTCCTGACCGAACAGCATCTGCAAGACCGCATGCCGACGTTGACGGGCATGCCGGTGTTCTGCCTGGACCGCGATGCGTCGGTACTGGCCACGTATGCCGCCGGCAACCTGGCAAACCAGACGCAGCCGGCCCATCTGGCGTATGTGATCTATACCTCCGGCTCGACCGGCAAGCCCAAGGGCGTCGGCATCGAGCATCGTGGCATCGTCAACCGGCTGCAGTGGATGCAGGAAGCGTATCGGCTGACCGCGGCCGACCGGGTCCTGCAGAAGACGCCCTACAGCTTCGACGTCTCGGTGTGGGAATTCTTCTGGCCGCTGCTCGAAGGGGCGACGCTGGTGGTGGCCCGGCCCGGCGGCCATCAGGACGTGGCGTACCTGGCCGACGTGATCGATGCCCAGGGCATCACCACGCTGCATTTCGTGCCGCCGATGCTGGAGGTGTTCCTCAACGAAGCGAAGGCCGAGGTGGGCGCTTCGCTGCGGCAGGTGGTATGCAGTGGTCAGGCGCTGCCGCTGGAATTGCAGGAGCGCTTCTTTGCGCAGTGGGATCACGTGGCCCTGCATAACCTGTACGGTCCGACCGAAGCCTCGGTCGACGTGACGGCATGGACGTGCCGCCGGGACAGCGGACTGGGCAGCGTGCCGATTGGCCATCCGATTGCGAACATCCAGATCCATATCCTGGACGATGCATTCAACCCGGTGCCGGTAGGCGTGGTGGGCCATCTGTATATCGCCGGCATCGGCCTGGCGCGCGGCTACATCAACCGGCCCGAGCTGACCGCGCAGACCTTCGTCCCGAACCCGTTCAGTGGCACGCCGGGTGCGCGGATGTACCGGTCGGGCGATCTGGCGCGTTACCTGCCGGACGGCACGATCGAGTATCTGGGGCGCAGCGACCATCAGGTGAAGATCCGCGGTCTGCGCATCGAGCTGGGCGAAATCGAATCGACGCTGGCGACACAGGAGGCGGTGCGCGACGTGGTGGTGCTGGCGCGGGAAGACAGCGTGGGCGACCAGCGGCTGGTGGCGTACCTGGTGGCGCATGCCGGGCAGGGCGTGCCGGAGGCGTCGCAGCTGCGCATGGTCCTGTTGCAGACCTTGCCGGAGTACATGGTGCCGAGTTACTTCGTCGTGCTCGATCAGCTGCCGCTGACGGCGAACGGCAAGGTCGACCGCAAGGCGTTGCCGGCCCCGGACATGGCGCCCAGCGAGGCGGCGTATGTCGCGCCGCGCACACCCACCGAACAGATCATGGCCAGCCTCTGGATGGAGTTGCTGAAGCTGGATAGGGTCGGCATCCATGACGACTTCTTCGCGCTGGGCGGCCACTCCATGCTGGCAGTACAAATGGTGTCGCAGCTGCGCAAGCGCGCCGCCATCGGCATTGAATTGCGCAACCTGTTTTCGTACCCAAGCCTGGGCGCCCTGGCTGCCTTCGTTGATTCGAAGAAGGTGGCGTCGGCGCACCCGAATCTCGTTCCCATCCGAAGCCAGGGGCATCTGGCGCCGCTATTCCTCATTCATCCCGTGGGCGGGGAAGTACAGTATGCATTCGACCTGGCTCGGCATCTGGGCGCCGATCAGCCCGTTTACGCACTGGCGGCGAGTGGCCTGGTCGTCGGCGAGACGCCGCGCGCAAGCATAAACGAGATGGCGACCGTCTATCTGGATGCGATACGGCACGTCCAGCCCACCGGCCCCTATACGGTGGCCGGCTGGTCGCTGGGCGGCATGATCGCTTATGAAATCGCCCACCAGTTGCTCGCGATCGGTGAGACGATCAACTTCGTGGGGATGATCGATACCGGCAGCAGCGCATTCTTGCGGGATCAATGGAGCACGAAGAATGTGACCGAATTCGATGAATGCAAGGCATTCCTGAGCTGGATCACCGACCAGCATGCAGATGCCAGCGGTGCGCGGCAGCATCCTGCCCGCGACGAATTGGTGACGCTGGCGGAAAGCGGGGATATCGACGCCATGTTCGTTGTCTGCCAGCGTGAAGCACTTCTACCGGCGCATCTCGACATGGCGCTCGTCAAGCAGATCTTTGCCGTACACGTCGCCGGGGCCAAAGCGGGCGTGGCCTATGAAACGCCACCCATCACGGCGACCGTGATGCTGCTTACCGCAGGTCAACACGGTGCCGCCGATGCGACGCTGGGCTGGGGGGATCTGCTGGGGGAGAACCTACATGTGACGCGTATCGGCGGCAGCCACATGTCGATAGTGAAGTCGCCGCACATCGAGAAATTGGCGCATGCAATTTCTAGTGGAATCAAGCGCTATTCCGCACATACCGAACTGTCTTACGCGGATTAGCCAACACCATCGGAAGTTTTCGGAATTTCACACTTGCACTCAGGAAACCATCATGGATTCAAACGTCGCTGCCGCTGAACTGGATACGCACCCTGCAGGCGAGCTCAAGTATTCGCGCACGATTGCGGACCTGCCGTGCCCCAAGGGTCGCTGGTTCTTTGGCAATTCGCTGGAACTACGAGGGCGTCAATCGCACCTGACAGTCGCAAAATGGATTCGCGAGTTCGGCCCCTTCTTTCGCTTCGACACCATGGGCACCCAGCTGGTCGTTATCGCCGATCGTGACACCGCGGACAGCATCTTGCGAGATCGCCCTGCCGGGTTCAGGCGAAGCAAAGGCACCAAGGTGGTGATGAATGAGTTGAGTATCGGGGGCGTCCTTACCGCAGAGGGCGACGATTGGCGCAGGCAACGCAAGCTGGTGATGGGCGGTCTCAGTTTCGAAGTAGTGCGAAATTTCTTTCCAACGATGGTGTTCATGACCGAACGCCTGATGCAGCGTTGGAAGGCTGCGCTGGCGGAAGGCAGGGCCATCGAATTGCATCGTGACATGAAATCCCTGGCGCTAGATATCATCATGGGCGTGGCCACGGGGCATGACCTGAATACAGTCGGCGACGATGAAAAGCTGCTGGTGGATAACATTGACAGCATGATGAAGCGGCTGGAACAACGCCTTGTCGCCATATTTCCCCACTGGCGCCATTTCAAATTGCCGGTCGATCGCGAGGTCGATAGATCGATCGCGAACGTCAAGCAGACATTGATGGCGATCATTGAAAACACGCGCGAACGCATGCGTGAGCAGCCAGATCTGCATCAAAAGCCCGGCAACATGCTGGAGGCCATGATTGCGTCGAGCGACAATCCCGAATCGGGTTTCACCGAGCATGAGCTCATAAGCAATGCCATTCTGAACGTAATCGGCGGTGAAGATACGACAGCCAACACCCTCGCCTGGATGATCAACTTGCTGGCCGAGAACAGCGCCGCCGCCGCCGCCCTGACCAGCGAAGTCGACATGGTGCTCGGCGATGCCGCGGTGGCGGCTGATTGGGAGCAGATGAAGCAGCTGCCATACCTCGAAGCAGCTCACAGCGAGACCCAGCGGCTGAGGGCGGTGGCTCCCCTGATTGGTGTCGTCAGCAATGAGGATTGCGTGGTTGCCGGAATCTTCATCCCGAAGGACACGCCGATCATCGTGTCGACCACGGGTGAAGGGATGGACGAGACGTACTTCCCGCAGCATGAGCAATTCAAGCTGGAACGCTGGATTTTCGAGCAAAAGCCGCAGAAGGAGGACGATCCGGCGCGCAAGCTCTTTCCGTTCGGCGGCGGTCCGCGCATGTGTCCGGGCCGTTTCCTGGCCTTGACCCAGATCAAGCTGGTGATATCGATGATCATGCACAATTTCGAACTGGAGCTGGAAGCCGATGCGCCACCCGTCGAGCAGGTCATGAATTTCTTCATAGGCCCCAGCGCCGTTCCAGTACGGCTCAAGCTCCGTGCCTAGGCACCCCCCGCGGCGCCACTACGACCGCGCCTGGCATGCGTTGCCAGGCGCGCCGCAGGCGCTCGTGCTTTCGCCTGTTCACGTCACGCATGGAACATGGATCAAGAGTATGGACAAGTCGCAAAAAAAGGTGAGCCACGCGGCGAGCAGGCCTGATGGTGCAGGTGATTCCACCGGAACCTTTGTACAGCGGTCGCGGGCACATGGCTGCGGAGTCATATCAGCGGGGATATCGAATTGAATTCAAGCACCGTTGGCTTTGATCTCAAGATAGCCAGGAGAATCTTTGACGTTTCCATTCCATTGATGGGGTCGATGGTCGGAAACCTGATCATGATGCTCGTCGATCGCATTTGCCTCGCGAGGTATTCGAGTGACACGTTGACTGCTTCCGGGCCAGCTATATACACCGCCATGGCCATCATCGGTGTCTTCGTGTCGATCGTCGGGTTTTCGAGATCGTTCGTTGCACAGGCATTCGGGCGGTCCGGGCAGGGAGAGGCCGCCTACCAGGGCGCCGTGGGGATCTCGATCGGCATCGCGCTCGCTCTGGCGCTGTTGCTCATGGCGCCGCTGCTGCAGTTGATTCCCTTCCTCAGCGACAGGCCACCGCAGATCACCCGGTTGGAATCGCAATTCCTGTATTGGTCGGCTTATTTTGGCTGCGTCATGACGCTGAACGTGGCGCTTTCGTCCTATTTCAACGGAATCGGTAAAACCCGTATCACCTTGATCGTCGGACTCATCGGGCAGGCGGTGGTTATTTTCATGACGATCGGACTGGTTTTCGGCAAGTTCGGGTTGCCAGAGCTCGGCATGCGCGGCTCGGCCATCGGCACGCTGGTCGGCACGATGGTGATGCTTTTTTGCTATTTCTTCTACATGCCGCGCGAAGTGTGGAGCAATCTGCGCTCCCTGATGCTGAAGAGCCGGGGTTTTGTGCTGGCCGACATGTTTCCGCGCATCAGAAAGAGTGTCGCGCTGGGCGCCTGCAACGGCGTGGAGAATTTCGGCAGTGTCGCGTTTATCTGGATTATCGGGGCGTTGGGCGCCATTCCGCTCGCGGCCAACAACGTCAACATAGCCGTTGCCAACATCGCCATTATTCCCATCATCGGCCTGGCCATCGGGTGCAGCGTCTTGTGCGCAAACGCCATCGGCGACGATGACTATCCGCAGATACCCAGAATACTTTTTGTCACGATGGCGATCGAGTTGAGCTACGTCGCCGTGATCTCCTTTTTCCAGATAGCGATGCCCAACGTGTTGTTGAACCCGTTCGGGCTGGCCGACCATCCGGAAATCCACCGGGCCGCCATCGCAACCTCGCGGGTGCTGTGGATCTATTCGCTGGCATTCGCGCTCTCCATAACGGGAGCCGCGGTGCTGGAAGGTTTCGGTCTTACCCGCTTTCTGTTCGCTACCCGCTTGATCATCATGTGGGCGATCAGCATTCCCACGGTATACGCGATGGCCACGGCGCATACCGGCAATGCGGATTTCCTTCCAAAGTGCTGGGTCGCCGGCTCGCTGTTCGAGGCGGCTATCGGCGTACTGTATTTCTGGCGCATCTGGCTGGCGGTACGGAAACGCCAGAACGGCATCGTACTGGCACATATAAAGCGTGTAGAGGAATCCGGGTAACCCGCGATATGCTCAATCCCCGGGCGGGGATCCCGCACACACCTCTGTAGCATGGGATGCGCCCATGCTACAGAGAGCCCTTGTGATGGATCCACGACAACAGCGGGTTCCTCATGGGCGCGGTGGATTTTCTTGCGGCAGAGCGGGTGTCAGGACGAACGACGGTCGGCGCAGTAAGCGCCAGTGCAGCACGCACAATACTCCCCGGATAGCCTTCAGTGACCCGCATGATCTATCCAAGCTTCGCTTCGTCCTCTGTGACGGACGGCATGTGATCGCTGCGGCCCGTGGGCAGGATGTGGTTCAGGCGCAACGTGCTTTCATCTGACCGCAGGCAGTCATTGATCGCGTGTTCCACCATGCCTGCGACGTACTGTCGGGTATTCTTCGCCAGTGCTGGCGTGCAGGCGGTCATGCTCACTAGTGTCGGCCTCACATCTCTGGCCTCCAGTGCGCGCATGTCCGTGTCGCCCAGTGTTGGCACTAGATTCGAGTCCACGACAAGCCGCGCCTTCCGGTACGTCTCAGCGCTCCAGACGGGCCGTTTCTCTGTTAACCAGCGACCCGAGACAGCGTGGAAGGATGCACGCTCTGTCTCCGCCTGCGCTGTTGCCTCGGCGGTGGTCTTGGCGTCACTCGCTATTGCTGCCGCCCGCTGTGTCTTGCGAACACATGCGTGATCCTTCCTTGCTTGGCATCGCATCGAACTTCCTCGGCACGGCCCGCACACGAGCATAAGCGAGCGATAGGGCGGGATAGTGACCAATGGTGGCCGGTGCTGGTTGCGTCCATCGGGCAGGCGATAACGGACTATCCACGCCTTCAGCCCTGCCACACTCACGGCGAGGTACAATCCATTGCCATCGGCCAATGTGAACGGCGCGGCTTTGGCTTTCGCTTTGCTGATTTGAACCTCTGTAAGTGGCTGTGCGAGCTTGGGCATTCAAGAGACCTTTTTGAGTACATAGGCACCCAACATACTCAAAAGCACGAGCTTCCACGATATGTCACAAGACACCGCAAAACATACACGCACAAAAAACCCCGCTATTATGCGGGGTTTCAGGGAATCAAGAGAGCTGGTAAGACTCCCCGATACAGCATGTGGTGCCCAGGAGAGGACTCGAACCTCCACGGAGTTGCCCCCGCTAGCACCTGAAGCTAGTGCGTCTACCAATTCCGCCACCTGGGCAGGTGTCACACCGCTCTGCGAGCTGCGTGAGCCGCGTAATTTAGGCATCTGCAGGTGGCTTGTCAACTCTTTTTCACATTCAGATCTTCACACCCAATCATCGCGTCGTGTCATTCTCCGCGCCGCGCATACCACAAGGATAATTAGTGACCAGAAAAACTCCCCCGCAGTCCGGCAAAGGTCCGGACTCATCTGCAGTTAAAGGCCGGGCGAAATCCGCCGGACCGAAACAGCGAGCAGGCGCTCCCGCCGGACCACGACGCAACAAGGCTGCCGCAGGCGCCGTACGTGACCCCCATGCCGATCGCGAGGCGCAGCGTTATGCGCGCCCGATCCCCAGCCGCGAGGCGATCCTCGCCCTGCTCGAACAGCGCGGCGAACTGCTGACCGAGGCACGCATCGCCGAGGCGCTCGAAATTCACGAAGAAGACGACCTCGACGCGCTGCGCAAACGGCTAGGGGCGATGGTGCGCGACGGCCAGCTCTTGCTGGGCCGGCGCGGCGGCTATGCGCCAACCCAGAAACTCGACCTGATTGCCGGCCGGGTGCTGGCCAACGCCGAGGGCTACGGCTTCCTGCGCCCGGACGAAGGTGGCGACGATCTGTACCTGTCGCCGCAGCAGATGCGTGCGGTGATGCATGGTGATCGTGTGCTGGCCAGCGTGGTCGGCATCGACCGGCGTGGTCGCAAGCAGGGCGCGATTGCCGAAGTGCTGGAGCGGCGTTCGTCGCGGCTGGTCGGCCGGGTGGTGATCGAGAACGGTGTGACCCTGGTGGCGCCGGACGATCGTCGCCTGAACCAGGACGTGATGATCAAGCCGGGTCAGGAGCAGGGTGCCAGCTCCGGTCAGATCGTGGTGGTCGAGATCACCGATCCGCCGACACCGCATCGTGGCCCGATGGGCGAGATCCGCGCAGTGCTGGGCGAGCGGCTGCAACCGTCACTGGTGGTGGAGATGGCGATTGCCAGCCACGACCTGCCGCACGAGTGGCCACCGGAAGTGCTGCGCGATGCAGCGCAAGTGGAATCCGTGGTAACCGCCGCCGAGCGCGAAGGTCGCACCGATATTCGCATGCTGCCGCTGGTGACGATCGATGGCGCCGATGCACGCGACTTCGATGACGCGGTGTATGCCGAACCGAAGCGTGGCGGTGGCTGGCGGCTGATCGTGGCGATCGCCGACGTGTCGCATTACGTGCAGGTCGGCAACGCGCTGGACCGCGAAGCCTACGAGCGCAGCACCTCGACCTATTTTCCCGGTTTCGTGGTGCCGATGCTGCCGGAGACGCTGTCCAACGGTATCTGCTCGCTGATGCCGAAGGTCGAGCGGATGTGCATGGTCTGCGACATGGTGGTCGATGCGGAAGGCAACGTGACCAAGTCGAAGTTCTACGACGCGGTGATGCTGTCGCATGCACGGCTCACGTACGACAAGGTGTGGCAGGTGGTTGGCCTCAATGATGCCGATGCGCGCCATGAAGTCGCCGACGTACTGCCGCAACTCGAAAACCTGCACGCGCTGTACAAGGCGATGGCGCAGCAGCGCAAGCGCCGTGGCGCGATCGACTTCGAGACACCGGAAGTGAAGTTCCGCCTCGACCAGACCGGCAACGTCGAGTCGATGGGTGCCACCGAGCGCAACGACGCACACAAGCTGATCGAGGAATGCATGATCGCCGCCAACGTGCAGGCGGCGTTGTTCCTGGAGAAGAAAAAGATCCCTGCGCTGTTCCGCGCGCATGAGCCGCCGCCGGCGGAGAAGTACGAAGACCTGCAGCAGTTCCTGCGTGAGTTCAAACTGCGCATGCCTCCGGTGGAGGATGTCACCCCGGCCGACTTCTCCGAAATCCTGCGCATGGTGCATGACCGCCCCGAGCGCGAGCTGATCCAGAATGTGTTGCTGCGCTCGCAGAGCATGGCGGCCTACCAGCCGGACAACCGCGGCCACTTTGGTCTGGCGCTGCAGGCGTATGCGCATTTCACCTCGCCAATCCGTCGTTATCCGGATTTGCTGGTGCATCGTGCGATTCGCTACGCGTTGACCAACGGCAAGCCGGCCGACTACACCTACAGCCCTGCCGAGATGTCGGCGATGGCGATCCATTGTTCGCAGCGCGAGCGCCGTGCCGAAGAGGCCGAGCGCGATGTGGACGAGCGCTTCAAGTGTGCGTGGATGGAAAAGCATATCGGTAGCGAGTTCGAGGGCGTGGTGACCGGCGTCACCTCATTCGGCCTATTCGTGGAGCTTGACGAATCGAAAGTGTCCGGCCTGGTGCATATCAGCCAGCTCGCCAACGATTACTACCACTTTGATGCGACCCGCAAATTGCTTAAGGGCGAGCGCACCGGCGCGCAGTTCCGCTTGGGTGACCACGTGCGCATCCAGGTGCTGCGCGCCAGCCTGGAAGATCGCAAGATCGACTTCCGGCTGGTTTCGCCACGTGCCTCGGCTGCACCACCGGCTGCAACTGGCAAGGCTTATGACTACGCAGCAAGTGGCGAGCGCTACTCATTGCCGAAGAAGGCTGCTGTCCCGGCCAAGGCGCCCGGCATGTTCGGTCGGGCAGCGAAGGCGATCGGTCGCGCGTTCGGTCGCCGTGATGCCGTGGTGCCGGAGACGCCCGTACTGAGTGATAATCCGCCGCCGCGTTCACGTGCTGCCACATCGCATGACGATGGCGGCAATCGTCCGCGTCGTGCACCGGCATCGGCGCCGGCCAAATCGGCACATGGTCAGCCGAGTCGCGGTAAGCGGCAAGGACAAGGCCACACCGCCAAGGCGGCACCCACATCGACATCCGCGAGCGGCGGCAAAAAGCGCAGCGGACGCAAACCGAAACCGAAAGGCAAGCCATGAGTGAGAGTTGGATCGTCGGCATCAATCCCGTCGAAGGTGCACTGAGCAACGACGCCGAGCGCGTGCGCGAGCTGGTGGTTGAACAGGGCCAGCGCAATGCGCGGGTGCTGGAACTGGCCGAGCGCGCGAAGGCGCTGAAGATCACGGTGAATCATCGTCCGCGCGAGCAGTTGGACAAGCTCGCCGGCGAGGCGCGCCACCAGGGCGTGGCAGCGCTGTATGAAGCGCCGCCGATGGCGCATGAAAACGACCTGGCGGCGCTGATGGAGCGTGATGGCAGCAACACGCTGGTGCTGGTGCTCGATGGCGTCACCGATCCGCACAATCTCGGCGCCTGCTTGCGCAGCGCGGCGGCGGCGAAAGTCACCGCGGTGATCGTGCCGAAGGATCGCGCCGTGGGTCTGACCCCGGTGGTGCGTCGTGCCTCGGCCGGCGGTGCCGACCGGGTACCGCTGATCGCGGTGACCAACCTGGCGCGCACGTTGCGCGAACTGAAGGATGCCGGCGTGTGGATCACCGGCCTGGCCGGTGACACCGACACTTCGGTCTATGGCGTCGACTTCAAGGGCCCGGTGGCGCTGGTGCTGGGTGGCGAAGGCGAGGGCATCCGCCGGTTGACCCGTGAGCTGTGCGATTTCGTGGCGAAGATCCCGATGCCGGGGACGATGGAGAGCCTCAATGTCTCGGTCGCCACCGGCGTGGTGCTGTTCGAGGCCTTGCGTCAGCGGAGTGCTAAGCGATGAACCTGTTCTGGCATGACTGGGCCGGCTATATCGGCGTAGTGCTGGTATTGCTGGCGTTCCTGCTGTTGCAGGCGCACAAGCTGCATGGCAACGGCCTGACCTATCAGCTGATGAACATCTTCGGTGCGCTCGGGGTGATGTTGTCGCTGATATTCGGCAGCTTCAATGCCTCTGCCTTCGTGATGGAAGTGGCTTGGGCAGCGATCGGTATCTACGGTGTGGTACGCGGCGTGCGTCTGCGCCGCATGGGGCGTCAGACGCAGCAAAACGGTTTATAGAGGCGGCGCAGGCTATTCGCCCAGCTTGGTCATTTCCGGATTCGAGGTGAGATCGCCCTTGCTGCGCTGCTTGTTCAGTGGCTCGCCGGTGACCTGGAACCACACGTTCTCGGCGATGTTGGTGGCATGGTCACCGATGCGCTCGATGTTCTTGGCCATGAACAACAGATGCGTGCACGGCGTGATGTTGCGTGGGTCTTCCATCATGTAGGTGAGCAGCTGGCGGAAGTAGCCGGTATAGGCCTCGTCCAGCACCACGTCGTCTTTCCACACCTGGTAAGCGCGCTCGGCATCGCGATCGCGATAGGCCTCCAGCACCTCGCGTACTTCGGTAGCGGCCAGCTCAGCCAGATAGCCCAGGCCACCGACAGGGCCTACCGGAGCGACCATCGATAGCGGGATCGAACGCTTGGCCACGTTGGCGGCGTAGTCGCCGATGCGCTCGATGTCGGCGGCGATGCGCAGCGCGGCAAACACGTTGCGCAAGTCGCCGGCCATCGGAGCGCGCAGCGCCAACAGACGTACCACGTCGTGGCTGATCTCCTGCTCGAGCAGATCGATCGCATCGTCGTTGCCGACCACGCGCTGGGCAGCACGCTCGTCGCGACGTTCGACCACGTCGATTGCCGCTTCCAGCTGGCTTACCGATAACTCGCCCATGCGCACGATCTCGCCGGTGAGCCGGGTCAGTTCGTCGTCATAGCTCTTGATGATGTGTTCTTTGCTGCTGCCGCTCATGGTGATGTCCTGTGTGATCAGCCGAAGCGGCCGGTGATGTAATCCTCGGTCTGCTTCTTGCCCGGCTTGGTGAAGATTTTTTCGGTGCCGTCGAACTCGATCAGCTCGCCCATGTACATGAACGCAGTGAGGTCGGAGCAGCGCGCCGCCTGCTGCATGTTGTGGGTGACGATGACGATGGTGAACTCGTTCTTCAGTTCTTCGACCAATTGCTCGATGCGGCCGGTGGCGATCGGGTCGAGCGCCGAGGTGGGCTCGTCCAGCAGCAGCACTTCAGGCTTGAGCGCGATCGCGCGGGCGATGCACAGGCGCTGCTGCTGGCCGCCGGAGAGACCGAGTGCGTTCTGCTTGAGCTTGTCCTTCACCTCGTCCCACAGCGCGGCGCTGCGCAGCGCCTGTTCGACGCGGGCCGTCATGTCGGCCTTGGACAGTTTCTCGTGGTGGCGGATGCCATAGGCGACGTTCTCGAAGATCGTCATCGGGAACGGCACCGGTTTCTGGAACACCATGCCGACCTTGCTGCGCAGGCGGTTCATCGAATAGCCAGGGTCGAGGATGTTCTCGTCATCCAGCACGATCTCGCCCTTGGCCTCGAGCTTCGGGTAGATCGCGTAAATGCGGTTGAAGATGCGCAGCAGGGTGGACTTGCCGCAGCCGGAGGGCCCGATGATCGCGGTGACCTTCTTCTCCGGGATGTCCATGTTGATGCCTTTCAGCGCATGGAAACCGTTGTAGTAGAAGTGCAGGTCGCGCACGGTGAGCTTGGGCGCGACAGCCGATGTGGCCGCCACCTGCGCCGGATTCGTGGCGACGGTGGAATCAGTCATGGGACACCTTGTTGCGGGAAAGGACCAGGCGGGAGGAAAGGCTGAGCAGCAGCACGAACATGGTGACCACAAAGGCGCCGGCCCAGGCAAGGGCATGCATGTCATCGCCTGGATCGTTGGCGTACTGGTAGATGATCTGCGGCAGGCTGGACATCTTGTCGATCGGATTGACCGTCATGTAGTTGTTGCCGAACGCGGTGAACAGCAGCGGTGCGGTCTCGCCGCTGATCCGCGCCAGCGCCAGCAGCACGCCGGTGATGATGCCGGAGCGCGCCGCGCGAATCAGGATCTGCAAGGTCAGCTTCCACTGCGGTACGCCGAGTGACAGCGCCGCTTCGCGCAACGTGGAGGGCACCAGCCGCAGCATCTCGTCGGTGGTGCGCACGATCACGGGCAAGGCAATCAGCGCCAGCGCCACGCCGCCGGCAAAGCCGGAGAAGGTGGTCGATCCGTGGGTGAGCACCGTGGTCGGCAGCACGATGATGGTGTAGACGAACAGGCCCATCACGATCGATGGTGCCGACAGCAGGATGTCGTTGAGAAAACGGATCGACTCGCCCAGCTTGGTGCGGTTGGCATATTCCGCCAGCCAGGTGCCGGCGAGCACGCCGATCGGCGTGGCGATCGCGATGCCGATGAAGTTGATGATCAGGCTGCCGACCATCGCGTTGGAGAGGCCGCCATCGCCGCCGTTGGCGGTGATCCTGGTGAACAGCTTCAGATTCAGCGCGCCGATGCCCTGGCGCAGGGTTTCCCACAGGATCCAGGCGAGGAACGCCAGGCCGATCAGGGTGGCCAGCATGCTCAGCCCCATCGCGAGCCAGTTTGTGATGCGTCGGCGCAGATAGATCGTGCTCATCAGCTACCTTCCTTTTTGGCCAGCTGGCGCAGCATGAACCGGGCGATCAGCAGTACGAAGAAGGTGACCACGAACAGCAGGAAGGCCAGCGCCATCAGCGAGGATTTCTGCAGGCCCGAGGCTTCGCTGAACTGGTTCGCGATGGTCGAGGCGATCGACGTGCCGGGATCGAGCAGCGAGGCCGACAACTGCATGGCGTTGCCGAGCACGAAGGTCACCGCCATCGTTTCGCCCAGCGCGCGGCCGAGGCCGAGGAAGATGCCACCGATCACCGCCGAGCGCGTATACGGCAGCACGATGTCCCACGAGACTTCCCAGGTGCTGGAACCGAGCGCATAGGCTGATTCCTTAAGCCGGGTCGGCACGGTCTGGAACACCTCGCGCATCACCGAGGAAATGAACGGGATGATCATGATCGCCAGCACGATGCCCGCAACCAGGATGCTGGCGCCGAACGGATAGCTGCTGCCGAACAGCTTGCCTACGAACGGTACATGCTGGGCCACCCACGACAGCTTTCCGTCATCGGGCTGGTCGCCGAGGTTGTTGGTCAACCAAGGCTTGATGTGGTTGGCAAAGAACGGGGCGAAGATGAACAGGCCCCACATGCCGTAGATGATCGAGGGGATGCCGGCCAACAGTTCGATCGCTGAAGCCACTGGCGTGCGCAACCAGGCGGGCGCCACCTCGGAAAGATAGAGAGCGATGCCGAAGCTCACCGGCACGGCGATCAGCAACGCGATCAGGGACGTGGCGATGGTGCCGTACACCGGCACCAGCGCACCGTAGACATCATTGCCTGGATCCCACGTCGTACTGACCAGGAAGTGCCAGCCGAACGTGGCAAAGGCACTGCGGCCGCCCCATAGCGTGGCACCGGCGGCGCCGAGCAGGGAGGCCAGCACCAGCAGGGCGCAGCCCTTCAGCAGCCAGCGGAACAACCGCTCGTGACGGGCGTCGCGGCGACTGCGCTGCTCCTGGATGAGCGAAGGCGCGATGGTGCCGGGTTGAGCTGACATGTGCGATGCAGTCCTCGGTGAAGCGTTCAATACGGCATGCGCTGTAGATGATTCATTTCAGCGGAAAGCCGCCCTCCGGAGAGGACGGCCTCGCACTGGTACGGCTGACTGGGATGGCCTGGTCATCCAGGCCATCCCGGCGTGGCTCAATGTTTGAAATCGGAAGCCCAGTAAGCCTCGATCTTGCTGACCAGGGCAGCCGGCAGCGGCACATAGTCCAGTGCTACGGCATCCGGCTGGCCATGCTCAAGCGACCACTTGAAGAAGTCGAACGCGACCTTGGTGTTGATCGGATTCTTCGGCGTCTTGTACATGATCATCCAGGTAGTGGCGGTGATCGGCCACGCCTTGGCGCCCGGTGCATTGGTCATGATCAGGTTGAAGTCCTTGGCTGAAGCCCAATCCGCGGTGGCGGCTGCGGCAGCGAACGCATCGGCATTCGGCTTGATGAAGTTGCCAGCGGCATTCTTCATGTCGACCCAGGCGATCTTGTTCTTCACGGCGTAGGCGTATTCGACGTAGCCGATCGCGCCCGGAATCTGGTTTACGTACTGCGACACGCCTTCATTGCCCTTGCCGCCCACGCCGGCCGGCCATTCCACGGCGGTGCCGAACTTCACCTTGGCGGCCCACTCCGGGCTGACCTTGGACAGGAAGTTGGTGAAGTTGAACGAAGTGCCCGAACCGTCCGAACGATGCACGACGGTGATCTTGCCGGCTGGAATCTTCAAGCCGGCGTTCAACGCGGCGATCTTCGGATCGTTCCAGTTGTTGATCTTGCCGAGGAAGATGTCGGCCAGGGTGGCGCCGTCCAGCTTGATCTGGTCAGCCTGCACGCCGGCGATGTGGACCACCGGCACGATGCCGCCGACCACGATCGGGAACTGGCCGAGGCCGAGCGTCTGCAGGTCTTCCGCCTTCATCGGGGCGTCGGAGGCGCCGAAGTCGATGGTGCCTTCCTTGATCTGCGCAATACCGGCGCCGGAGCCGACCGACTGGTAGTTGAGGTGGTTGCCGGTCTTCTCGGCATACGCGGCCGACCACTTGGACATGACCGGATAGACGAAGCTGGAGCCGGCACCGGTGATGTCGGTGGCCTGCGCGGCCATGCCGAAGCTCGAGGTCACGGCAAGCGCAGCAATGGCAGCGATGCGAATCGGAAATTTGCTGGAGTTCAACACGGTAGCTCCTTGGGGAAGTCGGATGAGACCCCGCCATTTCAGGCCCTTGGTGTTGCCATTGGATGTAATCAATGTTTCATTCAGATGACAGTTGTCGACGGATTGTCACAGTAACTTCGTGGAATGCATCCGACTAACTCTGAAACCCCAGCCTGCGCCTCATTTCAGGCGGCATCAAGCCCGCTCCCGCGGGCTTGATCGAGCAGCTCCAGTTGGCGCCAGCGATTGACTACTTCGCAAAAAAGTTCGGCGGTACGTTCCGCGTCATAGACAGCTGAGTGTGCCTCGCGGCTGTCAAACGACAAGCCAGCCGCCAGTACCGCCTTGCTGAGTACGGTCTGTCCATAGGCAAGGCCGCCGAAACTGACCGTGTCGAAGCAGCTGAACGGGTGAAACGGATTGCGCTTGTGGCCGGTGCGACGTACCGCCTGGTTGAGGAATCCCAGGTCGAATGCGGCATTGTGGCCCACCAGGATGGCGCGCTGGCAACCGGCCTCGCGTACCGCCTCGCGCACCACATGGAAGATGTGATCCAGCGCCAGCCGCTCGGCGAGTGCGCCACGCAATGGGTTGTAAGGATCGATGCCGGTAATTTCCAGCGAGCGCGGGTCCAGGTTCGCGCCGGGAAACGGTTCCACGTGCGTCGACACTACCGGTTGCAGGCGCATGCAGCCGTCTGCGTCCATCGTCAACGGGATAGCGGCGATTTCCAGCAGGGCGTCATGTTCGGCATCGAAACCGCCGGTTTCGACATCAACCACGACGGGGAGAAAGCCGCGGAAACGCTCGGCCATGCGCATGGGGGGACGGTAAGAGGAATCAGGCATCGAGCAAGCATAACAGCAGCTTCCAGGCCCTCATGCGCTGGCCCTATCTTCTAATGAGGTGCGTTGCGTGGGTGCTCACCCTTCGGCTCTTTGCTCGGTTAGGGATTTCGTGAGGATTATCTGGGGCTGGCCGACGGCGGCCACACGAACGTGGGCTGATCTGGCGCAAGAGTTTTCGTTATGACATGCGCTGCCGCACTGTAATCCGATTGTCATTTGCGATTTACGTGAGTGTCACATTCATCACACAAACTTAATACAAGAGCGGTGCAGCTGAGCCGCCTATGGCTCGTAACAGCCATGGGTAAAGCGCCGTAGAACGACATTCTTGTCCCCGATGCGGAGCTTCAGATCATGCGTAACAAACTCGTCGCCGTAGCCATCGCTGCCGTGCTCGGCACACTCAGTGTCAGCGCGCACGCCGATGACAGCACTATCAATTCCGCCAGTGACCTTTTCACTCAGGGTCATGTGGATGGTGAGCTTCGTCTGTACGACTTCAACCGTAGCTATGACTACGATGTTGCTGCGAAGCCGAGTGCCCGGGCCTTTGGTGGCTCGATCCTGCTCAATGCGCAGACCGCCTCGCTGGATGGCTTCAGTGCCGGCGCGTCGCTGGTCAGTGCGAATGCGCTGGGCTCGCTGGCCGACAATCCGAAGCGCGTCGATACCACGTTGATGGGTGCCAACGATTCGCTGACGGCGCTAAGCCAGGCGTACCTGCAGTACGCGAACAGCTGGGTCAACGTGAAGGCTGGTTATCAGTATCTGAATACGCCGTGGATGGGCAACAGCGATGGCCGCCTGCTGCCGAACTCGTACGAAGCCCTGAGCGCTGTTTTCACGCCGGTGGCCGGCTGGAACATCATCGGTATCCGTGAACTCAGCTACAAGAGCCGCACGTCCGATGACTATTTCAATGACAACAACTACTACAACAGTGCCTATCAGGGCGACACGCTTTACGGCGGTAACCAGGGCTTGCCGCTGACGGCGAAACAGACCAGCGGCACGTGGGCTTTGGGTAGCACGTACGTCAACGGCGGCCTGAAGGCGCAGGGCTGGTACTACGACTTCCTCGATTTTGCGCGCATGGGCTACGCCGACGGCAGCTATGTCTTCAAAACCGATACGGGCTTCGATCCGGTCATTGGCTTTCAGGGCCTGACCGAGAATGGCGGCGGTTCCGACAATGTGCTGGTGGCAAACAAGCTCAAGATCAACGGCATTGCCGGTACCGACGTGCAGAGCCGTGCCTGGGGCGCCGACCTTGGCGTCGTGATCCCGAACGGCCGCTTCGATGTGTTCTACAACAAGGTAGAGCAGGAGACCGGCTCGGTTATCGGCGACGGTTCGATCATCTCGCCGTTCACCGCCAATTACGCCACGGATCCGCTGTACACCACCTCGATGATTCGTGGTCTGGTGGAAGCTGGCCCGGGTCACGCGTGGAAGGCCAAGATGACCTACGGCTTCTTCGACAACAGCCTGCAGTTGGTTGGTGCTTACGCCAAATACACCACCGATCTGAATGGCAACTTCCACGACACCTACTTCGACATCATCTACAACTTCAGCGGCTTCCTCAAAGGTTTCCAGATCCGCGATCGCTGGGAAAAATCCTCGGGCGGCATCAACAACCTGAATCCGGGCAACCAGTCGTTTACCTACAACCGCGTGATGCTCACCTACAAGTTCTGATCGACGGTGACATGCCTGTCATGCCGCTGACCGGAAACAGTCACAGCGGCATGGCAAGCTGAACCCATCGAGACTGAACTTATCTAGAGTTATCGCAAGGGAGTTTGACCCAGGGATGGAAAACGGCGGCCATGGGCCGCCGTTTGCTTTTGCGCTAGATGGAGACAAGCGCGTGGCAGCGAGACCGGCATCAAGCCGGGCCTCCGGTCCGTCAACGCGCCGCGGCCACCGCGTGGCCGTGGGGCGAGTCCTTCATCTGCGCGCTGGTCCAGCCACCGCCCAAGGCACGGATCAGGTCCACACTGGCCTGCAACCGGCGCATGCGCACTTGTTCGGCATTGCGCGCGGCCTGAAGGTAGCTGGTCTGCGCAGTGACGACGTCCAGATAATTGACGATGCCTTCGCTGTAGCGGTTGGTGGCGATCTGTGCAGAATCCTTGGCAGCGTCGGCAGCAGCGTCTTCATCATGGGCTTCGCGACTCAGGTTCGTGAGCAGCGACAGGTTGTCTTCCACCTGCTGAAAGGCATTCAGTACGGTTGCGCGATATTGCCCCGCAGCTTCATCGAATTCGGCCTGCGCTTTGCGTTCCTTGGCTCGCAGCAGGCCACCGTCGAAGAGGTTCAGCGAGGCCAGCGGGCCCAGCGCCCACATGCGGTTGCCGGCGCTCAGCAGGCTGCCATTGCCGGTGTTCTGCCAACCCAGGATCGCGGAAAGGCTGAAATCGGGATAGAAGGCGGCGCGCGCCACGCCGATATCCGCATTCGCGGCAAAAGTGCGACGTTCCGCAGCGGCGATATCCGGCCGACGCTCGAGCAGTGTTGACGGGATGCCCACCGGAATCTCCGGCAGGCCGATCTGGACATCCGATGCGGGCAGGGAAAAGCTGGATGCCGGTTCGCCAACCAGGCTGGCGATGGCATGTTCGGCGAGGGCACGTTGCGCGGTCACCTCGGCGGCCTGGGCCATCGCATCGGACAACTGGGTTTTTGCGCGGGAAACCGACAGGCCGGAGGCAATACCGCCGGCAAAACGGTTCTCGGTCATCGTAAGCCCTTTGCGGTACTCATCGAGCGAACCATCGATGATATGCGCCTGGATGTCATAGCCGCGCAGAAGTATGTACTGATCAGCAAGCTGCGATTCCAGGCTCAGTTTCGCCGAGGCGAGATCCGCATCGGCGGCCTGCGCCTGCGCGTTGCCGGCGGCGACTTCGTTGCGGATGCGGCCCCACAGATCCAGATCGTAGCCCGCAGAGAGCTGCGCCGTGTTGGCCTCGTATTCATCGGGTTGGTTACTGCCGCGCAAGGGCCGGTTGTTGGACTGGCGGTTATTGGTCGGACTGGCCTCCGCGCCGATTTGGGGGAACAGTTGCGAACGGACTTCGCCCTCATAGGCGGTGGCGATGTCATAGCGCGCCAGCGCGACCGCCAGTGACGGGTTGGCCTGGTCGAGGCGGGTCTCCAACCCATCCAGGGTGGAATCACCGAAGATCTTCCACCAGTCGCCGCGCGACTGCATGTCGCCCGGCGTGGCCTGCGTCCACAGTCCCGAGTGATCCTTGTAGGCCGCCGGGATGGCCATCGCCGGGCGCTGGTACGTCGGCGCCAGTGAACAGCCGGCCAAAGCCAGCATCAGGCAACCGGGCAGGATACGGCGGCAACAGGTCCGCCAGGCGGCCGTGTGGCGGTTGACTGGAGGCTTGCTCAGCATGGAGTCATTCTGCCTTGGGCTGTTCATGCGCGACGTTCTCCTTCGCCATGGCGGCGACATGTACCTGGTCGCCCTGCATCAATGAATCCGGCGGATGATCGATGATCTTGTCCGACGGCAGCAGGCCCTGGTCGATTTCCAGCGCATCGCCCAGATCCATCGCGATATGCACATCGTGCAGCTGCACGCGATCATCCGGTCCGAGTACGGCCACCTGCGGTCCCGCGGCGCGGAAGATCAGCACGGTCGATGGCACCGTGATCATCCGGCTGCTGATCGCAATCGGCAGATGCACTTCCGCATAGTCGCCTGGCAGCAGCGCGGCATCCTGATTCCGTATCTCGAACTGCGCCAGCAGCGAACCCGATGCCTGGTTGACCGAGCCGGATGATCCGATCAGCGTGCCCGTATAGGTCACGCCGGGGTGTTCGAGCACGTTCAAGGTGACCTTCATGCCGGGTTTGATCGACGATGCATAGCCCTGTGGAACGCGCACATAGAGGCGCATCTTGCTGGTATCGGCCACGGTGAACAATGCCGGGCTGTTCTCGCTGGTGGCGGAGATCAGGTCGCCAATGTCCGTATTGCGGCTGGTGACCGTGCCGTTGAACGGCGCAGTGATGTGCTTGAATCCTTCCAGTGCGGCCAGCCGATCGACATCGGCCTGGGCCGAGAGCACATTCGCGGCAGCAACCTCGGCCTGGCCACTCTTTTCATCGGCTTCCTGCTTGGATACCGAGTTGGATGTCAGCAGATGTTGCCAGCGCTTGCTGGTGACTTGTGCCAGCCGTTCGTCCGCCTTGGCGCGAACCAGCTCGGCCTGGGCCTGATCGAATTGCTGATCCAGTTCGGGCGTATCGATGATGCCCAACGTGTCGCCGGCCTTGACCGTGCTGCCTATGTCCTTGCTCCAGCTCTTCAGATAGCCGCTGACGCGGGCATAGATCGGTGCGCTGATCCACGCCTCGACATGGCCGGGCAGCGTCGTCTGATGTGTGTCCGCCGAGCCCAATGGCGCAGCCAGCTGTACGGTGGGCAGCTCCTGCGCATCGGTCCACTTCGCCAGTCGGTGGTAATCGTAGGCGCGCACAACGAGTCCGATCATCGTCACCAGCACGGCCACGCAGAGGAAGACGATGATGGCGAGTTTGAGACGCGGCGGGCGCTTTCCCGACTCGCCGACGTTATGCGGCGCGGCGTTATGCGACATGGGGATCTTCTCCAAGCATGGGTACGGCGGAAGGTGAGCGTTGCTCATCGTTGGCATGCACGATGCTGAAAATCACCGGCACGAACAGCAGCGTGGCGAACGTGGCGAACAGCAGGCCGCCGATGACGGCACGGCCCAGTGGCGAGTTCTGTTCATGGCTCAGCGCCATCGGCAGCATGCCGATGATCATCGCCAGTGCGGTCATGCAGACCGGGCGGAAACGGGTGAAGCCGGCTTCAAGCGCTGCCTTGATCGGATCGCCATGCACATCCAGCCGCTCGCGGCAGAAGCTCACCACCAGGATCGAGTTTGCCGTAGCAACGCCCATGCACATGATGGCACCGGTCAGTGCTGGAACCGACAATGTGGTGTGGCTGGCGAACAGCATCCAGACAATGCCGGCCAGCGCCGCGGGCAGGGCGGTGATGATCACGAAGGGATCGAGCCACGACTGGAAGTTCACCACGATCAGCAGGTAGATCATCACCACCGCACCGAGCAGGCCGAACAGCAGTCCGCTGAAAGCCTCGTTCATCGTGCCGACCTGGCCACGCAGGGTCACCATGGTGCCCTTGGGCCGGGTCTTGGCGAAGTCGGCCAGTACCTTGTTCACGCCGGCGGCGACCGCGCCGAGATCGCGGTCCTGCACGGATGCGTAGATATCGAAAACAGGCAGGATGTTGTAATGCGATACCACCGCTGCACTGGGTTCCCGTGTGAAGCTGGCGATACCGCCCAGCATCTGGCTACCCTTGTTGCCGGATGAGGTCACCGGCAACCGCGCCAGGTCGGCCATCGAATCCATCTTGTACTGCGGTGTAGCTGCCACGATGGCGTAGGAAACGCCATTCTTTGGATCCAGCCAGAACGCGGGTGCCACCTGACCACTGCCGGCCAGCGTAGAGACCATGCTGTTGGTGACGTCGCCTTCGGTGATGCCCAGCGCATCGGCGCGGGTCCGATCGACATGCACGTTCAACTGCGGGTAGCTGGTGCTCTGTTGCAGGCGCACGTCGGCAATGCCAGGCACCGCCTTGAGGCGCGTCATGATCTGCATTGCATAGGCTTCATTCGCGGCGCTGTTGCGGCCGGCGATCGATACGTCCAGCGGTGCTGGTGCACCGAAGTTAAGGATCTGGCTGGTCATGTCGGCCGGCAGGAACGCAAACTGGCTGCCAGGGAATTCCTTCGGCAGCACGGCGCGCAGTTTCTTCACGAATTCGGCGGTGGGCTGGTGGCCTTCCTTCAGCGCGATCTGGATGTCGCCGTCCTCCGGCCCGATGGTGCCGGTGTTGCTGTAGACCAGGTTGACGCTGCTCAAGGGCAGGCCGATGTTGTCGATCACGCTGTCCAGCTGATTGGGCGGAATCACCTTGCGGATCGCAGCTTCGATGCGATCGAACTCGGCGGCGGTTTCTTCGATGCGGGTGCCCATCGGCGCACGCACATGCAGTGCGATCGAGCCGGCGTCGACATCCGGGAAAAAGTCGCGGCCGAGGAACGGCACCAGCGCGAATGACACCAGCACGAATGCCAGGAAACCGATGATGAAGAGCTTCTGCCGCGCCATCGCTGCGCTGAGAGTGGCGTAGTAAACATCGCGAATCATTGTGAAGCGATGTTCGAAGGCGAGCTGGAAGGCGATCATCTTGCGCACGATTACGTGCCGGGTAGCGTGATGCTGGTCGCCCTCGTGGTGGTTGATGTAAGTGTCCTCGGGGTGATCGCCAACCCCCTTCTCGGTGTCGTGCGGCTTGAGCAGGTACATCGCCATCGTCGGCACCAGGGTGCGCGACAGTACGAACGATGAGGCCATCGCGAAGATCACCGCCAGCGCCATCGGGCGGAACAGGAAGCCGGCGATGCCATTGAGCATGAACATCGGCACGAACACGATGCAGATACACAACAGCGATACGAACGCGGGCGTGACGATCTGCCTGGCGCCATCCATGATCGCCGAGTGCACATCCTTGCCCTGTTCGAGATGCCAGTTGATGTTCTCGATGGTCACCGTGGCATCGTCGACCAGGATACCCACCGCGAGCGCCAGGCCACCAAGTGTCATGATGTTGAGGGTTTGCCCGGTCAACGAGAGCAGGGCGATCGAGGACAGGATCGACAGCGGGATCGAGACCGCGATGATGACGGTGGAGCGCCAGCTACCCAGAAAGACCAAAATCATCACCGAGGTCAGCAACGCCGCGATGATGCCTTCGCGCGCCACCGAGACAATCGCCGATTTCACGAAGACCGACTGGTCGTCGAGCATCGAGATCTTCAGCGACGGCGGCATCGTCTCCTCGATCAGCGGCATCAACTTCTTGACGCCGGCAACCACGGACAGCGTCGATGCGCTGCCCGTTTTCAGGATGGGCATAAGTACTGCACGCTTGCCATCCACGCGCACCACGTTGTTCTGTGGCGGCGAGCCGTCGCGCACATGGGCCACCTCACCGATCGTGATGGTCGCGCCGTCGACCGTCTTGATCGGCAGGTTGTTAAGCGCAGCGAACGCGGTCGGGCTGTTGTTGAGCTTTACGTTGTAT
>Ga0302234_10000605_pt1 | contig 27577 bp, 29 predicted proteins | sample II_Palsa_N3_2_FD_193576 | JGI IMG/M metagenome (GOLD analysis project Ga0302234, IMG submission 193576) | Peat permafrost microbial communities from Stordalen Mire near Abisko, Sweden - II_Palsa_N3_2 | ecosystem: Environmental > Terrestrial > Soil > Palsa > Peat permafrost | place: Sweden... | reverse complement strand
GGCAGGTTTTCTTCTCTGCCGTGGCGTGAGGGAGGGGCACACACATAACAGGGACGCCACATGTTCAAGTACTACATGCAGCTGGGCCTGCGTAGTCTGCGTCGCAACCCGATGCTTACCGCATTGATGGTCATGGCGATTGGCTTTGGCGTGGCGTCATCGATGACGATGTATACGGTATTTCGTGCCATGTCGGGCGACCCGATCCCATGGAAGTCGGACAAATTGTTCTTTCCCCAGATCGACGCGTGGGGACCCAATCCTCGGCAGAATGGCAATGAACCTGCCGATGCCATGACGTATGTCGATGCTGTTTCATTGATGCGCGATCATCGTGCGCATCTACAGTCCGCGCTTTATCCGATTGCACCGACTGTCCATTCTGACGATCCGACGCAGAAGTCGCGAACAGCGCCTGGGCAAGCGGTATACAGCGAGTTCTTTCCCATGCTCGATGTGCCATTTCTGTATGGAGGTGGCTGGACAGGAGCAGATGACGAACAGCACGCGAGGGTGGCAGTCATCAGCAAGAACCTGAATCAAAGACTATTTGGGGGAACGAATAGTGTGGGGCAAAGTATTCAGCTGGACAGCCGTAGCTATCGGGTGAGCGGCGTGCTGGACGACTGGCATCCGCAGCCAAAGTTCTATGACTTGGCTACTACCGATGCGTTTGGCCCAGCCGATCAAGTGTTCCTCCCATTTACTACGGCGACCGATGCTCAACTCGCTACAAAAAGCGGCTTTCTTTGTATCAATCTTCCCGGTCCCGGCTACGCCGCGGTGCTGAACTCAAGTTGCGTCTGGATCGGCTATATGGTCGAGCTGGATACGTCGTCTCAGGTCAGTGCCTATCACACCTATCTCGAAGGCTATGCACATGAGCAGCAGGCTTCTGGGCGCTTCGGCTGGGCGCCCAATAATCGCCTGCGAGATTTGCCCGCATGGCTGGATTTCGGGCAAGTCGTGCCGGCGCAGACCAAGATTTCCTTTGTGGTGGCGCTTTGCCTTCTGCTGGTTTGCATGGTCAACACGGTAGGTTTGTTGCTGGCAAAATTTCTGCGCCGCTCGGGCGAAATTGGGGTGCGCCGCGCACTGGGTGCCAGTCGCCTCGCCATTGCTGCCCAATTCGGCGTGGAAGCGGGCATGATCGGCGTGACTGGAGGACTGCTTGGATTAATGCTGACCTGGTTGGGTATACAAGTGATGCACGGTTCCCTGCCCAGACAGATCGCCGCCCTGGCCCACATTAATCTGTTGCTGCTATGGCAGACGCTGCTACTCGCCATTGTCGCCACCGTGCTGGCGGCCCTGTATCCGATTTGGCGTGCCACGTATGTGCGCCCATCACTGCAGCTCAAGGAAGATTGAGAAGCCACGCATGTCCATACACCCCATACTTTCCGCGTTGCGCAGGCACAAGACGGGCACGATCCTTATCGCTTTGCAGATCGCGCTGACCCTGGCGATCGTCTGCAATGCCTTGTTCATCATCAGGACACAGTTCGAGAAGATGGGCCGCCCTACGGGACTCGACGAGCACAATCTGCTCATGGTCGCAACGACACAATCCGGCATCGACAGCAGCACGGACGCCGGCAAGGCAACACTTGATGCATCGATCAGGGCTGACCTGACCGCCTTGCGGCAGTTGCCAGATGTGATCGATGCTTACGAAGCCCGTTCGCTGCCATTGAGTGGCGGACTCTGGGGGCTGGGATTGAGACTGATGCCAAGCGGTGCCTACGGCTCGCACACCACCTATTTCCATGCGGATGAGCATACCCTGGCAACGTTAGGCCTGCGACTAGTGGCGGGGCGAAATTTTCGCAGCGACGAGATTGGTGAGGATGATGATTTCGGTGTTCTGCAGCCGGCGGTCATCATCGTGTCCCAGCATCTGGCTGACAGCCTGTTTCCGCGCGGTGACGCTCTGGGCAAGCAGATCTATTTCACCAGCGCCACCAAACCGAGCACCATCGTCGGCATCGTCGAACGTATGCAAACAAGTTCGACGTATAGCGGAACCGATAGCAGGACGTGGAACACGACCTTGGTACCGTTGCGCTTGGTGACCCCATCCCGTCACTACGTGGTGCGCACCAGGCCCGGTCGCGTAGCCGCTGCCATGCAGAGCGTGCCGGTAGCCCTGTATGCCCAAGATCCGCAGCGCGTGATTCCTGATGGCTCAGGAGGTGACGATGCCGGTGTGCGCAGTTTCGCGCAGATTCGTGCCAAGGCTTACCAAGGCGATCGCACATTGGCGATGCTGATGGGCGTGATCAGCATCATTCTGTTGGCGGTGACAGCTGCGGGCATCGCGGGCCTTTCCAGCTTCTGGGTGGGCCAGCGTCGGCGACAGATCGGTGTGCGCCGTGCGCTCGGTGCGACCAGTCGCGACATCGCCCGTTATTTCCTTATCGAAAATGCCCTTATCAGCACCGCCGGAGTTGTCGTCGGGATTGTGCTTGCCTACGAATTCAATAACTGGTTGATGGGAAAATTTGAACTGACACGACTTTCGCCCGCTTACGTTATGGTCGGCGTGGTACTGCTCTTTTTATTGAGTCAATGCGCGGCGCTCGCCCCCGCGCTGCGCGCTGCGCGAATCGCACCGGTGGAAGCTATCCGCTCATCGTGAAGCTTATTGTCGATCTCGCGAACCGGCGGCTATGCGTTCATGGGATGGATAGCTAGGCCGAATATGCTCTGTAAGCGTGTGGAAGTTGTACCCAATGATGGCCAAGCCAACAACAACATGGAATCATTTGATGAAACGGATTGCGCTTTTCCTATCGTTTTTTTCTGTCACCGCGGCCTTCGCATCGCCTACTAACCTGAGTCCGCAACAAATCGCGCAGATCAATGCGGACGTCGAAGCTGTTCTCCATCGCACCGGCACGCCTGGTACCGTGGTGGCCATTGCAGAACAGGGGCGCATCATTTACACAAGCGCTTACGGACTAGGCGATCGCGAGCGGCAGCTGCCGGCAACAGTCGGTACCAATTTTGAGATCGGCTCCATCACGAAGCAGTTCACGTCTGCAGCCATCCTGCAATTACAGGAGGCCGGGAAGCTGCACATCGACGACAAGCTCGCGGAGTACCTGCCTGACGCGCCGCATGCCAAGGAGGTCACACTCCGACAGCTGCTTTCGCACACCAGTGGAGTGGTGGACTACCTCGACGGACCCGACATTGAGGAGGCCGCAACGAAACCGGCGACGTTCGAGCAGCTGATGACGCGTATCGCCGACAGGCCACTGGACTTCGCGCCGGGCAGCCGGTTTTCGTATTCGAACAGCGGCTACATTTTGCTGGGTCGCGTCATCGAGGTTGTATCCCACCAAAGCTACCAGCGTTACGTGCAAACGCAATTGCTGGATGTGGCTGGCATGACGCATACCTTCACGATCGCTGACGAGAAGCAGCTGTCCAACATGGCGGTCGGCTACTGGCGGAAGGAAGGGAAGATCACACCGTCAGCGACCATCAGCAGCAGCTTCGGTTGGTCGGCGGGCTTCCTTGTGTCCACGGTGAGCGACCTTCAAAAGTGGAACGTTGCGCTGCAGGGCGGGAAAATTGTTTCGCCCGCGGATTACGTCCTCATGAGCACGCCAGTCAGTACGACGCAACAGGGCGAATCAGATTACGGCTTGGGTTTGGCTGTCGACAGTATTGACGAGCAACCCTACGTCGGTCACGACGGCGGGTCGTTTGGGTTCACCACCGGAAACGAATATTTTCTGAAGCAGAAGGTTCAGATCATTGCGTTTACCAATAGTGGTTCTCTTAGCCCCGATGCCGCTGTGGCCGTCACGACGGCAATCTTCGAAGATTTGTATCCGGAGATCGCTGCTGCGGCTGCCAGTCCGGCCGCGGGTGAGAACCCGGCGGTAACACGCAACGTCAGGGGTGCCTTCGCCGCTATGCAGGCCGGCAGCGATAGCTCTCCTTACGTCAGTGCCGAAGTGAACGAAAAGATGAAGGAGGGCGCGGCAAAGGAGCTGTCGGGTCAGTTCGCCCTATTGGGTCGGCCTACCGCCTTCGTTTTCAAGGGTGAGAGGTCGGTCAATGGCAAAAAGCGGCTCGTTTACGTGATCCACTTTGGCCCCGGCGTCGTGCTGCAGTTTTTGCCCCGTATGGGTAGCGACGGTAAGGTTGGCGGCTGGATGTTCGAGTAGACGATTGTCTATTTGAAGACGAACTCCATATGCCGGGATTTCATGTTCTTGATGTGCCTTATTCCCCTGTGGAGTGGATCCACTGACCATCTGGGTGAAGAGCATCCATATGCTCGTTCCCTACCATCGGGATTGATACTTCAATATCCAGCCGAGCAGCTGGACTGCCGATGTCCACGGGAGAGCTATTTCCCGTGGCAAAAGGCTTTCGCCCCGTCGGCTAGTGCCGACGGGGCGCGGACATCCGGCCTCTGGCTGGCTCCATCGACGCAGCCGGTAAGGCACTATCTCAGAGCACTTCCACCTTAACGTCGGCGCGCACGCTCTGACCTGCTTCGCAGACGAAGGAGGGTGCGATGCCAAGTACGGAACGCGTGGGGAGGAGGGTGCCGACAACGACGGTGGGCGGACTCAGTACATCGAGCCGATAGCGTTGTCCGCTCGCATCGGGTAACTGATCGGCGAACGAAAACATCGCGTTCATATCAGTGGCGCGATAGGCGGTCTGGTGTGTTTGCTGGTCGATCAGGCGAATCACCGCGTTGGGCAGTGGCTTGCCGGAGTAGTCGTAAGCGGTGCCGGTGATGAGGCAGGTATCGGGCGCCGCCTGCGCGTCGAATGTCACGGCTGCAAGCAAGGCGATCAGGACTAAGCGGATCATGGCGATACCTCCAACGAGGAGTGCATCCCTGCTTGTGGGCTCACCCCCCAATTCTAACGCTTTTTCTCGGCGGGAAATACGATGAGTCGGCATCTTTGCGCCGTCGTAAAAGGCGCGAAGCGGACTATGGTCAAGTTAAATTAAAGGCAATACTCTCGTGACCTGAGCGTTGGTCATTACTCCAGGATTCTGGTTCGGTTTTCCGTAGGGATCAGATGGAGATAAGTTGTGGCATTTTTCGGTGACCGACATTCGAGGCAGATATCTCCACATTCCCGCAACCTGGTTCGGATGAGGACGTCATGCATTATTCCCGTCTTTGGGCGCTGCTCATCGATTGCAATACGCCCGATATCGATCAGGCCGCCAGCTTCTGGGCCGAAGCACTAGGTCGGCCGATAGATCTTGATCATCCAGGTAGTCGCGGTGCCTACCGCATGCTGGATACACCGCAGGATGAACCTATCGTTGAAATTCAGTGTGTCGCACATGAGAGCAGAGTTCATGTGGACATTGAGACCGACAACATCCCCGCGGAAGTGGCTCGCTTGGAAAAGTTGGGTGCTCACGTGGTGGATCGCCTTGAGCGTTGGGTCGTGATGCAAGCACCCACGGGGCAGAGATTCTGTGTCGTGCGAGTACAGCGTCCGGGATTCCCCAAGAATGCCAATCGCTGGGACTAACTCACGTTGAGATCCATGGATAGATTTAAGACCGCTCCATTGGATGGCCGCCTGTGGGAAAAATCCTTTGAATCTGTTACTCGGCAGTGAACTAATTGCCCGTCGGCTCAAGCAGCGACGTGACCACGAAATCGATAAATGCCCGGGCCTTGGCCGCATGAGGATGGCGCGAAGGGTAAAAAGCGTAGAGCGGGAAGCTCTCGCCTTGCCAAGCCGGGAATAGTTCGACCCGTTCGCCGGCAGCGAGCTGACTGCGGCACCCATGGCTTTTATGCGCGCAGGGCACGACCGGCCCGTGCCGCGAATCCAGATGCGGGTCCCCCGATAAAATGTTCTCGGAGAATAGTTTCATGGCAGTCAGGCTGGGCCTCGCCGCGATCACTTGAGCCGCGTCAAATAAGCCTTGAACGCGGTGACCCATGTACGCCCACCGTCGCGGGAGTATGAGATCTCATAGCGATGGGAGTTGGTCGTTATGTCAGACCAGACTCCGCGTACCAGCACCGTGCGATCTTTATAAACGGTCGTGCCGAACAGTTCGCCCCGCCCGTCTTTGAAGACTCCGATGGTCGGAGCCTCAACTTCGCCCGAGTCGCTGTCGATGTAAGTTTGGCTCCATTGTCCGGCTTTGGAGTTATAGACGAAGAGCGTCGCGCCTTCCCAATGCCCGTTGGGGCCGTCGGCCTCGATTTCCTCAAGCCACGCGCGGCCATTCCAAACCGCCCGTGCTGTTTTTGTGCCGTCCATGGTCACCGTGTGGGTGCCGCCATCGAACGGGTCGAGCACTTGTGTAACATGCGTGTGCCAAACCCCGCGGGCGAAATCGAAATCATGAGCGCCGTCGCGAGGTGGCTGGGCCCTTGCAGTCAAAGACGAACATGCAAGAACACCAGCAATCATGACGCTACGTATTAGCAGTCTCCACATCATCGCTCTCTCTCTCTCTCTCCGTGTAACCAAACCCGTGACGAGACTCTAGGGAAAATCCATAGCGCCAGTGGGGCCAGTCGGAGATATTTAAGGTGGTCCACTTCGCTGGGCGCGTAGTGGGAGGCCGATGAAGGCGCAGGCATAGGCCGCGCAGGTAACCGAGTCAGGTTTCCCGAGGACAACGGCTTTCCTTGGACGCTGATGACTGGGGTATGGAAGGGTGCTCACAGTTTGTTTTCGAGTGCGGCCAGTTATCCGAAGCACTGACTTTTCCGTCGAAGTGGCCCGGGTGTTTTCCGGGAAAGTGGCGTCTATAGCTTTGGGCGGAGTTGAAATAATGGGATCACAGTCGATCCATTGCCTGGCAATAAAGCCGGGTTCATTCAACCGCACTTCGGTGGCCTTCATGATTAAGCGCGCGTGGACAATTTCGGCTTTATCGGCAGCGATTCTCTTCGCGGGGGCTGCGCCGACAAGGGCGGCGGAACGGGACGCCCAACATGATTTTGACTTCAATTTCGGTACCTGGAAGACCCACGTATCGCGGCTCGTGCATCCGCTGACGGGCTCGACCACTTGGACCGCGTACGACGGCGTGTCAGTCGTTCGTCAGGTTTGGAACGGCTGTGCCAGTCTCTTCGAACTTGAGGTAGAGGGGCCCGCCGGCCATATCGAAGGCGTCGGACTGCGCCTGTACAACCCGCAGTTCCATCAATGGAATCTGAACTGGACCAATAGCAGCATCGGCATGTTGGACAGTGCCATGATCGGTGAGTTCAATGATGGACGCGGAAATTTCTATGGCCTCGATACCTTCAATGGACGACGTATCCTGGTGCGTAACGGCTTCTCCGACATCACATCAAATTCGTCCCACTTCGAGCAAGCGTTCTCCGCCGACGGAGGCAAAACCTGGGAGACGAACTGGGTCATGACGTTCGCCCGCTAGGGGTGGCCAAGTGGGCGGGGCGTGACGATGCGGGCATTGAATGCGACGCGTCGTTGAATGCTGCAAAGCCGGCAACTTACCCTGTCCGCGCATCGGGGCCTGCCGTGACTAAAGCACGCGCCGTAACGCCTTCAGACCCTTCTCGATACCATCAAGGTCAACAGCCCCGTAGCCGAAGACCAGGCCTTGCGATGTGGGTGCACCGAAAAAATAGCGTTCGAACGAATGCAAATGCATATTCGATTCCAGCAATTTTGCGGTGACTCGTTCGAGGCGCTGGGGCAGAGCCGAAAACGCCGCCACATGCATTCCGTAATGGGACTGCATCGGTGACAGTTCTTCTGAGAAGTCGGACCGGAGTATCTGCTCGATGAGATCTCGTCGCTTCCTATAGACGTCACGGAGCTTTCGCACGTGCCGCGCCAGATGCCCGTCCGCGATGAAACGGGCGACGGCCATTTGCGTCAACGTCGGACAATGCCAATCGAGACAGTTCTTCGCCGTGACCAGCGCAGGCATGGCCCAGGGCGGCGCCACCACGAACCCCAGTCGCAGTGCGGGAAGCATGCACTTGGAGAAAGTGCCGACGTAGAACACGTCGTCCGCGGTCGCCGTGGATCGTAGCGCTTGCAGTGGAGTGCCGTCGTAGCGGAATTCCCCGTCGTAATCGTCTTCGACGATGACTGCCCCATGCTTGCGGGCAAAGTTGAGTAGTGCCGCCCGCCGTTGCGCGGACATGGATACGCCGAGCGGAAATTGGTGCGAGGGACATATGCAGACGATCTGTACGGGGATCGGCAGGGCGTCGACCACCAGCCCCTGCGCGTCGACAGTTACCGGCACAACCTTGGCGCCGGCAGCGAGAAATGCAGCGCGCATCGGTGGGTAACCGGGATCTTCAATGGCGACCGTCGTAATCCCAGGTGTTACCAGGACACGGGCGAGAATATCGAATGCCTGCTGTGCGCCGGCGGTAACCAGCACATCGTCGGGCTCGCACACGAGCGCGCGCGAGATGCCGATGTGCGTCGCGATAGCCGCCCGCAGTGGGAAATGACCCTGGTTGCCTTGCGGACTCTTGAAGGCAGGGGGCTTTAATTCCATTCGCCGGAGCTGCTTGGCACTGACCCGACGAAATATTTCGAAGGGGAATAATCGCGGATCGACCAAGGCGGGTCGAAAATCCAGGGATGCGGCAGAGCTTGACGCGCTTTTACGCTGACCGTCGTGCCAGAAGTTGAGTGTCCGGGTTAGCTCTGGCTGCGACCACAGCGAATTTAGACGTGGATCGGGCGTTTGCTGTGCCAGAAAGCGCTCGCGCGGCAGGCGACTTAGCTTCGGCGCCACATACGTTCCCGACCCTTGCCGGGACTGTACCAACCCCTCGATCGCCAGCCTCGCATAAACCCGGGCTACCGTATTTCTCGATACACCGAAAAAGACCGCCGACTGACGCTCCCCTGGGAGTTTGTACCCGGGAACCAACCGACCCTCAAGGATGGCGGCGCGCAATTGCACGTAGACGGATTCCGCAGATCGGCGGCTTCCTCTAGGCGGGGGATCAAAAGCAATTTCGAACAGATTACTCATACCCGCCACATCACTCGCCACAACTTTTCCTCCGAGGTGGCTCAATAGCGCGAGACCGTGAAGAAGTTACCTGTAGCTTCAAGATGGATTGAACGTATGCGTTGGTCGTGTTTCTGAATTCCCGGGAACATCTTGGCGATCTGAAATTCTGTCTGCTCAGTCGCCAAGGTTGACCGGTCGGGGCACCATTACGCCAAACCTGGAAAGGTCCAATCGATATTTCGAGCGATCCGGGTCCGAACGCTTAAAGGGTCCAGGCAAGGGACATCATGCGATCAAGGTAATGTATGTCTGCTTTTCGCGAAAGCTCGCGTTGCGCCCGCGCGGCTTGACTGGCACGCTGCTCGGGTCCGCTTGCGACACAATGCGACCATCAATACTTGGGGGGAAGTTGCGGATTCATCGCCACTGATCCTCCGCAAACCAAAGCCCCTTTCGCTACTGCGCGGTAGCCGCCGAGGAGCTTGAGAAATTTATCTATGATTTATGATGTTGTGATTGCCGGTGCCGGCCCTGTCGGCTTGTTTCTCGCCTGTGAGCTACGCCTTGCCGACCTCTCGGTGTTGGTGCTGGAAGAAGCCGAGGACCCAAGATCCCCCTTGAAGCGCCTTCCGTTCGGGATGCGCGGCCTTTCGGCGCCTACCATCGAAGCCTTCTACCGTCGCGGGCTACTGAACGACATTGCGATGCCGCAACGAGCGAAAGATGGCTCGGGCAGCAGCGCTCCGACTGCCGCGCATTGGATGCAACAGGCGCGCCGCCCGGGCGGCCATTTCGCCGGTATCCAGTTCTACCAGGACAACATCGACACCTCGAAGTGGCCGTATCGCCTGCCAAGTCCAGCCGGCAGCAGCATGGCGGTCGAGATGGAACACCTTGAGTCAGTCTTGGCCGCTCGCGCAAACGCGATGGGGGTAGAGATCCGGCGTGGCCTCGGTGTCGAAGGCTTCGATCAGTCGGACGAAGAAGTGACCGTTCGCGCCGGTAGTGAGACTTTTCGCGGACGCTGGCTCGTTGGTTGCGACGGCGGCCGCAGCACAGTGCGCAAGCTTGGCGGTTTTGAGTTCGTTGGCACCGATCCTGAGTTCACAGGCTATTCCGTTCAAGTAGAGATGGCTGATCCGGATAAGCTCCGTCTGGGCCGCCACTACACGCCGACGGGCATGTATACCTACTCGCAGCCAGGGACGATCGCGATGGTCGATTTCGATGGGGGCGCTTACCACCGAACCCAGCCGATCACGGTTGATCACGTACAGGCAGTGTTGCGTCATATCTCTGGCACGGATGTCACCTTGACTGACCTCCAGCTTGCCGCTACCTGGACGGATCGCGCGTACCAGGCGACGGCTTACCGCGAAGGGCGGGTGCTGCTCGCTGGCGACGCCGCGCATATCCACTCTCCCTTGGGCGGCCAAGGCCTCAACCTCGGGCTTGGCGACGCAATGAATCTTGGATGGAAGCTTGCCGCTACCATCCGTGGCGACGCGCCGGTCGGTTTGCTTGATAGCTATCCGAGCGAACGGCATTCCGTAGGAGTGCAGGTCCTTGACTGGTCGCGCGCGCAGGTTGCACTCATGCGGCCGAGCCGGAGTTCGCGCGCGCTCGAAGCCATCATCCGTGATCTCATCGACACGCGTGACGGAGCGACATACTTCGCCGAGCGTGTGTGGGGTATTTCTATCCGCTACGATCTTGGCGGCAGCCACCCGCTGGTGGGCCGCAGCACTCCCGACTTCGAGTTGGTCGACGGAACGAAGCTCGGCGAGCTTCTCGGCAACGGGAAGGGTCTATTCCTGGACTTTGACGCCAATACACCGTTCCAAGCGCTTGCACGCCCCTGGAGTGATCGGATCACGTATGTCGCAAGTGATGCCAAGGATCGGCTGGGTTTGAGCGCAGTGCTCGTGCGCCCGGATGGCATCGTCGCTTGGGCGGGTGAGGCTGCCCCGAATCAAGATGAAGCAGATCAGGCCGTGGCCCGATGGTTCGGCGAACCCGAACGTTGACGTGTGCTGCCCACGCGGTCTTCAGTACGTTGCATTGACCTGCTGAGACCGCCATCCAAGGCGAATATTTTGGCAGCACACAAGGAGCGCTTCTTCAGGAAGATCCCACGGCTCGATTTGGTCGCCTTTATTCTCGATACCTCCGCGCACGTTCCTATGAGTGAACGCGCCGCCACACGACCTCGCCATGGGCGCCCTCGGCCGCACCACTCGACGGCTTGGCCACGCTATAGGTCAATTCGTCGCCGTTGATGGTGTAACTCGAGTCTCCGCTCTTGCCGTCCCAGTTCGGGAACGATGCATGCAGGATCTGACTGTGCATGACCTTGGCGTCGGCACTGACGTGGCCGAAGTGGGCGTTGCTATCCATCGAGGCGGCGCGGTATTCGTCTGCGGTCCCCTTGGATTTGTCGTTCGCCGCGAATGGCATGCGCTTCGCCCGCACAATCTGCATCATGTAGTCGCCCTGGGCATCGATAAGCCACATCCCTTCCGGGTGAGGGCCGTATAGCTCTACGCGGTGACCATCGGGGTAGACATTGTCGCAGCGGACGAGCGTCCAGGCGCCAATCAGTGCCTTCGGCACGACAGCGTGATCACTGGCACTTTCACTGTGTTTCACCGCCATGTCTCGGGCGGTAGCGGCGGCCAGGATTGGCGATGCGCTCATTGGAGCGAGGAACGAGGCAATCAGCAGGAGTTTTATGCGTGACATGCGCAACACCTTGAGTGTGGGTGGGGTGGATTGCATGGTCTCTCACGCTTTATGTTTTGATAATATGGCCCAATCTTTATTGACCTTCAAATTCCATTTGAAAGTCATCTTGCCGGTGCCCTCCGCAGCAGAATCGGATCTTATGAACCGTCTCAGCGATATGCAGCTTCTCGTCGATGCGGCCGACCTTGGCAGCCTTTCTGCTGCGGGGCGCCGGGCGGGACTCTCGCCTGCCGCCGCCAGCGCCTGTGTGCAACGGGTCGAGACCATGCTGGGCGCCCGACTCTTCGAACGCACGACGCGTCAATTGCGCCTGACCGATGAGGGGAACATCTACATCGCGTCGTGTCGGATCGCTATCGAGACCATGCGGGAAGCTGAGTGTGCTGTTCGCGGCGGTGGCGCCGGTGTAAGCGGAACGCTGCGCGTGTCAGCGCCTTCCGATCTGGGGCGCAACATGCTGATCTACATCCTTGACGGCTTCATGGACCTCCATCCGGAGGTGCGCATTGTGCTGACGCTGTCGGATTCGCTCTCACGTTTCGTGCCGGATGATATTGACGTAGCCATCCGCGTCGGTCGATTGGAGAACAGCGACCTTGTCGCGCGTCATATTGCTGATAGCTGGCGCGTGGTCTGCGCTTCGCCAATATGTATCGCCAAGCATGGAACACCAAAGCGTCCCGAGGATCTCGTCGAATTACCCACCTTGGTACTAACCACGAATGCCGGGCCACGAAATGAGTGGCGCCTTGGGGAAGCGGTCGTACGGGTTCGGCGGTATCACGAGTGCACCGACAGCGAAGTCATACGCAAGTGGGCTGTTCTCGGTCGTGGTTTCGCCTACCGGCAGCTGTGGGCGGTGGCGGCGGATGTACAGGCAGGTCGGTTGATGCTCGTCAACGCACCAGCGTGGTCCGCTCCCACGCCCATCCACGCGATGTACCACCGGAACGTCTTTCAGCCACCACGTGTACGCCGGTTCGTCGATTTTTTACACGCCGAGCTGGCGCGGCGGCTTCCGTCAAATGCCGACGGCGCCGCAGCGTTTTCATCGATATCTGGCAGCGAGGGCCATGGCTTTTAACCCATCCCGACTAGCGTCGAATCTCAGCTATCGGCTCGGGACTGGCGGGCATGGCTCCCGCCCGCTTGCCCCGAAGAAGGGACTTCCTTCGGTCGCAGAGGGAGGTTGGGGAGGGGTGCTCTTGCGCACGCCTGAGGCAAGAGCTTTACCCCACTCCAACCCCTGCGAGCAGGGGAGGGGCCAAAAGCTAACCTTGCTGAGATTCAACGTGTGTAGGTAACCGATTGAACTATTCGGAACCTTTCGACAAGATTGATTTCGGGGAATTTTGGGGGGCCACTCTATGGCCGAGTTCAACTTTCGCGGAAGGAGTGGTGATTGTGAGTGACCGCCCGCTCGGACTGGAGCCGGTCATGATTCGCAAGCAGGTCGTGCTGATCGCCGATCTCGCGGGCACGGTGGTGTTTGCAATCGAGGGCGCCAACGCCGCTGTCCGCGCTGGGCTGGATCTGCTCGGCGTGTTGGTGCTGTCATTCATCGTCGCGCTTGGCGGCGGCATGATCCGTGATCTGCTGATCGGCGCAACGCCACCGAGTGCGATACGCGACTGGCGCTATCCGGCGCTCGCGTTTGTCACTGGGCTGGTGACGTTTCTCATTCATACGCAGATCGAGGCTATGCCCGCGCTGCTCTTGACGACTCTCGACGCTGCGGGCCTCGCACTGTTCGCGGTGGCTGGCGCGGAGAAAGCACTCGACCTCAAGATCAACCCATTTATCGCGATGCTGATGGGCGCGATTACCGGCTGTGGTGGAGGTGTCATGCGCGACATGCTGCTCGCACGAGTGCCGATGGTGATGGTCGCGGATATCTATGCAAGCGCGGCTTTACTCGGCGCGTCGGTCGTCGTCGTCGGCCGACGGCTCGGGTGCCCGCCGGCCTTGGCGGCGGCGCTGGGTTTCGTCGTTTGCTTCGCGTTGCGGTTAGCAGCGATTCGGTGGGGTTGGCAGTTGCCAAAGATTGGCTAATGGCCGTGTCCGACCGGTTCGGCAGATGAAGTTTCAGTGTCCGTTTTTGACCCGATATAGCAGATATTGCGTGTGCGTTTACATGCTTCGATGATCTTCTGATCGGATTGGCAGTGAAGTTCTACCCGTAAGCACAATGTCCGCATCCGATCAGGGGCTGGCCTCATTCACGATAGATGCGACGATGCCGAGATGCAGTCATGACCTGAGATAGATATGCGTAGCGCTTGATTTTCCGTGGCTTGCTTAAGCCTTCCTTTCGTCTTGCCCTATAGCCGCCGTCTTAGCTCCTGAGATAGGGCAATGCTTTAGTTAAAGTCACGGAGACGTGGCGGCTGAGAGTCAACATGGCACAGCACGTGTAGTCGCCGGAGAATGCGCCCCCATCCGAGCACCACAAACGATCAGCTATGACCATAACCTACGTCGATCCAAAGCTCGTTTTCGCCTGGCAAGCAGCACATTCCATCGCTCGGAGCTCCCCGCCCCCTGTTCACGATCGCGGGGGCTTCCGAGTAGATACCCACTCGGAAAAGGAAGTGAAGCGCTGGGTATTCCCACAGCTATGTGATGGGTTGCGCGCCATCGCACATGACATTGCGGCCCCACGACATTACTTGAAGCTGTGCGGCTCTGACGAGGAGCTGCGAAGTGCACTGCCAGCTCGCTGGGAGATTCAGCCCGCGAACTATTTTATGACGGCAGCAGTGGCAACCCTCGATACCAAGCCTCTGCCGAATGGGTACAGGATGGAGTTTCATCAAGCCGGGCCGGTTGCCCGAGCTTGCGTCATCGCGCCGGATGGCGATGTGGCCGCAAGCGGATGCGCGGCAGAAACTGCCGACGTCTTCATTTACGATCGAATCGAAACTGCGCCGGATCACCGGCGCAAAGGATTGGGCGTCGCGGTGATGATCGCTCTTGGAACGGCGAGAAAATCCCTTGTAAGTCCGCAGCTTCTAGTCGCGACAGGAGACGGCCGCAGCCTTTATGTGAACCTTGGTTGGACGGTGCTCGCACCATTCGCTGCTGCGACAATTCCGGAAAGTTGAACCTATATATGCGGACTGATCTTGCAGTCTGGCCGCGCTGATTTCCGGTAGAAGCGTTGGACTCGCCGCGTATTGCATAGGCCGTGGCGGGTGGTCATTCCCTGACTTTACGGGCGCTGCCAATTTATGTTTTACGCCACAAGCCTGCTATCCCTGCTGCACCAGGCCCGAAATGTCGGTTTCCGTCCCAAAGACGCCTACGGACCGAGGCTGGGAAATACGATCCGGGGCTAGGTCTGGTGGGCGATGTCCACGGTGAGCGACCAAGCCTCCAGGCCGGGCAGGGCGCTGACATTCAGGCTCGGGTTTGGGGGTCTGGTGATGCATAGACCGTTTCCGCGATGGGCTTGGGGCGGGGGGCTAAGCCTGGAACGCTCTTTAAGCTGTCAAGATGCCCTGCTAGGTTATGCGGCGACTACTCTCTACTTTTGGGGAAGAGATGAACCCACAGGCGGCGGCAGGGTTGGATGGCACTCAAGCGGTGACCGGGCGGCGAACATCTCAGCGCGCCCCCATCGACTATCGCGCCAATTTGGCGCTCCTCGGACTCGTCGCGACGGCCGTGCTGGTGCAGCTCATCGCATGGCCATTCTTGTTGCGGCAATGGGGCGCGTCCATGCTGTGGGTCGCTTTGCCGCTCGTGGTGCTGACCCCGACGCATTGGGGGTTGATCCACGAATCAATTCACGGAAAGTTATTGCCCCAACGGCGGTCCAACGAATGGCTTGGGCGGGTATTGGCCATCGCCTTCGTGTTGCCGTACGACGCCGTGCGCTTCGGTCACCTGATGCATCACCGCTTTACACGCGAACCATTTGATCGGCCGGACGTGCATGATGGCGTGACGCATCACATGCTTTCCCGTATCGGCTATTACACGCATTTGTTGGGTGGCCTGTATCTGGCGGAACTTGCGCTGCCGCTGCTCACATTTCTGCCGGCCACCTGGGTGTGCCGACTTGTCGCGCATAAGCTTCGCAGCGAAGAGCCGATAGGCGGGCATGTCCAGCGCCTGTTTGTTGGCTTTGCCGGAAATTCGCAGCGGCGCAACCTTATACGGCGTGACTGGATGCTGTCGGTCGCGCTCCATGTCTGCGCATTTTATCTCTACGGGGCGTGGTGGCCTGCGCTTGCCATAACGATGTTTATGCGCGGACTGTGGCTCTCACTGGCAGATAACCTGCCGCACTACGATGTAACGCTGGACGAAGAGGAGCGTGCTCGCAACTTTCGCGCGCCGGCTATCTGGCGACCCGTGTTGATGAATCATCATCTTCACCGCCTGCATCACCAACATCCAACACTGCCGTGGACAGCACTACCGATGCTCGCGCGCGTTGGTGCCGCAGCTTCCGCTCACGATACCGACGCCGGCTATTTCAGAGCAGCGCTCCGGCAGCTTTACGGGTTTGGCAAAGTACGCTAAGGGCGACGCGCCTGAGCCTGCCGCGCTCTCAGGGCAGACTCCCAAATCCCTCATCGATTCAGGGGACGGAGATCAAGTTAGACATTGCCTTTGGCCCATGGCTTGCTAGCTGTACTAAGGTCTGCTTTCGCCGAAAGCGGACCAAGCCATCAGTCCGCGATATCCGGCTCGAAAAAACTCCAGCGTACGTCGTCGAATTGTTCCTTCATCGCGCGCTCGACGGTGTTGATCGCGTCGATTAGGAGGCGATCGCTGGTGGTCGGCATCATCCGTGCCTTTACCGCAACCATGACGTCAGGGCCCATCTGCAGGGTGATCAGGTTCAGTACTTCGGCCACTTCGGGGCGAGCGTTGAGGAAGGCGAGTAGCTCGGCGCGGCGGCGCGGTTCGACGCCCTGGCCGATCAGCAGTGCTTTCACTTCGACGGCCAGCAGCACGGCGACTACCAGCAGCAGCGCGCCAATCATCAGGGTGCCCAGCGCATCGAAGATCGGGTTGCCGGTGAGCATGGTGGCGCCGATCGCCAGGCTGGCAACGCACAGGCCGAGCAGGGCGGCCAGGTCTTCGCCGAAGATCACCAGCAGTTCGCTGGAACGGGTTTCGTGGAACCATTGCCACAGGTTCTGTTCCCCGCGGGCCTTGTTCACTTCGTGCATGCAGCCGCGCATCGAGATGCCTTCGGCGACGATGCCGAATAGCAGTACGCCCAGCGCCAGCCACGGCCACTTCAGCGGCTCCGGGTGGGTGAGTTTATGCAGGCCTTCATAGACGGAGAACATGCCGCCGACACTGAACAGTAGGATCGCCACCAGGAATGACCAGAAATACAACGCGCGTCCCCAGCCCAGTGGGTACTCGTCCGATGCGGGTCGTTTCGCCTGACTCATGCCAAGCAGCAACAGTCCCTGGTTGCCGCAGTCGGCGAGCGAGTGCACCGCCTCGGCCAGCATCGCGCCGGAGCCGGTGACCATCGCGGCGAACAGCTTGGTGGCGAAGATAGCGAAGTTCGCGCCGAGCGCGAGCAGGATCGCCTTCAACGAGTTGGCGTTATCGGCCATGTTCCCCTCCTTCGGCAATGGCTCTTAGTGTAAGGCACCGAAAGAACTTTCGATCGATCGCTGGATGACGTCGTGGCATCGGTGTGGTGTACCTAGCAAAATAGGGCCATGACCTATCAGGAATCCTTGCCTGCGCCGGCGTTGCAAACACTGGTAGCTGCTTATTGGAGCGTCGACGGCGCTGGCGACATCGCGTCTGCATCGCGGCGGGTTTTGCCGGATGGATGTGCCGATCTGATCTGCGATTTCGCCGGTGTGTCGCCGAGCATGCGCTGGATTGGAACCATGACACACGCGATCGAAGTGCAGGCCGGGAGCCAGCCGAATCTGTTCGGCATTCGCTTTGCGTCCGGTGGGTTGTTTCCGTTGCTTGGTGCGCCGCTGTCGCTGCTGACCGATGACAGCGCCGAGTTCGCCGCATTGCCGGCACCTGTTTGGTGCCCACCGCTGAGCGGATGGTGTGAGGATCGCAGCTTTGCCGCACGTTGCGCACGCACCGACGCGAGCCTGTTGTCGGTCTTGCCGCGACTGCAACTGACATCCGCAATGCGGCTAATCCAGCGCTTGCCGTTCGCACCGGTTCTGCCCACCGTGACGGCGCTAGCCGATGACATGGGAATGGGGCTACGCACATTGCAGCGGCATTGCATGGATCAGCTCGGCGTCAGCCCTCGGCAGCATCTGCGCTACCTGCGTTTCGAGCGTGCGCGGCAGCTGCTACTGCGACGCGATCACCGCTGCGTGGATATCGCGATGGTGGCGGGCTACAGCGACCAAGCGCATTTCGTGCGCGAGTTCCGGCGATTTTCAGGAGTCACGCCGGGACGCTGGCGTTGACGCGTTTGTTCAATACAAGGTGATGTGACTGAGGCATGCTGGCCGCCTGAACTGCCGAGGAGTCCTGCCATGACGTTACCCGTTTGCCACAAAGCCACGCCCGTCTTGTTTGTCGAAACCATCGCGCCGAGTCTGGCGTTCTGGCGCGACCGGTTGGGCTTCGCGATCACTGCCGAAGTGCCGGGCGAGGATGGGCCGGTATTCGTGATACTCACCGGCAACGGTATCGAGCTGATGCTGCAGACCACCGCTTCGCTGGCCGCTGATCCGAATGCGGCAGCGATGGCCTGGCGCGGTGACCGCAGCTGCCTCTTTGTCGAGGTCGATGATATCGACACGCTTGCCCTGGCGATGCAGGGATGCGAGATCGTGGCACCACGGCGTGAGACGTTCTACGGCGCCACCGAGATCGGCTATCGCGAGCCCGGTGGGCACTTTGTGACGTTCGCGCAATTCAAGCGCTGAATAATCAGGGCATTCCTAGCGGATGCCGACACCCACGCCCACGCCGAACTGCACATTGTTGCGGCCCTGGTTCATTTCCTTCGGCGTCCAGACGTGCGATTGCCCCACGCTGACTAGCGGAAATACATAACTGGCTTCACCGATGGCGCCCACGCGGCTGCCATTGAGCTTGCCGCTTATCGTGATCAGTGCGCCTGGCGGGAAATTGAGCGGCTCCACGAAGCCGGGCATCACGGCGATGAAGCGGCCGTTGCCGATGTCATTCATTTGCGGTCGCTGCGAGGAATCCAGCGGGTAGGCGAGCAGTTCAATCTCGCTGTGGTTGGCAAACGTGGTGACCTGCACGACCTGTCCGCCCCAGATCACATCCCCGCCGGCGTAGCGTTCGGGCGCTTGCGCCACCAGCGCCGGTGGTGCGGCGATTGCATTGGGGACGTTCTTGTAGATCGGTTCCGGCGCGCAGGCGACCAGCATGAGGGCAAGCAGCAGGCCGAATGAATAGCGCAAGGAATGGATGGCAATACGCATGATCGAACTCCAACAGATCGGCTGGAATAGGGTGGGCCGCCAGTCGCGGAAACGCTGATCGTGAGCTTACGCTACCACCAGCGAGTGTCTGCAAATTGTGTTGCTATCCGCGTCAGCGTGGCCGCGCGGGCCCGCCTTTGCGGGGCGGACGTGATGAAGGCGCAGCCGACGTCGGGCCAGGGGAGGTCGTACCCGAAGACGGCTTCCGCGAAGAGGGCGCGCGTGAAGAAGGTGCCCGCGAAGCTGGCGGTGCCGATGACGACGGCCGCGGCCCCGGCGCATGCGATGCCAGCAGCCGCAAAGCCGCCAGGCGCGACGGTGGCAGCGGACTGGGCGCGGGCGGCTCGGCACCTTCCTGCAGCAGCCAGTCCAACTTCCATTCGGCCGGGCGTTCTTTTGACAGCAAGCGCGCCATCGCCTGCAGTGGTTCGCGCAGGATTTCGTCGAGTTTCCACGGCGCGTTCAGGATCACCACGCCGGAGCCATTCAGGCGCAGCGGCGAATCGTCCGGATGCACCATCAATTCCGCGCGCAGCACACGCTTCGCACCACAGCGTGACAGCCAGCGCAGGAACGGTTGCACCTGGCTGCGCAACTTGATCGGGTACCAGATCGCGTAGACGCCGGTGGGCCAGCGCAGCATGGCAGCCTTGATCGCCTGCTCGATCCGCTTGTACTCGGCCTCCTGTGCCTCGTACGGCGGATCGATCAGCACCAGCCCGCGTTTCTCTTTTGGCGGCAGCAACCCGCTCAATGCCTCGTAGCCATCGCGCTGGTGCACGTGGATGCGTGGGTCGCGACGGAACAATTCATGCAGCAGCGTCGCTTCCTCCGGATGCAGCTCGCACAGTTGGGCGCTGTCTTCGGCGCGCATGGCGTTCGCAGCCTGCAGCGGTGAGCCGGGATAAACCTTCAGGCCGTCTTCGTTGCCGGGTACGGCGAGGATGCTGTCCAGCCAGCGGCGCAGCAGCGGCGGCAGGCTGGCGGCTTTGGCGGTGCTGCCGTGCAGATCGGGATACAGCAGTCGTGAGATGCCGTCCTTGAATTCACCGGTCTTGCCAGCTTCCCTGCCATCCAGCGCGTAGCAGCCGCTGCCGGCATGCGTGTCGATCACGCAGAACGGTGTCGGCTTGCTCTGCATCGCCTCGATCAGCGCCAGCAGGACAGTGTGCTTGAGTACATCGGCAAAGTTGCCGGCGTGATAGGCGTGGCGATAATTCATGGCATTCACGGCGGGCAGGGTGGTCAAGTATAGAGGGTAGGGGTGTAGAGGCCCGTTGGAGCCTGCTCCAGAGTTGGCAAGGAGGCATTCTGGCCGTACGCTCAGCGTATGTCCCTGCATCTTTTTCATCGTCTGCGCCGTTGCCGCCTGCTGTTCACGCTGGCGCTGTGTGCGTGGCTGATGATGGGGAGTACGGTGTGGGCGAAGGCGGATTGCTGTGCCGCGATGGGAATGCAGGGCATGGCAGCGATGCATGCCCAGGGACAGGCGCCGCAACAGGTGCCACAACCGCCCCATCAGCACGCCGACGTCTGCCAGTGCGCCTGCAATCACATGACAGCTGATCTGTCGCTGCCGCAGGTGGTGGCGACAGGTTCCATCATGCCCGCTCAGGGCTGTTGGCAGGCGGCGGTCCAGGCAGCGCCGCAGCCGGGTTACGCGCCGCCATTGCGACCTCCGGCAGTCTGATCCTTCGCTGAAACCGCCGGCCGCCCGATGCGGCCGCGTTGCGCGTGTGCGCTTCCACGAAGGAACTGATTCATGAACAGGCAAGACACGCGCGGCTTCCAGCTGCCGCGCCGACGATTTGTGCAGGGGCTGGCGCTGGGCGGCGTGGCCGCCGCGCTGGGCCTGCGCGGTGGAGAACTGTTCGCGCAGACGGCCGCAGCGCGCGCCGAATTGCGCGGCACCCATTTCGACCTGACGATCGGCGAGCTGCCGGTCAATTTCACCGGACACCGCCGCATCGCCAGCGTGGTGAATGGCCAGCTGCCGGCGCCGCTGCTGCGCTGGCGACAGGGCGACACGATCACCATGCGCGTGCGCAACCAGCTGCCAGTGACTAGCTCGATCCACTGGCACGGCATCGTCCTGCCAGCCGACATGGATGGTGTGCCGGGGCTGAGCTTCGCCGGCATTCCGCCCGGTGGCGAGTATCTGTACCGCTTCGCCGTGAACCAGAGCGGCACCTACTGGTACCACAGCCATTCGCGTTTTCAGGAGCAGACCGGGCTGTATGGCCCAATCGTGATCGAGTCGCGCGATGGCGAGCGCCATCGCGCGGAGCGCGATTACGTGGTGATGCTGAATGACTGGAGCGACACGGATCCGGAACACATCTACGCAAACCTGAAGAAGCAGAGCGACTACTACAACGTCGGCAAGCCCACCGCTGGTGGCTTCATGCAAGACGCAAGCAAGCAAGGCGTGGGCGGCGCCTTGGCCGAGCGACGCATGTGGCAACAGATGCGGATGAACCCGACCGACCTGGCCGATGTCTCCGCGATGACCTACACCTATCTGATGAACGGTCACGCGCCGGCCGGCAACTGGACCGGCCTGTTCGATGCGGGCGAAAGGGTGCGGCTGCGTTTTATCAACGGCGCCTCGATGACGTTCTTCGACGTGCGCATTCCAGGGCTGAAGATGACCGTCGTGGCCGTCGACGGTCAGGACGTGGAGCCGGTGAGTGTGGATGAATTCCGCATCGGTACTGCCGAGGTCTATGACGTGATCGTCACGCCATCCGCCGATCGTGCGTGGACGATCTTCGCGCAAAGCATGGATCGCAGCGGTTACGCCCGGGGCACGCTGGCGCCGCGCATGGGCATGACCGCCGAGCTGCCTTCGCTCGATCCCAAGCCCTTGCTGACGATGGGCGACATGATGGGGGCGATGTCGATGCAGGGTATGGGGCATGCCATGGCAGGCATGGACGCCATGTCGATGGACCATGCTGGAATGAATAAGGCGCCGATGGATCAAGCCGCGATGAAGCATGCCGACACGCCGCTGCAGACCAACGTAGAAGCCGACATGCGCGTAGCGCAACCGCGCACCAACCTCGATGATCCTGGCGTCGGCTTGCGCAATAACGGTCGTCGCGTGCTGAGTTATGCCGACCTGCGCACGCTCGATGCGCCGATCTCGTCGCGAGTGGATCGCGAACTCACCTTGCACCTCACCGGCAGCATGCAGCGCTACCTGTGGTCGTTCGATGCCACGCGTTTCTCCGAGGCGCAACCGTTGCGCCTGAAATATGGCGAGCATGTGCGGGTCACCCTGGTCAACGACACCATGATGACCCACCCGATCCACCTGCACGGCATGTGGAGCGAGCTGGAGGATCCGCACGGCGAATTCCAGTTGCGCAAGCACACCGTGGTGGTGCAGCCGGCGCAGCAGCTGAGCTACCGCGTCAGTGCAGACGCGCTTGGCCATTGGGCCTACCACTGCCATCTGCTTTATCACATGGAGGCGGGCATGTTCCGCGAAGTGGTGGTGGCATGAGTTTGCGCAGAAGGTTGACTGTCGCGATCCTCGCGCTGCTGTCGTTTGGCAGCGTGGCCGTGGCGCAACAAGTGGGTCACGACATGCAGGCGATGCCGGCGTCATCCAGCAGTGCAGCGGCACCGATGTCCGGGATGTCGATGCAGGACATGCCCGGCATGGACATGCCGCAAAAGAAGCCGAAGCCGAAGCCAGTCAGCAAGGTTGTACCGGCAAACCATCATCATCCGGTGGCGGCGTCGACGCCAGCGCAGCCGACTGGTGTCGCCTCAGCACCGATGCCCTCCGATCACGTCATGTCGATGCCCGCGCCAACCTCGACGGCATATGCGACGAACGATCATGTGCCGCCGCCTGCACCACAGCAGCCGTTGCCGCTGATGTCGTCCGCGCAGATGGTCGACATGATGCAGATGAATGATCAGGCGACTCGCGGCATGTGGTTGTTTGATCGCCTCGAGTATCGCGACGGTGGCCGTAGCGACGACAGCACGGCATGGAACGCCGAAGGTTGGTGGGGCGATGATCTGAACAAGTTGTGGCTGAACACCGAAGGTGAGCGCGATGGCGACAGCATCCGCGACGCGAGCGCCGATCTGCTGTGGAGCCATGCCACGTCGACGTTCTGGGACTGGCAGCTGGGTGCACGCCACGACTTTGGTCAGGGCCCCTCGCGGGAGTGGGCAGCGGCGGGTGTGCAGGGTTTGTCGCCGTATTGGTTTTCGCTAGCGGCGACGTTCTACGCCGGTCCGCAGGGGCGCACGGCAGCGCGGCTGGAAGCGGACTACGATTTGTTGTTCACCCAGCGATTGATCCTCAGTCCCAATCTCGAGCTGAACTTTTACGGCAAGGACGATCCGCAGCGTGATATCCGCTCGGGTCTAGCCGAAGCCGAAGCTGGCCTGCGATTGCGCTACGAATTCAGCCGCCGCTTCGCCCCTTATCTTGGTGTGGACTGGATGCACCACTTCGCTCGCTTCGACAACCAACCAGATGATCCACCGACGCGCGACACTACGTTCGTAGCAGGCGTACGGTTCTGGTTCTGATCTATCTCATCATCGGGAATCAATCATGAAATATCTGGTTACTGTGTTGTTGCTGGGATTGCTCGCGATCATCGGCTTTGTCGGCGCCGGCTGGTACAACGTGGGCGCCGATAGCCCGCACTGGAAATCCACGTACGCTGTGTTGCAGTTCGCGCGCGAGCGTTCGATCGCGCATCACGCCAGTGATCTCACCGTGCCGTCCAATCTCGGCGACGAGACCGTGATACTCAAGGGTGCAGGGCAGTACGCGGCAATGTGCACGGGCTGCCATCTGCAGCCGGGGCTGAAGGACTCGGAGATCCGGCCCGGCCTGTATCCGCAGCCGCCAAACCTGTCGCAGTTGCGGGTTGATCCCAAGGCAGCGTTCTGGGTGATCAAGCACGGCATCAAGATGAGCGCGATGCCGGCATGGGGCAGCAGCCACGATGACGCCACGATCTGGAGCATGGTCGCGTTCCTGCAGAAATTGCCGGACCTGACGCCCGCCGAGTACAAGGCCATCGTGGCGAAGGCACCGCCCGACGACGACATGGAACCGATGCATGGTGAGCATGACGATTCATCGGCGATGCACGACATGCAGCTGCCGGCAGCTGCAACCAGTGCGGCTGCACCTGCCGGCCACTGAGTGATCCGGACCGCGACTATTGATCCGGCCCACAAATACTACGCATGAACCGCTCGTCCTGAGCGTAGTCGCATAAACCGTTCGCCCTGAGCGTAGCGCAGCGAAGTGGAGGAGCATGCGGAAAACTATTTGCGCACCGGATCAATAATAAGTGGCTACTCAGTAGGCGACCGTGATGCGCTGGCGCAGCGCATCGTGCTGCTCGATGCGGTCGAGCAGTGCGACCGCGTAGTCGGCGACCGAGATGCGGCTTTCGCCCTTGGCATCGACCAGCAGCTGGTTGCCGCCGACGCGGTACTTGCCGGTGCGCTCGCCATCCTCGATCAACGCGGCCGGACTTATATACGTCCAATCCACGTCGGTCTTGCTGGCACGGAATACCTCCAGTGCAGCACCCTGCGCCTCGGCTTCCGGTTTCCACGCGGCAGGGAAGTGCGGGTCATCGAGCACCCGCACACCCGGTGCGACTTCCAGCGAACCGGCGCCGCCCACCCATAGCAGTCGCTTCACGCCGGCCTTGGGCAGGTTGTTCAGCAGCACGCTGGCGTTGGCGGGCAGGCTGTCGGGGTTGCCGTCGCGACGGGCCGACAGACTGGCGACCACGGCATCCGCACCACGCACGGCATCAAGCCAGCTGGCGGCCTGGGTGACATCACCCGTGACAACCTTCAGCTGGTCACTGCGCTGGGCGAGACGACTCAGGTCGCGTACGACGGCGACCACTTCATAACCGCGTGACAGCGCTTCATCGAGAATGCCCTGGCCGATATGGCCGGTGGCGCCGAACAGTGCAATTTTCATGGATTGTCTCCGGGGTTGGGGCGTTGATGGAGCACAGCATGCCCAGGTCTATTGGATTGATAAACGCGCCAATGGATAATTCACTGTAAAGTCATACTTTACAGTGAGGTGGCGCATGGCGGCCGAGGTCAATCTCAATCGATGGGGAGTGTTCGTGGCGCTGGTGCGTGCCGGCTCGTTCACCGCGGCGGCGGAACAGCTTGGCTTGACCAAGGCGATGGTCAGTCAGCATCTGGCGCGGCTGGAACAGGAGTTGGGCGTGACCTTGCTGGTGCGCAGCACGCGACGGATGTCGCTGACCGAGGCGGGGGCGGTGTTTCATGCAGATTGCGCGCGCATCCTCACCGAGGCGGAGGCGGCGATCGAACGGGTCGGCGAGAGCCGCGACACGCCACGCGGCACACTGCGTCTCACCACCACCACCGACTATGGCATGGCCGTGGTTGCGCCGGCGCTGGCCAGTTTCATGCAAAGGCATCCGGCGGTGCAGGCAGACCTGGCGATCAGCGACCAGGTCACCGACCTGATCGCCGAGCGCTTCGATCTGGCGATCCGCATCGGCTGGCTGCGCGACTCAAGTCTGCGGGCAATCAGGCTAGGCAGCTTCCGCCAGTTGGTGGTAGCCACGCCGGCTTACCTGGTGCTGCACGGCACGCCGCGGCGACTGGAGCAGCTGGCCGCGTACGGCTGGATCGCGATGTCGGTGCTGCCATCGCCATTGCGCTGGACCTTCATCAGCAGCGCGGGCAAGCAACGCACAGTGCGCATGCGGCCGGTGGCCCAAGCCAACAACGCGGCGGCCGTGCGCGCGATGGTGCTGGCCGGTGCCGGGGTCGGCGTGCTGCCGGATTATCTAGCCGAAGCCGATATCCGTGCCGGCCGACTGGTCGTGCTGCTGGCGCAATACCGATTGCCCGAGGGCGGCATCCACGTGGTCTATCCAGGCCGGCAGGCGCCAGCCAAAGTGCGCGCCTTCATCGATCACTTGCGCGACAGCATCGCCGCGTCGCACGGTGCCGATGCGGCGGGTTAGTCGACCATGCCGTGACTCTCGGTCGTGCCGACCAGCTCCGGCTGCGTCGGCAGCCGGTCCTGTCGATGCAAAAGCGGATGCATGAACACGGCAGCCAGGATCACCGCCACGCCAGCGTAGAACCAGCCGTCCAGTTGGCGCTGTTCGTTGAGCAGCACAATCGCCAGCACGATCGCGTAGACCGGCTCCAGGTTGGTCACCATCTGCGTGCCGAACGCGCTCAAGTGGCGTAGCGCCACCAGCGCCAGGGTGAAGGGCAGCAAGGTGCAGCCGAACGACAGCGCGAGCAGCAGCAGCGCATCGTGGGCATTCGGCAGCACAAATGCAGCGCCAGTATGCGGCAGCAGCGGCGCCAGCAGGGTGAGAAACGCGGTGCCCGTACCCAGTTCGATGCAGGTCACGGTGAGCGGATCGCCATGTTCCACCAATCGCTTGTTGAGCGAACTGAACAGCGCCACGAACAGCGCCGACAACACACCGACCGCGATACCCAGACGCATGCCGTGCGGCACGCCACCGACCACCATCGCTACACCTGGCACCACCGCAACCCCGATCATCAGCTCACGTGGATCGAATCGACGGCGTGCGATCCACGGTTCAATGAACGCTAGAAATACCGGCCCCAGCGCAATGCAGGTGGCGCCGACCGACGCATTCGACAACTTGATCGCGGCATAGAAACTCAACCAGTGCAGCGACACCAGCACGCCGATGCCGGCATACGCCCAGCGCAAGCGGGCAGGCATCGCGATCAGTCCGCGCCACACCTTCGGCATCAACAGCAGCGCAACCACCACCAGCAGCATGCGCCACCACACCAGCGGCAACGCCGGCAGCGTAATCAGCTTGCCGAGGATCGCCGTGAACCCCCACAGCAACACGCAGAAATGGATCTGCAGACGGGCTTTGCTGACGGGTTGCATGCGGTTTATCGGGTGGGGGCGTAACCGTCATTCTAGCTGGCGTGACAGGCGAACCCGGTAATCGCCGACGGCACAGCTGCGATTGCGCACGTTCTGCGCACGCCTGTTGATTCCCCGATGGTGCGCCCGGGCTGGGCGCACCGGGTAGCGGATAATCGATTACTGAACGTCGTGCTTGTGCGCGTGCTTCTTGGCGGCCTGCTCGGCGTGTTCGATGGCGTGCAGCTTGTGGCCGTGGGCCAGGTGAGCGTGGTGGCTCGCCTTTTCGTGATGACCCGTTTCGGCGTGCTTGGCTGCTTCGCGGTGATGCTTGGCGGCTTCGTCGAGGTGCTTGGCCGCTTCATGATGGTGATGATGAATTTCGTGCTGGTCGCTCATGGAAAGCTCCTTCATCTTCGGTGATCCCGATCCACAGGAGGACCGGGACCATCGACGTTAGGCGCGGGTAATGACACTGGTATGACCCTGCCGGCAATGGCGTCTAGTG
>Ga0302234_10000574_pt1 | contig 28408 bp, 32 predicted proteins | sample II_Palsa_N3_2_FD_193576 | JGI IMG/M metagenome (GOLD analysis project Ga0302234, IMG submission 193576) | Peat permafrost microbial communities from Stordalen Mire near Abisko, Sweden - II_Palsa_N3_2 | ecosystem: Environmental > Terrestrial > Soil > Palsa > Peat permafrost | place: Sweden... | reverse complement strand
ACAGCAGCCTGCCGATGACCCCCCAGCCCATCCGGGCGGCCGGCTCGGGAGCAGGCGGCGCGAGCTGCGCCTGGTACAGCGCCTCAAGCTGCTGCCCCGAAGCCAGGTCAGCGCCGACAACCGAACCGGCCGATGTCCCGATGATCAGATCAGCCGCGGCCAGATCGATGCCCAGCCCGGCCAGCCCGGCGATCAGGCCCGTCTCCCAGGCAATACCGGTGACACCACCGCCACCCAGAACAAGCGCGCGTCTGCCCATGACTTCCTTGTACACCAATCCGCCACATTGACCCGAGCTAACGCGGCACCGGCAGCACGCGACGGCCCAGCCGCAACCTACCGCTGGAGGTGCGGCCGGGGTAATCACAAAGCGGCCTGTCAGCCGGTCGCTGATCGCCTATGCCCACTGAATTCATAGGAATTACTCTGGGCACGGTCCCGCATCACGCTCGACGTGCACGGGGTGGGCCAGCACCGCGTCCTGGAGGTATCCGAGCTCATTGAAGGCCGAGGCTTCTGGCTGGGTGTGGCCGCGGTCGTCGGTGGCGCGGACCCGGAGCACGTGCTCGCCGGCTCCGGGCGTCCAGGCGAACTGCCACTGGACCCACGCGCCGGGCAAGTCCGGGCCGGTCAGCTCCGCGGGCTCCCACGGGCCGCCGTCAATCCGGTACTCGACCGCGGCCACCCGGTTTTCCCCGGCGAACGCCCGGCCCCGGATCATCTGCGGTTCCGGCCGCAGCCGCGCCGGCCAGGGCAGTTCCACCAAGACAGAAACCGGCAGGCCGGTGATGGCGGGGCCCTGCGCTGGGCCCCTGGCCGGAAAGCGCGACCCGATCAGCACATAGTCCTCGGTGTTCCACGGGACATAGAGATGGTGTTCAGAGACCTCGATCCGGGCCAGCCACTTGATGCTGGCCGCCCCGAGCCAGCCGGACACGATCACCCGGGCGGGAAACCCATGATCAGCCGGGAGAGGCTCGCCGTTCATGGACAGCGCGACCAGGGTGTCGCCGGCCATCGCCTTGGCCAGCGGCATCGGCCGCCGGGCCCGGATCTCATCCAGCGACTCCGGCATGACCTCGCGCGCGTGGGAGCTGACCCCGGCCGGCTCGAGCAGATCACTAAGCCGGACGCCGGTCCACTCGGCCGTGCCGATGGCGCCGCGCCCCCACTGGGTGCCCTCAAACCTGTGCCCGAACTCCTTCCCCAGCAGCACCCGCCGGTTACCCGCGCATTCGATCGTGCGGACGACGGAAACCAGCGGAAATCGGTTCCGCAGCTCGTCGTAGGAGTAGGCGACCGGCCGGCGCACGCCGTCGCCCTCGACGCGAAGCGCCCAGGTCGCCGTGTCCACCCGGGGAGTCGGCGCGTGGCTGCGGATGTAGAACCGGTCGTTGGGCACTAGGTAGCCCGGCATCTGATCCGGCCGGGTGCCGTAGTCCAGCCCTGTGCCGGTGTCCTCCATCAACTCGGGCGGTGTGAGCTTGATGATCTTGGGCCGCGTGAATGGAGCCGTTCCCGTCCCGGTCCGCTGAGCCTGCTGCACCAACCCCCCACGCCCGATTCCGTCGCCAGCATGCGTTCCAGTTTTCGCCGCGGCCCGCCGCGGCGACATCACGGTCAATACCCGTTTTCGTGAAGCGGCAGCAGGCATCCCATCCCCAGCTAGCTGCAACGGCTCAGGTCGGCGCCCGCCAGCGCGGATCGCCGATCAGGCGCCGGCCAGGCCAGCCGGCCCACCGCCAGCCGCTCATCGTGACTCCCCCAGCCCGAACTCAGCGGTCAGAGCGCATTGGCCTTTTGGTGCACTCGGACCTCGGACACAGCAGATAGTGCCCTGACCAGCATTTTCGTGAGGCGAACCGGACTCAGGAAACACAAACTCGCGGGTCATAAGCATGAAGGTTCGACTCCCTCCCAAAGTTCCCGGTTAGCCCAAGCCTATGTCTGTATGGTGGGCTTCCCCATGAGAGCCTGTTCAGGTGCGGGGCGTCAGGAGCTGACGACAGCGTTTCCCAGAGCGCCCAGGTGTGGGCGTTCTGAGATCCCCCGTGCAGCAGGACCAGTTCCGGGTCCCGGTCTTGCCACACCAGCGCGCTCAGCCGCCGGCCACGGGCCACGTCGGCAAAGACCCGCCGCACTGTCGGCGGGCGGTCAAAGGGCAGGCCGTACTCGGCGGCATTCTCGTGGAACAGACCGAACTCGTCGTAGTCGACCCGGCCGGTCACAGATTCTCCGCCTCGGCCTCGCCGCGGCGGGGGAGGCTGAGCATGCCGTAGGCCCGGTCGGGAGTGAGACGGACGACGGCCCGCCGTTCGGTCACCATGGCGGCGCGGTAGGCGTCCCAGTCCTCATGCTCGCCTGACAGGGCCCGGTAGTAGGTGATGAGCTCGCCGACCGTATCGTCGTCGGACCGGGTTGCCACGGGCGACAGCTCGACGGCTCCTTCAAGGACTGCGTAGGCGAAGAAGTCCTGGCGGGTGACGTGCAGGGCCGCCCATGGGCGCCTGAGCAGGTTGTGGTATTTCGCCCGGCCGGCCGTAATAGAGATGCGGATGATGTGATCGTCGCTGACGTAGTGGACGACGTTCGACAGCTGAGGAAGGCCATTGCCGCGGATGGTGGTCAGGACGGACCGGCGGTTGGTGCGGGCGAAGTTAATGGCGTCGGAGAGTTCCACGGAGCCCAGTATGGTCGACCGGTACTACGGAGCATTGGTTGTCTATTTTTTCAATCTGATTAGTCGCCAAAAGGTTGCGGCCGTGAGCACGGTCGGATCGCAGATCCGGACGCCGATCCGGATCGGCGTCATCGGAGCCAACCTGGCCAGGGGCTGGGGGACCGCTGCAGTCGTGGTGCGGGTTACGCGCAGGCTATTCACCCGCACAGGTTAATCTTTGATAGATATTATCCTTTAGGCCACATAGCTGGATAAGCGTTTTCTATTTCGCTCAGCCGTACGGAGCAGGCCGGGCTAATTGATCCATCAGGTATCATGCGAAACTGCTGCTCGCGCCCGCGGGAACGGTAGAGAGGACTCTTCCATGTGCACCAGTTTTCGTGTGATCGCGACAGACGGGGCCGTCGTAGTGGGCCGGACAATGGAATTCCCGAATGCGATGGCCACGAAGCTCACGGTGCTCCCTCGCGCTTACCGGGGTACGGGAATCGGTAAGCACGGCAGCGGAATGAAATGGACATCGGCTTACGGCGTGGTCGGGATGGACGCGTTCGGGCAGCCGGGCAGCATGACCGACGCCATGAATGAACGGGGCTTGTACGCCGGCCTCCTGTACATGCCGGGCTTCTGTGAGTACACGCCGGCGGAGGACCGGGATCCCGCGAGCCTGATGTCGATCGTCGACACCGTGGCCTACGTGCTCGGGGTGAGTGCCACGGTGGAGGAAGCTACGGCGGCGATGAGCAGGGCCACCGTGTGGCCGTACATCTTCGGCCCGTTCGGCTTCGCTCCCCCGGCTCACCTGGTCCTGCACGACGCATCGGGAAAGTCCGCGGTCATCGAGTGGCGCAACGGCGAGATGACGGTCTTCGATAACCCGATCGGCGTAGCCTGCAACTCGCCTCACCTGGACTGGCACCTGACCAACTTGCGGAACTACGTCAACCTCTCAGACCGGAACCCGGCGGCGACCACGATTGACGGGGTAGAACTCGGCGCCATGGGCCAGGGGCCGGGCATGAACGGGCTGCCCGGTGACTCCAGTTCCCCGTCCCGATTCGTCCGTGCCGTGGCCTTCGTGGCGAGCATCCGTCCCGTGGCCACCGGAGCGGAGATGGAGGAAACGGCCCTGCATATCCTGAATAATTTTGACATCCCGCTGGGATTCATCCGGGACAACGACGACCCGGCCAACGACGACCACACGCTCTGGTCGTCTATCGCCAACCTGGCCCAGCTGCGCTACATCGTCCGCACCTACGACAACCCGGTCCCGCAGCTCATCGAACTTGGCCACGTGGACTTTTCAGCCCCCGGGCCCCGCGAAACCACGCTGCCTCACATCGCGTTCACACCGCTGGCCGTCTAGCGGTGCCCGACGGCATGGTCAGCAAAGAAGCCACCGATAAGTCCACGACAGCGGACCGCGAACGGCGGCAAGCGCAAAAGACCCGGGCGGGGCGGGTCCCGCTGCTCCAGCTCCATCTCGGCCTCGCTCAGTGTTGTATTCATGGGGAGACGAGCTGCTCTCCGCCGTCGATGTCGTAGGTTGCGCCGGTAAGCGCCGTGCTGGTCATCAGGTGGACGGCGAGCGCGGCGACGTTCTGTCCGGCCAGTTCCGGTTCGCGCTGGGCGGGAGCAGGAATGGGCGCGCTGGTCGTGACCCCTCCGATGGGCGGTGCTGGCGGCCGGTCAGCGGGTCGCCGACGGTGCCCGCGATTAGGGATCCAGCACTGTCCTGCTCACTCAGACAGGCCCGCCATCTGCGTGTCCATCGGCCGGCCGATGGCATGTCCGCGATCTCCAGGCGCCCCGCCGCCGCGAACAATACGTCATAATCCCTGCTCGAGCTCACCGTTACCTCCGTCGGTCGCTAGTGAGACCGAGCCTGTCCCGGCCCGATGACGATTACATCATCGATCGTCGCTTACGCCGGCAGCTCCGTCCCGGCCTGCTCTGCCACCATGTACCGGGCGTACCAGTCGGGCCAGTTCGCGTCGGCCTCACCGATGCGCTTCTCGTGTTCGCCGTGGGCGGCCGCAGCGCGCCGCATCGCGTCGGCCAGGTCGCTTGCGGAGCCGAACGACGTCACGGCAGGGTCGACGCGCCCGGGAAGCCGGGTCGTAACTTCCTGGAACAGCCAGCTGTTGCCGTCGGGATCGCTGAACGAGACGAACGAGCCGTAGCTGGCATGCTCGGGCGCAGGACCGCTGACACGACCGTTCGCGTCGTCGTGATGGAACCGGGCGCCGGGCGCCCCCTCGTGGAACACCTCGCTGACCTCGACACCGTGGGCGATGAGCTCGGCACGCGCGGCCTCGATGTCGGAGACGATCAGGTACAGGTCCTGGACGGAGCCGGGTGCGGCCGACGTCATGTTCGTGCCGAATTGGATCGAGCACTCAGAGCCCGGTGGTGTGAGCTGGACGATGCGGAAGTTGTCACCAGCGGCACGGTCGGCGTCGAGTCTCCAGCCGAGGTTTCCGTAGAACTCCTTCGCACGGTCGACATCCGCGACGGGGATGACAATCACCTCGAGCTTCTCGTCCACGATGCCGGCTCCTTTCTCTTTGATGTCAGCGGCCTCTATCGATGCCTCCGGCTCCGGTGCCATCGGGGCCCGGTGCTAAGACCCACCCTCGCGCCACGCATCACCGAAATCCACATTTCTCATCAGATCGCTCGGGAAAGCCTGGTGCGGGCAGTGAAGCACCCGGTAAAGAACGCGCGCAGCGCGGCGGGGAATCCTGCGCGCTTGAGGGTGCAGACGACCGGGGCTGTCTCGATCTGCGTGACAGATCAGGGGGTCTAAATAGCTAGTGACAGCCCGTTTTTTTGAGCACAATCTAAATTTAGGGTGCTCTGCTACCCTGTTGGGATGGCCAGCACCGGACTGCGCGAGCTCAAGAAAGCGCGCACCCGCCGGCTCATCGCCGACACCGCAGCGCGCCTATTCGCCGAGCGTGGCTATGAACACGTCGCCGTCAGTGACGTGGCGCGCGAGGCCGAGGTGGCCGAGCAAACGGTCTACAACTACTTCCGGACCAAGGAGCAGCTGGTCACCGACCGAGAGCAGCAAGTTCAGGACCAACTGTGCGACCTGATCCGCTCCCGGCCGCCCGCCCTTACTCCGGCGGCTGCCATCCGCGACTTCGTCCTCGAGTCCGTCGCGGGGATTCGCCGCATCCCGCCGGAGCTCTGGCGTGGCGAGCTCGGCTACCTGGCCGCCATCAGCCCGGCCGTCCACCGGCTGGCGCTGGAGCTGACCGACCGCCAGGCCACCGCCCTGGCCAGCGCCATCAGCGACACCACCGTGGTCCCGCCGGAGATCGCCAGGCTGCAGGGGATCGCGCTGGCAGGCGTGTTCCAGATCATCATCAGCGAAGCCGGCCAGCGCACCGGTGACGGCCAGAGCCAGACGAAGATCGCTGACGAGCTATACCCGGTCGTCGAGAACATCCTGGACGAACTCGACCGCTGGTTCAGCGTCTCAGCACCGCCGGCACTGCAGTAGTCGGCAGCGGTCGCTGCTGCCGTCCGGGGGGCTGCTCAGGACTCGCCGCCCACGCTGGATAGCACCTGCGCGTGCGCCCTTCGCGCTGTCACGAAGCTAAGCCAGCGGTCGAGGGGGCAAGTTGCGGCGGGCGCTGACCCGGGGACCGGCGGCCGCCGGCGGGAATGGAAAGCCTCGGCTCGGCGGGCGATGACGATATTGAGACCTGCGGGCCGGCTCGCGGGATTGGTTCGCCGCGCCCCGGCCCGGGGCCCCATCGGGGCTAGGCGAGGCCGATCTGCTGTGCCTGCAGAGCGGTGTCCCAGAAGGCGAGGATCTCGATGACCTGATCGCCGTCCCACCTGACGGTCTGGCTGAACTCGAGGTCGAACGCTTTTCCTGTCGGTGGAATTACGGTGCCGTCGGGCAGGGTCATCTCCCCGGTGAAGGTTCCTGTGGTGCAGCTGATCACGGTGATCCAGTTGCCGCTCCCGAACTGGATCGGGTACGGGTCGTTGTGCACGTGGACGTCGGGGAAGGCCCGGAAGAACTGCCCCATCGCCGCGGCGTGCGCGGCCCTTCCGCGGATCGGCTCTGCGCTGCCGGGGATATTCGCGATCATGTCCGGGTGGTGGACCGCGTTCATCGCGGCGACGTTTTGGGAGTTGAAGGCGTCGTCGCCCTGCTTCATGAGCGCGAGCAGGTGCGCGGTCCGGTCGGGGTTGCCGGTCGTGGCAGTCATGACGGTTCCTTTTCTGGTCGGTGATGGGTCAGGTCGCGGCCGGGCGGCCGTGCCGCTGCGCTTTATGCCCGCGCCCGTCGCGTGCCGCGTCCAGGACGGCGTCGTTCACCGTGCCCACGACTTTGGTGAGGGGCGTGGCAGGGCGGCCCAGCAGTTGCGCGAGGTCCCGGCGCGGACAGCAGCAGCGATGCGGCCAGCCGCGTCTGTCGTAGCTGACCAGGCATCATGCCCGATTGACTACACCCTAATATTAGAGTTCAGTCTATGTCGTCTACGGTTGCGACACAAGAAGACGCCGACGGGCCGGGCATCGCTGCCATCGCGGACCGGCTGCTGGTCGAGTGCTCCGGGCTAGCGGTCCTCAGGATGGTCGTCCAGCTGGATGACCAATGCGTCAGCGAACTCGATCCCGCTGTGCACGTGGGCATGGCCGCGCTGGGCGCGACCGCTCGGCCAGAGCAGGCCGCGGTTCGAGCGCCTTCTGGCCAGGTGAACCGGCCGGCCGGAACAGTCCCGAGCGAGAAATGTTACAGCAAACTCTAATCTTAGACCCCACTGCAAGGAGATGGCACGATGATCCCTCACGACGCAGACACCGTGTCTGCGTCCGTCAAGAAAATATTCATCTAAAGGAGAGTTAATGGAAGCGATCACAACGATTGTTCACTTCGAGGTTCCCGCCGAAAACGTGCCCACCGGCGAGCCACTCGGCCCGCATTTCTACGAATGGAGATCATTGGTCCGCAGCACGCCTGACTTGCCAGTGGGGCAATGGATTCGGGACACAGCACCACAGCTCACCGGCCAGGAGATGGCTGCCTACGATGCTCCTTTCCCCGGCAGTCGGTTCCAGGCTGGAGCTCGAACGTTCCCGGACCTGGCCATGGTTGAGCCCGAAATGGAAGGAGTCACCGAATCCCGGGCGGCTCTTGGGTTCTGGACAGAAGAATGGTCAGGTCAGTCTTTCATGGCTATTGGAATGAAGGATCCGGACGTGGAAACCATGCAAGCGCTGCGGGCCAAGATCCGCGGCTGCCCGGAGCCGATGATTCTCCCCGATGTCGGTCACTTCGTACAGGAACAGGGCCGCGCGGTCGCCCGCGCTGCGCTCCGCGCCTTCGGCGATCTCTGACTTTGGAGTAGCCGTGGACCTACTCATGTGTCGCGTGAGCGAAATTTTCTTACCCCGTTACGGGCAGGCTGGGCTGGCTGACGAGCAGCGGCCCGGGAAGGCCGCTGCGATCCTGCCGGACAGGTCACCACGACCCGGAGCGCTCGATGAACACCTGTTGAGCAGACCGCCGGGCCTCACCCCGGCCGGGTGCCGGCGGACGTACTCGCCATCAGGCTGCATGTCCCATGCCGAGCAGTTGTCCTCCTCGTACGTGCGCAGGATCTCCTCCAGTTCGGCCTTAATGACCGGGTCGCAGACGGGGGCAACAGCCTCCACCCGACGAGAGAGTTTGCATGTCATCAGGTCGGCGGAGCCGATGAAGAACTCGGCCGCGCCACCGTTCTCGAAGCGGTAGATCCGGCTGTGCTCGAGGAATCTGCCCAAGGTGCTGAAGACCTGGATCGTCGGTGACAGCCCCGGGACCCCAGCCCGCAGGCAGCACAAGCCGCGGACGTTGAGGACGATGGGGACGATGGGGACGCCGGCCAGGCTGGCCTCGTAGAGCTCCCGGATCATCTGGGAGTCCTGGAGCTGGTTCATCTTGGCCTGAATGCCGCAGGGGCGTCCTGCGCGGGCGTGCTCAGCCTCGCGCCGGATCAGTGCGGTGAACCGCTCGCGAAGGTCGTGCGGCGCCACCAGGAGCTTGCCCGGGGTCGGGTGGGGATGCCAGCGGTCAGCTCATTGAAGACCGCCGCTGCGCCGGCGGCCAGCCCGGGATCCGCGCCGATGACTCCGTCACTTCCCGGCCACCAGGCGTGGCAGGATTTGCTCGATGGTGGCGGCCTGGCAGGCTTGGCGCTGGTGCATCAGGCCATAGGTGAAGGTGTCCTCCCCTGCCGCCCGGGCCATCTGGGCCAGGTCGAGCAGCACTATCCGTGCGACGACGCTGTCGTGGTGGTCGCCGAGCAGTTGCTGCAGTTCCTTCGCCTGCGTGGCCTGGCGCTTGGCCGTGCTGCCGAGTGCGGGCACGGCTGCTTCGGCGGCGTACCGAGCCCGTTTGGTGACCTTGCGTGCCTCGTGGATCGCTGTGTCGCGGTCTTCGGCGCCGGCCACGCCGACCAGGGCGCGCTGCAGCCGGCGTGCCGCCCGCCGGACCGGCTTGGCCAGCACCTTGCCTGCCTGGCGCTCCGCCAGCGGTGTCAGTGGCGGGTCGGCCAGCAGCGCATGCAGGTCGTCGAGCAAGCGCAGATAGCGCTGCCCGTCGAGCGCATTGAGCGCGGCCCGGCGTGCCTGGGTCAGCTCGGCGGTGAAATGGGCGGCAATGCGGGCCTGCACCGGCCCCACCACCAGGGCGGGCGGGATGGCGGCGAGCTCGGCGGTGAGCCGGGCCAGCAGCACCTCGGTGTCGCGGGCTTGTCCGAGCTCCGCCGCGAGCCACTTCAGCTCCGCGCACAGCGGCCGGGTCATGTCCCGGTCGATGACGCCGCCGAAGGCCTGCAACGCGCTCCGGGCCCGGCGGGTGGCTACCCGCATCTGGTGCACGGCGTCTGGCTCATCACGGCGGACCCGCGGGTCATAACGGCAGATTGCGGCTACCTGGTCGCGCACGTAGGCAAGCACCACCTCGACTGCGGGCGAATGTCTGGTCAGCGGTGGTCCCGGCGCGGCCCCGGCGGCGGCCAGGCGGCCAGCCAGCGCCCGCTGCAGTGCGGTCGTGGCGGCGGGCCGGGCGCCGGCCCGGCGCAACTGCAGGTCGATCGCCTTCAGCAGTGCGGGGCCGCCGGTGACCAGCCCGGCCTCGATCTCGTCCCACGATGTGACGGCGGATCCGCCGGCTGGCTCAGCCAGAACGTGATCGGCGGCGATCTCGGCGAGTGTCTGGCTGGCGCCGTCGAGCAGCCGGAGCACGCGGCGGCTGGTCTGAATGTGCACCACCGGCGTCAGTGCCACGCCCCGGGTGTACGCCCGGACCAAAGCCGCGAACTCGCCGGGCACCGCGTCATCGGCACTGGCCATGGGCATGGCCGCACGCCCACCGGCTGCCCCGGCGGGGCCGGTCAGTGGCAGGCGTATCTCGTCCCGGGTGCCCACGCCGGCCGGCAGTTTCAGGTGCCAGCCCGCATCCTGCCCGCCGGTGCGCCGCCGCAGCGTGATCCCGACACCGATCAGCCGCAGATCCGCGGTGTCGTAATAGACGGCGCCGAGGAGCTGCTCGCCTTGCAATGAAACGGCAGCAACTCCGGCCGTCCCAGTCATGGTTTCCATCGCATCCAGAACAGCCGTCCCGCCGGCGACGTCGTATTTCCGCTCAACTTCAGCTACGACGGTGTCCACGTCCCTTACTCCCTGATGATCACCCGGCCGCTCAGCCTGACGGGTGTCACGGCTCGCGCGGCCGTCCTGCCTGCCAGCCTGCCCGGTCAGGGCCAAATCGGTAGGGCCGCACGCCCCTCGTAATGGGACATCAGTCCTTCTCAGTCACTGTGTGCACCTCCACTTCGACCGTGAGGGTCCCGGGGGGCTCCGGTGGCACGCAGCGCGGAGGATGATGACGCCGGAGACAATGGCTCGCCGTATCGCCGTATCGCCGTATCGCAGTATCGCAGTATCGCAGTATCGCCAGCGATGCGACTACGTTCAACCTGACCGTCAACCCGCAAGGAAAGGGGCACGCGTGCCAGTCATCTCCCCCAGCCACCGCGACCTGCTGGAGACCCCTCACACGGTGGCCTTCGCCACCGTCGGCACCGACGGACAGCCCCAAGTGACCGCCATCTGGGCGATGCTCGATGGCGATGTCGTGCGTACCTCTCTCTACAAAGGCCGTCAGAAGTACAAGAACCTGCTCGCTCATCCCCGGGTGACGCTATTCGTGATCGATCCGGAGAACCCGTTCCGGACCTTGGAGGTGCGGGCCACCGCCGAGATCACTGACGATCCGGGCCTGGAGTTCCTCCAGCGACTCCTGCATATGTACGGCAGCGACCTCGAGACGTTCACGGGGCCGACTGAGGAACGGGTAGTGATCACGCTCAACCGTCCTGCACGAGCTCGTAGTCCCAGAGTTTGTGTTCCGGGTCGAACAACTCGATCGACGGCTCCAGCCGCACGAATAAGTCCCGGGCGGTCGGGGTCAGAGGACCTGTGATCTCGATGGCGTTACGCATTCCGGTCCAGCGGCCGTACCTCGACGCCCGGCAGCCCCAAGAACTCCTTGCGCCCGTGGCTGAGCGGGCCTTCGCCGTCAGGCATGTGCACCCGGAACTCGTCGGCACGGTTGAGGTGCTCGGTGTAATAAAGGGCCATCGATTCCGGGCCGACCGCGTCGAAGAGCTCCGTAAAGGTCTGGTGAGGCGCTCCAGTTCCGGCTGGTCGAAGGTCGGCAATGCCATGGTGCTACTCCTTCTCTTCTCCCCCGCCTCGGCGTTCGCCGAGGCGGTCGTCCGCGAATCCGGCTGCGCCAGGCGCCATCCCCGCCAGTGGTGTGGTGTCGCGGTACCGGACCTCGTAGACGCGCTCGGTGAACTTCCAGCCGTCACCGACGCGCTGGTAGCGGTCGTGGTAGATGGCGTAGTTCAGCTCTGAGCGGCCGTCACGCAGGCGAGCGAGCTCTTGGAGGTAGGCGCGGCCGGACGCGGTGTCGCCGTCCAGCTGGATCGTGCCGGGGTGGGTGGTCTGCACCAGGTAGTCCACGAGAGCCGGTACCCGTTCGCCCCAGGCGCGGATCTCCTCCCTCCCGGCGAGCTCGGCGGGGATTTTGGGCATCCGCAGCGCGCCGTCGGGTATAAACAGCGACGCGACGCGGTCGTAGTCGCGCATCATCACCGCGTCGGTGAACTCGCCCCGCAGCGCCTCGATCTCGACGCGGTCAGCGATGGCCTGAAGGTCACTCACCACGCTTACCGCCGGATGAACGTGGCGTGGATCGTGAGGGCGTTATTCATCGACGCCAGGCCCATCACATTCCAGGTGAGGCCGAAGTCGGCCCGGTTGATCCGGACGTCGGCGTCGAGCCAGACTTCGCCGTAGCCCCGGACGGACGCCGCGGCATGGACGGACAGTGGCCGGGTCTTACCGCGGACGGTCAGCGCGCCGGTTACGGCGGCGCTCTGACCAGAGGGCCGGATGCCATTCGTGGTGAAGGTGATGTCCGGATGATTGCTGCTGTCGAAGAAGTCAGCCGAGCACAGGTGCGAGTCGCGCCGGGTGTTCTTGGTGACGATGGACGCCGCGGCCACCGTGACGGTGCCGCTGACCTCGCCGTCCGGCCAGACCGTGCCGGTTCCGGTGACCTCGCGGAAGACGCCGTTCACCCGGATCAAGCCCATGACCTTGGTCTTCAGCCGGATGCTGGAGTTACCCGGGTCCAGGACCCATTCCCCGGCCAGGGTCCCGTCCTTCAGCAGAGCCTGCAGCGGAGGTGTGGCCATTTGCCCTGACGGTGCCTGCATGATTGTCTCCTTGTCACATCGGACGGGTCGCGGCTCCTGGACCCTGTCCGCCAGATCGTGTTCGCCTCAGCAGTACGACGACACAGCCCCGCGGACTGTGAGGCGACATGCCAGCCTCACAGTCCCGCGCGGTGTCTCGTCGAACTGGTGGCAGATGCGACCAGGAAAGGCCGGCCACTGGACCGGCTCGGCTCGGCCCGGCACGGGCCCGGCGGGAGCGCCATGTGGGCCAATGGATCCCCGAACCGCGCTCGAACCAGCGGAGTGGATGAGCAGTGGGCCGGGCGGCATCGCCGCCGACTCGGCCGAGCGGGTCAACCTCGACGAGTCGGTCAGCATGGCGTTCCTCGTCGTGCTCGAATCTATGAGCCATTGCGCTCACTCGCCTGCCAGCCGGGGACAGCATCGAGCTCTGACCCGATCAAGGAGACGACACAATAACGGCCGGGCGCATCGACTCAGCGGGCCAGCAGCTTGATCCGGGCCAGCAGGTCGGCCAGGCGGGGGTCGCGGCCGGGCGCCGGTGCCTCAGTACCGACGCCTACCCCGCGTTCGGAGGGCAGGACGCGGCGCCAAGCCCGCTGTTCTACGCCCTTGGCTCGCTGACCTCCTGCAATCAGGTCACTGCCACGCTGGTGGCCAGGGACCTGGGCATCAGGCTCGGCACCTGGAGCTTCGAGGTGCAAGGCGATCTGGACACCAGCGTGCTGGTGGGCGGCGCAGACGGCAATGCCAACTTCGACCGGGTGTCCGTACGCGCCGCTGTCGAGACCGATGCGACCGACGAGCAGTTCGCCACGCTGGTCGCCGAGACCGAGCGACGCTGCCCAGTGACCCAGTTGTTCAAGCGCAGCGGTGTCGAGTGGGACAATCAGTGGGAGAAGGCCCCCCTGCCCGGGGCCGGCTGATACGCCGCGTCATGCTGGCCTGCCGCCCGGCGGCAGGCCGTAGACGCGACCCTGATCATCATCGATCATGTGCGCCGCCATCGACCACGATGGCCCTGAGCTAGGAAAGCCCGCCGTTGCGGTGCGCGCATTCTCAGTCAGCAGTTGGTTGGCCGCGGCCGCGGCGGAAGGCTTGCGGGCCACCCGTTCGGCGACGAGCGCCTGGCCCAGGCTGTGCCGGCCGGCCCGGGCCGCGGCGGCGATCAGCGTCAGGTCGATGATGTCGCGTTGTGCGTGACTGCCGCCTACGGCGCTCGCCCGCGCCCGGATGTCGATCATCAGGTCGATCGCCCGGCCGGGACGGCCGGCGGCGAACGCGCTGAACCCTTCCAGCAGCGCCAGGCCGGCCCGGCCGGCCACGGCCCGGTTGATCCCCGTCGCCTGACGGCGGTTGGCTTCGATCACGCGCTCGATGCGCGCATGGTCGCCGGCCAGGCCGAAGGCCATGACCGCGTGCCAGTCGTTGAAGAGATAGACGGGCTCGCCCACCAAGGGATCGATATCCGCGGCCAGCCGCCCGGCGCGTCCGGTGACATCGACGCCGAACAGCGACAGCCGCCACAAGAGCGCGGCGGCGTCCACGATATCGAGCCATTCGGTGGACCGGCTGCCCCGGATGGAGCCGTCATACAGGGCGCATACCTGGTCGATCTCGCCCAGTTCGAGGTGGTAGAGGGCACGGTGCCACCAGTTGTGGACGGCGAAGTAACTGGCCGACCAATCGCGAGCCGACGCCGCGAGGAACGCAACACCCTCCTGCTGGCTGCCTTCCATCTCAAACACATGCGCCAGCGCGTGCACGGCCCATACATCACGGGGGTTGCGGTGCAGCGCCGCCCGGGCGCGGGACTCAGCCTGCCGGTAGTCCGCATTCTCCTCCAGGCCGAAGGCGTAGATGCCCTGCACGTATCCCCAGCCCGACGCTCCAGGCGGCCACGCCGGCAGGACCCTGGCGGCCACATCGCGCAGGTCCAGGCGATTGCCCAAAAAGAAGTAGAGGTCCTGAGCAACCTTCAGGGCCAGCAGGTCGCGGGGGTAGCGCAGCAGGGCGCGCTCAAGGGCGCGCGCCGCTGCCTCCCACTCGCCGGCGGCCCAGGACCGGGCGGCCTGAAGGTGCAGGGCCTCGCGCTCGCCCGCCCGCCCACCGGCCCCCTCCAGCCGCTTCAAGATCCTGCCGGCGGAGGCAACACCCGGCGCCGACATGCCATACAGCCACAGATACGCACGGTAGATGTGCCCCAGCACCAGCTCATCGTCCGCGGCCACCGCCTCCTCCGCGCCCGCGACGGGGTCACCGGCCAGCGCCACCAGCGCCTCGATGGCCTCGTCGAGCAGGACGACACCCCGTTCGCTGGCGGCCTGTACGGGGACGCCCCAGCGATCCGTGAACGGTCTGCCCATGCCCGGCCCCTCCTGTTCGCAGTTCCTGGACGGCCACTCGCCTGGCGCAGGGGCCGCCGCCCTCAGTGCGTCCCGGGATCCGGGCGCCTTCAGGGCCGCGCCCTTTCCCGGGTTGCCCATGCGGCGCGGATTCAGCGGCGCTCGTAAGGGATCTTCTCGCCGGCCTCGATCGCGACCGGCAGCTGGTTCTCCGCCGGCGGCAGCGGGCAGGTGGCCAGATCGGTGTAGGCGCACGGCAGGTTCACCGCTCGGTTGAAGTCCAGTACGACGGTCCCGTCCGCAGCCGGTGGCGGCAGCTGAAGAACCCGGTTGGCCGCGTAGGTGGTGACGCCCGACGTGCCATCGGTAAACAGCACGATCAAGCTGCCCGGGGCGTGTCCTGGGAACGCGGTCAGGCTCAGGAACTGGCCCTTGAGCCTGAAGTCGATGCGACCCGGTGCGTCGTAGACGTGCTCCAGCCCATCGACGGCGGCACCGACCGTGGTCGGACGCGGCTCGGCGAACGGCACGTACCGGCCGGTGACGACCCAGCGCGGGCGCGGCGGGTACGCCGGGGTGCCGGCGAACGCGGTGCGCAACGGCGTGTCCGGATGCCGCGGCCGGACGATGTCGTGCCCACCTCGCTTGGCGACCTCGATGACCGCATCCCCCCAGATGGCGCTGGCTCCGCCCCGCTCCGGGATCACCCCGAACGCATGCCGGCCTCGCGCGGTGACGCCGTCTATGAGCAGTTCCTCGCCGTCATCGAGGTCGACGGTCACGCCGTCAGAGCCGGCTGACCAGGAGCCCGGAGCATCCGGGAAGCGTTGCGGCTGCTCGCTGAGCCAGTGCAGGTTCGTGATCGCGAGAAACCCGTGTGGGTCAGCCAGGCGGGCCTCCTGCTCCTGGTGCCAGCTGTGCCAGTCGCTGGTGAACTCGTCGATGTCGATCGTGGATTGCTGAACGGACATGGGTGTCTCTCCTCGGGGTGTGGGAGCTCTCGACCAGCACGCGGCCAGCCGGCGCGGCGGGCGGGCGCGCCGGCTCGCCGCGTCCGTGCAGGGACACCGCCTGATCAGGGTCAGGGAGCGGGGTTGACATAAGGCGCAGGTTCCATTCATCGCGGACAGCAGGTCAGCCACTGCGTTCACCCTCACCGCCCGACGGGCATCACACGGTGATCGTGCGGACGCGGCTCTTGTCGTTGTCGGAGGAAGACCGTGGGGCGTCGTTGAGGCCGCGCGACCGGCCGGAATAGTCAGTAGCTGCTTGCTGCCCGACACAGTGCGCTGCTGACCCGCACCAGGTCCACGTGACGGCGCATCACCTGAGTCGAGAACTCACCGACAGGGCGCATCACCGAACTCGCGTCCCGCCTGGGCTCAGCTCGCATGTCACTCACCTCGATGATCCCGGCCTGCCGGTCCCGCGCTTCCCGGGACACTCGCGTGTCCTGTCCGGTCGTCGGCGGGAGCACCCCACCGCGACGGAGGCCAGCGGATCAGCAAGCCGGGGCTTGACGCTGACGCTCATGACCACTAACGACGATAACCGCCTGACACCTATCAGACAATCCCTATAGGTTTAGTCGACATAAGTTGCGGCCGCACCGAGCGGAGGCGATGGCGAACTGCCCCACGGGGCCGGCGCCGAAGACCGCCATGGTGTCCCCGCGGCTGACCTCGGCCAGCCGGGCGCCGAACCAGCCGGTGGGGAAGATGTCTGACACCAGGATGGCCTGGTCGTTGGTGACCTGGTCCCGAACGCGCACCAGCGTGGCCGCCGCGTACGGGATCGCGCCGGAATGGAGTCCTGGACATCTAGGGGGACGCGGAGTGGATAGCTGACGGGACTGGCGTCGCAACTGAGGAGGACGACGCCGTTGGAACGACGGTTGGGTGTGGCGTTTTGGCCAGGTGCGTCGTGCTGGGCTTGGGAGCCGGGCTCGCCGACGTGCCTCGCGCAGTGGGTCTTGGCGTGGTCGCCGGCTGGGATGTGGCGGGCACCGCGGTGGGCGAGCCTGCGGGTTGCGCCGGGGAGACGGCTGCGCTCGGTGGCCTGAGGTACCACCAGGCAGCTAGGGCGATCAGGAAGACAGCGGTCAGGACCCAGGTCGAGGTCCGCACCCGTCGCATCAGTCGTTCCCGGCCGGTTCTGCGGTTTCCAGAGTGGTCGGCAGGTTGATGCCCTCGCGCAGGAGTCGCGCCGCGATCCGGACCCGCAGCATCCGCCCGACGTCGAACTGCTTGCCGGGCAGCGTCCTGGCCACCAGGCGGATCTGGAACTGGTCCACGTCGATGCTCTGCACACCCATGACGGCCGGGGGACCCATTAGCAGACCGCGCAGTTCGGGCTCCTTGTACGCCTCCGCTCCGATCAGCCGCAGCAGTTCACTGACCCGGTTGACGTCGGCGGCAGCGGGCACCGGCACGTCGACCACGGCACGTGCCCAGTCGCGCGACAGATTGGTCACCTGGGTGATCTGGCCGTTGGGGGTGATGACCACCTCGCCGTCGACGGTGCGCACCGTGGTCACGCGCAGCGTGACGTCGGTGACGGTCCCAATCGCCGGGTCGGGCAGGCTCGGCACTGAAAGGCGGATAAGGTCCCCGTAGCCGTACTGGCGCTCCGTGATGATGAAGAAGCCGGCCAGGATGTCCTGGACGATACGCTGGGCACCGAACCCCAGTGCTACACCCGCCACGGCGGCAGGGGCCACCAGGCTCGTCACGGGGATACCGAGGCGCGCCAGGATGGCCACGCCGGTCAAGCAATAGATGACTACCAGGGCGACCCAGGTGATCACCGACGCCAGAGCGTGACGGTGTTTCGACGCCTCCGACCGGACAAGCGCGTCCGTCTCCCGAGCATTGGCGTCGATTCGGTCCGTGATCCTCCCGCCCAGCCAGGTCGCGAGACGTGTCAGCAGTATCGCGCCGGTCAGGAGCAGCACGATCTCCAGCCCGCTGCCGCGCGCCCACAGGCCGATGTCAGGCAGAGACGTCATACTCGAAGACATAGCTTTTCATCATGGCCGATCCGCCGTCGGCAAGTACAGCCATGCCACGGGTCCGCGGAATCTGGTCTCCGGGACCCTGATCGGCGCTCATGACCTGTTCGGCGCCTGGCCGGTCATGATGTACCCGGTGCCGAACGTCACCTGCCGGACGTGGACGTCCTCGATCAGCTGCTCCAGATGACTCCACGGCCGGCCGAACCCCTCGAAGTTCCGCACATAGGGCGCGTGCATCATCCTGGCCTGCAGGTTCACTCCCACCATCCACCGCGCCGCCCACATGCCGCCGCCGGCCGCCACCCGCGCCCCCGGACGGAGCTGGCGTATGACGTTCCGCAGCGCGTCCGGGGACTGCAGGATGTCGTGGACGGCGCAGAAAAGAGCGGCATCCGCGTCGACGGCGATCTCGGCGTCCTCGGCAGGGGACTGCACGACCGTGACGTTGCGCCAGCCTTCGGCCGAGATGTGCTCTCGCGCCACCGCCGCCATGTCCGGTGACGCCTCGATACCGACCACGCTTCCCTTCGGGCCGACCTTGTCCCGGAGCATGCCGGAGCACAGCCCCGTCCCGGATCCCACGTCGAGGACCACCTGCCCCCGGCGGACCGGGAGCGCCTCGACGACCGCCTGGCGGTAGCGCCCGAACCGGCCGGTCTGCCGGTCATAGGAACGGGCACGCTCGGTATAGGCCGGCTGACACGCGGCCCGCCGGGCCGACGCATCTGCGGCCGCCGCGAATTCAGGTGATTCACTCATGACTTTCCGCCCGGCCTCTCGGCGGAGCGGCACCTCCTCAACATTTCTGACGCGCCCTTTGCGACAGGATTAAAGGCCCGGGGCTCGCGGTGCCACCCGGCCCATTCACCTAATCGATCTACCGGGAAATCCGGTCGGCCCCGGCTAATATCCAGGCCCATTACTGATCTTCTTTTCCCTGGTGGACAGGCAGCCGGGCCTGCAAGATTTACTATCCGGCTCAGCGGTATATTTCCGGCCTGCAATTTCGACCGTAGCCGGCTCGGCAAATTCCGCCACCCGGGCCATGGCCCCGGCCGAATCTCTTACCCGGCCGCCTTGATGCATTACTTCCAATTCCCAGAATATATTGCTATCCTGGGAATTGCGGATGCCGGCTCAGAGCAGGCACCGGATGCGGCAGCGCAGGCGGCCCGGTTGACCGGGTGCCGCGGAGACCAGCCGCTGGCTGCCCCGCCAAGGAAGATCCGACGAGGTGCGCGTCAAACTCTCCGGGCCCGCATGACTGGAGAGGATGATGAGATGCCCTGCACACTGTACGTGGCCTGGGACGAACGGCTGGCTGCCTATGACTTCGGCCCTGACCATCCGATGGCGCCGGTCCGGGTCGACCTGACGATCGAGCTGGCCCGTGCGTTCGGCCTGTTCGCTGAGGCGGGGGTGTCCGTCGAGCGCGCGCCGCCCGCCACTGACGTGCAGCTGGAGATGGTGCACATCGAGAGCTACATCGCGGCGGTGCGGCTGGCCAGCCGCCCGGACCCGGGCTCTTCGATACCGGGTTTCGGCCTCGGTACGGGGGATGACCCGGTGTTTCCCGGTATGCACAACGCGTCGGCGCTGGTCGCGGGCGCGACCCTGGCAGCAGCCCGTGCCGTCTGGACTGGCGCGGCACAGCACGGCGCCAGTATCGCGGGTGGCCTGCACCACGCGATGCGAGCCAGCGCCAGCGGCTTCTGTGTATATAACGACCCGGCGATCGCGATCGCCTGGCTGCTGGGGGCGGGTGCGGAACGGGTCGCCTACGTCGACATCGACGTGCACCACGGTGACGGGGTGCAGGCGGCGTTTTATGACGACCCGCGGGTGCTGACGATCAGCCTGCACGAGCATCCCGCGACGCTGTGGCCCGGCACCGGGCTGCCGACCGAGGCGGGCGGGCCGGGGGCAGCGGGATCGGCGGTCAACGTGGCGCTGCCGGCCGGGACCACGGACGCCGGGTGGCTGCGTGCCTTCCATGCCCTTGTGCCGCCGCTGCTGCGGGAGTTCCGGCCGCAGATCGTGGTCAGCCAGCACGGCTGTGATACGCACCGGCTCGATCCACTGGCCGACCTGCAGTTGTCTATCGATGCGCAGCGCGCCGCGGGCGCCGCGATCCACTCCCTGGCCCACGAGGTCGCGGACGGCCGCTGGCTTCTTACCGGCGGAGGCGGCTACGAACTGCTTCAGGTCGTGCCCATAACCTGGACTCATCTGCTCGCCGAAGCCGCTGGATATCCGATCGACCCCCAGGCGCCCACCCCGGACGCCTGGCGCGAGTACGCATCCCGCCGCACCGGCCACCAGGCACCCGAGCTGATGACTGACGGCGCCCAGGCACAATACACGCGCTTCGAGTCCGGCTTCGACCCCTCAGACCGCATCGACCAGGCCATCATGGCAACCCGCAAGGCCGTCTTCCCCGAGCACGGGCTGTTGCTGCTGCCCTGACCACCCCGGTGGCACGGCCAGATCTGGCCGAATCGAGATCAAAGAGCTTCAGTGAAGCCGCCCGGCGCGGCTAGGTACAGCTCGGTCCGCAGGGCGGCACAAGGGTGCGAAATTCCGCGTTGAGCGTATGCTGAGCACAGGTTGCGATGGCTTTGGCTGCCAACCCAGCCTTGCTGCGTAGGCGTTGCTCTGGACCCCGGTGGCGTTCCGTACCGAGACGGATGTTTGCTCACCGGGAGGTCGCGTTGGCACAGCCAGTCGCCGGTCCCGGGACGGGTTGCCGTCTGTTTGCGGGCATTTGATCAATCATCCCTCACGGGAAAACCGGCACGCGACGACAAGGAAGTCATCTGATGAAGGCACTCGTGTACCACGGACCGGGTCAGAAGGCGTGGGAGCAGGTACCCGACCCGAAGATCATCGACTCGACTGACGTGATCGTACAGGTGGACATCACCACGATCTGCGGCACCGACCTGCACATCCTCAAGGGGGACGTCCCGGCGGTGACCGACGGGCGGATTCTGGGGCACGAAGGTGTCGGGACGATCACCGAGGTCGGTCAGGCGGTGAGCAAGCTCGCCGTGGGGGACCACGTGATCATCTCCTGCGTCACCTCGTGCGGCTCATGCTCCTACTGCCACCAGCAGCTGCCCTCGCACTGCCTGGACGACGAGGGCGCCTCGGGCATTGGCTGGATCTTCGGCCACCTCATCGACGGCACCCAGGCGGAGTACGTGCGCGTACCCTTCGCCGAGAACTCCCTGCACAAGGTCCCCGGGGGCGTGAGCGACGAAGCCGCGGTCATGCTGTCCGACATCTTGCCCACGGGCTTCGAGATCGGGGTGCGCAACGGCCGCGTCAAGCCCGGCGACGTCGTCGCCGTTATCGGTGCCGGACCGGTGGGCCTGTCGGCGATGATGACCGCCGGGCTCTACGGCGCCTCTCGTATCATCGCCATAGACCTCGATGACAACCGGATCCACCAAGCCAAGCTCTTCGGCGCCACCGACGGCGTCAACAGCGGCGATGCGGACTGGGATGACAAGGCGCTGGCCATGACCGACGGCCTGGGCGTGGACGTCGCGATCGAGGCCGTGGGCCTGTCGGCGACCTTCCAGATGGCCACCGAGCTCGTCCGCGCAGGCGGGACAGTGGCGAATGTCGGCGTGCATGGCAAGTCGGTGGAGCTGAAGCTCCAGGACCTGTGGATCAAGGACCTCGCGCTCACCACCGGCCTGGTGAGCGCCACGACGACGCCGATGCTGCTCAGGCTGGTCGCCCAGGGCAGGCTCACACCGGAGAGGTTCGTGAGCCACCGCTTCACGTTCGACGGCATCATCGACGCCTACGACACCTTCGGCCGCGCAGCGGAGACGAAGGCCCTCAAGGTGGCCATCATCCGCTGACGCAACGACCCGGACCCCGATCCGCTGGGCGCGGGCCGGTCCGGCGTGGTCCGAAGGATGGTCGAGCGGAGAAAAACTTGCCTGGTGCGTCTGCCGGTGCTCCTCAGCGCGTGGGTGATCGGCTCGGATTCTGACGGCTTCCCCGTTCTGCCGAGTCGTGTCGACTGGCTGGCTTCTGACCGTGAGCGCCGCATCACCGGCGTGGCGCTCACGGTCGGCACCGGGCTTTAGCTGGTCGTGTCCGCCTCTGTTCAACGGTAACGAGCTACGCTGCCGCGAAGCCGCCGGAGCGCTCGCAGACCGTGCCCTGAACGGCCGCTACGTGCGATTGCCTCGTGCTTGGCCCGGGGACGGGCCCAGCACGAGGCGTGGTGGGACTTTGCCGCGGTTAGGCGGGCTGCTAGCTGGGGCCGGCGGCCCCGTCCGGGTCGGCGTCGCCCGGCCTGCGCCCGCTCGGGCTGGTTCCGTTCGGGCTGGTTCCGTTGGCGGTGGCGGGCGCGGTGCCGCTGGCCGGCGGCAGTACCGGCGTGGCAGCGGGCGGGGCGGGGGTGGCGGCGTTTTGCTCGCGGGCCAGGAAGGAGCCGAGTTCGGCGATGGTGGTCATCAGCGGGGCGGGGAAGACCACGGTGGTGTTCTTGTCCACGCCGATCTCGACCAGGCTCTGCAGGTTGCGCAGCTGCAGGGCCAGCGGGTGGGCCATCATCGTGTCGGACGCCTCGCCCAGCGCGGCGGCGGCCAGCGATTCGCCTTCGGCGTTGATGATCTTCGCGCGCTTTTCCCGTTCGGCTTCGGCTTGCTTGGCCATCGCGCGTTTCATAGTTTCCGGGAGCTGGATGTCCTTCAGCTCGACCAGCGTGACCTCGACGCCCCACGCGACGGTGGCGACGTCGAGGATCTTGCGGATGTCCAGGTTGATCTTGTCGGTCTCCGACAGGGTCTGGTCGAGGGTATGCTGGCCGACCACCTTGCGCAGGGTGGTCTGGGCGATCTGGTCGATCGCCGAGTTCACGTCCTCGATGGCGACGACTGATTTGACCGCGTCGGTGACCCGGTAGTAGGCGACCGCGGACACATCCACGCTGACGTTGTCGCGGGTGATGATCCCCTGGGACTGGATCGGCATGGTCACGATCCGCAGTGACACCCGGCGCAGCACGTCGGCGAACGGGATGATCAGCCGGAACCCCGGCGCCCGCGGCCCCTGCACCCGGCCGAAACGCAGCAGCACCCCCTGCTCGTACTGCTTGATGATCCGTACCGCCATGGCCAGTCCGATGAGGGCCAGCACCACGACGATGACCAGAACAATAATCAGGACTTTCATAATGAGCCCTCTATCAAGATGTGCCCAGGCCGAAGTGGCTGGCCCGGCTGGTTAGTGCCCGGTTAAAAGAATTATCGGTGGTGGGCCGGCACCACAGCGACAGTGGATCCCGGTAAATTTCATGAGCGGCCCAGGCGATGTCGCTCATGGCGCTCCTTTGTCAGCAGATCGGCTGACCATGCGGTTAACCAGTCATGTTGGTAACGAGGCTGGAGGAACTTTCTCCCGCTCACGGAGTTTTCGAGCCGCCGCGTCTCTCACGCACTGCCCAGCGCATAAAAAATCCGGGCCCTCGCCGTGCCGCCGCGAATTTCGGGGATGCGCCTGCCAGGGTCCGGAGCAACAATTTCACAATACGCGCCTTTCCCCCAGATGGGAAATTAAGCGATAATCCGGAGGGACAACCCAGCAGCCCGTGCGGGTCCCCGGGCGGCGAGTACCGGGAAAGCGGCCAGACGCCACGGCCAGGCGCCGGCCCCGTGTCTGGTCACGGCCTCCCGGATGCGCTGCTCGCCGCGGACGCGTGATCACCGGCGCGCCGGCGTGCGAGCCGACGGCGGCAGCCAAGAGCTGCCCGCAGCAGGCGCCCCGGCCCTGCTTCAACCCGTTCTGTCGGGGGCATCGCATCCTCTGACGCCAGCCTGGTCAAGACCGCGAACAGCGAGCGCAGACGGAGATCATCGCCAAGGAGCCTCAATCCGGTCAAGAACCCGCTGCTGCCGGCCAGGCCAGCTCATGCTGGCCTGCCGGTCCCGTGCGCGGACGGGACTGCGGGGCCACGCAACCGGGATTCCTCGCTTCCCGGGCCGCGTTAGCTGCATGGCATTCGTACCTGTACCTGAACGGCCGGCGAAACGCGCATAGCAATCCGCTCTTCCCTGGTGGTTCCGCCCCAGATACCGTACGGCATCGTCTCCAGGGCGTAGGACAAGCAGTTTTTGTCGACCTCGCAGCGGCCGCAGACCGCCTTCGCAGAGCTAATCTGCTCCACCGCCCCGCCCATCACGGCGACCGGGAAGAACAGCTCAGGGTCCGCGCCGTGGCAGGCACCACGCGCCATCCAGCCTTCGGAACCCGCGCGGGCCCCCTCTCCCCCGATCAGGCGGCTCCGCCCGTCCGATGCGGGGGCAGCTGAATCGTCGCTGCTCACCAGGCCGTCCCCACCGAGCGTGCCGCTGAGCTCGCAAAACACACCGGAATGGTGCCCGGCGGATGGTCGGGACCGCGGGGCAGCAGCGGAATACTCCGTGACATTTTCATACCTCCGGTGAACGCTAGTGCTCGCCACCGGGTCTGGGGCAGTCTGACAATAGAACGGAATCACGCGGCCGTCTCAGCCGGGCCGACGATCACTCAACTGCCCTGCCGGCGTAACAGCGTCCGGCCCTTCCGCACATGACTGTCCGGTGACCGGAAGCTGCCATTACAACGGTGCGCCGGTCAGGTTCCCAGTTTCGTGGTGGCTTCGCCCGGCCCGGGCGAGCACGCCAGGCCGCGGTACCGCCTGGCACACCGGTGAGGTCCGTGCCGGGATCTGGCTGGCCCAGCGCCTTATCAGGGGTGTAGCCTCAAAGTGATATCCGGCCTGGCTGATTTGGAGCGCCCATTCGGCGCATCTACTCGCCGGGAATGTCGCTCCAGACCTTGGTGACAGTGTCGAGTCACCCAAGGAAACGTCTGATGAATTATTTCCCGGAATCACATCTGCGCACGCCGGCGACCAGCACAATGGGCCCCCTTGCTCCTGAACTTATGCATCGGATTAATGCGTACTGGCGCGCCGCCAACTATCTGTCGGTTGGCCAGATATATCTCTACGATAATCCGCTGCTGAAACGGCCGCTGGAGATGTCGGACGTGAAGCCGCTGATCGTGGGGCACTGGGGCACGACTCCGGGCCAGAATTTTATCTATGTGCATCTGAACCGGGTAATCAAGAAATTCGACCTGGACATGTTCTATGTGGCCGGCCCCGGCCACGGCGGACCAGCGCTGGTGGGCAACACGTACCTGGAGGGCTCTTACAGCGAGATCTATCCCGACGTAAGCCAGGACGAGGCCGGGATGAAAAAGCTGTTCACCCAGTTCTCCTTCCCGGGCGGAATCTCCAGTCATGTCGCCCCGACGACGCCCGGATCGATCCACGAAGGCGGTGAACTGGGATATTCGCTCAGCCATGCTTTCGGGGCCGCGTTCGACAATCCGGGTCTGATCGTCGCCTGCGTCATCGGTGACGGCGAGGCGGAGACGGGTCCGCTGGCGACCTCATGGCAGTCCACCAGGTTCCTCAACCCGGTGAGCGACGGGGCGGTGCTGCCGATCCTGCACCTCAATGGCTACAAGATCAGCAATCCGACTGTCCTGGCCCGTATTGAGCAGGAGGACCTGCGGCAGTTTCTCCGCGGCTGCGGCTGGGAGCCCCTCTTCGCCGAAGGTGACGATCCTGAGGAGATGCACCAGCTCATGGCCGGAACGCTGGAAGAGGCCATCGGGTCCATCCGGCAGATCCAGCACTCCGCGCGCACTGGCGGTGACACGACCCGGCCGCGCTGGCCCATGATCGTCCTGAAGTCGCCCAAGGGCTGGACAGGCCCGAAGATCGTTGACGGCCTGCAGGTCGAAGGCACGTTCCGGGCGCACCAGGTACCCCTCCTGGTCGACGCTGACCACCCGGATCACCTCGCGCAGCTCGAAACCTGGATGAGAAGCTACAAGCCAGAGGAACTGTTCGATGCCGACGGCCGCCTCCTGCCGGATCTGGCGGAGCTGGCACCGAATGGTGACCGGCGGATGGGGGCCAATCCGCACACCAACGGCGGTGCCCTGCTGCGTGATCTGCACATGCCGGACTTCCGTGTCCACGCCGTCGAGGTACCGGCCCCTGGCGCCGTCGATGCCCAGGACACCCTTGTTCTGGGCCAGTTCCTGCGGGACGTGGTCAAGCTCAACCAGGAGCGCCGGAATTTCCGGATCTTCGGTCCCGACGAGACGCTCTCGAACTTCCTGGGCGCGGTCTTCGAGGAAACCAGCCGCCAGTGGGACGCCCAGACGCTGGCTAGCGACGAGTTCCTCGCCCCTTCCGGGCGGGTGCTGGACTCGATGCTCAGCGAGCACCAGTGCGAAGGGTGGCTCGAGGGCTACCTGCTTACCGGGCGGCACGGGCTATTCAACTGCTACGAGGCTTTCGTTCACATCGTCGACTCCATGTTCAACCAGCACGCGAAATGGCTGAAGGTAACATCCCAGCTGCCCTGGCGGCGGAACATCGCGTCGCTGAATTACCTGCTCACCTCCCACGTCTGGCAGCAAGACCACAACGGGTTCACCCACCAGGATCCCGGCTTCCTCGATCATGTCGTCAACAAGAAAGCCGACATCGTCCGGGTGTACCTGCCGCCCGACGCGAACTGCCTGCTATCGGTCTTCGACCACTGCCTGCGCAGCCAGCACTACGTGAACGTCGTCGTCGCGGGCAAGCGTGCGATGCCCCAGTGGCTGACCATGGAAGCCGCCGCCGTCCATTGCACCGAGGGGATCGGCATCTGGGGATGGGCCAGCAATGACGAGGGCAGCGAGCCGGACATCGTCCTGGCCTGCTGCGGCGACACTCCCACGCTGGAGGTTCTCGCCGCCGTTTCCATCCTCCGCACGCACCTGCCCCGCCTGAAAATCCGGGTGGTGAACGTCGTCGACCTGATGAAATTGCAGCCCGCTACCGAGCACCCGCACGGCCTCAGCGACCGGGACTACGATGCGCTGTTTACCGCTGATAAGCACATAATCTTCGCCTTCCACGGATATCCGTGGCTGATTCACCGGCTCACCTACCGCCGGGCCAACCGCAACCTGCACGTCCGGGGCTACAACGAGGAAGGCACGATCACCACCGCCTTCGACATGCGCGTGCAGAACCGCCTGGACCGCTTTCACCTTGTGCAGGACGTCATCGACCGGCTGCCGCAGCTCGGCGCCACCGGGGATTACCTCAAGCAGAGGATGCGCGACAAGCTCGTCGAGCACAGCCACTACATCGACACGCACGGCCAGGACCTGCCTGAAATCCGGAACTGGACGTGGACGGCATGATCCGGCAGCACGGCACGAGCCCACCAGTGAGCCCACCTCGCTCACCAGGCCAGCCCGGCCGGCGGTCGGCGGCCCACGGACGCGGGATGAGTACCGGATTGGCCTTCTTCCTGATCGCGGCCGGGGCGATCCTGCGGTTCGCCGTCACGGACGGCTCCCTGCACGACCTGAACGTGCACGCCGTAGGCGTCATCGTGCTGCTGATCGGGGTCGTCGGCCTGCTGCTGCCGCTGATGGCAGCGGGCCGTCCCCTGGACCCGCGCCGGCTGAGCCCGTTGATCCGCCCCCGCGACCGCGACCGCCCGCACCTGGACGAGGACGAGAGGGACGCCACCGACGACGCCACAATCCAGGAAGACGGCAAATTCTTCAGCCCACATGCACCCGCGCCGACGACGCCGACGTCGAGTACGCCGACGTCGAGGACGTCGAGGACGTCGAGGACGTCGAGGACGTCGAGGACGTCGAGGACGTCGTCATAGTGCAGCCGTCCTTTGAGCTGCACGGCGCCGGCCCCGCCCGCCTGGCAGACCAGCCGGTGTCCTGCCCGGTCATCCGATACCTCCCCTGCCGGTACTGGCACCCAGGTGATCGACATCCACCGTTTCGGCGTTATGCGCGATCGTCCTGGCGATATTCATGATGGCCTGTCTTTCGCGGGTTATTCCGCAGGGGCGGACGCGCCGGCAGGGACATCGGGGGCGGGATGACTGTCTGCCGCTGGTGCGGACCGGGCGGCCTGCGGCGAGGCGGACCGGCGCCCGAACAGGTGCCGTCTGCTGTGCCGGTAGCCGTCTCCGCTGGGCCGGTCACCGGCCGATCCGCTGCCCAGCGTGCTGGCGGTGTAGGTGCGGGCGGTCTCGCGCTGGCCGAGAAGGTCGTCCCGGTCCTGCCTGACGGCGGCTGCCTGGCGGCGGGACTCCTTCAGCCCGCGGCGTGCATCGCTGCCGCGGCGGGAGGTCTCCTTGCCCTTGCTAGCCCTGGCGCCGCTGGGGCTGTTCGCGGTGATGGGAATGTCCTGGGTGGAGGAACGCATCCTGCACCCGCGCGGCACCGGTCCCGCGCCTCCCGGCCCAGCCGCCCCCGCTCCCGCTGGCGCCGCGCCGGTCACGGCGCAGGGTCAATTCACGGCATCTCGCGGCGGTACTGCCCCGCCCGGCAGTTCCGGCCCGCCTCGCTAGTGCAGCCGCTCATTAGTTCCTTACTGGTTTCTGGTTACGTTCTGTGGTCACGCTGCCCTGGCGTGGCGGTCCTTCACGCTGTCCCGGGTGGCGGCCGCGCGGGTGTTCTCGCTCGAGTGGCG
>Ga0302234_10000571_pt1 | contig 28553 bp, 25 predicted proteins | sample II_Palsa_N3_2_FD_193576 | JGI IMG/M metagenome (GOLD analysis project Ga0302234, IMG submission 193576) | Peat permafrost microbial communities from Stordalen Mire near Abisko, Sweden - II_Palsa_N3_2 | ecosystem: Environmental > Terrestrial > Soil > Palsa > Peat permafrost | place: Sweden... | reverse complement strand
GCTATCTGCCTGTTCTTTAGCGGCGACGCGCAGGAGGAGATGACGTATGAATGCAGCAGAATACGAAGGCGCATCAACGCCCACTGCACCTGATCCACGACAAGTCCGCCGCGCGCTGCTCGCCTCCGTGATCGGCAGTGGCTTCGAGTGGTTCGACTTCACGGCGTACGTCTACTTCTCAAAAGTCATCGCAGAGGTGTTCTTCTCGGTGGGAAGCCCCGTCGTGTCAATGTCGCTAGCGCTCGCGACGTTCGCCCTTGGCTTTCTCATCCGGCCGCTTGGCGGGGTCCTCCTGGGCATTTATGCGGATCGCGTGGGACGTACTCGTGCCCTGTCGCTGGTCATGCTCACGATGTGCGCCGGCACGCTGATGCTGGGGCTGGCTCCAGGTTATGCGACCCTGGGCATCGCGGCTCCGCTTCTCGTCCTGTTGGCGCGACTGATCCAGGGACTGGCAATCGGCGGCCAATTCAGTCTCTCGTCCGTGGTCGTGGTGGAAAGCGCGCCGCCTGGCAAGAAGATGTTCTACGGCAGCTTCAACATGTCCTCCCAGGCGCTTGCCATGTTGCTGTGTTCCGGATGCAGCTATCTGCTTATCAATAATCTCACGGCGAACTCGCTGGTGGCCTGGGGCTGGCGCGTGCCGTTCCTGATTGGGGCGCTCATCGGGCCGCTTGGCTTTTACATCCGGCACAACGTTGCCGAGTCTGCGGAGTTCGAGGCGCTGCGCAAGCAAGTCCGCACGGGCGCCGCGCGTGCTTTCCGGCTGGGCGACTTTGTGCGTGAACAGGGCGATGCGGCCTTATGTGCGATGGGCGTGATGATCATAGGCACCGCGTCGAATTATTTGTGGAACGCGTATCTGCCCGTGTATGTGGAACACCAATTGCATCTCCCGCTTAAGGCGGCTTTGCTCGGAACGTTTATCGGCGGAGTCATCAACTTCCTGCTGTTTCCGATCTCGGGCAAACTCGCCGATAAATTCGGTGCCTACCGGCTTTTCTATCCACTGGTGATCAGTTGGTTGCTTTGCACGTTCCCGCTATTCTGGTTCATTGTTTCCGCGCCGTCGCTCACGCGTCTGCTCATCGCGCAAATTATTGCGTCCTTCTTCCAGGTTGCCATCGCGGGTCCGCACCCCGGCATGCTCGCAACAATCTTCCCCGCGAAGGCGCGTTCGACTGGCGTGGCGCTGTCGTATAACCTCGCGGTAACCTTGTTCGGCGGCCTTGCGCCGCTGACTGTCTCGACGCTGACTCAAGTCACGGGCAGCCACTATGTTCCCGCTTTTTATGTGGTCTTTGCAGCGCTGGTTTCGCTCGCGCTCGTGGCGTTCACGCGTACCGGACAGGCGGCTTTGGCTCGCGATCGCGCTGACAGGAGGCCATTTTCTGCGGCGCAACAAGGGCCCACAGCGGACCTTCAGTCTTCTGACAGCTGACCTGCAAGCCCCCTCAGGCGCACGCCCAGCGCCAATTCGCTACACTTGAGCGCATCGAGTGCACCGGGAGGATCTCATTCATGGCAACCCGAAAGACGGCGGATAAAGCTGGGAAAGCTGGGCAGATCAGGATCGGCATCGGTGGCTGGACCTTCGAGCCGTGGCGCGGCACGTTCTATCCAGAAGGACTCGTGCAAAAGCGTGAGCTCGAATACGCGAGCCGCAAGTTGACCACGATCGAGATCAACGGGACGTTCTACGGCTCGCAGAAGCCCTCTACGTTCGCCAAGTGGCACGACGAAACGCCGGATGATTTCGTCTTCTCGCTAAAGGCGCCGCGGTTCTCCACGAACAGGCGGGTGCTCGCGGAGGCCGGCGAGTCCGTCGAGCGTTTCCTCGCAAGCGGCGTGCTTGAATTGAAGAACAAGCTAGGTCCAATTAATTGGCAATTCGCCCCGACCAAACAATTCGATGCGGACGACTTTGAAGCTTTCCTGAACCTGTTGCCGCATCAAGTCGATGGTCGTGAGATCCGGCACGCACTCGAAGTGCGACATGAGAGTTTCCGGGACGAGGCATTCGTTGCCCTCGCGCGCAAACATGGAGTTGCCATTGTCATGGCGGGGGATTCGAAATACCCGCAGATCGCGGACGTAACGGCGAAGTTCGTCTATGCGCGCATCATGGGGACAACCGAGCAGTTTGCGCAGGGCTACGACGACAAAACGCTGGATCTATGGACTAAGCGAGCGAGTGATTGGGCATCCGGCGGCACGCCGAAGGGACTTGAAACGCTCGGCAAACCAGCCGCGGCGACTACGCCCCGAGACGTCTATTTATACGTGATCAGTGGCTTCAAGACACACAACCCCGCTGCGGGCATTGCCATGATCGAGAGACTAAGCGGCGGCAGCATTTAGTGGGTCCTTAGCGCTAGAGCTACTTCAATTCGGCCTCTGCGCCGAGCGTTGTCAGCGCATCCAGCAACCAGTTCCCCGCGAGTCCTAACGAAGTACCCTTTAAACACAAGGCGTCGACGGCGACCAACCGGGGCCACCCGCGCGCCGATAACTCTTGCAACGTTTTTGCGCCGAAACGGTCCGCAACCCACCGAGGCAACTCGGTCCACCCGAAGCCCAACTCCGCCATTTCCAGCAGGAGCAAGTAACTGTCGGCAGACCAGACTCGCACGCTTCGCTGATGCTCGCCCGGCTTTACTCCCGTGGTGATGCGCAATTCGCGGTGCTTGGCGAGGTTCTCCATTGTCAGATCAGGAACGCCGCTTAAAGGATGTCCTGTCGCGACGAACAGCGCCAGCTCCGACGATTCCGCCAGCCTGATCGAGCGGATATCGGGAGGATAGCTCCCCTGGGCCGCGACTACGCCAAGCTCCGCGCGGCGCACCTGCACCAGCGACACGACGTCTTCATCCTCCTTGACCAGGCACTCGAGTTCGACCGTGGGAAAACGCTTTTCGAATCCCACAAGCAACTTCTCATAGTGCGGAGGCTGGTACGTGTTCGATATGGCCAGACTCAAGCTTGGCTCCAGCCCCGCGCTTAGCCGCGCGGCCGCCTGAATCAAGCGATCGTGCGCCTCAAGCGTCTCACGGGCGTTGGCAAGCAGCGCTTCGCCATACGCGGTAAGCCGGGGCTTCCGGGTGGTCCGATCAAAGAGCGCGACGGCCAAGTCAATCTCCATATCCGCAATGATCGTGCTGACAGTTGACTGACTGCGCCCCAGCTTTCTCGCGGCAGCCGAGAAAGAACCTGCGGCAGCGGCCTCCGAAAAGACAATCAACGCGTCAATACAAGCGACCATGATCTATCTAAATCCCAGATAGTAAGCAATTTGAAATGTTAAACGCGACCCCTGAGAATGGCAACCGTCCATTCAAAAAATGAGGCCGAGATGACCACGCAACGCAACGTATATGAACGCATATTCCAGGTGCTTCTGTTCGAAGGACTTGCCACCAGTATTTTTTCTCCTGTCCTATCATGGATCGTCGATAAACCTCTGGGCGACGTCACGGCCTTGACTGTTGCAATTTCGATCATCGCCATGCTGTGGGGTTTCGCATTCAACTCTTTTTTCGGTATCCTTATTTCCTACGCATCGAGCCAGGTTCAGCAGTGGAAGCGCGTTATTCATGCCCTCGGTTTCGAAGCAGGTCTGGTCCTGATAGCGGTCCCCTTGTCCGCATGGTGGCTGCAAATGACGTTTGCTCAGGCGTTGCTGATAGATCTCGGACTATTGCTCGTTTTCCTTCCGTACACGTTCTGCTTTTATTGGGCGTACGACATGCTAAGACAACGTCTGGTCAAAGCGCCCCCTAGGTCAAGCGCTTTAGGCCCGCATATGCCTTTGGTCTCTGAGCGCCAGTCGCAATACGCGCCCGCAATACGCCCTTTCAAGACCGGCGAAAACGACCGCGTCTTGACAGCGAGACCTCCAGGTTAATGTCTCAACGACTCTTCGAACACACGCCACACAATGTCGCGTCGTTCGAATTTCGTTGCGAATTTCGTTGCGAATTTCGTTGCAACTCCGGTTCAACTTGCTACAGTCGCGAGGTTCAATTGCTAAGAACCTGATTCCACCGCGATGAATTCTCCCGCCCGGCACCCTGCGGCACTCTTCTGCCGCCGCACTTGCAAACACGTGCTGTTCTACGCGCTGCCGCTCCTCGCTACAGCCGGCACGGTCCGTGCGCAAGGCTCAGTCACGCTATACGGCACGCTCGACACCAGTATTGAAGTGACTAATCCTGGCAATGGCTGGACGGCGCGAATGGATTCCGGCGCGTATCGCGGCTCGCGCGTCGGCTTGCGCGGCAGCGAGCCTCTGGGCAATGACACGAGCGTGATCTTCGACCTGGAGAACGGGTTTGGCTCTGCAAACGGGACCCTGGACACGGCCGGCACGCTGTTTAACCGGCAGGCATGGGTCGGGCTTGACGCACCGTGGGGCGAAACCCGCTTCGGCCGGCAATACTCGCCGCTCTACATCCCGTTCAAGGGCGGACTCGATGCCTTTGGCGCAGGCACCATTGGATCGGGGCTGAACAATTTGTCGAAGATCACGCCCTATACGGATAACGCGTTGACCTGGATCTCTCCGTCGGTGGGAGGGTTCAACGTCACCGGCATGGCCGCGCTGCGCGACCCTGGCGACGGCAACGGTATCGGCGGGTATTACATGACCGCCAATTACACGCTTGATGCCCTGCAGTTATCGTATGCACGGCAACAAACCCATGGCGACGCCGGATTGCGAGCGAATCTGGCGGGCGCGTCCTATCTGTTCGGTCACGTGCGCACCTACGTCGCGCTGTTCAACGGCGACGGCGGCACTCCGCGCTATCACGATGACGGCGTTTCGCTGTCGGCTTCCTGGGCCATCTCGCCGCTGGCACGCGCGTCCCTGGGCTACGCGCATGCACGTGATCGCAGCGGCGAAGGCAACAACGCAGACCAGTTCAGCGTCGCCTTCGAATACACGCTGTCGCGTTCGCTCCTGCTGTATTTCACTGCCGCCGATCTGGAAAACCGCGGAAACGCCACGTTCACCCTGCGCGGCGTCAATGTAACGGGATTGCCGGTCGCGTACCCGGGCGCACCGGTACGCGGTGTGCAACTCGGCATGATCGAACGATTTTGAACCGGGTGTTTTGACGCGCATGCGCCGCGCGACCACGTATTAAATTCCGCGAAAAATGCATGGCTACGCCCCCCTTCATAAATGAACTGAACATGCTCATCAAACGCTCGCTTGTTATTGCAGTGCTGGTTTTTCTTGGTGTTACGCAAGCGCATGCGGACGCCGGGTTTTATGTCGATCCCGACTCTAGCCCCGCATTGTGGGTGCGAGCGCATCAAGCGGACCCGCGCGCGCCTCGCATTGCAGAGTCGATTGCCAACGTACCCATGGCGCGCTGGTTCGGCAACTGGAGCGGCGACGTGCACAAGGCGGTCAAGCGCTTCGTCGACAAGGCGGATGCCACACACCGCGAACCCATCCTGGTCGCCTACAACATCCCTCATCGCGACTGCGGAGGCGCATCGGCGGGCGGCGTGGGTGATGCCCCGGCTTATCAGGTCTGGATAGACGCGTTCTCGCGCGGCCTGGGTAATCGCCGTGCAATTGTCATTGTCGAGCCGGATTCGACCGCGCAACTGGACTGCTTCAAGACCGATGGCGAGCGCGACGAGCGGCTCGGCCTGCTGCGTTATGCGGTCTCGCGTTTTCACCTCAACGCACCGGCCGCGGACGTCTATCTCGACGGCGGCAACGCACATTGGGTTCCCGCTGCCGCAATGGCGGCTCGGCTCAACGCAGCCGGTTTGAGCGAGGCGAGAGGCTTCGCATTGAACGTATCCAATTTCTACACGACCGAGGAATCGGCGGCTTATGCATACTCGGTGAACGCCGCCTTGGCGGCGCAATTCGGCTATAGCAAACCCTTCGTCGTCGATACAAGTCGTAACGGCAAAGGTTCGGATGGCCAGTGGTGCAATCCTCCCGGCAGAATGATCGGGGCTCGTACCAGCGGCGCCTCGGGCGCCATGCTGCCGGTATGGATCAAGGTCCCGGGCAATTCCGACGGGCCGTGCGGGTCCGCTCCCACCTCTCCAGCCGGCGCGTTCAGCCCGGAGCTGGCGGTGCGTCTCATCGACGGCGACTGAAGAGCAACGGCATGCCGGTTCCCTGCCCGTTAGCGGCCTCCTGGCTGCTTATTCGAAAACCAGGGACCGATGCGTGGATGCACCTGCGAAGTAACCATCGCCCACGGTAACAGGCACGCCTTCGGCCCCTACGGTGGCATCGCCGCAAGCGAAGACACCCTTGACGGTGGTGGCTTTCATCGAGTCGGTACGGATGATCTGCCCAATGGGACCATCGTTCACATCACACGTTTCGAGAAAACGTTGAAAGAATCACTAAGACGCCGTAACACGGCCCTGGCGGGCATCGTTTATAGTCGCTTCGATTGCACCTTACAAAGCTCGTCAAGGGCGCGTCCAGGCTCAAGCCATGTCCAACAGCGAAACCCGAATCCTTCTAGTCGACGACGACGCCGCACTGCGCGGCTTGCTGCAGGCTTTTTTCGATGAACGCGGCCTCTTGGTCACGTTCCGCGAAGACGCGCGCGACCTGAATCAGGTGGTGATGCGCGAACGCCCGTCGATCATCGTGCTGGACCTGATGATGCCCGGCATCGACGGCCTGACGGCGCTCACCCGGCTGCGCGCGGATAACGACGATACCCCAGTCATCATGTTGACAGCGCGTGCGGACGATATCGATCGCGTCGTTGGCCTGGAAATGGGTGCGGACGATTACCTCGGCAAGCCCTTCATGCCGCGCGAGCTGCTTGCGCGTATCAACGCGGTGCTGCGCCGCCAGGGCGTAGGCCGGTCTCCAAGCCCGACGAGTCAACGCTCGGAACCGGTGCGTTTCGGGCGCTTCGAACTCGACAACGAGCGCCGCACGCTCACGCGTGACGGCGAACCGCAACGTCTCACCAACAGCGAGCTGCGCCTGCTCAATGTGCTCGTTCGCCATCCGATGGAAACACTGTCGCGCTCGCGGCTGCTCACGCTCTGGTACGGCACGCACGCGGAGGTGACCGAGCGCGGTATCGACGTGCCGATCTGGCGCCTGCGCCAACTGATTGAAGAGGATCCCTCGCAGCCTCGCATCATCCAGACCATGCGGGGTATCGGCTACATGTTCGTGCCGCCGCGAGCCCCCGAAGATGCATAAGCTGCTGCGCCCCCTCAACACGATCTTCGGCCGGCTTGCGCTGCTGTCCGTGGGTCTGCTCGTCATGATGCAACTGACGTGGGTCGTGATCGTCGATCGTGAGCGCGGCATCATTGAGGCGGATCACGTCAGCCGGCTGGTGCGAGTGGTGCTGGATCCGGCGGCGAGCGCGGCCGACGGCTCCAGCGAGCGTCTCGCCGCCGCGCTCGGCCTGCGTCTTGTCGACGCCGGAGCGCGGTCCGCGCCCCTCGGTTGTCCGCCGCCTTGCGCCGATACACACGGTCCATTCGAGACCTCCTTGCGTGCGGACCTGCCGCCGCAGAGCCGCGTGGTGCTTGACCACACCGAGACGATCATGTGGGTGCGTTATGGCCCCTCGTCGCGATGGCTTGTGATCCCGGCCGTCATTCCCCCGGTAAGCCGCTTTCTGAGCGCTAGTGCGCTCATGCTGTTCCTCGCCATTGCTATCGCACTGCTGGGCGCGTGGCAGATTCAGAAACCTATATTAAGGTTGGCGCGAGCAGCACGGGAGTTCAGGTTGGGCCATCGTCCGCCGATGGTCCTGGCCAACGGCCCATCGGAAGTGAAAGGCCTGATTGGCGACTTCAACGAAATGGCCCGTGAATTAAGTGACGCCGAACAGGAACGTGCGGTCATGTTGGCCGGCGTGGCCCATGACCTGCGCGCGCCCATCACACGCATCCAGGTCCGCGCAAACCTTGTACCGGACGCCACTGCGCGCAACGGATTTTTCCACGACACTGAGTCGCTTGCGCAGATCGTCACGCAATTCCTCGACTTCGCCCGCGACACCGAAACAGATGCGCACGCCCCGTGGATCTCAGTGAATGCGTTCTGCCGTTCGCACTACGCGGAAGCTGAAGCGAATGTCGATGTGGACGGCCACGACGTGCTCGCACGCGACCCGCTCTTCATACTCGAGCTGCAGGCGGGCGACGACTTCCGCCTGCCTGCTGTCGAACTGGACCGGATACTCTCCAACCTCGTGGAAAACGCCTTCACCTACGGCGCGCCGCCGCTTTGCATCGCGACGTCGCGTAGTAACGGGCATGACCGCCTGAGCGTGCGCGATCATGGCAAAGGCATGCCCGAAGCCCACTTCGCGCGAGCGCTCCGGCCCTTCGTGCGGATCGATCCCGCCCGCGGCGGCGACGCGCACTGCGGTCTGGGCCTGACCATCGTGCGGCGCCTCACGCGTCGATATGGCGGCGACCTGTCCATGCGCAATGCCGACGGCGGCGGCCTCTGCGTCGTACTCGAGTTCCCATTGCGCGTGCGCGCCTGACACTGTTGCCGCGTACTCGTGCGCGCCCGCTCGCGGCTATGTTACATCGTGTAATCAGTTCCTAAGCCATCGTAAGACGCTGCTCGTTAAGCTCCTCTCATCCCTTGCCGCTGGCATGGCGTTGCGCGGTTTTCTCCGAGCCCCGGTGGCACGGTCGAACGCCTCTCGAGGCAACCCTCCTTCGCTTTCCCTCGCGTTTTTCGAAAGACCTGCGCATCGATGTCTGCCCGGCGGCCCTTTGTCGAACCTTGATCGAAGGATGCTCAGCGCATGACCAGAATAATCCATCAGATATCCTTAATTCCTGGCGGGGCCACGCGATCGCTACGCACACGGGCACTCGTAGCCGCCGCCGCTGCGGTGGCCACGTTTTCGCTCGCCGCTTGCGGCGACAGCGGTTCACAGCGTCCGCCACAGGGCGTACCTCAAGTCGGCGTTCAAACCATCACCCCGCATCCAATTGTCGCCAGCACTGAACTGTCCGGCCGCCTGTCCGCCGTACGCGTGGCCGATGTCAGGCCACAAGTACAGGGCATCGTCATCAAGCGGCTCTTCACCGAAGGCTCGATGGTCGCAGCGGGCGCCGTGCTCTACCAGATCGATCCGGCCACCTACCAGGCGAGTTACGACCAGGCCGTCGGAACGCTCGTGAAGGCACAAGCCACGGCCGACGCCGCGCAAACCAAGGCGACGCGTTACGCGGATTTATCGAAGATAGACGGCGTCAGCAAGCAGGACTACGACGACGCCATTTCGTCGCTGCAGGAAGCAAAGGCCGACGTGATCGCCGATCGCGCGTCATTGAAAACCGCCGCCATCAATCTGGGATACACGAAGATCGTGGCGCCCATCGCCGGGCGTATCGGCAAGTCGAGCGTGACTGAGGGCGCGCTTGTCACGGCCGAGCAGACTACGGCGCTCGCCACCGTTCAAGCGACCGGCGAGATGTACCTCGATGTCACCCGTTCATCGGTCGACTGGCTGCGGCTGCAAAAGGAATTCGCGAGCGGCCAGTTGCAGCAGGCGGGCAGCGACGGCGCGGTCGTGCATCTCGTGATGGAAGACGGCAGTGACTATGCGCATGCCGGCAAGCTGCTGTTCTCGGATATCACCGTCGACGCCACCACCGGTTCGGTCACGTTGCGCAGCGTGTTCCCCAATCCGGAAGGTGCGCTGTTGCCGGGGATGTTTGTGCGGGCCCGGCTCGAAGAAGGCGTGAACCAGCAGGCGATCACGGTGCCGCAACTGGCGGTGTCGCGTGCATCGGATGGCTCGGCTAGCGTGCTCATCGTCGGCACGGACGGCAAGGTCGCGCAGACCGCCGTCACCGCCAACAACGCCAACGGCGCGGACTGGGTCATCACGAGCGGCCTGAAGGCCGGCGACCGGGTGATCGTGTCGGGGTCGCAGAAAGCGCACACCGGCGCGCTCGTCAATGCGGTCGAAAGCGCCTCCCCTTCCGATTCAAATTCCGATGCCCCTGCTACGGCCGCGTCGGCAACCCGCAGTTAAAGCGAGAACCTCATGGCAGGCTTTTTCATCAACCGACCGATTCTCGCGTGGGTCATCGCCATCGTCATCATGATGGTGGGCGCGGCGTCCATCCGCACGCTACCCGTCGAGCAATATCCGAGCGTCGCGCCGGTGTCCGTGCAGATCACGGCGTCCTATCCCGGCGCTTCCGCCGAAACCGTGGCGACCACGGTCACGCAGGTGATCGAACAGAAGCTGAGCGGTATCGACAACCTGCTGTACATGTCTTCCACCAGCAGCTCCGCTGGGACGGCGACCATCACGCTCACCTTCCAGCAGGGCACGAACGCGGACATCGCACAGGTGCAGGTGCAGAACAAGGTGGAGCAGGCAAGCTCGTCATTGCCGCAGACCGTGCAGAACCAGGGCGTGCAGGTCGCCAAGGCGGCCAGCTCGTTCCTGATGATCGTCTCGCTCTCGTCCTCCGACGGCAGCATGAATTCCATCGATCTCGGCAACGTGATCGCCACGCAAATCGAAGACCCGCTGACGCAGATCGACGGCGTGGGCGACGTGACGCTGTTCGGAGCGCAGCACGCCATGCGCGTATGGCTCGACCCGGTCAAGCTGCAGGCGGTGGGTCTGAGCGCAAGCGACGTCACCACCGCCATCACCAACCAGAACGTGCAGCTATCGGTCGGCCAGATCGGCGGTTCACCTTCGACGAAGACGCAAGCCATCAACGCCACTATCTCCGCGTCGAGCTTGCTCACCACGCCCGCCGAGTTCGGCTCGATCCTGCTCCGGGTGAACACGGACGGCTCGAAGGTGCTGCTAAGCGACGTGGCGCGCGTGGAAGTAGGCGGCGACGATTACAGCACTGACTCGCGGCTCAACGGCAAGCCTGCCGCCTCGCTCGCAGTCAAGCTCGCAAGTGGCGCGAACGCAATGAGCGTCGCGAAGGCAGTGCGTGCAAAGCTCGAACAGTTGACCCCGCAGTTGCCGCGTAGTGTGGTAGTCGACTATCCGTACGACACCACGCCGTTCGTGCGTATCTCGATTGAAGAGGTGGTGAAGACGCTGATCGAAGCGGTGATGCTGGTGTTCGTCGTGATGTATGTGTTCCTGCAGAACCTGCGCGCAACGCTGATCCCGACCATCGTGGTGCCGGTGGCGCTGCTCGGTACGTTCGCGGTGATGTCGGCGGTGGGCTTCTCCATCAACGTGCTCTCGATGTTCGGGCTCGTGCTTGCCATCGGCTTGTTGGTGGACGACGCAATCGTGGTGGTCGAAAACGTCGAACGATTGATCGCGGAGGAACAGCTCTCGCCGCTCGAGGCGACACGTAAAGCGATGAAACAGATCACCGGCGCGCTTGTCGGTATCACGACCGTGCTGATCGCCGTGTTCATTCCGATGGCCTTCTTCTCCGGTTCCACGGGCGCGATCTACCGGCAGTTCTCGATCACGATCGTGGCAGCCATGCTGCTTTCGGTATTCCTCGCGCTCACGCTCACTCCCGCGCTATGCGCGACGCTGCTCAGGCGCTCAGACGTGGAGCATCACGAGAAACGCGGCGTGCTCGGCTGGTTCAACCGCGTGCTTGCGCGCGGCACCGACCGCTACTCGACGGGTGTATCGCGCGTGGTCGGCAAGCCCATGCGTTATCTTGTGATCTATGCGCTGATCGCAGGCGTGGTTGTGCTGCTCTTCACGAAGCTGCCATCGTCCTATCTACCCGAAGAAGACCAGGGCATCATCATTACGTCCATCTCGACGCCGGTCGGCACACCTTCCGCGAAAACACTCGAGACCGTCAAGCAGGTTGAGGCCTACTATCTCGGCTTACCGCAGGTGGACAAGATCATCGCGCTCACGGGGTTCAGCTTCAACGGCTCGGGCCAGAACAACGCGCTCGCATTCGTCAAGCTCAAGGACTGGAGCACGCGCCGTGGCAAGGACGGACAGGCGTCGTCGATCATCCTGCACGCGAACATGCATTTCGCAACGGCCGCACGCGACGCGCAGATCTTCGCGCTCAACCCGCCTGCGATCCAGGAACTCGGCACGCAGAGCGGGCTCGACTTCGAACTCGAAGATCGCGCGGGTCAAGGCCACGACAAGCTGATGGCCGCACGCCGCGATCTGATGGCGCTGGCCGCGAACAACAGCCTGCTCTCTGGCATGCGTCCCGGCGGTCTCGACGATACCCCGCAGTTCCACGTCGATATTGATCGCGAGAAGGCCAGCGCGCTCGGACTTTCCGTTGCCGATGTGAACGACACGCTGGGGACGGCGTTCGGCTCGACCTACGTGAACAATTACGTCGATACAGGCCGCATTCAGAAGGTGTATGTGCAAGCCGATGCGCCGTACCGGATGATGCCTTCGGACATCGGACGCTGGTACGTGAAGGCGAGCACATCAAGTACGTCGAGCACGACCAGTAGCACCAGCAGCAGCACGACAACAAGCGCCACGAATTACGACGGTCAAATGGTGCCCTTCTCGGCATTCGCCACCGGCAAGTGGACCTTCGGGCCGCCGCAGATCGAGCGTTTCAACCGCACGCTTGCGATGGAAATCACGGCACAGACGGGCGCTAACGCAAGCACCGGCCAGGCGATGGATGCAGTCGAAGCACTCGTCAAGAAACTGCCCGCCGGTTTTGGCATCGACTGGACCGGGCAGTCCTATCAGGAACGCCTCGCCGGTTCGCAAGCGATCTACCTGTATGCAATATCGCTGATCGTGGTGTTCCTGTGTCTCGCGGGTCTCTACGAGAGCTGGTCCATTCCGATCGCAGTGATTCTGGTGGTGCCGCTCGGCGTGCTGGGAGCCGTGCTCGGCGCACATCTTCGTGGCCTTCCAGACGATATCTACTTCAAGGTCGGTCTGCTCGCGACCATCGGTCTGTCGACCAAGAACGCGATTTTGATTGTCGAATTCGCGAAGGATTTGCAAGCGCAGGGACGCAGCCTGATCGACGCTACGCTTGAAGCGGCGCGCCTGCGCTTGCGGCCGATCCTGATGACCTCGCTCGCATTCATATTCGGCGTGCTGCCGCTTGTGATCAGCACGGGCGCCGGGTCGGCGAGCCGTCACGCGATTGGCACAGGCGTGATGGGCGGCATGATCGCCGCCACCGTCCTGGCGATCTTTTTCGTACCGGTGTTCTTCGTCGTCGTGCGACGTTTGTTCGGCGAGCACGGCCACACCACGCATAACGAAGGTGAACAATGATGAGTCTCAAACTGGGTGTTCGCCTGCTGTCGCTCGCGATCGCGACAATGGTGACGATCACCGGCTGCACGCTCGACCCGCATTACGAGCGGCCCGCCGCACCGGTGGCCGCGGTCTATCCGCAAGGTGACGGTTACGAAAGCACGACAGCCGCGCAGAAGACCGCCGTGGATGCGTCAAAAACGCTAGCCGTCGATACCCAATGGCGCACGTTCTTTCGCGATCCGCGTCTGCAAACGCTGATCCAGATCGCTCTCGACAATAACCGTGATCTGCGCGTCGCTGCGCTGAACGTGGCGGAATACGAGGCCCAATATCGCATCACGCGTGCGGCGCTTGCACCGTCAATTTCCGCGAGCGGCGGCGTGACGCGCGAACGCACCTTAGGTGCAACCAGCGTATCGAACGATCTCAACATTGGCACTACTTCGTGGGAAATCGACTTCTTCGGGCGTCTGCGCAGTCTCAAGCGGCAAGCGCTGGAGAACTATCTCTCGACTGAGGCATCACGTCAAAGTACCCGCATCAGCCTGATCGCAACGGTGGCGACCGACTACCTGACTTGGCTCTCAGACGAGCGGTTGCTGAAGATCACGCAAGACACGGTGGCAGCCGACCAGGCCACCTACGACGTCACGAAGCGCATACAGGAGCTGGGCAACTCCTCGCTGCTCGATGTGCGGCAAGCGCAGAACACGCTGGCCAGCGCACAGGCAAGTCTGGCGTCATACAGGCGGGCCGTGGCTCAGGACCGCAACAATCTGGTCGCGGTGCTTGGTGCGCCGATCCCGGACGACTTGCCGCCCGCGCCCGCCTTCGACCAGGCCACCGGCACGTCGATGTTCGCCGAGATCGATGCAGGTTTGCCTTCGACCCTGCTCACGCGCCGGCCGGATATTGAAGAGGCGGAACATGCGTTGAAAGCGGCGAACGCGAACGTGGGTGCGGCACGGGCGGCGTTCTTCCCAAAGATAGAACTGACGGCGAGCGCGGGATCGTCGAGTTCGACGCTATCTGGTTTGTTCAAGGCTGGAACGGGCGCCTGGGCGTTCGCACCGACCGTGTCCCTGCCGATCTTCGACTATGGCAGCAACAAGGCGTCGCTGGACGTTGCAAAGATCGAAAAGAACATCGAGATTGCCGACTATGAAAGCGCGATCCAGACAGCGTTCAAGGAGGTATCGAATGCGCTGACGGCGCGAGCAACGTATATCGATCAAGTGAACGCGGATCACGATTATGTGAGCTCTGCGCAGAGCTATTACACGATTGCACAGGCGCGGTACAAGGCAGGCACGGACAGCTTCCTGACGTTCCTCGATGCACAGCGCACGCTCTATACCGCGCAGCAGCAGTTGGCGTCCGACACGCTGTCGCAGCAGTCCAATCTCGTGACCTTGTACAAGGTGCTGGGCGGCGGCGTGCAGTGACAACGGGTAGGTACGCGATGCCGTTGTGCACGCGCATCGCGTAATACTTAAGACTGGCCGTCCGTTTTATCGAGGGTGATCCCCAGTTCGGCCGCCATATGTTCAACCATCGTCCGCAGGCGGACCAACTCCTCGCCGAGCCGCTTGTGGTCGGCTTTGAGAATCTCGAACTCGGTGTAAGAAACGGAGTCGTCGACAGCACCAGCGGCCGACGCTTCACTCGCACTTACACTCACTTCGCCGCATAACAAATGCGCCCAGCGGCTTTCGCGCTCGCCCGGCGTGCGCGGCAACTTCACGACGCGCGGCGGCTCGTTGGCGGCGAGTTCATCGAGGAACGCCTCGACCGACGAGATATCGGCGAAACCATGCAGGCGCGCGGCGTTCAGGCGTAGTTCGGCCGCTGTCTGGGGCCCGCGCAGCATGAGCGTGGTGAGCAACGCAGCGGCCTGGCTGGGGATGCCCAGCACGCGGTTCATGTTGTGCTCGAAGCGCGGTACGCGGCTGCTGCTGCCTTCGAACACCAGGCTGAGGCGTTTCAGGTCGTCGACGGTCGTGAGGACATCGGCGTCGGTGACGTTCATCACCGGGGAGCGCGCGGTCTTCTGGTTGCAACCGGATGTCAGCGCATTGACCGACAGCGGGTAAGCATCAGGAACCGTATGCTGTTTTTCGACGAGGACGGCCAACACGCGCGCCTCGAGCGGCGTCAAGGTGCGCATGGCGGGGCGTGAGGGAGCATCGGGAGTGGAATTCATGCTTGACGTCGCTGGGTGCAGATACGGGTATTCGGACCGGGCGTTACGCCCGGCGGAGGATGTCTATAGGCGCTTAACCAGCCCGGTGAAGAGCCCTATGATATCCGCCCTGCCCAGTCCCGAGAATACGTCGTTGATTGACGAGCTCAGGACGCGCCTACTTTCGATCGACGGAATACTTCCCCGCGCCCGTCACGCACAAGAGCAGCAGGCCGCCCATGATGCTGATGTTCTTGTAGAAGTTGATCATGTTGGCCATCTGCTCGGCACCCGTCATGGTCCAGAAGTGGTGTCCGATGAGCGCCGTGCCCAGCGTGTACAACGCAAAGAGAAGCGCGAGCGGCCGGGTGTAGAAGCCGGCCACAATTGCCATGCCGACAAAAAACTCCATGACGACCGCGATGATGGCCGAGAGCGTGGGGAACGGTGCGCCTTCCGTGGCCATGTAACCGACCGTGCCTGAGAACCCGGTCAACTTGCTCCAGCCGAAGATCACGAAGAGGATCATGAGCAGTACGCGCGCGATCAGAATCAATTCGTCTTTACGTTGCTCGAACAAGGTGTATCGCATGATGGCTTTCCTTTGGAAAGAGCACGACCGTACACGGGGAGGCGGCGCTCAACGAGCGCCAGTCGAACAGTAGCATCGCTATATTGCAGCAGGCAAACAGCAGGATTGTTTCTATAAGGAAGCGAAGCGGGCAGTGAACCGGGCAGTGAAGCGGCAGTGAATGACATGCGGGAGGTTCTGAACGGACGGCAGGATAGCCACTGAGTTCAGCGGCTATCGCTCTTATATTTTCCCCCGCGAAATCACGCCAGCGCAGTCACCGTAATCTCGACCAGCAGATCCGGCGCGGCCAGCTTGGACTCCACCGTCGCGCGTGTCGGCGCACAACCCGGCGCGACCCATGCATCCCACACTTCGTTCATGCCCGCGAAGTCGCGGCCGATATCCGCCAGCCAGACCTGCGCCGACACCAGCCGCGTTTTATCGATACCCGCCTGTGCGAGATAGCCGTCGATCTTCGCAAGAACCTGTTGCGTCTGACCTTTCACATCGAGCGTGCGGTCATTCGACGTTTGTCCACCGACGAACACCAGCCCTGCAGCCTTCACAACACGGCTCATCCGTTGATTGGTTTCGATCCTGACGATATCGTTCATAAGTATTCCTTGTTTATTCAAAGTAACCATCAATCAGCATGACGCAATCATGTGTCATCTCTATGCCGCCGCGACACCTTTGAACCGGTCGATGGCAAACGCATCCAGCGGCAACGACGCTACACCGTCCAGCACCAGCTCGGACACCAGCTTCCCACATCCCGGCCCAAGCTGAAACCCGCTGCCGCAATACCCGAACGAATAGGTCAGGTTGGACGCACGCCGGCTAGGCGAGATCACGGGCAGCGAGTCGTCGGTGAAAGCTTCCACACCGGCCCATGCGCGATTGATACCGAGATTGCGCAAGTGCGGAAACAGATCGACAACCGTATTCGCGCTCTTCACCAGCCGCGCGAAGTCTACTTCACCGTGACGTCCCGGGAGGTCCGCAATCCCGATCAGCTTTCCGCCAATCACCACCGTGCCGTTATCGAATTGCTTGAACGACAAAGGCCGTCCCGTTGCACCGAGCGTCGCACGGCAGAACGGCGCTGCCCGGTGCGTGACCATCAGCATCAACCCTTCCGGATGAACCGGGACCGGCTCGCCCACTTGCTGCGAGAGCTCGCCCGCCCACGCCCCGGCCGTAACCACCAGCTTCGCGGCAGAGAACACACCCGATGGCGTATGCGCGAACCAGCGCTCGCCCTTCTGTTCGATCCGCGTCACCGGCGTGCCTTCATGGAACACGGCGCCATGACGCTCCGCCGCCAGCCGAAACGCGGTCGTTGTCCGGAACGGCAACGCGTAACCATCGCGTTCGACCCAGATGCCACCGGTCACATGCGGCGTGATCGCCGGCTCCAATTCAAGCACGGTCCCACGGTCGATGATTTTCTCATGCGTGAAGCCATGCGCCTCGAGCAGCGCCACGCGTTCGCGGCATTCATCGAGTTCGGCTTCGGTCTCGGCAATCTTCAACTGGCCCGACGCCACGAAACCGGCATCGTCGCCAATTGTATCGACGATGTTGTGCCAGATCTCCCGCGACATCAGCGCCAGCGGAATCTCGGGCAATGGCCGGCCAAGCGTGCGCACGCCGCCCGCATTGACGCCCGATGCATGGCGACCGACATAGTCGGCTTCCAGCACGGTCACGTTCACCCCGCGACGTGCGATATGGAATGCGCTGCTCGATCCATGCAGCCCACCGCCGATCACCAGCACGTCCGACTCATTGGCTACGGGTTTATTCACCGGCCAGTTCTCCGAGCGTAAGCGGTTTGATCGGCGGACGGATGCGATAGTAGCCGATGGTCTCGGGAGGCACGCTACGTGCATCCGCGATCACTTCAGTCACGGTCAATCCGCACAAGCGGCCTTGACATGGGCCCATGCCGCATCGGCCGAATGACTTCGCCTGGTTAGGCCCGAGGCAACCGAGCTTCACGAAACTCCGAAGTTCGCCGGCCGTCACTTCCTCGCAGCGGCACACGATCACCTCGTCCTTCGGCACACGATTTTCATCGCGCGGACGATAAAGACTGTCGAGGAAAGGGCGAATACGCATGACATCGGCCAGTCGGCGAAGCAGCGGTGCGGCGCTGCGATTACGCGCGGCGGTATCAATCACGCCAAGCTGCGCAGCAATCGCCAGCGCCGTCACTTTGCCTTGCGTCTCTGCCGCCTGTGCGCCGCCAATACCACTGCCATCGCCCGCAACAAAGATTCCAGGGACATCGAGCTCGCCCCATTGATCGGTGACGGGCGCGAAGCATAACTGCGCGTCATCCCACTTATGCGATGCCCTGAGCGAAAGCGTGAACTGCGTATTCGGCACCACGCCCTGATGCAGCAGGATCACGTTGGCCTCGATCCGATGCGACACGCCCCGCACCGAAAAATTCAGCGCGCGCGCCCGTTCGGAACCGTCTTCATCGATACCGCTTTCCACCCGGAGGTCATCGGCGGCTTCATGCATTGGCACGCCTGCTTCGCGCAACGTGCGCATCAACTGCAGGCCCTTGCTCAGATACGGCCACGCTCGCAAAGCCGACAACATGTGCCGCTTGGCGCGCCAACGGTCCTCGTGACGCGTGGTATCCACCAGCGCGCGAATGGGAACGCCCGCTCGGACATACTGCCATCCGAGCAAGTAAAGCAGCGGTCCGCAGCCAACGAGTATCGCCGGTTCGGCGGGCACTTCACCCGCGCTTTTCAGCAGGATCTGTGCGGCACCGGCGGTCATCACGCCGGGCAGGGTCCAGCCGGGAATGGGGAAGGGGCGTTCGAGCGCGCCGGTCGCGAGCACCACGCGCCGAGCCTCGAAGCTGCTGACCTTGCCGTCCTTGAGGTAGTGCACCGTCCGCTCGCGCGTGACTTGCCAGACCGACGCGTTCGGCGCATACCGCGCGCCGGAGCGCGCAAACTCGCTCGCCAGCGCCGCACCCGCGACATAGTCCGCGCCGAGGATAGTGCGGCGTTGCGCGTCGCTGCGTTCGATCGCGCGATAGATCTGTCCGCCCACCGCTTCCTGTTCATCGAGCAGGACCACGGACAGCCCCGCTCTCGCAGCCTGGGTTGCGGCAGCGAGCCCGGCAGGTCCGGCGCCGATCACGGCGACATCGACAGTATCAGCGGCCATGAGCGTTCTCCACCGGATTCAAGTCCGACAGCGGCGGCAGATCGCGCGCGCCCTCTTGCGAATGAATACGCATGCCGTCCTGCACCGTGACGAGACAACTCTGCCGGCTCGGCATGCCGTCGATCTCGACCAGGCATTCGAAACACGCGCCCATCATGCAATACGGTGCACGGGGCGCGCCGGACACGGGCGTCGCGCGAAACCTCTGGACTCCAGCGGCGAGCAATGCGGCGGCAACCGAACGGCCGCCGGGCACGCTGAGCGGCTGGTCGTTGAACCAGATCTGGATAGTGGCGTCGGCCTGTGCATCGGTGCCGGGGGCCGGCGAGAGCACTCTGAATAGCGGTTTTGAAGTCATAGTCGGACAGGTCGAAGCAAAGCGGAATGTCGGCGTTCAGGATGCATCGCGTGGAACAGGCAACAGCGAACCGTTGTTACCGGAGCCGATGCAAGCGATACGTTTGAGCGGCTAGTGAGCATGGCTGGTCGTATGATCGGCGGCGAGAAAACGGCCACCCCGGAATGCGGCAAGTTCATCGGGGATCGGACCGCCTGTGATCCACGGAGCGATGCGCATCGCGTGCGCTGCCGCCAGCGTCACGCCGCTGTGACACGTCACGACAAACGCGCCGGGATACTGCAGCGACTGCTCGTAGATCGGGAAACCGTCCGGGCTGTAGACGCGCAGCGCCGCCCACGTGCGGACCAGCCGCACGTTCTTCAGCAAGGGAAACGCACGCACGCCGCGCCGCGCGATGGTCGAGAGCACGTCGGCCGTGGTGAAGTCGTTGTAGCCGACCTCTTCCATGGAGTCGCCGAACTGCACCGAGCCTTCATCGGTCTGGCGCACGTTGATGGTCGGGTAATGCAGGAACGGTGCGACCCGTTCACTGACCAGCACCTGTCCGCGATTCGGCGCAACCGGCGCGTGCAGAGCCACCTGGGCGCTGAGCGCGCGGTTGCCAAGGCCTGCTGACAAGACGACCTTCGGCGCGCGCCACACAGCGTTCTTGCCGTGCACGGCGAAGCCGTTCGTTTCGGGAACAATGCGGCCGATGTCTTCGTCGTTGACGAACTTCACGCCGCGCCGCTGCATGGCGTCGTGCAGCGCACGCAGCAGCTTGAGCGGATTCACATGGCCGTCCATGGGCGTATAACTTGCGCCGATCACTTCAGGTCCCACGGCGGGAAGACGTTCGCGCAACGCCTGCGCGTCGAGCAATTGATAGGGATACTCGCCGCCAAGTTCTGCCTGCAACGTGGACAGTCGTTTCTCGCGCTCGGCCATTTCCTCATCGGAGAAACACAGGTGGAAACCGCCCGGCTGTTTCAGCGAGACATCAATACCGGTTTCTTCGAGTAACGCCGCCGCGAGACCAGGCCACAGCCGCGACGAACTGCGCGACCAGCGCGCGTAGGGCGACAAACCGTAGCCTTTACCCTGCACCCACACCAGCCCGAAATTGCCGCGCGACGCGCGAAAGCCGCCGTCACCCTGGTCCAGCACGGTTACCTTTGCACCTTCGCGCGCCAGCCCGTAAGCCACCGCGGTTCCTACCAGCCCACCCCCGACCACCAGCACGTCGGGACTGTCGACTGAATGACCTCTCATCGTGTTTCTCCAATCAGGACGCGGTCCAGACCCACCATCCGGTCGAGCACCAGCATCAATACAATCGTACCGACGATCAACACGGTCGACACGGAGGCCACCAGTGGATCGATCGTCTGCGCGATCTGGTTGTACATCGCGACGGGCAGCGTGGTCGTGCCAGGCGTCGCGACAAAAATGGTCATCGTGAGTTCGTCGAAACTCTGGATGAACGCCAGCACCCAACCGCCCGCCACGCCGGTACGGATCATCGGCAGCACGACGCGGCGAAAGGCCGTAAAGCGGCTCGCGCCACATGACAATGCCGCGCGTTCGGCGTCGCGATCAAGACCAATAGCCGATGACAACGCCAGGCGCAACGCATAAGGCAACACAATGATCACATGCGTCGCGCAGAGCGCCCAGAACGAACCGCCGAGGCCGAGCAAGCTCAGGAATCGCAGGAACGCGATGCCGAGCACGACAGCGGGAATCATCATGGGCGAGAGGAAAAAGCCAGTCAGCGCAGCGCGGCCGGGAAAACGATAACGAGCGATGGCCAGCGCCGCCGGCAACGCGAGCGCTACCCCGACCGTGGCCGCCACCAGCGCGAGGCGCACCGAGAGCCAGAAGGCATCCACCATCTGGTCGTTGGCCAGGATCGCCCTGAACCAGCGCAGCGACGCGCCGTCGAACGGCAGCGAGATAAAACCCTTGTCGGTGAACGAGACCGCAATCACGACAACCAGCGGCGCCGCGATGAACGCGAGAAACAGCGCGTTGAACAGCAGGCCCAGGAATCCGTTTTGTTTCATGACGTCTCCCGGTTCAGTCGAAGATATGCTTGAAGCGGCGCTCGGCCAGGCGGCTGCAGCCCAGGACAATGGCCACATTGGCGATCAGCAGCAGGACAGCGATCGTCGCCCCCAGAGGCCAGTTCAGCGTGCCGAGGAACTCGTCGTACGCGGCGGTCGCGACCACTTTGAGACGGCGTCCGCCGATCAACGCGGGTGTCGCGAAAGCCGATGCGGACAGCGCGAACACAATGATCGATCCAGACAGCACGCCTGGCAGGATCTGCGGCAGCACCACGCGCCGGAACACGCGAAACGGCGATGCGCCCATCGACCGGCCGGCCCATTCCACTTGTGGGTCCAGTTTCTGCAACGTCGCCCATACCGACATCACCATGAAGGGCACCAGCACGTGCGTCAGCGCGATCACGACCCCCGTCATGGTGAAGACAAGACGGATAGGCTCCGACGTAATGTGAAGCGCCTGCAGCGCGTTGTTCAGCACGCCGTTATTGCCCAGCAGGATTTGCCAGCCGAGCGTGCGCACAACAACCGATATCAACAGCGGACCAAGCACGACGAGCAGGCAGATGGACTGCCACGGACGTTTCATTCGCGCGAGCACGATGGTCTCGGGCACGCCAAGCAAGATGCAGAGGAACGTCACCGTGAACGCCATGCCTGCGGTGCGGGCGAAGATTGCGCCGTAGTAGGGATCGGTGATGACTTCGAGGTAGTTGCGCAGCGTGTAGGTCGCGAGCGTGCCCTGGCTGTCGCTGAATACATGGAAGGACAACACGAGCGTCAACAGTAGCGGCACCAGAAGCAGGCTGCCGAACAGCAGCAATGCGGGGGCAGACAGGAGCCACGGCGCGGCGCCCGCGCGCTCGGGATCAAGCGTTGCCATGGTTTCCCTCCTTCTGCAGCACACGCAAGTCGTCATCCGACCAGGCCACGCCGACCTCCGCGCCTTCATCGGGCGGCGGCGCGCCGTTGTTCGGCTGGGCCACGCTCAGTTGCCCAAGGCCGGTATCGATCAGCAGAAGCCACTGGTTGCCGGTGAACACGCGCGTAGTGATGCGGCCGGTAGCACGAACACCCGCTGTATCGACGGCCGCGAGATGAACTTTCTCCGGACGGATATACACGTTCACCTCGCCCTGAACATGGCGCCCTTCGTGCGGCACCTTGAGCGTGGTGCCAGCGACATTGACTTCAGCACAGCGCGCGTTGCGTTGCAGCACCGCGCCCGGCAGCAGATTGGTCTTGCCAAGAAATGCCGATGCGAACGGCGTCTCCGGCCGCTCGTACGCTTCAAACGGGGTGCTTAATTGCGCGATCGTGCCGCGATGCATCACCGCAATGCGATCGCTCATCGTCATGGCTTCGACCTGATCGTGCGTGACGAGAATGGTGGTAATGCCCAGACGCTTCTGGATCGAGCGCAATTCGATGTGCATTTCCTCACGCAGCTTGGCGTCGAGATTGGACATCGGTTCGTCGAGCAACAGCAGTTCGGGGCGCATCGCGAGCGCACGGGCAATTGCGACGCGTTGCCGCTGGCCACCCGACAACTCTTTTGGATAACGCCCGCCCAGTCCGTTCAGACGCACCAGGTCGAGCGCTTCGGCCACGCGTTCGGCACGTGCCGCGCGTTTCATGTTGCGCATCTCGAGACCGAAGCCGACGTTGCCGTTTACGGTCATATGCGGAAACAACGCATAGCTCTGGAACACGACGCCCATGCCGCGTTTCTCCGGCCGTTCATGCGTGATGTCGCGGCCGTCGAGCAAGATGGTGCCGGTGCTCGGCGTCACAAAACCCGCGACCATCTGCAAGGTCGTGGTCTTGCCGCAACCGGAGGGGCCGAGCAGCGACAGGAACTCACCCCGTTCAACGTCAAGGTCGATCTGTTCGATCGCGGTGAAATCACCGTAGCGCTTCGAGATGCCTTTGAGAGTCAGAAAGCTCATGTGCGTCCGTGGGTTGAGGTCGGCGGTCGGTGTTTGAATCCAGGCGCGCGGCTCACCGCTCCACGCTGCGGTTCCAGCGTTCGGTCCACTCGGTCCTATGCTGGTTGATCGTCGCCCAGTCCACCGCGACGAGCTTCGAGATCTGCTCAGGACCATACGGCACGCGCGCCGCCACTTCAGGCGTCAGTTGCACGGTCTTGTTGACCGGACCCAGGCCGATCGCCTGCGCCTGGATCATCTGCACTTGCGGGCTCAACAGGTACTGGATGAACTGCTGCGACAACGCGGGCTGCGCATTCTCGGCCACCGCGCAAGCGCCGACCTGCAGCGCGACGCCGCCTTCTTTCGGGTAGAAGAACTTCAGCGGAAAACCTGTGTTTTGCAGCGCAACGGCGCGGCCGCTGCCATACGGTGCGAGGATGACGTCGCCGCTTTGCATCAGGCCGTCCATCTCGCCCGGCGTCGGTGCCCACGACAGCACGTCTGGTGCGACCTGCTTGGTCATCGCGGTGAAACCCGGGTCGATGTTTTTCTCACCGCCGCCATTCATGCGCGCCAGCATGACGAGCGCATGCAGGCCGTAAGTGTTGGTGATAGGCGGCATGCCGAGCTTGCCCTTCAGGCGCTTGTCGTACAGCACGCTCCAGGAATCCGGCGCGGGCAGGCCCATCTTCTTGAATGCATCCGCGTTATAGCCAATTCCCGTCGCGACCATGCCGACACCGACCGAGGTCGGACCAAGACGCGCGAGCGGATACAGGTCCTTCATCACGGGCGCTTCCTCGACCTTCGCGCACAAACCCATCTGCATCGCCTGGTACATCGGGCCGTCATCCATCACCGCCACGTTGATCTGCTGATGCCCTTTTTGCGCCTGCAATTTCGCGAGCGTGTCGCTGGAATTACCCGCAACGTAGACGATCTTGACGTCGTGCGCTTTCTCGAACGGCGGGATGATCTTCTCGCGATACATGGTTTCGTTCGAGCCGCCGACGTTCGCCACATACAGGGTAGTCTCGGCGTGCGCCAGCAGCGATCCCGACAACGCCCCGGCACAGCCGAGCGCGGCCAGCAGGGGCCGCAGATACGAACGAGAAGACGACGAGCAACGGGTTTGCTGCAGTTGTTTCATGTGCGATTCTCCAGACTATGCAGGTCGGACGCTTGAGGAATGTGGCCAGGAGAAATTATTTTGTCCGCCGCAGGGCATATCGTCCAATAAGAATAAAATAGCTATCCATACAAGGATGATATGGGTTTCGCTCAATGAATCTTAAGCATATAGAGGCGTTCCGGGCGGTCATGCTGGCGGGTTCGATGACCGCCGCAGCCAAGGAATTGTTCACGTCGCAGCCCAATATCAGCCGCCTGATCACGCAACTGGAGCGCGAAACTGGACTCTTGCTGTTTCAGCGCAGCGGTGTCCGGCTGATTCCAACCAGTGAAGGGAACGCATTTTTTCGTGAAGTGGAACGCGCTTATGTGGGCCTGCAGGGACTGACCAATGCCGCGGCTCAAATCAAGAACCTGGGGACCGGGAGATTGCGCATTGCAGCAATGCCGTCGGCGGGAATGACACTCGTGCCACATGCGATCCAGCGCTTCCAGGCATTGCATCCGGAAGTCACCATCTCGCTGCACGTGAACACCTCAGGCACCGTCAATCACTGGACGAGTTCGCAGTTCTGCGACCTTGGGGTCGCGATCTATCCCAGCGAGGCGTCCAATTGCGAGGTCGAGTTGTTATCGAGGGTGGCCGCGGTAGGCGTGCTGCCTGCGGGTCATCGGCTGGCGAAGAAGGCGTCGCTCAAGCCAAAGGATTTTCAGGGGGAGCCGTATATATCGCTGTGTCATGGCGACGGCACACGCGCTCAGATGGACGAGGTCTTCGCACATGCTGGCGTTGAACGGGTGCTGGCAATCGAGGCCCAATACTCCGCCATCTGCTGCGAGATGGTTCGCTGCGGCATGGGCGTGACGTTGTCGCATCCCATCGTTGCGCAGGATTTTGCCGGTCCCGGCATCGAGATCCGTCCATTCACGCCTGCGGTCCTGTTTCCCATTTATTTGCTGTTTCCCCCGCATCAGCCGCGGACTCGTCTGACCATGGAATTCGTCGACATACTGCGAAAGACCCACGACGATCGGCTGGCGGCAATGGATAAGCCGGAGCGGCTGAAGCGGGCTTGAGCGAAGAAGCGCCCAGGCGCCCCCCGCGCCCGCCCGGGAGCCCCCGCACTCAGAATGCGTGCCGTATCGCGAGCCGCACGACAACCTGCTTCGACGTGGACGAAGCGTCCCCCGCGCCCGGCACATACGCCTGATCCAGCGCGGTCCCGGTGCTGTCGCCGCCGACGGACTGGAAGGCCGCCTGCGCGTAGACGTCAGTACGCTTGGACAGCAGGTAGTCGGCCATCAACCCCGCCGACTGATAATTCGGGTGAGCCGTGCCGGTGCTGGCGTTATCGGTGGCACGGGTATAGACATACTGTGCGCCGACAAAAAACGCGGGGGTGAATTGATATTTGCCGTTGATCTCGAAGTTGTTGAACTTGAGCGACGATATCGACCCGCCTGCCGGCACGATCGACCCCGTGATATAGGTCGTGGAAGTCGGGTCGGACAGGTTGGTGTTCGTGTACGCAAAGCCTACCGTCGCATTGCCCACGGTGTAGTTGATACCCGCGCCGAAAACGCGCAAGCGCTGCGCGAGGAAGTTCTGGTCGGTCGTCGGAATCGCGCCGCTCGTCGTGCCGGACGGATTGTCTGAGTTCAAGTAAGCGGCCGCAATCAGCAATCCGCCGTAGGTGTACTGCGCCCCCAAGCTCATCAGCCGATTGTTGGCAAAACCCCCAGCTACATTGCTGAATCCATACATGCCGCCGAATTGAAAACCGGCCCATGTCGGACTCGTGTATTTCACCGTGTTATTCACGCGGAATGAATTATCGGTATTGTCGTTATCGTACGGGTGCGCAAACAGATAACCCGCCCAGTTTCCGTTCGCCGTTGTCTGCGCGAGAAAATCGACCACCGAATCATATTGCCGGCCGAGCGTGACGGTTCCGTATGTGGCGTCGCTAATGCCCACGAAAGCCTGCCGCCCGAATTCCAGACCGCCCTGGCCCAACCGTCCGTTGTTCACGTTAAACCCATTTTCAAGCGTGAAGATCGCCTTGACGCCGCCGCCCAGATCTTCGCCGCCCTTCAATCCCCAGCGGCTGCCCTGCGCATAACCGCTCTGCATTTCATAGGCTTTATTGCCGTTGACGTTATTCGTATAGTCGAACCCTTCGTCGATGACGCCATATAGCGTCACACTGCTTTGGGCATGCGCGCCCGTGACGAACAGGCATGACAAAGTCATGCAGATTGCTTGCTTTTTCATTGATGGCTCCAAAACCATAGACCCGGCGTGTCGCCGGCGTGGACCTGCTTTTTTTATGACGCTTCTTTTATTGATCGCCCAGTACGGGCGTGTGTTTCCAGGACCCTTGTTACGGGCCCTGTCCTGCGCTCAGTCAAATGCGTTAACTGACTTGGTTACGCGACGCGTTCCGCACGCCGCTCGACGAACCGGCGGACATAGTCGTTCGCGGGGAAACGCACTATGTCCTCGGGCGTGCCTTGTTGCACAAGTTCGCCATCGCGCAGAATCGCGATTTGCGTGCCCAGGCGCAACGCTTCATCCAGGTCGTGCGTGATGAAGACAATGGTCTTGTTCAACGTCCTCTGTAACTCGAGCAACTGATCCTGCATCTCGGTCCGGATCAGCGGATCAAGTGCCGAAAATGCCTCGTCCATCAGCAGCACTTCCGTGTCCGCGGCCAACGCACGAGCAAGCCCCACGCGCTGGCGCATCCCGCCCGAAAGCTCGTCGGGAAATTTATCGCCGTAACCGTCCAGGCCCACCTTGCCGAGCCAGGTCCGGGCCTTCTGGTTCGCTACATCGTGACGCTCGCCTCTGACACGCAATGCGTACGCTGCGTTCTCCAGCACCGTTGCATGAGGCAACAGGCCGAAGTTCTGGAACACCATGCTGACGCGATGCCGGCGGAACTCGCGCAGCCCCGCCGCGTTGAGCGACAGGATGTTCTCCCCGTCGATCACGATCTCACCCGCACTCGGATCGATCAGCCGGTTGAAGTGGCGCACGAGCGTGGACTTGCCGGAGCCGGACAAGCCCATGATCACGAAGATCTGACCCGCCTCGATATTCAGGTTAATGTTGTTGAGGCCGACGTTACAGCCGTTGTCGGCGAGCACGTCCGCCTTCGACGCGCCGTGCCTGAGCATGTCGATAACACGTGCATGGGTCATCGTCGGCCCGAAGATCTTGTAGACGTTGCTGACTCGGATAGCTGTCATGTTCGCGCTCCGCGCAAGAAGAGGGGATGGGGGGTCAGACGTGACGCGACGCGGTGTCGCCCGCCGTCTCCGGCTCGCCGAGACCGGCGCTACGCGCACTCTGGCGAGCCTGCACGCGTGCCCTTCTGTTCGCGCTGATCGCCATGCGTGCCCGCCGCTCCTGCCCGTAACCCTGCGAGATCCGGTCGATGACAATCGCCAGGATCACAATGGCGATGCCCGCCTGCATGCCCTTGCCGACATCGAGTGTCTGGATGCCGGCCAGCACGTCTTCGCCGAGGCCGCGAGAACCGATCATTGATGCGATCACGACCATGGACAGCGACATCATGGTGGTCTGGTTGATACCGGCCATGATGCTCGGCCGCGCGAGCGGCAACTGCACGCCTATCAGCATCTGCCAGCGGCTTGTGCCGAAGGAGCGCGCGGCTTCCACCACGTCACCGTCCACCTGCCGGATGCCCAGGTCCGTGAGCCGGATCAGCGGCGGCAGCGAATAGATCACCGTGGCGAAGATGGCCGGCACCTTGCCCAGTCCGAAGAGCATCAGCACCGGGATCAGGTACACGAAGCTGGGCAGCGTCTGCATCACGTCAAGTACGGGCAACAACCCCCGGCGTACCCAGCGGTTCTGCGAGCACAGGATGCCAAGCGGG
>Ga0302234_10000552_pt1 | contig 29068 bp, 20 predicted proteins | sample II_Palsa_N3_2_FD_193576 | JGI IMG/M metagenome (GOLD analysis project Ga0302234, IMG submission 193576) | Peat permafrost microbial communities from Stordalen Mire near Abisko, Sweden - II_Palsa_N3_2 | ecosystem: Environmental > Terrestrial > Soil > Palsa > Peat permafrost | place: Sweden... | reverse complement strand
ACTACTTCCTTGCCAGCGCATATTCCAAAAACACCATTCTGATACTGACCGCCGATCATGCCGACTACCCGGACAAGTCGTACAAGGCAATTGCCGACAAAGGCTTTGAGCCTTTGTTTGTGGACCGTATTCCACTGATCATCTACGACCCCTCTCACCAGCTTCCGGCGACCTACGACGCACAGGGAAGGACATCGATCGACTTCGCGCCAAGCTTGCTGCAACTGCTTGGCATCAAGAACGCCGACAACAGCTTCCTGGGAACATCGCTCTTCGAGAAAAGTCCGGAATCCATTGGATTCGCGGCCATCGGCAACGAGTTCTTCGCAACGGATTCGAATGGCGTATATCCAGAAAGGAACGTGCCAAAAAAATACGAAGCGCAGTTCTCCGATGGCAAGAAACTCATCGACAGCTACTACCAGCTTGAGAAGGAAAATCGTGTATTCGGTCCGGTTCCACGATGCGCGGGTATAGCGTGTACCCATGCGGCCGCGTCCGATCACTGAACGTGGTTGGCATCAGTCCGGAAGAAACGATCTCAAAGGTACCGCCGAACCCGGGTCAACCCACTCGGCATCCGATCCCCTGGCGACTACTTGAGCGGCCACGGTGCGGCGCGCCAACAGGCGAGGTAGTAATCCTTGAGCGCATTCCTGACCGGATAAAGCTGGAAGACAAAGCCGTAACGGAAGGCGCTGGTCCTGCCGCCGACCCATGCACCAATGGAGTGTGCAAATAGCAACTGCTCCAGCTGCGTGGCCGGATATGGCCGCGTTATCATCACCGACTGGCTGGCGACGCTGGCACCGTCATGCTGTTGCGTCAGCGTCTCCTTGCGGTCAATCTCGAAATACGACCGGGTTCCATGCGAAACGATCTCCCGTGCACGCGTAGCGCCGACCAGATCGTACGCAGTGAGCGTGACGCCAGAGGGCTGGCACTGCAGGGTTATCCGATGTTCGCCGTTACGATCGACCTGACTGAGCACCAGATAGGGTGCCGCCGACGTAAGCTCGGATTTCACCGTGATCGGAAGGCCTCCATTGTTGGCAAGTCCCATCGACATCATTTGCTCGGCGGTCAGCCAGACCACCGGATCGTGCGAAGTTTTCAGAGTCGGCGCGAACTCGCCCAGGTCGACGCCCATATCCTTCAGGTATGCATCGACGTCGCCCGAAGCCGGCTGGACCTGCCCCATGCCGATTGTCTTTGGTGGATCCATCGCGCCATTCGGGGAAAGGCCGATGCGGTCACTGCCGGTGGGTGCCCAACGATAAAGGCCGCCAAAATACGCATAGGTGCATGCATCCACGCAGACAGCCGTCTTGCTGGTGTACACCGACGATTGCAGAGGGCGTCGTGGCGTCCCCAGGTGCGTCACCATCGAACCTGCCCGGAACAGCCGTCCCAGCGCCAGGCCGGCACGCAGATCGCCACTCGACGAGTTCAGGTAGATATCGGACCCACTGGGGATCTTTCCAGACCGCACCAGCGCCTCGAACCGCTGCGGCGCGCCGGCGTCGATGACGCCATACAGATAGATCTGCGGAACCTTGGTGATGGCAAGGGTCATCTTGTCATTGTTGAGCTGGATCGCCATTTGGCTCGCGGTCTGCGTGTGCTCCGCGGGCGGCGCAGCGCCATGGGCGTGAATCGGCGATGTGGCACCGATGCCAGCGAGCAGCAGCAAGACGCCCCACAAGGAGCACGAGCGCCCTCCTGTCCAGCAAAGAGGATTCCTGTCAGCGTTTCTGTCTTGCACTGTCGCTCCTGAAGTTCCGACCCGGCAGTGTCTTTCGTTGCAGATGTCCTGCGAGTGAACGTCGCGAAATAAGCGGGAAATAGCCGGGTGCTGCCCCTCGTTGGTGAGCAATCCCCGAAACCGGGCCAAAAACAGGCAAAATACACGGTTGACGACGCATGACCTGCATGCGCAGCCTGATGCGGTAGCGCCCAGCGCACCGCCCTACTCGATGACGGATAACGCTCTTGACCACCACCACGGCCACCGTGCCCTTACCGGACGACGCAGATACCGCCCTGCTTGAGCGCCTGCGCGCCGCAGCGGAACTGCTTGAATCGGTCGCTGCCGATCGGCAACTGCTGGACCAGCTGCCGGCGGATGATCGCCAGCGCCTGCATCAGGCGGTGGCACAGCTTTACCACCCCGATCCTGGCGCGCGCCGGATCAAGCTGAAGGCGGCCGAGAAGGCGCGGCATGCGTCGAAGATCCAGGCCGAGGACGCCGTGCTCAACCAGACCGGCATCCGCGAGCTGCGACGGCGGCCGGTGTTCACCACACCGAATGTGCATGCGCCGCTGGATTTCGAGCCGCACGACATCAGCCCCGATGCCGACGCTGCGCAGCCACGCGAATCGATCGAGCCGAAGCATTGCTATGTGTGCAAGCAGAAGTATTCGACTATCCATTTCTTCTACGACCAGCTGTGCCCCGCTTGCGCTGCGTTCAACTATGCCAAGCGCACCGAACTGGTCGACCTGCGTGGCCGCGTCGCGCTGCTGACCGGTGGTCGCGTGAAGATCGGCTATCAGGCTGGCCTGAAGCTGTTGCGCGCGGGAGCCGAGCTGATCGTGACCACGCGTTTTCCACGCGACTCGGCGGCGCGTTACGCCGAGGAGCCTGACTTCGGCGAATGGGGCCATCGCCTGCAGGTGTATGGACTCGACCTGCGCCATACGCCCAGCGTCGAGGCTTTCTGCCAGGAACTGGTCGCCACGCGGCCGCGGCTGGACTTCATCATCAACAACGCCTGCCAGACCGTGCGCCGTCCGCCGGACTTCTACGCGCACATGATGGAAGGCGAGACGGCCGCCCTGCATGACATGCCGGAACACGTGCGCAAGCTGGTCGGCCATTACGAGGGTCTGCGCAGCTCGCATATCCTGCCGGAAGTCGAAGCGCCGGCGATGGCGCTCACTGGTCGTGACTCGCATGTCCCCGGCCTGACCCGCGCCGCCGAGCTGTCGCAAGTACCCTTGCTGCCGGAAGAACTGCTGGCGCAGAGCCACCTGTTCCCCGAAGGCCGGCTCGACCAGGACCTGCAGCAGGTCGACCTGCGCGAGCGCAATTCATGGCGGTTGCTGATGGCCGAAGTACCATCGGTGGAATTGCTGGAAGTTCAGCTGGTCAATGCGATCGCGCCGTTCATCATCAACGCGCGCCTCAAGCCGCTGATGCTGCGTACGCCCGAACGCGACAAGCACATCGTCAACGTGTCGGCGATGGAAGGCCAGTTCTACCGCAACTTCAAGACCACGCGGCATCCACACACGAACATGGCCAAGGCCGCGCTGAACATGATGACGCGCACCTCGGCCACCGATTACCACAACGACGGCATCCACATGAACAGCGTCGACACCGGCTGGGTGACCGACGAGGATCCAGCGGCACTGGCCGCACGCAAGGTAGCCGAGGAACGCTTCCATCCGCCGCTGGACATTGTCGACGGCGCCGCGCGCATCGTCGACCCGATCATCAGCGGCATCAACAGCGGCGAGCACGTGTGGGGACAGTTCCTGAAGGATTATCGACCGACCGACTGGTGAGCTTCAGCCGAGCCGCTGTGATCCAGCGTCAGGATTATTTCGCTTCAGTGCCGGGCCGACTGAAATCGCTACCCGGCTTCCACTGCGGGAACGGCGTGGTTCCCGTGGAGAGCTTGCTGCCGACCATGTAGAGCAGCCGCAGATCCTGCACCATCCCGCTCAGGTCCCAGTTCGGGTCGAACGCATCGCCAGGCTGGTGATAGCGGTTCGTGATGTAGTCATCGTAGGCCTTGCGGCCGGCGGTCACGCCACCATCCAACAAGTCGAGGCCTGAGCGCGCATACAACACCGGCACGCCGGCCCTGGCGAAATTGAACTGCTCCGAGCGTGCAAAGAAACCCTTCGGCACCTTGTCCGGCGTCAAGGCACGCCCTTGCGTTCTGGCCGCCTCGACCAGGTAGTTATCGAGCTGCGACTGGCCGTAGCCGATGACTGCGATGTCGTGGCTGGGGCCGATGACGGTCAAGGCGTCCACGTTGATATCCGCCATGGTCAGGTCCAGCGGCACCAGCGGATGGTTGACGTAGTAATGCGAGCCGAGCAGTCCCGACTCCTCCATCGTCAATGCCAGGAACAGGATGGTGCGCACCGGTTTGGGCTTGCGATGTGCGAATGCCTCGGCAATCTTCAGCAGGCCTGCCACGCCCGAGGCGTTATCCACGGCGCCGTGGTAGATCTTGTTACCGTCGCGACCAAGATGATCCCAGTGTGCGGAATAGATCACCGCTTCGTGGGGACGCAGACTGCCGGGTAGCTCGCCAACCACGTTGTTCGACTGGCCGTGGCTGATCGTACTGTCGATCGCGATGCTGGCCCTGGCGTCGAGCTCGACCGGCTTGAAGCCGCGCATGTCGGCATTCTTCTTCTGCGCATCGAAATCGGCACCCGCATCGGCGAACAGCTTCCTCGCGGCTGCCGTGGTCAGCCAGCCGGCGACCGACAGGCGTGGCGTTGGATCTTCGCCGGTCGGCAGGCTGAACTGCGGGGCGCTCCAACCGGTCTGCACGACGTTCCACGGATAACCGGCCGCCGCTGCGTCATGCACGATGAAGGCTGCGGCGGCGCCACGGCGCGCGGCCTCCTCGAACTTGCTGGCCCAATGGCCATACCAGGTCAGTTCGCGGCCCTTGAACAGCATCGGATCCTGGTCGTTCCAGCCCGGATCATTGACCAGCATCACGACCGTCTTGCCCTTGAGGTCCATGCCCGCGTAATCGTTCCACTGCTGATCGGGCGCATCGACACCGTAGCCGACGAAAATGATCGGCGAATCCTTGATTTCGGCATGCGCCTCGTTCGCCGGCGAGCCAACCACCATCTCGCTGCCAAAGGCCAGCTCGGACTTGTCCTTGCCACCATCGATGACGAGCTTCGCCTGGTCGGCATGCTGCAGCGTGGCCTCCACATAAGGCACAGCCTGCAGCCAACTGCCGCGGTTGGCGGGCTGCAGGCCGATGCGCTTGAACTGCTCGATCAGATAACCGGTGGTGCGCTGCTCGCCCTTGCTGCCGGGTGCGCGACCTTCGAACGCGTCGGAGGCCAGCACCTTCACGTGTTCGCTTACATCCGCTTCGGTGATGCCGGGTGAGAACGTCACATCTTCGCGGCCATCGCCCTTGCTGCCGCCCGAATGATGATGGCAGCCAACGAGCAGCAGACTGATGGCGGTGATCAACAGCAAGCGGTGCACTGGCACTCCCCCGAGAGACAAGGGCGCGAATGTACTCAGGTGTCGCCATCGCTAGCAACAAGGCATGCGCAATCGTTGGAACTTGCGATTACGCCATGATGCTCAAGGTTTCTCGACGGGCATAAGGATCACGGCCATTTGCCATCGCCGGATCAAAAAAGCAAAGGATGCCTGCCAGGTCGGCAGCCATCGTTCAGCCGATGGCTGCAAATGCCGCCGAGACGGAGTCCTCAGCGCGCGAGCGGCCACGGCCGCGACTGAACCCACCTACGAATGTCCGCAGCTTGCCACCCACGACGGCAACCACGGGGTACGCCTTCAGGTGCATCGCAGGGAAGGCACCCGGCGACATGGCCAGGCCAATTTGGTGCTCGGCACGCATTCTTGCCGCTTTTGCCGCGAACCAGGCCTTGGGACCGGCCAGCAGCGCACCCGTAGCGGATTCCGCCTGGCGCGAGCTCTCGATGGTGCGACGAAGATGGGCAAGATGGATTTCGCTGAAGGCATGACCCAAAGCAGCGACCTTGAAGGGCGATGCGACGAATTCGTCCAGCAGGCTGCCCAGCATGGCGGCAACGCGCAGCGCGATCTGGCGGTTCGCACGCTCCGCGTGCGATGTGCCGGTCGCCCCCTGATAGGCGCCTTCGATGGCCTCGATGAGAGTCTGGAATTCCGACTGGTTGAGCGGGCGCTTGTCCAAGTGGGTCTTGCGGCGATCGATTAACCACGCCTGGTCGGCTGCAGGAAGAGCATGCGACCGATGGGCAGCGCGATGCCGCGCATCTTCGATCGATAGGCCATCGGCCAGCAGTTGTGTGGTGAGCGCTTCCTGGGTCAGGGGTTCCGCACGTGCAGAGCCGTCCTGGTGGTACCAGCGACGGTATTCCAGCGTAGCCGCATGAAAAAGTGCCCGCGGCGGTCGCACTGTGGCACGCGCCTCGGCAGCATAATCGAGAGAAGGCGCCATCGGACGAAGCCCGGCGGAACGGGCTGTCAACACGCGGCCAAGCAGAACCTCGGCCGTAACCAGGTGCTGGTGGTAGGTATCGTGCCGGTCGTCATCAAGCACGGCGAAATAGACGAAACGGAGCCGGCGACCACGTACGATCTTTGCGGACCGCCCCATGCCGAACGCAGCGCCGCGGTGCCCGATAGGCAGGGCACGATGCGCGGTAGGCAGGTTCCCCAGCATCGCGTCGATGGTGGGCAGCGAAATGACGGCGGATCGGGCCAGTACGGCCTCTTGCTCTTGCATGCTCACATCTACTGCTGTTACTTGCACACTACGCCCTTCATCGCCGATACGGTTGCAACGCCCATCTCCGCAAGCATCACATTCCGTTTGCTACGTCACTTACCATCCAGTCCGGATGGCTGCAATGCCACCTTGGCATATCGCATGCCATGAAAGTGTGCGTCCGCTTGCAGAATTCGAGATTCGCTCGTGCTTGTCTCGGCGTCCCCCACAAGAACCGCAATTATTTGCGAAAAAATATCGTCCTGCGTCCCTTGGCAAGATGTGAATGACGCAATCCGGCAACAGTCCGTTCCACCATGGCCTCTGTGTTCGTCCACGCGGCCGGTCTATCGTGGCGTCAATGACCATGCCCCGCGTATCGCCACGAGAGTAACCACCATGATTGAACGCAGACCCTTCGGCAGCCTGGGCGGAGCCGACCACGGCTGGCTCGACGCAAAACATCATTTTGCGTTTGCCGGCTACCACGACCCGAAGCGCATGGGCTGGGGTGCGCTGCGCGTGTGGAACGACGACACCATCGCCACGCAGAGCGGCTTTCCACCACATTCGCACTCGGACATGGAGATCATTACCTATGTCCGCGAGGGTGCGATCAGTCATCGCGACAGCCTGGGCAATGAGGGCCGTACCAAGGCCGGTGATGTGCAGGTCATGAGCGCAGGTAGCGGCATCACCCATGCTGAATACAACGTTGAACCGGGCACCACCCGCATCTTTCAGATATGGATCATCCCCGACCAGCAGGGCCAGCCGCCGTCGTGGGGCGAAAGATCGTTTCCGGTCGGCGATCGTTCTGGCCGCTTCGTGGCGTTGGCCAGTGGTTTCAAGCAGGACACCGACGCCCTACCCCTGCGCACGGATGCGCGCGTGCTCGGCGCCACCTTGAAAGCGGGAGAAACGGCCGAATACACAATGGCTGAGGGTCGCTACGGCTATCTGGTCCCCGCGAGGGGATCAGTCGAACTCAACGGCGTGAAGCTCGATGCCCGCGACGGCGCGGCGATACGCGACGAAGCCTTGCTGCGGTTGACAGCACTGGAAGACGCCGAGCTGGTGCTGGTCGACACAGCGCCCTGATCAAAACACGACGGTCACGCGACCGCGGAGCCACGTGATGCCCAATATGCAAGCCATCGAGATCATCCATCCAGGCCCCCCGGACGTGCTGCAGCTGACCCAGCGACCGATACCGCAACCCGGCGTGGGCGAGGTGCTGATCAAGGTGGCGGCGGCCGGGGTCAACCGGCCCGACGTGTTCCAGCGACAGGGCCATTACGCGCCACCACCCGGCGCGTCCGATCTACCCGGCCTGGAAGTGGCCGGCACCCTGGTCGAAGGCGATCTGGCTGGCGACAACCCGTTCGGCCTCAAGCGCGGTGATCCCGTCTGCGCCCTGCTCGCCGGTGGCGGTTATGCCGAATACGCGGTGGCACCGCTGGCGCAATGCCTGCCGGTGCCGGACGGACTTTCGCTGGTCGAGGCCGCTGCGCTGCCGGAGAATTACTTCACCGTGTGGAGCAACGTGTTCGATCGTGGCCTACTCGGTCGTGGTGAAGGCGGTGCGCACGAAACCCTGCTGGTGCAGGGGGGCTCCAGCGGCATAGGCGTCACCGCGATCCAGCTGGCGCACGCGTTCGGCCATCGTGTATTCGCCACTGCTGGCAACGCAGAGAAATGCGCGGCGTGCGAAAAGCTTGGCGCGGAGCTGACGGTCAACTATCGCGAGCAGGATTTCGTGGCCGCGGTGAAGCAGGCCACCGGCGGCCGTGGCGTCGATGTGATCCTCGACATGGTTGCCGGCGATTACATCCCGCGTGAACTCGATGCACTTGCTGAAGGCGGTCGCCTGGTCTTCATCGCCACGCTGGGTGGCAGCAAGGCCAGCATCGATGCTGCGACGATCATGCGTCGTCGGCTCACGCTTACCGGTTCCACCTTGCGTGCCCGCCCCATTGCGTTCAAGGGCGCCTTGGCGCGTCAGCTGCATGACAAGGTCTGGCCACTGCTGGAAGCGGGCAAGCTGCGGCCAGTGATCCATCAGGTGTTCCCGGCTGCCGAAGCGGCCCAGGCGCACGTGCTGATGGAAAGCAGCGCGCATATCGGCAAGCTCGTGCTGCAGTGGTGAACCGCGCGAATTCAAGCGCAAGACCCGGAGTGTCGCCGACGCCAGTGTTCCGTAGATTGGGCAGCACGCGATAATCTACCGGAAGGAACTCCCATGAAAACGCCTGAGAGACATGTTGCACTTGTTGCCGACACGCTTAACGACCCGCGCTGGGTCGCGGTGCAGGCGCGCGATGCACGCGCCGATGGCAGGTTCTTCTATTCCGTGCGTACCACGGGCGTGTACTGCCGCCCATCCTGCGTGTCGCGCCCAGCCCGGCCCGAAAATGTGGCGTTCCACGACTCCGCCGCTGCCGCGGAACGGGCCGGTTTTCGCCCATGCAAGCGTTGCAAGCCCGATCAACCGTCGCTGCAGGAACAGCACGCGGCGATGGTCACTGAAGCCTGTCGGTTGATCGAGAACGCAGAGACGCCGCCCACGCTCGAGCAGCTGACGAAACCGACTGGCCTGAGCCCGTTCCACTTCCACCGTGTATTCAAGGCCGTTACCGGCGTGACGCCGAAGCAGTACGCCGCAGCACATCGCGCCAGCCGCATGCGTAGCGAACTGGATCGCGGCGGCAGTGTGACCGAAGCAATCTTCGACGCCGGCTACAACGCCAGCAGCCGTTTCTACGAGACGTCGAACCAGGTGCTCGGCATGACGCCGTCCAGCTATCGCGCCGGCGGCATCGACCATGACATCCGCTTCGCGATCGGCGAATGCTCGCTGGGTGCGATCCTGGTCGCACAGAGCGGGCGCGGCGTCTGCGCGATCCTGTTCGGTGATGATCCGGATGCACTGGCCCGCGACCTGCAGGACCGTTTCCCCAAGGCGAACCTGATCGGTGGCGATCATGCGTTCGAGCAATTGGTGGCGCAGGTGGTCGGTTTTATCGAGGCGCCGGCGATCGGCCTCGACCTGCCGCTGGACGTGCGCGGCACCGCGTTCCAGCAACGCGTATGGCAGGCGCTGCGCGAGATACCGGCCGGCCTCACCGCCAGCTACAGCGAAGTCGCCCAGCGCATCGGTTCGCCCAAGGCCGTGCGTGCGGTAGCCGGAGCCTGTGCAGCGAATATGCTGGCAGTGGCGATCCCTTGCCATCGCGTGGTGCGCAACGACGGCGCCCTGTCCGGTTACCGCTGGGGCGTGGAACGCAAGCGTGCCTTGCTGAAACGCGAGGCGCAGGCATGATGGAGCTGTTCCATTCCAACCATCGCTGCAAGTTTGGTATCGACTGTCACAGCGCGATATGAATACGGCAGATCTCTTCCGCAATGCGATTCATCCCGAGCGCCGGGATGAACCGTTGTGCGACGGCGCCGTGGTCTTGCGTGGATTTGCGCTACCGAACGAGACCATGCTGCTGCAGGCGATCGACATGGTGGTCGCGCAGGCACCGTTCCGTCACCTGATCACACCAGGCGGTTTCCGCATGTCGGTGGGCATGAGCAACGCCGGCACGCTGGGCTGGGTCAGCGATCGGCGTGGTTATCGCTATGATCCGATTGACCCGGATAGCGGCAAGTACTGGCCATCGATGCCGGATATTTTCCTGAGGTTGGCCGGCTCGGCTGCAGCGCAGGCCGGTTACGCCGGTTTCGTGCCGGATGCCTGCCTGATCAACCGCTACGAACCAGGCACGCGGCTAAGCCTGCACCAGGATCGCAATGAGCGAGACTTCGATCAGCCGATCGTGTCGGTGTCACTGGGCATTCCCGCCGTATTCCTGTTCGGCGGCATGCAGCGTGCTGACCCGCAGATCCGGGTTCCGCTTGGACATGGCGACGTCGTGGTCTGGGGCGGTCCGGCGCGACTGCGCTATCACGGTGTGCTGCCGCTCAAGCCGAACCATCACGATGCGCTGGGCAGCTCTCGCATCAACCTGACGTTTCGTCGGGCCGGCTAGCAAACGGTTTCATCGTTCACGACGAAGCAAGCAAATTCGGACTCGACGATGGTGCAAGTGCCGATGACCCGATGACTTGCTACCCTCGCCGGATCGATTCAACGCGAGACCGACATGGCTACCACCCACGGCATCCACACCATCGATACCGGCTTCGTGCGACCGCAGTTCGACGCCGCATACCTGGTCGTCGAGAACGGGCGCGGTGCGTTCATCGATTGCGGCACCAACCATGCGGTGCCACGCATGCTGGCCGCGCTGGATGAAGCTGGGATCACCGCGGCCGAGGTGGACTGGCTGATACTCACCCACGTCCACCTGGATCACGCCGGCGGTGCCGGCGAGCTGATCGCGCAATTGCCGAATGCGAAACTGGTGGTGCATCCGCGTGGTGCGCGACACATGATCGACCCATCGGCGCTGTGGGCCGGTGCCAGTGCGGTGTACGGCGAAGCGGTGATGGAAGCGACGTACGGGCGGCTGCGGCCGATTCCGCCCGAGCGCGTCATCGAGGCCCCGGACAACTACGTCGTAGATCTCGCGGGGCGACTCTTGCTGTGCATCGATACACCAGGCCACGCGAAGCACCACCTCACGGTGTACGACGAGCGCGCCAACGTGTGCTTCACCGGCGACGTGTTCGGCCTGTCTTATCGGGAATTCGACACGGCGAACGGGCCGTTCATCCTGCCCACCACCTCACCGGTGCAGTTCGATCCCGAGGCTCTGCACGCATCCATCAAACGTCTGCTCACGCTGCACCCCAGCGGGATGTATCTCACCCATTACGGCCGCGTGGAGAATATCGAAAAGCTGGCCGCCGACCTGCATCAGCAGATCGACGCGATGGTGGCACTCGCCCGCGCCGCGGATGGACAGCAAGATCGCCATGCCGCTCTGATTGAAGCGCTGACCGGGCTTTACGCGGGTCGTGCGGAAGCCCACGGCTGGACGCAAGGGCGCAACGCGCTGGCTCAACTGCTGCACATGGATATCGAGCTGAATGCGCAGGGTCTGGCGGTATGGCTGGATCAGAGCCGCCGCTAGTTCATCACGCCAAGCGACTTGCTGTAGGCGTGCTGGGTCTTGCGACGCACATAGCCAAGGCGCTCGTAGAATGGGTGCGATTCGGTGCGCGCTACATTGGAACGTACGGTGATCGAGTCAAATCCCTGCCCCAATGCCCAGCGCTCGGCGTCAGTCACCAGTGCACGCCCGATACCACCGCGTTTGATAGCTGTACTCACAACCAGACCCACGATCTCGATCCGTTCGCCCGACTCCAGCGTCAAGCGACGCTCGACGGCGATCCAGCCAAGCAGTGCGCCATCAGCTTCAGCCACCATCACGTGGTGATGGGTTTGCGGCAGCAGCAGCGCGAGCCGTGCAGCAATTTCCATTGCCGTGGCGGGATAACCCAGCTCATCTGCCAGGCGGGCGATCTCCGCAGCATCATCGACCCGTGCATTGCGCAGATGGAACGAATCCGCCACCTCAGGCGAGCCTTGTACCATTCGGTACCGGACGCTCGATCGCAGTGACCACTACGCCCGCATCGGTGGGAAACCCGGTGAGCAGGAACTGCGAACGGAACGGGCCGATCTGCTTCTCCGGGAAGTTGATCACGCCGACGATCTGCCGCCCAAGCAACTGCTCGGCGCTGTACAGCGCGGCGATCTGCGCGCTGGTCTTCTTCTCGCCATAAGGGCCGAAATCCACCCAGATCTTCCACGCCGGCTTGCGCGCCTCGGGAAACGGTTCCACCCGTGTCACCGTGCCGGCGACGATCAATACTTTCTCGAAATCGCTCCAGCTGATTTCACTGACCTGCTCAATCATCCTTCCAGCCTCGTCTTCAACCAATCGCGCCCTTGCTGCCACCAGTAACTTGCCTGCGCCCCGAGATAGCCCAAGGGTCGGTGCGTACTGCTCAGCCCGTAGTCGGCAAACTGTTTCCAACCGTCATCGCCATCGGCAATCGCCGCCGCCAGCAGCTCGCCTGCAGCACAGGTCGGCGCTAGACCATGCCCGCCAAATGCCTGTGCCCACCATAAACCATTCCCATTACCGCCGACCTGCGGCATCTGATGGCGCGCATAACTCATCAGGCCCGACCACGCGTAATCGATCTTCACTCCCTGCAGCTGCGGAAACACGCGCAACAGATCCTTCGTGAGCAATCGCTGCACCGCCTGCGGCGAACGGTTGCGGATGGAAATGCGCCCACCCCACAGCAGCCGCGTATCCGGCAGCGGCCGGTAATAGTCGAAGGCGAAGCGACTGTCGTAGACCGCGGCGCGGGTATGCAGGCACTCGTCCATCCGCTCGCGCAGCGGCTCGGTCACCATCACATAGGTGGCGATCGGCAGGATCGCACGGTCGATCGACCGCAGCAGGCCGGCCAGGTAACCGCCGCAGGCCAGCACCACCTGATCGACCAGCAGCTCACCTTGCGCCGTGCGCAGGCGCCATTGACGGCCCTCGCGGGCGAGACCGCGTACGCCGCTTCCTTCATGAATATGCACGCCCTGCCCGGCAGCGGCAGCCGCAAGACCGATCGCATAGTTGAGCGGATGCAGGTGCAATGCGTCTCGCTCGTAGAGACCGTCGTGATAACGCTCACTGCGAACACGCTCGCGTAGTTCGTCCTGCGGCAGCCATTGCCAGTGCACGCCGTAATGCTCGGCCAGCAATTGCTGGCGCTGGCGCAATACCGCCGGATCACGAAACCAGTTGGCCCAGATCACGCCCTGGTCGACCGCGTCGCAAGCAATTGAGTAATCGGCGATGCGTTGGCGGATGCGCTGCACAGCCTCGGTGGTGAGCTTGAACAGCTCCCGCGCACGCGCATCACCCAACTGGGTCAGCAGCGATTGCTCGCCCAGCGAATAACCGCCGAATACGAAACCGCCGTTGCGGCCGGAGGCACCAAAGCCGATCTGCTCGCGCTCCAGCAGCACGACGTCGCGTACACCACGCTCAGCCAAGCCGAGCGCCGTGTTCAGGCCCGCATAGCCACCGCCGATGATCGCTACGCGTGCATGCGTGCGCCCCTGCAATGGGGCATATGGCTGATACGGCGTGGCCGTTGCGCGGTAATAGGACGTGGACAAGGACGGTGGCATTTCGGCAACGAATACCTGCAGGTCTGCGTTTGGAAAGCGAGCATAGCGCAGCAGGTCGGCGGCTACTCGACCAGGCTGACTGCCAGCGGCCGCTGGTCACTGCGACCATGATCGTCGACGACGCGCACGCTGTAGCTGCCTGCCGTCTGCGGCTGCCAGAACAGTGACTCACCGGGCGCACTACGACCGATATAAGCGTCATTGACGAACCAGTACAACGCATGCGCGTCGGCATCGGTGGTAGCCATGAAGGCGATGCGCTCCTGCCCCTGCTGCTTCAGGCGCAAGGCATAAGTGCTGCCACGCAATGGCGAGGTGATCTGCGGTGGATCGCCATCGGGCGTACCCGCGTCGCGGCAGTCCGGATTCTGCGGTGGCTTGCGCCGTGGGATGCCGGCCTGCGCGAAGACCTGCTGCAGATCCGATGACCAGAATTCATAGACCTCGACATGGGTATGCTTGCCGGCATACGGCGGACACGCGGGTTGGCCACTGGCATCGTCGATCACCACTGGACGATGCACGTTGCTGACCTGGATCGGCGACTTGCCGGGAATGAACCAGGTCCAGCCCTTCTGCGGGCACCATTGATTCGGCAACTCGCCACTGGCCAGACAGATCTCCACGCGCTTGAGGTTGGCTGGCATGTGCCGGACCGGCTCGGCCAGACGTGGCTGTTCGGCCTGGATCGCATCGACGATCTGGAAAAAAAGCGGTGCCGCCGCCTCCGCGCCAACGAAGGCCGGGTTGCCGGTGCTGTCGAAATTGCCCACCCAGACCACCAGCACATACGGACCGAAGCTGCCGGCTGTCCATGCATCGCGGAAGGCCCACGACGTACCGGTCTTCCAGTACACCGGCAGATGGGTAGGCTGCGCGCCGGTGGTTTCGTCCGGCCGCGGGTTCTGCCGCAGCATGTCCATCACCATGAAGCTGGCTTCGTCGCTGAGCATGCGCGTGCCGGCGACTTGCGGATCATCGGCGAGTAGGCGCAGCGGCCTGAGCTCGCCACGATTGGCCAGCATCGCGTAAAGTCCCCCGAGCTCCTGCATGGTCACTTCACCGCCGCCGAGTACCAGCGCCAGACCGTAATGCTTCTCGCTGGCCATGCGGCTGATGCCGGCATCGTGCAGGAACTGGTACAGGCTGGGCTGCTTCAATTGCGAGGCGACCCAGACCGCGGGAATGTTGCGGCTGCGGATCAGCGCATCGGTAGCGGTGATCGGGCCAAGGAAGTGGCCATCGAAATTCTCCGGCGTGTACGGACCGAACGAGGTGGGCACATCGCGCAATACGGTCTGCGGATGTAGCACGCCCTCATCGAAACCCAACGCGTAGATGAAGGGCTTCAGGGTCGACCCGGGCGAACGCTTGGCCAGGGTGCCATTCACCTGGCCATCAATGCTGGCATCGCGATAATTCGCCGAGCCGACCAGCGCCTTGACGCCCATGTCGCGGGTATCGATCAGGATTGCAGCTGCATTGCGGATGCCACGGCTGTCGTTGCGCGCGACAAACTGCCCGATCTGCCGTTCCAGCGCGTGCTGTAAGGTGAGATCAAGCGTGGTAGTGACGCGTGTGTCGGCGTTGTCGTCAAGCACGCCGCGCGCCGCGAGTACCTGCTCGACCAGATGTGGCGCCTCGAACGGCAACTGCGACAATGGGCGCAGGCTGAGCGGCAGCGCAAACAGTGGCTTGAACTCCGCATCCGAAGGATGGATTTTCAGCCAGCGCGTAAAGAGACGATTGCGCGATTCGGCCAGCCACGCATTGATCACCATGCCGCCTTGCGCCTGTGCGGCCTGCAGGCGCCGACTGGGATCCTGTGGGATCACGGCCAGGGTCAGTGCCTCGGGCAGATTCAGCGCAGCGGCAGGCTTGTCGAAATACGCCAGACTCGCGGCACCCACGCCTTCGACATTGCGGCCATACGGCGCGTAGTTGAGGTAGGCCTCGAGTATCTGTTGCTTGGAGTAGAACAGCTCCAGTTGGATGGCTCTGCCCACCTGACGCAGCTTGCCTGCGGGCGTGCGTGTATTGAGTCGCCACAACAGGCGCGCCAACTGCATGGTCACGGTCGAACCGCCCTGCGGATTGCCGTGCCGCGCATAGGTGATCCACGCGCCACGCAACAGGCCATAGGGGTTGAAGCCCGGATGCCAGCGATACCAGCGGTCCTCATGCAGCAGCACGCCGTCCACCAGCTGCGGTGAAATATCCTTCAGAGGCACCCATAACCGATAACGGTCGTCGCTGGCGAGCGTGAGTCGCAACAATCGGCCGTGATCGTCATAGACAGCTGTGGACGATGGCTGCCAGTCACGCAGCGCACGATGCGGCCACAACCGGCAACCGGCCAGCACGACAACCACCAGCATCGCGCCGACCAGCCAGTTCTGCCAGCGCCGCAGCCAGCCGATCACTCCATGCATCAACGCAGCAGGCAAGCTCGTCATGTCGGCCGTCGATGACATGTCTTCACGAACACCGGCTGTTCACCCAGCCCTCTCCCCACGGGGGAGAAGGCATGCATCGCGCCTGGTTCACGGTTTGGGATCGACCACGGTCAGCGTCCCGCCAGCGATCGAGCGCGCCTGGATATTGCGCTCGTACATCGACTCGCCGTAGGCCGGCGGTATCACGAACTTGCCGGCATTGGTGGCCTTGATGCGATAGACGAATTCGCGCACATCCGCGGTAGCGGTACCGTAGATCACCACACGATCTTCGCGGATGTCCGCATATTCGGGCCGCCAGGTGGAACTGCCCAGACCGACCGGCGAACGCCACTCTGAAGGTGCTGCATTGCTGTCGCCACCCTGATCGCTGGCGCCGCTGCCATCGTCCTGCTTGTCAGTCACTACCGGCGGCGGCTGGATCACCGGATCGAAACCACCCGGCAGCAGGTCGACAATGGCCACGTTGGCAACATCATGGTTGTCGGTCGAGCGGATCTTGATATGGACGTCGATCTCCTGGCCGACCTCGATCTTGTCCAGCGCCTTGCCATCGACGTCGGTGTACTCGCGGACGATCTCGAAGCCATTCTTGATCGGCGTGGTCGGCACATCGTTGTCGTAACCACCCTGGCTGGCTACATACCACGACGGCAGGCTGCTGCCGTTGAAGAAGCGCAGGCGTGGAATGCCGTTGCCCCACGTGGCCGTCTGCTGCAAGCCATCCAGCTTGCCCACCGCCTGCAGGCTGCCATCGGGCTTCACAGCGTTGATGGCGAGCTTGGCCGTCTCGTCCTTGGCCAGATTGGCATAGGCATCGAGCGCCAGGATCGTCATCGATGAGGACAAGGTGTTGTAACGACCCTCCTGCAACGGCGTGACAATATTGACCAAGGCCTGTGGCGGCAGATCCCTGACCCGGTCGGGGAAGTGCTTGGCCAGCAGGTACAGCACCGTGCTGTCGCGGATCAGCGGGTCGTAGTAGTAGTCATAGCTCCAGTCCTTGTCCTTGGCCTCGCGCACCAGCAGCTTCTGCGGGCCGGCAATCAATCGCGCCGCCTCGTGGTCCTGCTTGAGCAGCTGATAGGACGCAGCCAGCCATGCTGCGGTCACGTCGTTCTTCCAGTCATCCGGATAGGCAGCATCCAGCCGCTTCTGCACCGAGGCCAGATAGTTGGTGGTGACCGAACCCTGGCGGGTCAGCAGATAGATGGCATACGCGCGCTGGCGCAGCGACGCCAGCGAGTCATCGCCTTCACTGGCAGCGATCTGGCGCAGGTAGTTGTTGCCGGCATCGAACATGTCCTGCGGGACACTCTGGCCGCGATCGCGCGCCTCCAGCATGAAGTGCATCGCATAGTTGCTGAGGAACGCATCCGCATCCGGCGTGGCTTCCCACACGCCGAAGCCGCCTTTGCTGTTCTGCCGGCTGTGCAAGGTGTCGAACAGCGCGCTCAGCGCATCCGCCTCGCTGAAGTCGTTGGTGTCGGTGGATGCCTTGAGCAGTGCCTTGAACTCCGGCCGCTGGCCGAAGACCAGCGCCGGCATCGCACGGCTCAGGATCTGCTCGGTGCAGAAGTGCGGGAAATCCACCAGATAGGCCGTGAGGCCACGGCTGAGTACCAGCGGCAGATTGGAAATCGCCGCATCGCGCTTGGCATACTCGTCGTACATCTGGCGCAGGTTTGGCAGATCGGTCTTGTTGCCCGCGTTGATTTCACCGGCATCCACGACCGTGCGATAGGTGGCCGCCGGACGTACCGACAGATCCACACTCTGCCGTGCCGACTTGTCGCCATAGTTGGCCGAGAAGCTGAGGTTGCCGGAACCGAGCACGCCGGTCGCCTTGACCCGGAACTTCGCCACGCCCTCACGCATTTCGCCCAGGCTCAGCGACTGGCTGTCACTGCCGAGTACCTTCAGTTGCGGGCCGGTCTTCAGCGTCACCTTGACCGGGACTGCCTTGCCACCCAGGCCCGTGAGGTTGTTGGCCACGCCGACACTGACTTCCACCTCATCGCCCGGTGCCACCGTGGTAGGCACGTTCGGCGAGAGCACGAAATCGCCGCGCACGGTGGTGGCACCTTCGAAGGTGCCGATCTGCTCGGACGACACGGTCATCGCCATCACCCGCAGGTTGCCATTGAAATAGTCCGGCACCTGGTATTGCAGATCCTTCTCGCCATCCACGTCGACAATGCCGGACCAGAACACTACCGGCTTGTCGCGCTTGCGCTTGAACGGGTTGAGCTGACGCCCGATCGCCGCGTTCGCGTCACCACCGGGTGCCGCCATCGCCACCAGCTTGGCGAAATCCGGCAGGATCAGGTCGAGGATCTGCGAGGTCTGCACCTCCAGCATGCGCTTGCGGAAGAAATACTTCAGCGGGTCACCCAGCTTGTAGCGCGCCACCTGCAGGATGCCCTCGTCCACGGCCCATACCACCGCCTTGGCCGGATGTGCGGAAGTGAGCTTGAAGGTGACTGTCTCGCCCGGCTTCACCACCGCCGGCGATTCCACCTTGACCTCATTGCGGCGCGCGTCGAGGTTGACCGAGAACGGCACCACCCCATAACTCAGCGGACTCATGAAGATCTCGTCCGAGGATGGATCGCGGATGTACTGCACGTTGATGTAACCGTTGCCCTCGAAATCGGCAGGCACGCTGATGTGCTGCACGGAGCTGGTGCTGTCGGCATGGAACCACGTATACGCGTAGACCTTGTCGCGCTCGATGGTGATCACGCCGCTGCCGGCATACGGCGCGCGGATGGAGACCTCCACTGGCTCGCCCGGCACATAGTCCTGCTTGTCCAGCTTGATCTGCAGTTCGGCATTGCGATCCAGTGCGCGGGCGACGTTGCCGTCACCCATCACCGAATAATCGACACGGTTCACCTCGGTGTCGTCGCTACGCAGTATCTGCAGTGAGTAGTCGCCGGGCTTGTCGGTATTCAGTGCGTAGTCCGTTCCGCCATGAACGATCGCAAGCGGCTGCTCGCTGACCGTGATGTCCTTGAGCTTCGATTCGTACTTGTAGACACCCGAATCCTGCTTGGTCAGCACCGATACGTAGCGATGTTCGAGCAGACGTGCCTTGAGTCCCTTCAGATCGATCGACTTCGCCTGCGGGTCGATCGCCACCAGCTGCAAATGGCGTACGGCGCCATGGCGGATGTATTCGAGGCTGTCCACCGACTTGTAACCGACCAGCCACTCGTTCGCGGACACCAGTGTTTGCGCTGCTGCCGCCACGCTGCGTCCGCCGTCGGCCTCGTAGGCCTTGGCCAGGAAATAGAGTTCATAGCTGGCGTCGGCGTATTTCTTCAGATCCAGCGCGAATTCGACATGCCCCTTGTCGTCGGTGGTGCCATCCTGCAGCTTCTCCTCGTACCCTTCCTTGGCGCGACGGGTGTCGTAGAAGTGGAACTCGGGCCAGCTGTGGAACTCCGGCCATGCCGGGCGCAGGGTCAGCGTAGCCTCCACCCGGCGCGCTGCCGCCGGCGTGCCGAACAGGTTCTGCACATCGACCAGCGCCTTCAGTTGATCGGGCTTTACCCAACCTTCGGCGACCTGCTGTGACAGCTTGGCATTGACCTTCATGCGGTCGGGCAGGAACTCCTTCACCTGCACCGTGGTGCTGCCGATCTGGTCACCGATATCACCGTTCTTGCGGGTGATGTAGAGGTTCACCGTCCAGGTACCGGTAGGCGCCGTTTCGGCCGGTGCATAGGCCAGCTCGCCAAAGCCGGAAGCGTCTATCGACAGCGGCAACTGCTTTACGGTGACACCGCGTGGGTCAACGATTTCCGCCTGCATCGGTACACCGACCACGCTGTGGGTCCAGTTGGCAGCGCGCACGATCAGGCCAATGTGGAAAGTATCGCCCGGCCGGTAGATGCCGCGGTCGGAGAAAAGGTACGACGACAACTCACCCTGGTTGACCGCGTTGCGCTCGCCACCGACATCGAAGCGCGAGTAGTCGATCTGGCGATCGTCGCGGCCCAGTGGCAGGAACGACAGGTCGTCGCCCTTCTTCACCAGATACATCACGGGTGTTTTCTCGTGACCGAGCCCCTTCAGCGAAGGAAAATGCACCACCCCGTCGGCGGTGGTGGTCTGCGAGAACAGCGATTGCCCATTGATCGCCAGCACCGATACGGTGGCCGAATCGACCGGCTTTCCGGTGCTGATCGACTGCACGAACACGTCCTGGCTGCCATCGAGCGCACGCTTTACCAGCAAGCCCAGGTCGGTTACCACCACCAGTCGCGTATCGCTGGTGCCATCGGCATTGCCGGCATCATCACTGCTGTCGCTGTTGTCTGCCTCGCTGCCGTCGCTGGCGGCCGTATCGTCCGTCGCACTGGCGGCGCCATGTGCTTCGCCGGCCTCGGCATCCCTGGCCTTCTTCAACTCTTCAGCCTGCTTCAATTCGGCCTGGCGATCGTAAGCGGACAGGTGCAAAAGGAATACGCCGCGCTTGCCGTCCTTGAGGTACTGGCCCAGGTCGACACCCTCGTAGTGTGCCTTGGTCGGATCGGCTTCCGGAAAGCCGATCTTCTGCACGAAGCGGTCGACGATGTGGTCTTCGCTGAAGTTCGCGTCCATGTCCGGCTGGCTGAACTTGCCGGAGGTGAAGCTGACCAGATGCTGCAGTTGATCCGGCAGCACACGGCCGATGACCATGCGCAGGCCAGGCACGTTCCGCGAGACCACTGAGACCCGCTTGCTGCCCGATAAAGGCAGCAATGAGCCGTCAGCCATGAAGTTGAGCAGCTTCGGATAGTCCGGTACGCGGAACAATGCGGTGCGTGGATGACCCATCACGTAACCGCCGTAGGACTTCAGCCCCGCGCTCACCCGGACATAGATCTGCTGTCCCGGATCGGCGTGGTACTTGAAGCTCTGCATCTGTTGGTAATCGTTTTCCGCCGGCACCAGTTCCAGCTTCAACGGCTGCGACTGGCTCAGTACGGACTCGCTCACCTCGCTCTCGCCCCATTCGTAGGGCGGCTCGTCGTCAGCCTGCGGCGGCTTTTGCTTGGGATTGCGCTTGGGCAGAATCCACGCCTTGGTAAGGCCGGCCAGCTCGGTATCGCGTACCGTGCCGTCCACGTTCATCACCAGCACCTGCTCCGGCTCGTACTTGTCGTTGTTGACGAGGGTCGGCTGGATATCGCCAATGGTCAGGCTGTAAAGGCCCGGCACACGCACACTGGCAGCAAGCGCATCCTTGGTCGGATCGCCGCCACGTACGCTGGCGACGCCCTTGTCCAGCTTGAACTGCACACTGCCATCGTCGCGCGGCAAGGCCAGCGGCTGCGAGTGCACCCACGCGTTGAGCTTGTTGGCGTCGTAGTTGACCGTGTAGGTCAGCGCATCACCGACCTTCAGGCCCTTGGCGTCATACAACGCAAGATTGATGCGCTTCTCGAACTGGCCGGTGTCCACCGGATAATTGAAGCTCACCTGCACGATGGTCTTCTTGGCGGTGGGGTTCTGCGGATCCTGATAGAACTCCGAATTGACGACCGTGGCCGTGAACGGCTGCGTGTCGAAAGTGAAGCTGTCCTCGTCCATCAGCACCTTGGCTGCGAACGCCTTGACCTTGTCGAAGCGGACTTCGTAATGCATTCCGACCGGCCAGTCTTCCGCAGGCACGAAACGCAGGAAGCGATCGCTGCTCCAGCTCCACTGCCCTTTCATGACCGGCGACATCACGATGCCTTCGGTTACCGGTTTGCCCACCAGCTCGATCGGTGCGGCCGAACCGGAAAACGTCACCAGCAAGGGGCGAATCGCAATCGGCTTGGTGGTGTAGTCGGTCAGCTCCGGTGCCTGCACCTGGAACGTGATCTTGTCCGGCTCGACCGGTACAGGCAGGTTCTTGTACCAGTGCCAGCCGTACCAGCCGGCCGTTGCCACGATCAGCACCGTCAGCAGGCCGCCGGCGAAATGGAGCGGACGGCGCCGCACCGCCGCCCCGGTGGCTGGCATCCACGCTGGTGCCGACCAGCTCACGTTGCCGATCAACGGCCTGAGAATCAGCGCGACCCCGTAGAGCAACCCGCGCACGAGACGCACTGGCAACAACAGCAGAAACCGCAACAGATCCATAACGCTTCCCGATGATCATCCAATGAACGAACCGGCACCGGATACGGCAAAGCGGCCCCGGAGGAGCGCTTGTTCGAATACCGGTTTCCCCAACGTCATGCTGCCTGACAAACATGGCAGAACACGGCGCAGATTCTGACATACCGTCGGCATGAAACAAGAAGGCGCCACGAGGGCGCCTTCAGTGCAACTTTTAACGTTGCTTCAGAGCTTGCCGATAAATTCGCGCACCACGCTGGCAAGCTTCGGATCCTGCATCGCCATATGCATGGTGGCGCGCACCAGACCAGCCTTGTTGCCACAGTCGAAACGGATACCTTCGAAGCGATAGGCCAGCACCTTGCCCTGCTCCTTCAGCAGTGCTTCGATCGCATCAGTGAGCTGGATCTCGCCGCCGGCGCCTGGCGTGGTCTGTTCCAGCAGCTGGAAAATCCGACCCGGAAGCACATAGCGGCCGACCACCGCCAGGTTGGACGGCGCATCGGCAGGCTTGGGCTTCTCCACCATATGGCGGATCTGTGCGCTACGCTCGTCGATCTTCTGCGCATCGACGATGCCGTATTTGTCGGTGTCGTTGTGCGGTACTTCTTCGACCGCGATCACGCCAGCATGCTGCGACTCGGCGAGTTCGGCCATCTGCCGCAACGCGCCCTTGCCCGTGCCGATCGCACCGTTCCAGATCAGGTCATCAGGCAACACCACGCCGAAGGGTTCGTCACCGACCACCGGCTTGGCGCACAGCACGGCATGGCCAAGGCCAAGTGCCTCGGGCTGGGTCACGAAGATCGCCCGCACGTGCCGTGGCAAGGTGCCCTGCACGAGGGCCAGCAACTCGTCCTTGCCCTTTTCCTGCAGCTTCGCCTCCAGTTCGTAGGCCTTGTCGAAGTAATCGGCGATCGCGTGCTTGTAACGATTGGTGACGAAAATCAGCGTATCCGCACCGGCATCCACCGCCTCGTCAACGGCATACTGGATCAGCGGTTTGTCGAGTACCGGCAGCATTTCCTTGGCGACCACCTTGGTCGCCGGCAGAAAACGCGTGCCGAGTCCGGCTACGGGAAACACCACCTTGCGCAGAGGCTTGCTCACTCATTGCTCTCCAGTTTCGTTACAGGGCGGATCGACACCACGTTGTCCGGTTGTGCCGACTCGCTCCAGCGGAACGAAGGTAGCAGACTGGATACACAGCGCCGAAGTTCTTCTTCATCGAATACATCGACGGCCTCGGCGGCCTTGCTCAACAGCGCCTGCAGCAGCTCCCACGATACTTCGCGATGCTGCGCCAGGAAGATCTTGGCGTGTTCGGTGGCACTGTAGTTTTCCAGCGGGTGGAACAGTTCCTCGAACAGCTTCTCGCCGGCACGCAGACCGGTGTAGACGATCGGGATTTCGCTGCCCGGCTTCTTGCCGGCTAGACGAATCATCTGTTCGGCCAGATCGCGGATCTTCACCGGTTCGCCCATGTCGAGCGCGAAGATCTCGCCACCCTTGCCGATGCTCGCGCTCTGCAGGATCAACTGGCAGGCCTCGGGAATCGTCATGAAATAGCGCGAGATCTCCGGATGAGTCACGGTGATCGGGCCGCCTGCGCGGATCTGCTCCCGGAACAGCGGAACCACGGATCCGGCCGAATCCAGCACATTGCCGAAACGCACCGTCATGAAACGCGTATCGGCATGCGCATTGAGGTTCTGGCAATAGATCTCGGCGACACGCTTGCACGCACCCATCACGCTGGTCGGGTTGACCGCCTTGTCGGTTGAGATCAGCACGAAACACTCGACACCGACCTCGCGTGCGGCGTCAGCCACCGTGCACGTACCCAGCACGTTGTTGCGGAACGCCGCGCGCAGTTGCCCCTGCAGCATCGGCACATGCTTGTAGGCCGCGGCATGGAAAACCACCTGCGGCTTGGCTTCCGCGAATACCTTGTGCATCGCGGCCTGGTCACCGCAGTTGGCCAGGATGCCTTCGAGGATCAGCTCCGGAAAATCCGCGCGCAGTTCCTGGGTGATCCGATAGAGGTTGTATTCGCTCTGCTCGACCACGATCAGCGACTGCGCGCCCAGCCGGGCAACCTGTCGGCACAGTTCCGAGCCGATCGAACCACCACCACCGGTGATCAGCACGCGACGCGCGGTCAGGGTCTCGCGGATCGCGGTCCAGTCCAGCTCCACCGCGTCGCGCCCGAGCAGATCCTCGATCGCCACTTCCTTGATCTGGTTGAACTGTGCCCGACCGGCAACCACGTCCTCCAGCCGCGGCACCGTTCGATAGGGCAGATCGGTGGCATCGCACAGTGACACCACGCGCCGCATCTCGGTGGTCGATGCGCCGGGCAAGGCGATGAGCAACATGTCGACTGCTGCCTCACGTGCCATCTCAGGCAATTGGTCGAAACGACCCAGCACCGGGTGACCATTGATACTGGCGCCGCGCAGGCTGGCCTTGTCATCAACAAAACCCACCACGGCATAGCGGCTGTCGTGGCGCAGGTCACGTGACAGCACTTCGCCAGCCCGATCCGCACCCACGATCAGAACCCGCTTCACGGTCTGGTTATGCAACAGGTCGTTGCGGCTGTCCTTCCAGTAGCGGTAGATCAGCCGCGGTCCGCCAAGTAGCGCCGCCAGCAAGATGGGGTAAAGCAGCAGGACCGAACGCGGCACGCCATCGAGCCGGTTGTACAGGAACAGCGCGAGATAAATCGCTACCGCCCCTGTTACCGCCGCGCGAAGGATGTTCCAGAGATCCGGCATGCTGGCAAAGCGCCAGACGCTCTTGTACAGCCCGGTCCAGCGGAAGATCAGCCCTTGCACCAGCAGCACGATCGGGAATTCGAACAGTTGATAACTGACGATCTCGTCCGGCTTCAACTCATAACGCAACAGCTTGGCGATCCACCACGCCAATGCCGCCATGGTCAGGTCATGGAGTACAACCGCGATACGCGGGTGAATGAAACCGACAAGTTTACGCAGCGACATGGCGGTCCTTGGAAAGATGACGTCGCAGGCAGCGACGTTTCAGCGCCAGCCACAGGGCTGCAGCCGCCGCATAAACGAGCATGGTAATCGGCAACGCCAACTCCAGATGACTCCAGGCCAACCAGGTGAACGGTGCCGCGACCAGCAGGTTCCAGGCCAGGTAACCGCCCCCCACCCCTGCATGGGAGCAACCATGGCGTACCAGCCACTGGTACAGATGTTCGCGGTGCGCAGTGTACCAGCGGCGCCCACGCCACATGCGCGTCAACAGGGTCAGGCTGGCATCCACCAGGAACGCCGACGACAGAGTCAGCGCCGGCCACAGCAAGGCATGCTCGATACGCCACAGCATCGCGCTGAACGCAAAGATCAACAGGCCGGCACTGCCGCTGCCGACATCGCCCATGAAAATCCGTGCCGGTGAGCGGTTGTAGTACCAGAAACCCAGCGCCGCCGCCGCCAACGTCGCGGCCGCCAACGCGAGTGCAGGCTGTGCCACCGCCCACGCAAGGAGCGCCAGCCCACTGGCGACAAACATCACCTGTTGTGCCAGCAAACCATCAATCCCGTCCATGAAATTGTGCAGGTTGATGCTCCAGGCACCGCCGATCAGCAACAGCGGCAGCCACCATATCGACAAACCCGTCGCCAGCAACGCGAGAGAAAACCCGAATACTGCCAACAGTTGTGCTGCGAATCTCGGCAACACCGGCAGCGACTGGTGATCGTCCCACCAGCCTGCCAGTGCCACCAGCACCAGCGCGCCGAGCAGTCCTGCGATCACACTGGCTGGCCATGCCCCCGGCAAACTCCACAATGTGCCAGGCAGACAGACGAGCATCGCCACCACAATACCGATGCCACCACCACGCGGGGTAGCCAGGCTATGCGAACGACGCTGTCCCGGGTGATCGAGCATTCCGCGCCGATGTGCATAGCCGATCGCACCACGCACCAGCAACAGTGTAATCAGCAACGCTGTGAACAACCATCCAATGGCCATGGCGATCCTCATGTCACTCGCTGGCGACGCCATGGATCGGACGGATCGTGCTCCAGCTCTTGCAACTGGGGCATTGCCAGTGATGTGCCTTGGCACCGAAGCCGCAGCGACTGCAGCGATACATCGCCTGGCCTTCCAGCAGTTTCTTGGTGAGATCACGCAGGATCAGGAAATTCTCGCGCGCCTCGCCTTCGATCTTGTCCATGGTCGCGTCGATCAGTGCCATCAGGCCGCGCACGGACGGCCGTTGGCGCAGTTGCGAAGTCAGGAAGTCGATCCCCGCCCGCTCGCCATCACGCTGCCGGTAGATCTGGGTCAAGGCCAGCACGGGCGAGATGCCGTGGTAACGCACCAGCATTTCTCTGAGGAAAACTTCGGCGCGTTCCATCTGCTGCGAACGGGCATAGCTGTTGAGCAGTGGCGGCAGGATCTCCGGGGTGAACGCGATGTCAGCCTGGACGGCCGCTTCATAGGCAGTGACCGCCTCGACATGCTGATCATCCTCGGCATGCAGCCGGCCGGTCAGCATGAACGCGCGCACACAATCCGGCTGACAGTCGAATGCCTGACGCAGATAATCGCGCGCCTCGGCGCGGGCACCATGCTGGCGTGAGCGGTCGGCAAGTTCGCAATAGAACTGGGCGATCATCGGCGTCTCGTCTTCGCCGGTCATGATCTCCAACCGGCGCGCATGCTCGATTGCCTTGTGCCAATCGCGTTCGTGCTGGTAGATAGCGATCAGGTGGCGCAACGCCGACGGTGCATGCGCATCCATCGCCACCAGGTCGGAAAAAAGCGCTTCGGCGCGATCCAGCAAACCAGCGCGCATATAGTCTTCACCCAGCTCCAGCAGCGCCACCGTCTTCATGGCGTCGGACAGGCCGGGCCGGGAAACCAAGTGCTGATGCAGGCGGATTGCCCGATCCACTTCGCCACGGCGACGGAACAGGTTGCCGAGCGCCAGATGGGTTTCCACTGTATCGCGGTTGTATTCGGCCAGCTTGAGGAAAACCTCGATCGCCTTGTCCTGCTCCTCGTTGAGCAGGTAATTCAGGCCGCGGAAGTAGTCCGAGGAAAGCTCACTGACTTCGGCGCCGGAACGACGCGCGCCGATACGGCGGGAAGCCCACCAGCCCAGAGCGAAGGCAGCTGGCACCAGCGGAACCAGCACAGACGGAAAATTCATGGCTTGGGCGGCAACTTCTTTTCGACACGCAGTTGCTGACGATGCAGGCGACGTTGGCGCGAACTCACACCAATCCATGCGGTAAGGCCGCCAAGCAGCCAGCCGATCACCACGGCACCAAGCAAGGCAGCACCCTTGGGCAGCCGCACTTGCGCGAACGCGAGGTCGTAACCGACCAGGTCGGCATTGAGCGCACCCAGCACCACACCGGCAGCGATGAAGATCACAAGGATGAGTATGGCGAGCAGTCGCATGCCCAGACTTTACCCGATTGGCCGCGGCGGGCACAGACAATGCGTGCCATCAATGTGGTGGCGATTCAGAACAGGCCCGCAGTCGTGCCCGATCTGCAGGCAAAAAGAAGGCAGGCCGACTTGCGTCGCCTGCCTTCGGTAAACCTCGGTTACCGACTCAGCCGGCTTCCTGATCCAGATCAAGATTGACGCGTTCGCGCAATTCCTTGCCTGGCTTGAAATGCGGCACGTGCTTGCCTGGCAGCGCCACGGCGTCGCCCGTCTTCGGGTTGCGCCCCATCCGTGGTGGACGGTAATGCAACGCGAAGCTGCCGAAACCGCGCACCTCAATGCGTTCGCCGTGAGCCAGTGCATGGCTCATCTGCTCGATCACACTCTTGACGGCCATCTCGACGTCAGCAAACGCAAGATGGGTCTGACGCTTCGCCAGCGCCTCGATCAATTCGGATTTGGTCATGGGACCCCAATGTCCGTGACATGAAACAGCGGGGCAGCGATGTGCCGCCCCGCATCCGTCTGCAACGTGAGATCAATCAGCCTTGTCGAACTGCTCTTTGAGCAACGCGCCAAGCTTGGTCGTGCCGGTCGATGCCGACGCGTAGTCGACAGCAGCCACCTCAGGCACATCTTCCTCGTCCTTCGCGCGGATCGAGAGTGCCAGCTGGCGACCCTTGCGATCCATGCCCGTGAACTTGGCTTCGACCTTGTCGCCCACCTTCAGATGCAGCGTGGCATCCTCGATGCGCTCCTTGGCGATGTCGTTGGCGCGCAGGTAACCCTCGACGCCCTCGCCCAGATCGATCACTGCACCCTTCGCGTCGACTTCCTTGACGGTGCCGTTGACGATGGTGCCGCGCGGATTCGCCGCCATGAACTGGCCGAACGGATCCTGCTCCATCTGCTTGATGCCGAGCGAGATGCGCTCGCGCTCCGGATCAACGGCCAACACCACGGCCTCGATCTCGTCGCCCTTCTTGAAGTTGCGAACCAGATCTTCGCCGGACATCTGCCAGGAGATGTCGGACAGGTGCACCAGACCGTCGATGCCGCCGTCCAGGCCGATGAATACGCCGAAATCGGTGATCGACTTGATCTGACCGGAGACCTTGTCGCCCTTCTTGTGCATCGCTGCGAAGGCTTCCCACGGGTTCGAGCGGGTCTGCTTGATACCCAGCGAGATGCGGCGACGCTCCTCATCCACGTCCAGCACGGTGACTTCGGTCTCATCACCGACCTGAACCACCTTGGCCGGATTGACGTTCTTGTTGGTCCAATCCATCTCGGACACGTGCACCAGACCTTCCACGCCCGGCTCGATCTCGACGAAGCAGCCGTAATCGGTGACGTTGGAAACCTTGCCGAACAGGCGGCTGCCGACCGGGTAACGGCGGGCAATGGCG